>Ga0169931_10003223_pt1 | contig 26028 bp, 12 predicted proteins | sample Kivu_15m_20L_FD_129675 | JGI IMG/M metagenome (GOLD analysis project Ga0169931, IMG submission 129675) | Freshwater microbial communities from Lake Kivu, Western Province, Rwanda to study Microbial Dark Matter (Phase II) - Kivu_15m_20L... | ecosystem: Environmental > Aquatic > Freshwater > Lake...
CAACCCCTCATTTTTAATAAAAATATAATGTATTGGTTTAATATTTATTTTTTAAACCTATTGATGCGGACACATCATTTTTGGGCTCCATTGAAATCGTCTTCCCTGAGAAGCAAGTTTATTTTTGATATCAGCTACTCAGACGTAGGCAGACCCGTTTCTTCCATGATTGGCAAAATCAATACTAGCTTTCCACCGTTAGCTTGCATATCCTGACTGAAAAATAAGGCCGAAGCATCAGACCTGGTCATTTTTGGTGTATCGAAAAACAAAGGTCGCTGCAAATGAGAGATATCAGAGTCGACTATTGGAGCAGATCCGTCAGCCATTTTTCTCTTTATTGTCGAGTTCCAATGATTTTTTATAGCGTTGTCTGTGCGTCCTGGTAAAAATTTGGCAATTATAGCCCACTTGTTACCGTATCTAAGTATTATAGATGATACCTCAAATGCGCCTGCATTATCATGCGATCCTCTTAGGCACTCCACTTCTCTTTGTTGATGTCAGGATTCAAGTGATTGTGCCACCTTTCTCGGCACTGTTTTCCTATTCTTCCTGGAAGGTGTTTAGAAATAAACGTCCAATTCTTGGCTCCATGAATAGTCACTAATTTGAGCACAAGCTAGTCTTACTATTTGGTCTGCATGTATGAAGCTGTACCCAAGGTCCTTTGACGAGGCAGGGGTTTAGGACCTTTTGCCATCTGTGGAGACACTGCACATCGGCTCTTTCTTGGAAGTAAGATGCTATTTTTTTCCAATTTTTAGCACCATACTGCGCCACTAGAGACCTCAACTGTAGGTCTTCATCGGGTGTCCACCATCTTTTAGCAGTTTTAAAGGAGTCTGGGTAAGTGTTGGGCTGAAATGTTTGTTGATTTTCTGGGGAGTTCTGTAGTTGATGGTTGTGGTTGGCAGACCTGATGATTTATTCGGAGGTGTCCTGTTTGTAGTTAAGAGTGGTGGGGATGTTGATGTCGTGGGACTTGCTCTATGTTTTTTTGGGAGTAGTTAGCTCGTGCTGCATCGGTTCCACAGTCTAATAACAGCTAATTAATATTTGCTTTTACAACACAAATCAGCATTCAAATCATCTCCACCAGTATGCTATCACCAACAATAAACTTAATAAACAGAAAATATTTTCCAAATTCGTTCTTCAAAATATTTAATAATTTTTTTCTGTTTTTGTTGCACACGTATCTATAATTATAGTTACAATCAGCTAATCTGATAATTACGACTATTCGTTGTAATTGCAGTTATTATCGCTCAAGAACATTAATGGCCCATAAATTTAACGATACTTCCAAATCGCCACCTATTTCTAATCCAACAGCTGCTCTTAGACATATTCGACCCAATTTTAGAATCGTCAGGCACTCTAGCGCACCTAAAAATCGTAATGCTACCAATAATGATCTTTCTGTCCTTATTGCTCAAGATCAAAACAAACCTCAAACTGCCAAAAGACCTTCGAAATCAGTAGCAACTAAAAGATTTCCCAAAGATTTCTTTAAAAATTAGTCCTCTCTGAAACCAGTTAGATTCAATATGAATAAGAACAAAACTTAAAAGAATATTAACGTTGAACTAGGCTAAAAACTTTATTTTAACGACTCTGAAATGCTAAGTGACTCTACAAGTCAATAACTTTAGTGTTCGACCCCAAAATTCATAGGAAAAGCTGATAGTAGACATTGTCTAAAAGAAAAAGAAACGAATTTTGAGAAGATACCTCAAAGAAATTAGTTGTTACATGAATTAAATAAGAACTTCGTCCCTGAACATGAGTTTGTCAGATTTAAAAAGAGGATTTTGCCCTAAAGTATCAAGAAAAACGTTTTACTATAAATACCTTTGCAAAATGACAACAATTTGAACACTGGAGTGTTGCCGGATTTCCACATAACTCTAGGACAGAAACTACCTGTTTCCTACCACCTGATAAAGCGATAAAGAAAGATAAAACGAAGCCAGAAAGTGGGCGGGAAGTAAAACTTTACAGTTTAGACTTTTGGCGGACTGGGAGGATTTTGTGCTTAAGAAAAAAAGAGAGGAGCTATAGAGCGATGAGGAGTGACAATTGATGCTTTGCTAGAACGATTGTATTGATTATGAAGTAGCTATTTAGTTTAACAATTCAAATGAAAAATACTGGATGTTCGCATTATACTTTAATAATATTTGGATGAGTTATTTGTCCGATGTGATTTATCACTGCAGCAAAAACAGGCCCTCGACTTTCAATGAACTCTCTTTTTCACTAGTTCAGGAGATCAATAATAAGGCTAGAATTAAACGCATGATGATGAGACGACGCATCCGCCAGAAGGTACACGACAGAAACGAACGTCTCGAAGACAGGCCCCACGAAGACACAACTGAAGCCAGAAAAGATCCTCGTTTCTAGCTGATTCCAAATCACTACTTGCAGGCCTACGATGATGTTGGGGCCTTCGCTACCAACAAGGATAAAATCGAAATAAGCTGCTAAAAAATAGACGAAAAAGATTAACAAACAACGTTCCAAATCTATCAGCTTATCCTCAAGCGCAAACCAATCTTTAAGGTCGAAGAAGCACGAAGAAAGCTTAAAAATAAACATGCATACAAAACCAATAAATTCAAGCAATAATCAGATAAAATTGATCAGAATAGCCAACAAGAGTACCAGCTTGTCGCTTAGTCGCCTTAGGCTCTGGTAGTAGCCGATGAATACATATAATAACGTGTGCAATAAGATGCTCGACTGATTGCAGTAGTGCAGATCAAACCCAAGGATGAAGAAGTAAGCATTCCTAAAATTGACAAAATCAGATAGGAACATTTTTAAGCAGAACAGGAGCTACCTGTATAAGCTTTCTTAAACTCGCCTGTAGAAAGATAAAGAATTTCAGGAAATTAATCTAAATCTTAAGTATCCTAGAGCCGCAGACGCAGCAGTCAGTTGATGCGTGATCTGAACAACAATCCGCTATAACTTTAGCTTGAAGATTACTTTTCAGATAAACGTCAGTAAAATGAATGGAATCAACAAATACTAACATAACAACTGCTTCAAGATCAAGAGTCGAAATTAGAGTGATTAACTTATTTTATTTGACAAATAACTCATTAAGATCACTTTTCATTAAAATTTTTGTATTTTTCATATATTTCTATAGAGCGTTTGATTATTTTTGAGATGGGGCCTAGGACACGTTAAAGTCCATCTCTATCAATGCAGTAAATTTTTCCGTTTGTCTGAATAACAAATATTTTACCAGGGACATCACACTATCCGTTGGCGGCTGCTTTGAGAAAAGACAATTTTAACCAAAAATATCACCTTACTTAAAATTACCGACTATCACATCATGACCGCTTTTTTCTTTACGCAAGGACACAAATTTCCCAGATTCGACGATATAGAAGCTTTTGTTATGTTTTCCCTATCGAATAACATATTGATTTTGATGAATAGGCGTCTCACTAGCTATATCTTCTAGCTTAAATCTTTCTTAAAGTTATAGTTATTTAAAGCAATCTAGTTTACCTAAAGCGACTTGAAAGAGTTTTCTTCTGATAAGATTGCGTTAGTTGACTATATGGTGGTACTACTTTCTGTTAAGTTTGAATAAAGTACAGTTAGTTTTTGCACGAATGGAAGCCCAACGAGGCACATTATATAGCATAGACATCTACCCGAAAATGTCTCCTTCTTTTAGTGTTTTAATTAATAACTATCCACCTTTCGAAGCTTTGAGGATTTAGACTTCGCCAGTATCAATCACGAACATATCTGATCCATATTCTCCTTCTTTTACTACAAAAGAACCTTTTTCCCAAGCACATTCGCTCATGGCAGAAATAAGCAGATTTATATCGGCATCTCCAAACTATTTGAAAAGGAAGATAGATTTGATGCGAAAGAGAATACGACTGTTGACAGTTGATTTTTTACTGACGATTGGAACTTCCTATTCTTACCACAAATTGTGATTGCCATACACGTTGCCGCATATGCCTTTACGATGTTAATACCATTTGTTTTTGCCTTTTCGAGACAAAAGCTATTGAACAGCAGCGTCATCTTCATCTTAGGAGCTGTCAGATTATTATGGAAACATTTGGATATTGTCTGCTTTTTTATCAAGCCAGGTACGGCAGTAGTTAAGCTATATAGTTTTAGTTTTACCACATTCTTGGGTCTATTTTTGATGATATTTGTCAACATTTCCTAAAGAATGGGGTTTACTTTCTGCTCCAAGTACTTTTCAATTTGGTTTTTCTATTGCATTCAAATATAAAAATAAACATTAAGGAATCATTTCAAGAAGAAATATTCTTATTATTGATTGAAGAATAGGTATTCGAGCTCGGTTGGGCGCAAACTGAGAATGAACTTGCCTTGCCCGAGTGGAGCTGAACATGCTGATGTTGTTGGACCATCGAGTAGTAGTGAAATGCCATATAAGGGTTCACGTAGTAGTAGCTCATGTTATTCCATCCATAACCTATCATCGGAACTCCGTTTGTATTTTACTAGGTTCTCGGCCAGGTCTGCTTCTAGTCGTAAGAAGGCTTTATTGAAGGAGATTATGCCGGGTTCTGAGCATTCTAATTCAATTTTTCTTCGATTTAAGATTAGGGATTTTCTTCTTACTAATTAATTTGTCTAAGCTAAACCATATCTTGCTCGCTTAAAATCGTTTTAAGCGGTCCATCTTTTTTGATTTGATTTTAAGAAATCAGGCTTATTATTTCCTTTCCTTTGTATTTGTTTTGGGAGTTCTTTGGGTATCTGGGACATTGACTTTTGTTTTTGAAAGTATTGTTAAATTCAGCGACTTAAATAACCAAATTTTTAAGTTAGTTAGATTCCACTAATTGTTGAAATTATATTTATGGGCTTTCTCCAAACTTTAATATAGAGTTTTTAAGGCCTAGCTAACAGAAAAATTACTGAAGGCTTTCTGAGCCTCTGCCAGCGAGTCTCCAGAAATTTTTTGATAGCAGCCTTAGGCCGTTTGAACTATTCTAGAGAGCAGGTTAGGCTTGAAGGACTTGAATTCACCCTTCATGTATTAAACAATGGCAGTGTTGATTTTTCTAAGTGCTTTTCGGAGACGAGAATGGTAATGATTCTTGACAAAATTGTCAGATCTATCTTAATAGGGGGTTACCTGTTTAGTTTTTTGGCTATTTCTACCCATTTGTTGCCTTTTTCGTTGTGGAGAGCAATGAGTCTGTCCTAGTCTTCTTAGGTCCACTCTTCTGTTTTGTTATGGAATTTAGGGTGCTATTGTACGCTAAGTTTGTTAAAAAATACATTTAACAAGAATTTATTTCTGAAACTACGATATTCGCTGTTTTAATAGTCTAAGCCCCAAATGGAACAATTTATGAATCAACTGATCGGAAATCGCTAGAATTCGGATAAATTTGTGCATTTTCAATGTTTTGGGGTGTGTGTTTATAGGTACAGTCTTGAATTTGTGAAATCATCATCAAATCTAATTATATTAGATGGGCAGGACTCAAACAAATATAAGTTTAAAGAGCAGATTTTATGAAAACTTGCGATTTCCTTACTTGTTTCGACTTTCCCAAATCCAAACTAGTGATAAAGATTAATTTCCACCCTAAAACCTTATTCGCTATTATTGAAAAATACTCAGCTTTAATGTTTCATTAACCATATTGATTTTTTACAATATATTAGTATGGAAATCAAGTAATTTGATGTTTTTAGCTTATTTCTCTTCATTTTTGAGCACTAAAAATGAAAAATCATTATCTGCACTCGAGTAATAAATAAAAAATAACAAATAAACACTTTTCGTCAACTTCAAATTCTTTGTAGAGACTAAGATTTTGATTGAGAACATTAAGGTATAACAATTCTTTCAAAAACACTCAGAATAGAGGGTGGATAAAAAATATGATACTCCTATATAACTTAATCAATATAAATATTGATATTACAATATAATCTAATTCACATCAAAACATTCAAAAAATACTCAAAAATATATTAAAAAGCATTTTTCGATACTAATTAAGCCTTAATGTTCAAAATAATCAAAGAATAAAAATAATTTTTTTTAACTTTAAGGACTCATGACATAAATTTATGTTTTCGATAAAGGATATTTTAATGTAATTTTTAAAATATGTTAATCAATAGATCATAAATTGATTTTATAAAAAACTATCAGTTTCGTTTAAATCTTAGAATTCATTCAAAATATTCGTTTATTCTTTTTCAGTAAGAAAGTGTTTTTAAGTAATTTAGAACTTCCTAGCGCTCTATCTAGCTCAAATTAGATCTATTCCATTATATTTTTATCGGATCAAGACTTACTTACAGCTAATTTATGGCACATATCTATTTTATTTTTTACTAAGTTTGCTTTTAAAAGTCGTTTTTAATCGAAAGGATGAAAATCGCATCGTATCCACCTGATCCAGGACATATCACATACCCTACTTCTTATAACTAGCAAAGCTCATCAAGAAAAATCTTAAATTATGAAGGTTAAACTGCGACTTTAGTGAGAAAACTATAGTATTGTAAAAACTTTCGATACTGAGTATTGCAATTTTTCATTTATTTTAAAACTATTTACCTATCCTCTTTAGATGTGATGATCTAATAAATTTTCAAAACAAACTATTTGCTTTTCGAATAAAAATCATTAACTATTTTTTCAGGTTGTAGATTGAGTTACTTTAAGAATCCGCTGACCATCGAACGAGTATTTGAGCCTTTTCTTAGATCAAGAAGCCAGCAATTACTGGTATATATTGCAGAGTTAACTTGATCTAGTCGCTGAACTTACGGATCAATCGACAGCAATTCCAACAGATCTTTGGTTTATGTGACTTCGAAAGCTTTTTTAGGTAACACATTTTTGTAGAGATGAGAGCCAAAAACAGCCGTAGAAATATCAAAATTGCTGCCTATTTTATGCTGAGCAGCTAAATTAGCGACCTGGCTCACTACATTAATGATAAGTTAGTCTTAGTTAGCAAGAACCTGCTTGAATAAAGATCCAACTACTGCCACAGTTACGCAAGCAGAACTTCCTAGTCCAGTTTTACTACAGTTTTTATCGTAGTCAATAAATTTTGCATCTGAATAAATAGATGTTTAAGAAAGAAATCCTCGATCAAATAGAATCGTTATGCTTATTGATTTTATATTTTTTTGAGACTGTAAACAGATGTATTTTAAGGCATATAACACTGCGTTTTAGAGAAAAGGATTTATTTGCTTTTATTACTATTAGATATTCTCCGCTATTCTGTTATAAAGAAACATCCATTTTCCTTGAATCTGAGGAGAATAAACGTTGATCTTAATGATCTATAATGATTAATTTTGAAGTTAGTGTGAGCATATGCCATAAAAATGTTTATTAATTGCTAATGTAAGGCCGTAGTTGCCCTACTAAAGTACTCCGTACCCTCCAGCTATCAGCACCTTGCCGCTTGCTTTGTAAATACTATTATCAACAAACATTATTAATTATATCAACGTAAAATACTATCAAAAGTAGTCAAAAGATATCAAGGCGATCAAAAATCATCTTCTATTGGCAACTAATTTTTGCAGATGCGAATTCTAGTCTTTTAGGTGGCGAATTTAAACTTCTTTGTTTTAAAGTAAATGCTGCAGACTATCTTTTATATCTTTCATCCTCTTTTCAGTCTCATAGTGCAACTGATCTTTCTCTTTTCTCACCTCATCGATTTCCTGCAATAGATTTTTTTATCTGCTCATCGCATATCCGTCCTGAGTTTCTTTGTTTACTCGGAGAATAGTCGCTTCTTCCTGAATCTAGTTGTACTTTGCTTCAAGTTTTTTATGATTGCTCATGAGGGTTGTGTATGAGTTTTTTTGATCAGTAAGAAGACCTGTAGTCAAAGCTAGATCTTAACCTAGTTTATTGACTGTTCTTTAAAGCTAAGAAAAGTGAGCTTATAACTGCTAATTTTATAGTTTGAGCTTCTCGTTTTCACGCAAATAGTGGGCCCTATCTCTTTTGAGCTCTTTGTGTTCTTGAATAATCGGTTCATATTGACTTTCTAGCTATCTTTTGAGCTTATCAGTGGTAGCGCTTTCAGCCTTACCTTGCAACAGCGTAACCTGATTGTTAAGCTAATTATTTTCGAAAGTCAAGTTCTGTTTAATCTGCTGAAGCTGGTAGTTCTATTCAGAAAGCTGATAAATATTTTGCTCTAGCAAAGCTAATTTTCTCGAAAGATCTCTTTACCTACCTAAACTTTATCCCAGTTGTTTTTTTACTTAATCGTATTTTCTCTGCGTATTTTCTCTTTAGTCTTATCTTTCTGAGCTCAATGATTAGTGTCTATCGTGCTATTTTTTCATCTATTAGAGATGTCTCAGCAACATAGAATTTTAGTGCATGAGAAGATCGTTTTTTTACTGGATTTAAGTCAGTTCCTCAGATTGATTTATGGCTATTGTTTCAATTATTTTAGAAATGTCTTCGTTTTTGCCCTGAATAATTAACTTCAGTTCGTTATTCTAAGCTAGTATTTGCTCGCATATGCCGACTGTATTTGACAACTGACTTTAAAGAACTCCAAGTTATTTCCTTAGCATTTGATTTTACTTCTAGAGGGCATCTAAAATGGGACCCAGTTTGCTATCGAAAGACAAAATTTTATCAAGATTAGTGATTTGGAAGTCCATCAGAGGATCGCTATATGCCGTTTAATATTCAGAAAATTCTTTCTTGAGTTTATCCATTACTCGATTGAGCGGGTTGTCAGGACGAGTCTTGATCTTCTATAGCATCTGTTTGGCTGTAAGGCGTTGCTCGATCTAGGCTAGCTTCTCGTAATGGGGTCCGATCATTTGAATTTAACTTAAACTATAAACAATAGCAAGATTAAAAAATACTAATCTTATCTAAAAAGGTAATTAAATAAAAAAAGTTTAGTTTTAATTAAAATAAGTTCACAAAACAAGTAAAATATTTTAGCAGATTATGATTAATGTTTGCAAATGCATAAATATAATAGCAATGAATAACTAATTATAGTAAAAGGGTCTCTTTACATTTTACCGCTAGCAACAGCAGTTATAGGATAAATTCGCTTAAATAAAAAAGCAGAGGGAGTCTCCGAAATAGAATAAAAATGACTAAATGAATCAGTCCAAAAGAAGAACTAATAATAGTCCATTTAAAGCTAATACTCCTGCATTAAAAGAGCAATAAATTATAAAAATAGCAAAAGTAGAGTCTGCTTTTTAGGCTGAACAGTAGTCTTTGAAAATGCCATAGACCCTTAAAAATAAGTTATTTAAGCAGAAACAATACGGTAATTCAGTGATTATTATACACCGAAATAAACAAATTGAAGAACCGAAATAGCATTCTTAAAATCAAATAGACAAAATAGTACCCAAAGGCAGGTATGTATAAAATAAAAGCATTGCATTTTAATCGCAAACACAGTAGAAAACAAACAATTTTATATCTTAGAGGTATAACAAACCTAGAAAAAAAATTATGTTGAGAAAAATAGAAGGGCCTAGAAACGATGTGAGTAGTCGAATAGATATGGCATCTGTGAAGCAAAACGTACCGACTTTGCCCCTTCTTAATAGATAAGAAAGCGAAACACAAGCTTCGCCTTCAACTCGATCAAAACTTTCAGGAAGTGCTCTACGTTTTCAGGGAGGTTAGCTTCTCAGACAAATTCGTAACAGTTTGAAATCCTAGTAAAACGATCTAGAAAGTAAGCAGATGATTTCTTACTTTTAATACAAGAGAGACTACCTAAACTAATCGAATCAAAGACGCGATGATCTGACGGCATAGCAACGAAAAATGCTTTAATTGCTATAAAAATACCGTAAAGATAGATATTGATTGATTTATATTATTTATATTATTTGAGATATATGGAGAACTACAGACAAACCAACCCTCTTGAGTTGCATATCAACACATAGATTCAGGCTGAGCTGCAAAGAGAACACGCTCAGCATACGATGCATTCACATTTGTACTCTATCTATCAACTATGCACGAATCGATGTATTAATAATCCGTTTCCTCTGTCTACTCAAGAAAAAGATTGTTTAGCTACTTGCTTTGGAAAAGTCAATGACGCTCATCAAATTCGACTAAAAACACTTATTTCTTGATTATTTATGTCTTAAATCAAAGTAAAATTTACACGATTAATGATTATCAAGTCTGTAAAGATCCTTTCTATAAAAATGGAAATTTTTTGAAAAGAAAGGTATACTTGAGACAGAAGTCATTATCATATTTGTTTTCATCTTTATATGATCTTTTTTACATATTTAAAGACACTAAAGCTGAAGAAAATGGCACCTGTATAATGTACGCAAATCGACTAATTAGTTAGAATCTAACTTACTATATTTTTTTACATAATTGTAGTTGATAAAGAGATGGCAAACGAGCTTGATTTAGCTCTCTTATATCAATGATCATATTCAGATCGATAGCTAGTCTATTGAGCGTAGGAATCTGCCATCTTTTGATTCCTCGCATATGAGTAAAATGATTATTGTCTGAGTATTCTTTAGCATACTTAGGTGCAGCTATTATAAAAATGGAAATTTCATATGTCGAGACAGCTACTCGAAACTACTGAGTTTATTTCTAAATCAGAACTTGTCTACCTGCCAAGATTAAGTATAATAAGGTTAGGGAAGTAGCATTTCTCAAGGAAACGCGGAGAAGGAAGTTGATTGTTAGAAGCACTGAACAAAACTAAAGGTTATATAGAAAACGACTAGGCTTCAGCTAGTACCTAAGCAGGTACAAGTTAGTTAAATCTTCCATTGTCTTTATATATTCCGCTATACCTAACTGTAATTTTTCAGTGTTGGGCTTAAACCAATGATAGAGATGTTTGACTCTTTGTTTAAGATTTTGGTTGATTTTATCAGCAAATACGAAAGGACCTATAACTGTTTATCCGCCTTCTTAGGATTAGCTTGACTGCAAATAAGCTTAATAACGCATTTAGCGACTATTATAAATATAAAATATCCTATCAACATTCCTAATCTTGTAGGTCTAAAGGCTTGATGTTTCCAATCAGTTTATTCATCGCTTGATTCTTTACTTAAATCTATTTTTCTTATTATATTGGGAAAATGTTGTCACCCGGAATCAAACCGCTTGGGAACTAAATCTTCTCAGCTTCCACGGCATCCTATTATTTTTGATTGCTTAAATTTTATTTTTTAATATCTTACGATTAATTTCTAAACTATTCAACTTTTTATGATATTTTTAGTTTTTATTTGTCTGCTGAAATTGAAATTTAATTAGTTTTTATTTAATGTTTCGCGCATTTTAGAAGATACAAGGGCGCAGTGCTTTACTTTTTGAGATAAATATCTAATCCAGAAAACATTTCTTAATCATCTTCCTCTTTAATTGAATCCTTGTTTAGTGGTGTATTGGTGGGCTGCTCTTCTTGTGAGATCTGCGACTCAGAAACGTATTATTTCTGGTAATAACTCTCAAGATAGTCGATTTTGCAGAAGTACTTGATGATTTCCAAAATATTCATGATGATGTTGTGTATGACCAGTAGCAAAGATAAAAGAACGCAAAGAACTACGACTAAATATACAGCTACTCGCTTTTAAGGTATGCTCAGGTTAAGCAACTGTAATTGCATTACACAAATAACAGCAAAAATTAATAAGTAGCATCCGTCGAATAGAGGATAAAGAATTTGCTAAAAAGTCAAACGAAAAGGTCTTAGGGCTACGGCAATCAGAATATTGATTATGCTAAGCATCATGATTACTCCAAGTACAAAGGACGGGTAAGATGAACAGTATACCAATAGGATAGCAGTCACTAACTTTTTAAAATAGGCTAAAGGAATATGATAGAAGCCCAGTCTTACTTTGAGCTTAATACCACTTACAAAACACTTATAGTCAGTCAGAATTTAGTAATCTTTTTTTTAACTATTTTAGTCATTTTAACTGCTCTAATCAGCTGATTGCCCCTCTACAACATTAATCTAATCTTCCTTTAAAACTGGTTTATTCTTAGCTGCCTTTAACTATTTTGTTTTTATTTAATGTTACTCTTTGCTTAGTGAGTTCTATATGAGTTTTCTCTAGTTGCTTTTAAGCAAATAAGCTATGAAGAAAGGCAGAACGAGGCCAAGAATGATGAAAAGAAAGGCAAGCAGAATGGAGACTATGCTGGAAGATTACTTGAGTTATAGGTCATAAAGCTGAGAAAAAGCGAAAAGCATTGTAGAAAAATATATAGAATAAATAATGTCGTTAAAGTAGTTCCACTTAAAACGACGTACGATGGCCTATACAATTGCCATCAACCATCCCTTACAGTCACATTTTTTAGCCTCATTTTTATTCGCTTATATATGATTTTATTGCAAATTTTATTAATTTTTGTGTACCTCAGGCAGTCCTTAGCCTTAATCTGCCACTTTATTTCTCCTAGCGCATGTACTGATAAGCTGTATAACCTTACACAACAAAAGAATAGCGACACTGACAAAAATAATAAGAAAATCGTGACCAGCATTATTTACAAACTCAACATCAGGCACTATAACACCAAATTTATCAGGAGTTGCCGTAGTATAGTCTTCTTCTGGACTGTTTCTGAATATTTGCGGAAGAAAAAGGTAGTGTGAGTATCTAAATCCATATAGAAAATGATTGAGCTATGGAGGATAATCGATGTCGAGAAACAGGATCATGAATAAAAGCTGATAGTAGTCAATTATGGAGTAGCTAAGGTGTCCGGAGTTAAGTCCAATATTTACAAGAAACATCAGAACTAGAATGATTGAAATGATTTAAGCAAAATACTGAAATCCTACTCCTTTTTCTCGCTCTTAAGTATTGTAGTAATCAAATCCAATCACCAGCATCTGCTGTTGGAGAAACTGTAGATGAGGATTGATAAGATAGTAGTCATTAAAAATAACGTTAATTCTGGTATAGTCTAGTGATCTATTAAAATCAAGTTTTAACCAAAGAGCATCTTTATTGATTTTTGCAATTTAAAAGGAAATTTTTCCCTATGTTAGTAACCTTGAAGATTTAGCTTATTAAAATATAATATTAATCAGGTTATTTTTGAGATTTTTTAGTTCCAAAGAGGTAGAAAAAGTTATTTTGATATAGAGAATATTAAAAATATTTTTAGATTATAGTTACCATGTAAGCAAGTTTTCACAGTTAGATCCTTAACATTTTGAGCAGTTATAGGAATAGTCTACACGGTAATTGACTGGACAGCTAGTAAGGCACCTTAACGACTTTTCGTTTGTTATTTTCAGAGAAGGCGGAAAACACTCAGAAATACACTCAGAAGATTATTCTTAGGCCCAGAGAACTCCACAATCGGTGGTACAGGTCTGATTTAGCAGGTAAGAGCCAGAAGGGCATCTGTCTATTTTAAGACACTGTGATCCATATAAAAGATATCCAGATACACAGCTCAAACAAGAAATAGCTGCTGAGCAAGAAACACAAGGAGCTATACAACTGAAGCAATTTTTAGTTCTGGAATCGCCGTATTAAGTCAGCTGGCATATGCTCACACATTTACCAAATGTAATGGAACTCATGTAGCTACCAGAGGCACATTGAAGACATAAAATAGTGCTGTTAGCGTATGTGCAGCTCAGACAGGTAGAAGGACATTCCAAACAGTTTCCTTGAAAAGCGTAAGTGCCTTCAGGACAAGTGCTCAAGCACTGTCCATAATACAAAATAAATGAATCATAGATACAAGTAAGACAATGAGATATGCCACTACATGTTTTACATGGCTGAATACAAGCGAAACATTAATACATAGCCAGATCGAGATAGAATCCAATACTGCAGCTTGAAACACAAGTATGATTCTGTAAGTAAAGCGATTGTTGGCAAGAAATGCAATAATATGCAGAATCAGTACATTTGAAACAGTTTTCTGAGCATAATGAACATACAGAAAAAGAAATATTACTTCGATCAGCGAAATAACCGTTTGGACAAAAGGGTTTGCACTGGCCCATAAAATACAGTCCAAAAGCACAGGTTAGACAGTAACTTGAGTTAACACACGTACTACAAGGAATCTTGCAAGAAATGCAGACAGAATAGCCTAACGATGTATCTACAAAGCTTCCATTAGGGCACTAAGCCGCAGATATACAAGTTGAGTTCAGCTCGGAAAATACTTTAGCTTGAGAGGACTAATTACAGGTCAAGCATTGCTCCGATGAAGCACATGTTAGACATGGCGGACTACAGGGCTGACATGTACGATTTTTTGTAAAAAAATTAAAAGGGCAGACGATCTAACAATTTCCTGCTATAAGGTAACCCTAAAGACATGATGTGCATTATGATTCGCTGAGACAAGTCAGACAAGGTGAAATGCATGAACTGCAAAATCCCATCTTAGAATCGACATAGTAGTATAGATTCGACAGGCAAGTGTTTAAAGAAACACAAGATGAATTCAAAAGTATATAGTTTAATTCACAAACAGTGCACTAGCTAAAAGAAGCGCATTCTTGACAATGAGACAAAGAAGAGCTGCAGAGCTGACATTATTGTGAAGTTTAGTTGGCAAAAAATATAGCTGAGCAGATTTAGCAAGTTTTTGTTAAAGGATTAAGATAGCCAGTTAGACAAGAAATACATGCATGTTCTGAAAGACAGTTTAAGCACGGGTAAAGACAAGGCTTGCATGTTAATGAAAGGCTATCTGGAAAAGTTCCCTAGTGGCATCTAGTGAGACACTTAGTTTCATGCAAAAATGACTGAGATGTGGCTGAAAAAGCACAAGAAAGACACTGGGTTAAAGATAAGCAAGATAAACAAGGAGATTAGCATGCGATACATGAGGAATCTTGCTGAAAATAAAATGAAGGGCACTCTGAAATACAGGTTTAATTGACCAAAATAAATGAAGAATAACATCCAGTGCACTTAAAATCGTTTTGAGTGCATTTAAGACACGGATAACTACACGAAAGGCATACACCAGACATATTATAGTAACCGTCTAAACATACAGAAAGGCACGTAGAACTTTGAAGAACTTGATCAGAAATACAAGAAAGACAACTATAAGAAAATCCAGAACATGTAAAGCAGTTTTCACTACAGGGCAGGCAAGTAGAGTTTAATTCATAACCAAAAAAACCATCCTAACAAGAAGCTAAGCATTTTCCTATAGTTATTTCTGACAGATATCCGATGCTGCAGCCTAGGCAGAAAGTTTGATTCGAGCATGAAGAGCAAGGAAGCAGACAGTTAATACAAATATTATTTTAAGGATAAGTGCCTTCTGGGCATTTATCTAAGCAAGAATAGCTATAAAGATGCGTGTATATAGGACAAGACAAACAAATATTTTCAGAAAGGCAGGTTTTACAGCCGTTTTGGCATATCTTGCATGTGGCGTCTGAAGAATCTTAGAAATATCCACTAATGCAGTTCGTTAAACAATTAGAAGAAGACAGGTAGCCTATTGAGCAACTGAGACAGTGGGAGGCACTAGAGCAGTCTAAGCAAGGAGGAATACAAGGTTAGCACGTATTATTTGTCTGGTAGTACAGAGTAGATACACAAGTAGTAATACAGCTAGCTTCATTAAGCAAAAAAGGAGAAATACAAGATAAACAGTAAGTAGCTGTATATATACAGGCTGAGCACCTCGAGTCACAAGGACAACAAGTATTATTAAAATAATTTTCGTAAGTGCCTTCAGGGCACGTGCTTAGACAGGAACCTCCGTAATAAAAACCTATCGAACAACTCAGGCAAATAGACTAGTCCAGACAACTTGCACAAGGGGCGTTGCAAGGTGTACATATAAACCCTAGTTTGTAATGAGTATTGGGGCAGCTAAGTAGACAAGAGTAATCTATTTCATAGTAAATATAAGGGCTGATACAGGAAAGACACTGAGTTTTTGAAAGACAAGTCACACACAGATTTTAGCATTTCATACAAAAATATTAGGATTTGTTTTGAAAAGTATAGAACTATGAAGGACACTCTAAAACGCAATATTTAGATGTATAATTCTAAAAATCACCATATGGAAGATACATTTGTAAGTAACCATTGCAACTCGATACACACTCATAGTCAGGTGTGACGAACAATTATGGGGCACATTGGTAGCAAAGTTCAGCATTGTAACAAAATTAGCAGTTTTAAGGGCATGGGTATAGTTAAACGATAAGCTACGATACTCCTATAAAAGGCTTTTATATGTCTGTATTGGACGTTAGTATTTTAAGATTGATTCGATCTCCTTGCAAATTTTTAGTAGAAAAAGCAAAATAAAGAAATTGTTATGAAGAAATAGCAGTTGGAGTAAACTCGAATGTTTACGTCATATTTTAAGTATCAGTTATTAAAAATTTGAGTAAAATAGGGATATTTTGAACACTTAGAGCTATCATTTTAAATGAAAAATCCAGTTTATAAAAAGGTTGAATATGTAAATTGATTTCTATTTTCGATTTAAAATCAAAAGATTAACTTTACTAAAATATTATTGTGTCTGTGGGAGTTAAAAAAGTATTATTGATATTCGGATCAAAAGGATTGATGTATAGCTGTATATTATTATTGATCCACGGATTTGGCATGCATACTACACCAGATGAAAAAGTTTTATGTTTGTAAGCGTTAGAAGGACATTAATCTTGGCATTGATAGTATTTAGTTCCTCTAGCACTGTTTCTGCAAAGTAAAGAGGCTCCAAGCTTGCATTATCCATTTTCTATGTAATAGGGATAGAAACAAGAGTAGCAGATAGTTGTTCCATTGCTAGATACACAAGAATGGCAGTTAGAAATAGCTGAGCAGTTTGTAATTATTGATATACACTGACCATTAACTAAATGATAGTTAAAGAAACATTAGCTACAAGATAAAGCTGAACAGGTCTTACAGCCCTGAGAACATGGGCTACAATAGCTGCCAAAACTAACCAACACCATAAAACCTTATCGACATTGCAGGCAATTAGATGGGCTGCTACAAACTAGACAAAACTAACGACAAGGTGAACAGCTGTTTCCGTTTTGCCAGAAGCCCAGTTGACAGCTTAGCACCATTTCTGGAGTTTAGCAGCTCAAAGCGTTAGGTGAAGCGCATGGTAGACATTTTTAATCAACAAGAGCGTATCCAGTCTGAGTCAGATAGAATTTACGACACATTTAGTGCAAGATGGATTGCAACTGAGACAGTAAGGAGGACATAACTCGCATTTTCCTTTAGTTAGATAGTATCTTTAATGGCAGCTAAGGCATCTCGATGCTGAGCTGCATGTCGCACACTAGTAAGGACACACTCTACAGCTGTCTCCTATATGAAAAGTAAAGCTCGCAGTACATGTTTTGCAAATATCGTTCTAGCAGGAACAGAGTTAGGGGTCACAAGTAGATATGACGCTGAGAGGTAGAAGCAGAATGAGGCAAAATTTAAACATTATAATATTAAATGTGTCATGTACTATATTCAATCACCTTGCCTTTCTAATTTAGCAAAATCTTTCTTGCATTCGTCAGCTAGCATTTTAAATCCAACATGGTAACCTTTGATCACCTATATATTTCAATTTTTACCTCCTCAAGACGCTAACGGTAATCTTCTATCGCTCTTTGCATTTCTCCGGCCCTCTTTAGAGTGTCTTCGTTAGATTGCTAGAAATCTAACTTGTTGTAGGCTTGTTGAAAATTGTTTAGTTTGTTGTTGAGATCGGTCATTTGCACGTGAGTATCGTACAGGCTCGAAACTGGAGCAAAAGTTCTCAGATCCATCAATTCCATCAAAAAAGTTTTCTTATACTTAGTGAATTTTTAATGTTTGCCGCCGTCTGCCTTTTACTCAGCTAGCCGTACGATCAGAGTCTTGGCTGATTCTTTGATACGCTAAATGAAAGTTTATGAAAAAAACTGTTCTATTGTCCATTTTTATATTGCGCCTACTACGTATCCTGACAGCTAAAGGTTGTCTATTATTTCTCTAAATTATTTAAAAAATTACGGAGTGAGTTATTCGATAAAAGGACATATTTTTGGTGACAATTACTTGAAGAAATTTTTCAATTTTTTGATGTTAGCTAAGAAAAATATTTAGCTAACTATTAGAAAAATGGCGGTTTTGTTCTGAGGATTTTTGTGTTGTTGAAAATATTTTTCAATAAGCTTGGTGATTTCGAATTAACTGTTGACGTTGTTAGTGATACAGTAGTCGGCCACGCTGTGCACTTGTTCTATCTTCAGAGAAATATTTTCTAGAGCTTTTTCTAAATTATCAAGATCCATGCCTCTATGATTTTAATTACACTTAGACTATGAATATAATAAGCTCAGCTATGACTATATATATATGCGCCCGCTGATGTGGCAGCATCAGTATAATATATATATGTCCTTTCAAATCATCAAAGTGAAAAGTCACCAAACTCCTTCCAAAGCACTCCTTTCTCGCATCTTTGAACAGTACTAGCCTAGTAGGCTTTGCTACAAGCCGCTATGGGTTTATTTATAATTTTCTATTGAGGATCGCTTGGCCAAATTTAATACAGATTTGAGGGAGGGACTGTTCTCCTAGCTCGAGGCTTAGAGTTTTGAACTTATCGGATCGTAAGAAGATAGGCAGACTGAGATGGGTGCGACTATAATTCAAATCTCATCTATATAGGAGATTGCCAAAATAATACTGCCTTCGGAGCATACCTTCTCTCCTTCTGAACTTGTTGAGATAGAGCCCTAGGAATAATTTTTACCCTTGGTTTCCTGCCAGAAAGCAGAAGTTTTTGTTTGCCAATAAAATGAAGCGGGAAACTAGCTCGATGAATAAGACAAAAGAAACCGACTGATAGAAAGTAAAATATAGTAGCTAAGGCCACAATATGACTATGATGTGGACCAGACTGTTAAAATAGATTTGGAATTTGAGCAAGAATAGAATGAAAACTAATACCACAGTAAGTAGTATATAGTCTTGGTCAAATAAGAGCTATAGACTATGGATAAAATTTAAAGTATCATGACGAAAGTTCAAAGTGAAGAACTTATCATGAATAACAGCTAATAAGTCTAACTGATCAGCTCTGAAGTCGATGCAGTATAATCTAAGAATACTGTTACTCAAATCGAGGAAATTAAATAAATTAAGTAGTCAAAAATTAAATAAATTAAAAACGAAATAAAAAACGAAAGTTCACAAAAGATTAATGACACGAACAAGGCATAATAAAAGAAGATTTCTTCTTAGGCACAACCAGTTTTGCTAACTGGTTTTAGCAGCTATATTTTATTGGTTCTGGCTTTCTGGATACTCTGGCTTCTTTTATGATCATTTCCCATACATATACTAATAGAATTAATGTATAAAAATATAAAAATATTCAAAAGTTAAATAAGAATATGAATGCATATATAAAAAAAATAACTATTTTCAAATAAAACATATTTTTCATTCAGAATGATATGATTGCTATTGAATTAATTTTTACGCAACATCAAAAGCTTAACTGCCATATTTATAGGTCCTTTACTTCAGCCTTGACTGCCTCCATCAATAAAAGTTTGGCTTCCATAGAATCAATGCTGACTCCTGAGTCGCACTAGTATGAGTGTCCCAAGCTTGAGGTCACTGTAGTTCTGATTTGAAGGTCATTTCCGAAACAAGGTCCGATCTGATTGGGCAGATACTGAATAGCGTGCTGATTATTCTTAAGGTTGTATGAGCGTAACTTGCTGATGTTAAAGATGAAGCTTGAGTTGGTCTTGTCCTCACCCCACTTGCCCTTGTCAGTGAGCTCTTCTTAATCGTGATAAACTAAAGGAAGAGGTGAAAACCCTCCGATAAGCTGATTGTTGCTAGTTCTAACTAGGGCTACGCAGTTTGGTACACCGTTGCATCGACTATAAAATGACTAGGGAGAATGATCGTTGTCACTGCCGCGATATATTAGCTTAGCGAGTCTAATTAACATTTTTCTTCCATTGAAAAAGCTGTATATTTTTACGAAATCTTGATGATTGGCAACCTTCGAGGGCTCAGATAAGTTGGGAGACAACAGTTGAGCTTCAATTTTTTTAGAAGGCATCACCTTGATTACGAATATTTTACGTACTTGAGAGTTAAAACTTTATCCTTAACTTTCTGAAGTTCTACATCGAGAAAATCAGTAATCTCTTTTTGTTTCGAAAGATTATCATTCAGTTCACCACTTTACGCCTAGTTAATGAGAGATAAAATGCTTCTTCTATCGAGTCTTTAATAATTTTCGTCGAGAAAATCGAGATAGGACTGTGTGTTTGCTTCATAGGGCAAGTGATGGTATTTAACCTTTGTCAACATTTTTTCAACTTATTTTTAGTCTTAATCAATCAGCCTATTTATCTCCTTGCGCAAGGTTTCATAGAAAACTGCAACTTTTTTGAAATAAGGCTCAATAGCTGACTGTTATTGCTCCCACACATCTTGAAGTTTTTGGCAAACATCTTTTACATCGTGAATATCAGTTTTAGAATGCTTGTGTGGAGGCGTGTCTTAGTATATACGGAAGTCCTCTGGACAGTCTTCCGCAAGACACAGTCTAATAATCGGATCTTAGCGTTGTGAAGATGCCTTCATATTTGATTACTGATAAATAGATGAAGATTTGAATATACAAAAGATGTTTAAAAATTAAAGTGAGATTTGAATATAGCAATTATATACGTTAGGAATGAACCTACTTTCGAATTTGGAAGAAGTTGCTGGCCTCATCATCAGACCCTCACGTCATCTATACAAAATGAACGATCTTGGATCGAAGAATTTCATATGCGACGCTCAGACTATTACACGTATCGACTTTTAGACAGTCAATAGTAGAAACCTCACCATCATGGGCAGTATCTACTCTAAGCCCAAAGATACAAGAAGTCCTCATGTACTTATCTATCTGCACTGCAACTCTGGTTGTCGTATTTAAGGTAAATGTTTCTACATATAGGTTTGGCCTATCTAAGATTGGCTTTGGAGAATAACTTCACATACGTAGTATTTGATTTTTCTGGATCTGGTTTGTCAGATGGCAAGTATGTGTCCCTAGGTAAGGCAATTTATATAAAGCCGTTTAGGATTCCACGAAGTTTAAGATCTCCAAGCAGTGATAAAATACTATAAATCCGAAATCGATGACCAAGCTAAATTCTATCTCTGGGGACGGTCGATGGGCGCGGTAACTGCTCTTCGTTTCCTAGCATCTTCAAAGTAGTAAATAGCTTTAGCTATCTTTGATAGTCCTTTTCAATCTCTCAGACAGCTTTTTATAGAGATAGGCAAGACAAGAACAAGCTTGCCCTAGATACTTTTGAATGTTGCACTCAAATACATCAGACCGATAATCCAATAGAAAGCTGGATTTGATATAGATGAGGTCGAAGTGGACAAAAAGGCTTCATAGATAAGTTGTCGAGGCATATTTATAGCTTCCAAAAATGACGCTTTGATACCTTTCGAGCAAATATAGCAAGTTTTTGGAAAATACGAGGGGGAAAAAGAAATGTTTTTTGTTGAAGAAAGCCATAACTAAGCTAGAAGCATGGCTGTAATAAAAAAAGTCTTCAAAAAGATGAAAAAACACTTGATGTTAATGGAACAATATGAGCTCAAAAAGCAAAAAACAAGTTTCTATTCGTTTGGACCTCTCAAATAACCGAGCAAGAAAAAGCTATCACTAACTATCAAGGCTCATTCACAACGTACAATTAGCTCACAACTGACTTTAAATAGCTAAAAAACTACCATAGAAAATATCGTCAATTCAAGACTTACTCTCAAGCCTTAGAAAGCACCTTTGAGATTTCATCATAAACGTTCAGATAAATAAAACAAAATAGAAAAATCAATCATTCACGCTGCCATGGAACCCACACAGCATAGCAGCGAGCATATTCAGCCAACTCAGTCGACTAAACTTCGTTTGGAATATGCAACTTTAACGAAAAAGCAATCATCTTGCTTATTTTTGGCAAATATGAACAAAAAGGAGAAAAAATTATCAGAAATATTCATGTCCACTAGTTCTTTATTAGAAACAAAAAGAGAGCCTCTAGCAGCAAGACCTATATCTAATGCCCAGAATATGATGTAAAGTAAGAATCTTGGAGAAAAAGTGAAGCCCAAATTCGCAGGATAAGCTAAGATAATCGAGATAAAAATGCTGAGAAAGACAGGAAGAAGTCGTTAGAGAAAAACTTTACAAAATATTTCAAGCAAAAAACCACCAGTCATGGAGCTAAGAGGGGTAAAACAAAGCAGAAGTAGTTTAGATACACTTTATCGCACTTGATTAAACAAAATTATAATAAAAAAGCGGAACTATTCATATTTAGCAAATGAATATATATTTAGAATGAGATAAGATAAATGAATATATTGTCTATAATGACATATCTTTTAACTGAAGATTAATCAAATAATCAGATGTTTTTAGAGCTGCTCTCATCAAAGTTGACATAGTACTCACTTTCGACCTACGTTCGTTTTGGAGTTGCTTTTTAGCTCATCTTGCCTATTTTTCTGGACTTTGATTCTCTCTGAGGACTCATCATCACTGTTTGACTTTTCATCTCTCTAGAGTTGCTTCTCACCAGATTTTTTCTATTACTTATTGACTTTCTTTTTACGCTTTCAACTAACTCTTAACCTTACTCTCTGCCAAAAGTAGGAATTTATACTATTTTATTGAACTATTTTTTAAATAATGCTGGATTTATGCCGTTATGGACACCTTTGCCATGATCTTTAGGCGGTTAGGTTCCATAGTCATTATGAGAACTCACAAAAATAAGTCTTTTTTGTGACTTTTTATGATGAACAGTCTCGTCTTTCGAGTACGAAAGATCGACCGAGTCTGTTTTCTTGATACTTTTGTAAGTAGGAATAAATCGAGATGAAATATTATTGTATGAAGGCGAAAGTGCAGTACCTGCTTGTCTGATAGATCTACTGCTTTGAGATTTTTGTCTATAATTAGAAACACCAAGAAACTTATTTTGAGGGAAATTCAGCATAATTTTATCGATTCTTTAAATTTCATCTGAGATCATTGTAAGTTGCTTAGAAAGAGTTCGGTTCTCGTCCTTAAGCTTTTTAATTTTTCCCAGGTTGTACACTTAAAACTCGAGAATAGCGTCTTTGCTGATATCCATCTTATAATGAAGTAGTTCGCAGTAGTCGACTTCTCCTTCCTCAGTTCCCACTTTGCGTCTGCTCTTGTCAAACTAATATTTTTGAGACTTTTTTTACATTTAGTTTAAAAGCGAATTTAATGAGTTTTACTTATGTAGTTTAGTGCGAGTGCTCTGATACTTTTCAAGTCGACTATTAAACTAGTAGTCGTTTAGTTTTAGCTTATAACTGCTGATTTTATTATTTTTCATGAGCTCATAGTAGTCACTGAAAACTTGTACATGTTCTTCTAGGACCACGTGACGCTCCTTCTAGGCTGCAATTTGTGCTTTTACAGCTGCAAATTATTTAGCTAGGCTTTGACTGACTCTGAACCTTGTTGTGAACTAAAAAGGAAGTTTATTTTGATTGTTACGTAGTATAGGAGAATGAAAATTGTATTTTTTTGAGTAACTAGCTGTCCGCAACTCAATTTTTTATTTTCTGTTTGTCATCTACAATTGCTTTATTTGTTTTTTTACTGCCAAACACTCTTAAGTCAGCAACTTTATTGTGTTTAATTCAATCAGTTACCTCATTTGCTATACTTAAAGTACATAATTACTTTAGTATCGATGCTAGATTATTTTGTTGTCTCGTACGTCTGAAGAAGCAGTTTAAAGCTCTTATCTTCCTATCTTTTTTGATTGAACCAACTCTACTTTTCCTAAGGCTTCTTTGTAAGCTGATTTTTCATCTTAGTCTTCATTATGAACTGATTTTTCATTTTAATCGTCTTCTTCTATCTTAAATGGAGTGCTCATAGGATCTAGTTGTCGGATAAAAGATGGCTGCGGACGATGCTCTGAAGATTTTGGTGACATTTCTAATGGACTTTGAGCTTGCTGCTTAGTTAGATTATTTAATTCCTATAATTTATCTTAAATCGTCTGTGATTTTTATTAAACTTCTCTAATCACGATCGACTTTCTGCTTTTCTTGATCTCGACTGATTCTAGATCATCTTCGGGCTAGAACTTATCATAAATTTTTATGCCTGAGCCCAAAACTTATTATTTTCTGTTTTAGCTAGGCTATGAGTTAAGAACTGGAAAAGAATTTTTCTCAGATTTTGCACTGGCATTGTCAATTTTTTCGTCTTAAGACTGCTGGTTAGGTTTTCCTATAGGATGAATAGATTCTTCGATTTGAGCGAGAGATTGATTACGATTTTATATTGCTGAAATGTTGTCAGGAATAAAGGCTGGTTAATTCTTCATGATATTATAAGCTGCGTTATAATGAAACTCTGATTTACTATCGACGCTAGTAAATATTTAATAATGTTAATCCAGTGAGTATCAAATCAAATGTATCATCCTTATAAAAAAATACCAAACAATATCGAGAATCTTGCTATTAACGGTTACTTAATAATGCCTAAATATATAATAATATTAGAGCATGTCTCAGCGAATAAAAGTAATCGTGCGCACCCGTCCCAACAGTCAAGGTATACATATTTTGATTTAGAAATCAACGCAACCTCTATCGACTACCAGAACAACACTATTTCATTGATTAAACCGAACCAAAGACTCACTTATCTTCAGTCTCAGGATCATAATTCTCGAACTTTTTCATTCAGTAAAGTGCTTCCTCCGACGCATAACCAGCAAAATGTATATTAATAATGCGCCTTTTCCTTGATAGAAAATGTTTTAGATGGATATAACGGTACACTTTTTGCATACGGACAGACCGGTACAGGTAAAACTTACACTATAATGGGCGGAAAATAGTACATGTAGCACAAAGTTAAATCAATAGCAAACAAACAAAAAGAGCAGAGAGTCTAGTTGAGTGAGTATGCAAGTTCTTTAAAAGGAATAATTCCTAGAAGTTTTCAGCAGATCATAACTGTTATCAAAAGTCAAAGCAACAAAAAGCATCTGATTTAGTGTTCTTTTATCTAGATCTACAAAGAACAAGTGCATGATTTATTAGGATAAAATACTCAACGTCCGCTCGATTTGAAGGAAAGCGCGCAGAAAGGGTTAGTTGTTTAAGGTTTGACTACTTATTTGGTAAAAACTGTGGAAGAGTTAGAAAAATATTTGAAAATTGGATACAAAACTAGGGCAGTTAGACAAACTAATATGAATAAATAGTCGTCACGCTCTCATTGTATTTTTACTATCAAAATTTAAGAAGAAAGCTCAGATATTCAGGGAAATCCTAAGTTCAAAGTAGGCAAACTTAATATGGTGGACCTTGCTGGTTCAGAAAGGCAAAGAAAAACTAATATTGAAGAAAATGGAGTCAAATAAGCAGCTAAAATCAATCTTTCTCTTAGTGCTTTAGGGAAAGTTATCAACTGTCTTTCAGATCTTAAGGACAGTCAAAAAATGTATATTCCTTATCGAGACTCAAAGCTGACTAGAATTCTTCAGGACTCCTTAGGAGGAAATACTAAAACAGTAATGGTGGCTACTATCTCACAAAGTGCATCAGATTATGAGTAAACACTAAGCACTTTGATATATGCAAGTCGGGCACGATTCATTCAAAACAAACCTATTGTCAATGAAGACCCTAAAGACGTGCTTTTGAGACAATATTTGTAAGAAATACAAAAACTAAAGATGTTGTTACATGAGAAGCAAATATAAAACTAAGAGCTTAAGGAGACTAAAATAAACTTTATGAACTTTAAAGACAAAAAAGAGTGCTAAGAATAAAAAAGTTAAGTTGAAAAAATTGAGAATATACTCGAATAATCAAAATAAGAATAACTAGAAAATAAAAAAGAATTAAAGAAAAAAGAAA
>Ga0169931_10003225_pt1 | contig 26027 bp, 29 predicted proteins | sample Kivu_15m_20L_FD_129675 | JGI IMG/M metagenome (GOLD analysis project Ga0169931, IMG submission 129675) | Freshwater microbial communities from Lake Kivu, Western Province, Rwanda to study Microbial Dark Matter (Phase II) - Kivu_15m_20L... | ecosystem: Environmental > Aquatic > Freshwater > Lake...
ATATCACCGCCTTCTTTGATATCTATTCCATCTTTATTGATGTTAACATTGACATCATTCCATGTATTAGAAATGGTATAGTTATCGTAAGGCTGCGACCATGTCAACGTATTGGCGCTGGTAATGCTGCCTGTGTAAAAATTGTTTGTATCTAGAGTGATGGTGTCGATGCCACCATTAGTAATACTATAGGTAGGCTGTGCAGCAGCATACTTTGACAGATCTATGGTGATATCATCCTGGCTCATATCAGGCCTTTGCGGCTGCTTTGGCCGCTTTCTGCGACTCTTTGGATTCCTTGCGAGAGTTTTTTTCTTCGGTGATTTCATTTCTGCGAGCCTTTACCAGTTTGCCTACTTCTTGCAGTGCTTTGCGAGCACGGGTGCCTGCAGCGTTATTTCCTGCAGCGAACTTGCTGTCTTCTGATAAAAATTCTTCAAATGTTGATTTAAGTTGTTCTACTGTGTTTGACATTTTTCTTTCCTTTTAAAATGTTTTGTACTTATAAATCCTGGTTGGTGTGGCCGGTAGGTTTCGAACCTACAAAGACTGCGAGTTACACTCAACGTCCCGTCCCCTTTCCGGACTGTGGGTCTGGCGGGAGCTCTGCCAATTTGCTCACGGCCACATATTGATTTTATCATCAACAAATGTCTGTGTCAATCTATTAATTATTCAAAAATATCAACCTAAATAAATATTATGCTTATTCAAGGAAAACAAATGGCTCAATTCGTTAGAAATCTTAGTGATATTATAGATTTTAAATTTTTATTGCAAAATCTCAATGAAGGCTATCTCGAATGCGATTCCTCGGTGTTAGATGAAAACGGAAAAATCAAAGAAGAATTTCAAGATGACATTAGAGCTGTTAAATTAGTTGAATCTGGGTATAAAGAACCTTTTTGTACCGGAAAAATTTATACAGCCAGATACCATTTTTCGGAAGACATTGTTGATAAATTAGATACTTATTTCGGAACCGCGTGTGTCAGAATGTTAGTAAGCGAATTTAAACCTGGACACATTGCCCCCCCACATTTCGATTATCTAAGAGAAGGCGATCCGGATGCTGAAAAAAAACTTCTTGAATACGGTGATGTAGAGGCTTATCATATTCACGTAGGAGATCCAGAAGAAGGCCATTTATTCTTAGTTGAAAATCAATGCTACTATTACGAAAAGGAAGGAAATTGTTATAAGTGGGATAATCATTTAAGCTGGCACTGCGCCTGTAATACCGGATACGGTACGAAATACCTCATAACATATGCAGGAATCAAATTACATGATAAAACCTTAAAATATCAATATCAATTTCATCAAGATACTGAACAAGTTAATTTAATTTTTGAAGATGGTACAACAATTTAAGGAATATTAATGGCAAAATTTATAGGAAATATAAGTCATAAGTTAGATACTATATCTTTATTAAAAAATTTAGGCCCAGGAAGAAGCGAAACAATTTTTTTTAAAGATCAGTATGGCGCAATATTAGAAGAATATAAAAATAATGAATTTGTGAAAAGAGCAGTTTTAGCAGGATATCCAGACCCATATGTCACTGGAAAACTATATTATGCAGGTTTTGATTTTAGCGAATACTATATAAAGCAATTAGATCAATTATTTGGAACAATATGTGTTAGATGTTTTATAAACCAAACCGACCCAGGAATGATAGTTCCTCCTCACTATGATGTACCTACTGAAGATCGAGAAGAAAAATTAAAAGAGATCGGAACTATAGAAGCATATCATGTCCATATAGGCGAACCTAAGACAGGTCAAATCTTGATGCTAGAAGGGCAAGCTCTGTATATGCAGGAAAACGGAAACTGTTATAAATGGGATGATTACTTAAATTGGCATTCTGCTTGTAACATTGGATATGAAACAAAGTATGTTTTGCTATACAAGGGAATAAGAACGTTTAAACCTTTTAATTATAGCTATGAGTTTACTGACGACGACGACAATGTAAAAATAATTTTAGAGGATGGAACGAAAATTTAAATAGTAGCATGAACAACAATTTAAATTTTCAAAATATTCCTTTTGAAAAAATAATAAAATTTGGGCAGCGAACCATGTTAAGTCGTCCGCTGTTTTCAATAAGTTGGATATTGGGCAGGTTTTGTAATTATAAGTGTAGATACTGTTGGCCCTATGCTCGAAGTGACCAACCAGATCATCAAGAGTTCGAAGTATATGTTCGAACTATAGATGAAATTAAAAGACAAGCTAGGCAAAATGGATTTACGGAATTTCATTGGAGTTTCAGCGGAGGAGAACCCACCGCTTATAAAAGATTGTTAGAGTTAGTAAAACATATCGAAAATGATCTAGAAAGTCCATATCAAAGCCTTCATTTGACCACTAACCTGTCACCGGGACAGAAATGGTGGGATTCCTGGTGCGCGGCTACGATGTCTCTTCAAAGACGAAGCATCACGGCTAGTTATCATGCAGAGTTTGCCGATGAACAAGAGTTTGGAGACCGATGTCTACAGTTGACCTACAACGGAATCTATGTCACGGTCAATCAAGTTATGGTACCTGAACAGTTTTATTCTTTATATGAACGTTGTCAGCGTCTACACGATAGAGGAATAAATGTCACACTCAAACCACAAAGTGATCCTACGGCCAGCAGGATAGTTAACGGATATACCGATGAGATGATCGATCTCATGCAGACGGGTTTCCCTCAACACGCCGATAATGAAGAAATCTATCAAATATCTCTGTACGATAACAACAATACTGAATATCTTTTTGATCAGGCAGAAAGATTCAATGCATTTGGATTCAACAAATTTAAAGATTGGAACTGTAATGCGGGTTATCAAAGCGTTATAATTAGAAGCAATGAAGTCAAACGTGGTTACAGTTGTCATGATAAACTTTTAGGAACATTGACCGACGGTTTCGATCTCTTTAGCACTCCGCAGGATTGTATAACTTCTAGTTGCGTGAGCTCTGCTGATTCTAAAATTCCAAAAAATAAATTATAAATTATTCTTGTAATATATACTATCTATGAAACAACAAGTCACTTTCGGAATTTTGGGTTATGGTTATGTAGGTCGTGCGACCCATCATGGAATTCTCAATCACGCAAAAATTTCAATACACGACACTCTTTTAGGAACCTCTAGAGATAATCTAAAAGATTCCATGTATATTTTTGTGTGCATTCCTACATCAAATCAAACTGAAATAAATTTATTGAAGAATGAAGTGCTAGCGTTATCTAGTCAAAATCCATCGAGTCAAATAATTATTAGAAGCACAGTTCCTATCGGAACCTGTAAAGAAATAGAACGCCTAATAGAAAAGAAAATATACTATATTCCGGAATTTTTAAGAGAAAGATATTGGGATACAGATAGTTTAAAAAGACCGTTGATTGTAGGGCACAATGGGTTAGAATTACCCGAATGGTTATCTCAAGAAAATATTTTCGAATGTAGCACGGCTGAAGCAGAAGTTTTAAAAATGTTTTCAAATAATTTTGCCGTTGTAAGAATAGCATTTGCTAATTTATTTTACGATATTGCGCAGACAGAAGGTGCAGATTACAACAAAATCAAAAATATGTTTTTTAAAATCATGCATGATCAAACATATATGGAAGTACCGGGGCACGATGGCACTCGAGGTTTCGGTGGAAAATGCTTACCTAAAGACCTTGATTTTTTAATAGAAACATTAGAAGAAAAAAAATTAGATAGTACATGGTATAAAAATATTAGGAACCTTAATAAAGAATGGCAAAAAAAATTCTAGTAACTGGGGCTTCTGGTTTAATCGGGCGAGAGTTTTGTGATCAATTATCAAAAGAGTTCGAAGTTATCGGAGTCGATAATAATTTTCGATATCCGAATTATCATCCAGATTGCACATATATCAAGTCCAACATTATAGAGTATTTAGAATCGACCCCAAACACATTTGATTATGTATTTCATATGGGGGCGATAAATGGTACGAAATATTTTTATGAAATTCCTAATTTTTTATTAGAAAACAATATAACATCAGATTTTTCGGTTTTCAATTTTGTTAAAAAAAATCCTAACTGCAAATTAATATATGCCAGTAGTAGCGAAATAGTTTCGGATACAGACATTTTTCCTACTCCCGAGAGCACAGATATTTTTATAAAAAATATACATAATCCGAGATGGAGTTACAGATTAGGTAAAATCGTCGCCGAAAATTATTTGATAAACAGTGGCATTAATTTTTTAATCGTTAGGTTCTTTAATATTTTTGGAAGATGCTCGGCTGAAGGGCATTTCATTGGAGATATTTTAAAAAAGATCGAAGCGGAAAATTACGAATTAATTGGACCAGACGAGACTAGATCTTTTTGTAGGGTCGATGACGCGGTTGATGCTGTTTTGCATATCTACGATAAGGTTTCTAACGAGATAATCAACGTAGGAAGTGATGAAGAAATTACTATATTACAAGCGGCACAAATAATATCTCAACAGAAAAATAAAGATATTAAATGGAGTCTTATTCAGGGTAAAGAAGGAAGTTGTAAAAGAAGAAAACCTTCTTTGGAAAAACTTTTGAAATATTATCCAGGCTACAAACCTAGAAAGTTTAAGGATGCTATTAACGGTTTTTAGATTGAAAAATTTTTAATTTTGAAAGATCTGGATAATCTAAATAGGACCATTCTTTGGATTCAGTGTTTATCGCCGTGTTGAATTTTTCTAAACCAATCACTGCTGTTTCGGGGGTCATGTAATAATGATATCCTATCATATCTATATCTTGTTCTGCCCAGGGTCTAGTCAGGTCTCGTCCGTCATAGGTCATTTTTTTCAAACTATGGTAGTCTGATTCGCTATCGCAGAGAATCATTCCACCTCTTCCGAGATTGAGATGTTTTTTAAATTGAAAACTGAGACACATATAAGTATTGGGGATATAACTATTTTTTCTCCATAAGACCGCAGCATCTATTATTTCCGTACCTTCCAACTCGTAGAAATCTTTCCAACAGTTATCTACCCAATTCCAGGAAATATTTAATTTTTCTAAGGTCATGGGTACTGATAAGTATGTGTGTTTAGGAACACTAGTTTTTTTTATTTGTTTCAATCGGAGACACAATTCAAGAGCATGAGTGCAACAATCAGTGGCTACTGCGAATTTTGAACCAAAAAAATTGGAAATTTTATTTTCTAATTCATTAACGTATTCGAACATAACCTATTTATGATGAAACTTGATATCGAACATATATCTTTTTGGATGGATGCTATTAGAAACAGCAGTGACAAGGACAGAACTTTGGAGAGTTTTTGGAAAGGTCAATTACGGAGTAAAGTTTGGCTGATAGATAATCTAAAACCTTTTATATCTAGTTCCGTGTCGATCGACATTTTCGGGGGATGGAATGGTGTATTGGCTAGTTTATTATTTCAAAGCGAAATAGACATTGTAAAAATTAGATCCATTGATATAGATCCTGCCTGTGAAAATACCGCCAACACCATGAACAAGATCGAAGAAATGCAGGGAAGATTTATGTCGATTACTGAAGATATGTGCGGTTCGATATCTTCGGCCGAAGTTATAATCAATACCAGCTGCGAACATATTTCACAATGTCAATATGACCAATGGTTATCAAATATAAACGATAAAAGTTTAATTGTAGTACAGAGTAATAATTATGAAATTACTGAACATATCAGGATAGCCAAAAGTCTCGAGGAGTTCGAAAATCAAAGTAATATAAGAGTAATTTGGTCCGGAGAATTAGATTTGCCTTTGTACACAAGGTTTATGATTATCGGTAAAAAAAAATGTTTAGATTAACTCCGTGGAATCCCGAAATAGATTTACGAGAGTTTTACCTAAAATCTTTTAGAAAAGGATATATTAATAATTCAAGTCAACAAACCATGATAGATTGTTTTAGAAATGAAAGGAAAAAACAGATATGGATATTGTTTTACAATGAAAAACCTATCGGTAGTGTGGCTGCGCATAGTTTAGATATTTTTGAACGAGAATCATATCGAATTTGTGCAAGAACTTGTATTTTTACAGATGAATTACCTAAATTAAGTTTGAGGACACGAAAAGGAATCACAACTCATCAAAATTACACAGCGCAATTTTTCATGCCCGCTTGCATCGATTGGTGCCCAATCGACAGCGATCTCTACATTACTAGCAATGATAATGATTCTGGCAGTCAACGGTTAGTTAATAACATATTTTGTCCTGCTCTCGAATCAACCGGAGTTCTAAATTTGATTGGAAACTTTGAATATCGAGGCACCAAACAGAACTTTTGGAAGATTGACGTTAAGACGTTTTATGAACAGTTACAGACCTATGGTAGATGGAGTTTTAATATAAGATGATAAAATTTCTCGAAATCGTTTATAACCAATCCGCCAATCTTGCCCTATTTCTCTGAAAACAATACTTACGGCCCATCGTGGAAATATTGAAGGGTTTATTACATCGTGAGGCTCTGCAGCGTTAACAAGAGTTGGTTTGCCTATCTTATGTTGATATTTTAAAATATAGTCGTCGTCTGAATCACAAGCGAGATATTCTCCGCCGATTTCATTTTTTCGAAGTTTTAGTTCTGCGCCTTCCTTGATTATAAACCATCTCATGTAGGAGTCGCCTTCGTTATAAACCCAATTAATTTTACAACAATCTGCGGGCTGTAAATAATCGCTGTGCTTAAAAATACTTCCGCCAGGCGGAGTGTAAAATATTTCTGAGTACCATATTTGGCAATTTAAAGATTTGCACCAATCTAAAAATTCATTAGATAAATCTGTAACTGGTAGATAAAAATGCGCTGGTGAATCATTATTTACTCTTGAAGATAAAACCTCAAAATAGTTTTTATCTTTGAGTATCCAATCCATTCCTATATCTAAATCAACGCAATATTCCATAATTAAAATATTTCGTGTCTTAGAAAAGATATAATCAAAACACCTCTTGAATTATTGCTCCTGTTATATGCGCTATGCGTATCTGTTTCATCGAAAACTAGTATGTCTTTATTTTTCAAAATCTTAGTCTGATCGTTGACAGTAATAGCACATTCGCCATCTGAGGGCACGTCTAACGCATAAAGATATTTTACAACGGAAGTAGTTCTTAATGCATGAGGAATGTGTTGATTATTTTCTGCGATCTCGTCGTCGTGGTCGGAATGTGGGGGGATTTCACTGTTACCTTTCATTATAGAAAATGTTGCTACTAAAGGCAGAGGGTGTAATTTTTTTAATATTTCAACACTTCGAGAATTCTTTATATCATTTGAAGCTATAGGAAAGTCTCCTCGATTATATATTAAAGGACACACTTGCCAATAAAAATCTGTTCTTTTAGGAGAGTGCAAAACTTCATCTCGGTTATGGGTGTAATCAAAAAAATACCCTTTTTCTTTGAATCTAAGATAGTCTTCTTTGAAAGCTTCAAAATTGTTCAATAAAAGGCTATTATCAATTTTTTTAGACAGTTCTAAAAACATTTTTTAATTGATCGACTTTTTTAATCACAGAGTCAAAATCAACGTATTTTCCAAAATTTAAAGAAATTGATACTCTTGTGTGTTCACCTGCGTATATTAGATGGGGTTTGCTTGTTTCAATCAGTGTTGGTCCCCTCCCCGACCATTCTGCCACTCTATCAGAATATTTCACAGGAATGGCAATATATGCTTCAACATTGGGAGTATTCCATCTTCTGTCTGCTTCATTATTCATTGAAACCCTGTATTCAACATCATCGACATCATACCAAGAAACCGAAGTAAATTCTTTGCTTAATGTCCAATTTATAGCAGCCCCAGGAGATATTTCTCCTTGAGGATTACTGTCGATATGGGCAATATTGGGCTCTTTGTCAGTTTTCCAGTGCCATAGAACGACTTTCTCTATAGTCAAATCTAAATTATCTTTAAGCCATTTTACGAAATCTGGATTGATAATATCTGGTTTGTAAACATTTTTTCTCACAAAATTATCCTGATCGATATTGAATTCTAACGGAAGGTCGTCTTTATTCGCGAGTAAAGAATCAACAGTAAACGGTATCAAATTTGCAAGGTCTTCGAAATATGGTCTCATAGCACTGTCTCTAATTCTTGTAGGTTTAAATTTAAAATTTGATGGGTCCACACTGCACCGTAAATATGAACCCTGTCGCTGGCTCCTTTGTTGTTGGTCGAGTGTAACCTGCTAGTATTTACTAGATATACCCAACCATCGGCAGGTATGTGAATATCTTTTCCTTCTATGGTAAAAATCGCATCGGGATTAGTCAAAATAGGAATGTGAAATCTTATCTTATCTGGTAAATCTTGATGAGAAGGTAATCGAGTTCCAGGCGTGTGGATAGATACTTGAATATCGTGTGGACCACACGACATCGAATCTGCGATTTCTCTGGCGTACCCGGTAAAGCATTCTCTTGCTCCTAGATTGCTATCTACGAAACCTAGTTCAGGAATATTGATATTTCTAGGCATGACAGTGTCGTATTCTGGTTTGGCAATATATCTTAACCACGGAACGGGCCCTTTTTTTTCGTCTCCCCAGGTCAACATGATCCAGGAAGTGTCGGGTCGCATAAATTGACCGATAGTATCTTGCGGATCATATTGCCATTGATCTTTATGTGTTCCATAAGTCCATTTCCAATCTTCGTAATCTTTTATAAATTTTTGATACCAATTTATTAATTTTTGTTGATCGTACCTAAACCATTTTTTTATTGACCAATCGGTATCAATTATGTCGTAATTTATGATACAATTAATTTGATCAGGAAATCGGTTTTCGTAGTTGCTGGGGATCAATTTTTCTGCAACGTTGTCAAAAATCCAACTTAGTTTGTCTCTCTCGATTTCAAACGTCTTCGAACTGTTTATTTTTTTCACTGAAACAAACGAGATACCATTTTTAATTGTCTGATCTCGAATATTTTCGCAATACAGTGTTTCACCATTTTCTTGATTGATGAAAGTTTTTGGAATCTTCATTTCTAACATAAATTTATCTCGTGCTTGCGAAAACGCATATATACATATTTATAACACCAATTCTTTCGAAATAAATTCTATGTTTAGATTTGACGAACTGCAACAAGTTCATTTAGAAATCACTTCTAAATGTCAGGCTTCTTGTCCTATGTGCGCAAGGAATCAACACGGGGGAGAATTAAACCCCAATTTAAAGATTAGCGAAATTAAATTAGATGATTTTAAAAAAATATTTTCTAAAGAATTATTGCTTCAGTTACAGAATTTATATTTTTGTGGTAATTTTGGTGATCCCATCCTATCCAAAGATTTTATTAGAATGATCGAACACTGTGTTTCTATCAATGAAGATTTAAGAATCGGTATACACACCAACGGAAGTGCAAGATCGAAAGACTGGTGGAAAAAATTAGCGCAGACCTTGCCTAAAAATCACATGGTGCATTTTGCTCTTGACGGATTGAAAGACACGCATCATCTATATAGAATAGGAACCGATTTTGATAAGATCATCGAAAATGCCACAGAATTTATATCTGCAGGGGGAAAAGCAGAATGGGTATATTTGTCTTTCAAACACAACGAGCATCAAATAGAGAAAGCCAAAGAGTTGGCTCATCAGTTAGGATTTAAAAAATTTAATCATAAAGCCACAGGAAGATTTGTTTACGAACCTGTGTTTAATGTACGAGATAAGAATGGAAATTTTTTATATAATTTGGAACCTCCTACAGAAAATAAAATAGTTTTTATCGATAAAGAAAAAATTAAAAATTACAAGAAGTATGTCGAATCTGCAAAAATAGAGTGCATGGTGCAAAAAGATAAATCTATATACATCGATGCACAAGGACATCTTTATCCATGTTGTTTTTTAGGTTCGTCGTATTATTTGTATGCAGAGAAAAATGATATAACTTTCGATTATCATCAAGATCAAAAAAATTCAACAGAACAATTTATAAATTTCTTAGGAGGTTGGGATTCCGTAAATTTAAAAAATAGATCTGTAAAAGAAATCATCGAAAGTGACCCTTGGCAGACAGCTTGGGAAATTTACTGGAAATCTAAGAAACTTACAGTATGTGCAAGGATCTGCGGTAAATGGGAGGAAAAAATAATAAGCCAATATGGCGACCAATTTATTAGATCACAAGAATTCGATGATAATTAGTATAATATCCTTTATCGAAAAACATAAAGATAAAACATGGATACCTCCGTCGCCACCGCCTGGGTTATCGCCGGTTGATTTTACACGATGGCTGTTTGATCAAGATGATATGGGATGGCTGAAACTAGACATCGATATTGATTTAGATCGATGGAAGGAAGAATCTAAATTAGCCGAACGATATTATGTAAATCACAGAGATTCGGAAAATTATGCAGGAATGAAACATCACGGATGGTTAAGTTGTTGCATCCACGGTATCGGTATTGACAGAACACAAGCTGAAGAAACAGCCACCAGAGATTTATTTCATTGGACAGAATTATCTGATCAAATTCCTGTTATCACTAATTTTTGGAAAAAATTTCCGGTTGAAGGTTATAAAAGATTAAGGTTTATGAAACTTGAAGGGAATGGATTTATAGGAGTGCATAACGATTTGCCCATCGGAGTTAAGAATGTTTCTTTGAAAGATTTAGAAGTGTTAAAACAGAGTGTGGCTATTGACGTGGCAGTGATACATCCCGAAAACTGCGATTTTATCTCAGAAAATTTTGGAACTGTGCCTTGGAAAGAAGGGAACACTTATATCATTAATCTTACAAAGAATCATTGCGTGAGTAACAATAGTAATATACCTAGAGTTCATGTCATTGCTGAATGTATTATCGGAAACAGAATAAAAGAATTTTCCGAATTGATTTATAGAAGTTATAAAAAACAGTATGGATATAATTAAGTTTAACAATTTAAAAAATATCAAAAACAAGATAGTGTTTTGTTTGCTTGATACTCATAGATTATATCCTAATAATTGGCTTAAAGAATTAGTTAAAAACAATGCTGATTTCGAAATTGGAAAAATTACAGGTGCAGGTTTTGATGTTGTAGTCGGTTATGATGAAGATACTATTTTAAATTTTTTAGGCGATGACTACGAGTATGCTGTAGTTGCAGCCATGGGGACCTCTTGGGGAGATAATCTAACTTTTTATTCGTTGATAAAAAATTATTGCGAAACTCAAGATTTTTATTTGCTAGGTCACGTATTAGATAAAAAAGAAGCATATTATGAATTGCACTATCAGTGTTATGTTATCAATTTAAAATATCATCGATCTCTCAACTTCCCTATCATCGGTCGCCAGACTTTAGGTGAGGAACACTATCAAACTCGACCCAATAGAAGCGATGAAAATTACCATGATGATTATACCCCTATTTGGATCTCGTCAGGCGATGATAAGCAAAAATATAATCATAAATGCCACGGGTGGAATATTATATCAGAATCACTGAAAAACAAATTACCTGTACACATTTTTAATCATGATTTTAGGCATAGTAAAAAGTACTTGTATCCGGACAATGATAAATCTATTTTGTCGAGCCTTAGTGAATTTTACTTAGAAAATAATGTTGCATCAAGAAATTGGATTAATCCTTTTACGACTGCTGAAAAAGTGTATTGTCCTGTAAGTATACCAGGAAAGATAAGATATCTGGTTACACCTGCTTTAGGCTTAGATTTTGTTCATTATTTAAATTATTATGGTTTCGATGATAGCACTGTAGTTAGATTTACAGATTATAATCTTTTAAGCCTAGAATTTATGAAATCTCTGTCGACTTGGGACGGGAAAAATTATATTGATTTTTTACAGGACTTTTCTAAACAAAAATCTGATTTTCTCTCTTTGCCAACCGATGTGTGGTTAGGTATCAAAAATAATCTTGAGGAAAAATGGAAAAACATACAGTCAAAATATGATTGGCTATTTCTTTGGGATGAAATTAGATCTAAGGTTAAGTTTGAATATAGATATAAAGATTATTTACATTACGAAGGTCCATACGGCAAAGATTGTGGATACTGGATAGATGGATCATTAAACCATCCCTGTACGATAGTTAATTTGAATCATGTGTTTAACTATCATTCAACAAGTGTATTCTATACATTAAAATACAGAGTCGAAATGGAAAACTATACGCTAGAGAAAATGAAAGAAAAGATCCCCGATGCTCAAGTATTTTTTGAAGATCGTGCCTGGAAAGGATTTCGACCATACAGAAAAAACAGTTTACATGGTAAGATATCGGATATAGAAATTGTATCAATGCACGATTTAAAGAGACCCACTTGGCATTACAATGAGGATTGGCTTTGAACAATGTGTTTTGGTTACGAGACGAAAGTACTCAACTAGGCCAGTGGCAGAGACAAATAGAAAATGTCTCTGGTTCTCCTAGTTTTTGTGTTTTACCTTGGATTCATCTTGCTACCAGACCGAATGGTGATATGAGAGTATGTTGTGTTGCAAATGCTAGTGGCGCATCAGATGGTAACTATGAGGTAGGATTAGTTAAGACTGAAGATGGAAATCCGGCCAATTTTAGTAAAGATCTTCCTTCGGATGGTTTCAATAGTGAGTATATGAAATCAGTAAGGAAAACTATGTTAGCGGGAAATATTCCTGCTAGTTGTAAAAAATGTTTCGACGAAGAAACTTCCGGAGTTTCAAGTAAAAGAATATGGGAAACAGGAACCTGGTACAAGAATAATATCGATATACCTAAATTAATTTATTCTACCAGTGAAGATGGATCAGTGCCATTCCAATTAAATTACCTAGATCTTAGATTAGGAAATACCTGTAATTTAAAGTGTGTAATGTGTAGTCCGCATGATAGTAGTAAGTGGGTAAGTGATCATAAAAAAATATATCCTATTATTCAAAGTTCATTAATTAAAAAACAATTGTCTTGGGATCAAAAAAGTTTCAATAACCACTGGCACGAAAGTCCTGAATTTTGGAAAGAGATATATGATCAAATACCTAATCTAAAACAAATATATTTTGCAGGCGGCGAACCTTTAATGATCAAAGAACATAAACTTTTTTTAGAAGAAATTGTTTATAGAGGATTTTCTAAAGGTATTGAACTCCGATATAATTCAAATGGCCTATTATTAGATCAAACTATAATAGATTTGTGGAAAAATTTTAAAAGAGTAAAATTTGGTTTTAGCATTGATGCTATGGGGGATCGATTAAATTATATAAGATATCCGTCTGATTGGGATACAGTGGTAAAGAATTTACACATTTTAGATAATACTCCAGAAAATATCGAAGTTACGATCGCCTGTGCAGTTCAAATTCTAAACATTAAACATATTTCAGATTTTATTAAATGGAAAGTTACTAGGAATTTTAAAAAAATTAATCTAAGTAAAAATGTTGTTGATGAATTACATAGTGGCGGGATTTTCAGTGCTCATCTTGTGTGGATCCCAACTTGGTTAAGTATAAGAGTTTTGCCGCCAGAAGATAAAAAAGAAGTGATTCAAATTTTTGAAGAATTAAAAGTTTGGTTGTGGGATAATTATACTCAAGAAAAAAGTTTTTGGGAAGACACCTCTTATGGTTGGAAACGTTGGGAAGGAATAATTGAATGGATGAACTCTGATGATCAATCTCATTTACTTTCTGATTTTAAAGAATATGTGAATAATCTAGATTCTATCAGAAAAACAGATTTTAAAAATAATTTTCCGGAATTGGCTCATTTATTATGACAAAACTGGTTCGAATAATTTCTAAGAGAAAAAACAATATATTAAACATAAGTTGGGATCCTAGTAATTATTGTAATTTTAAATGTTCCTATTGTTATGAAACCGCTAATGCCGGGACGCATAAACCGATCGTTGATTTAGATACCATTGTTGATAACTTTAGATTTTTAATAGATTATTATCAAAAAAAAGCAGGCAAGACAAAAGTGCATTTTACCATGGCTGGTGGGGAACCTACGTTATGGAAAGATCTAAATTTGTTTATATCTAAAATAAAAGAAAAACATAACGTATACTTTTCATTAGTGACTAACGGAAGTAGATCTATTCGCTGGTGGGAAGAACAAGCAGATAAGCTAGATAACGTTCATATATCTCATCATATTGCTCAAGGTAATGTAAATCATGTTATTAAAGTTGCCGATATTTGTCATGCCAGAGGATGCAAAACAACCGTCAAAGTTCTTATGGATCCTTTGCATTGGAATGAAGGAATATCTGATATAAATTTTATGAAAAAACATAGCAAAGAAAAATGGTTCATAACAATTTCAAAAGTAATATCTCAAAAAAATTATCTAACGTACTATACAAATGATCAGTTATCATTTTTAAAAAAAGAAATTTTAAGAATTCCTTCTATCATATGGTTTATTAAAAATTTTAAACTGTTTAAAGATGAAATTAAACTCTACGAAAGTATAGGAATCCTTAACAACGGTAAAAAAATTTATGCTAAATCAGGAACTTATTTAATTGACAATTTAAATAAATTTGAAGGATGGAATTGTTCTATTGGAAAAGATCGACTGTACATAGGGTGGACCGGAAAAATTAGTGGGTCTTGTGGAGTTAGCCTTTTCAACAAGAATGTAGAATACAATATTTTAGATACAGAATTCAAGTCAAAATTTGATCCAGATATCGTTGATACAATTTGCGAAAAAAAATTGTGTATCTGTTCTCCAGAAACACATTTAAATAAATTTATTCCTGTGAAACCGATTTCGTAAGAGGAATATCAGCAGAGCAAGTACACCAATCTCTAGTGCAGATAATCGAATTGGTAGGAACAATTAAACTATCATTATAGATATTTCCTAAACTGCCACCTACTCTACAGGTGGCTCGATGCACTTCTCCGTCCCAATTAATCATTAGACTTTCAAGACCAGCATCACATCTCCAACCTTTGAACTGATTTAAATGTTGTTTAATGACATCATTAGAGTGTAGATAAATTGTCTGTCTGTCGCTGAATATAACGGTGTTCGGTTTAACATTTGATTCTTGATTCAAAATCCATTCTAAATCATTACCGTTGTATCGTAGATCATCAAACACGTTATGATCACCTTCAGTCCATCTGATTCTTCTTACAGCAAATTTGATTCCCTTTTCTTGAAATTCTTTTACCACTTTTTTGACAGAGTCTATATGATCGTGGTGGGCCATAATATGAACATGAAAATCTCTTTCTGTCGAATCATAATATCGATTTATGGTTTGTAAAATCTTTCTCCAATCGTATTCAAAATGTAAACTAAAAATGATATGATTCCAATAAAATTCGTTGTCTAGATACCATTGGCACGATCTCGTGCCATTCGTAGTTATGTTTACCCAATAAACATTTTTTCGTTTGAAGTAATCTAATAGATCTTCTATATCGGGATGTACACAGGGCTCTCCCCCTGTCAAACTTATTCTTAAGGGTTTTCCTATTTCGCAGAGTTTATCAACTGCCTTTTCTAAAACATCGATGTCGGTATGAGAACTATGATTGTCATGGATAGCACTCGGGCAATAACTACAATCATAGTTACATCTTTTACCGAGATTCCATTCTATTTTAATTTGATCTTGATGGGGCCAGGAACTGGTTATTTTATACATATGGTTTAAATTCTGGAGTTACTTCTTCGAAACTCTGTTTTCTTGTATTATCTAGCCTATGATTAAATTCTATACAATCTCTCCAGCGATGGCTTTGGTCTCTAGCATTTAGATAATTAATATTATCTTGCAACTGATCTATAGTATATTTTAACAGTTGAGGATGTCGTTGAACCATTTTAAAATTCGGAACTTCTACCTTACATAGTTCTAATCTTTCTATGACTTTTTTCTTTAGATCTAATGGTAAAACCTGTGCCGAAAGTTCTCTTGGAAATTCTACTCTATGAGTATGGAATACTATTTCTAACTCGTCTAAAAAATATCTACAGATACGATCTAATTCTAGTATATTGCTTATCTGTACTGTGACAGCACCTACTATTCTATTGATATTAGGGATAGTCTTTATCTGTTTAACATTGTTTACTAGTTCAGACCAACTAGCATTTCCTCTGATATATTCGTAGGTTTTTCCGAGGCCGTCTATGCTAACATTTACGGAAATAGATTTAAATTTAGGCCAATATTGCCATATGGTTCTATTGCTTTTTCCTAATATGCTTAGATTAGTGGCATATTTGATTTCGATTTGATCACCATATGGGGCGAGCATATCTAATATGCGATAGTGTTGTGGATCCATTAAAGGTTCTCCACCAGCGAACTCTACTCGTCGAAAGTAAGGCAATAATTTTTTTAAATTTGACCACCATTGAGCATTGTCTTGGAATTTATTTAAAAAAGGTTTATTTTTTAAATTATGATCCTGCACCAACTGAAAAATAATGTTATTGTCTTTTTCATAAAACTCTTCTACCTGATCCCAATCATTCCAACTAGTGCTGTCAGCAGGATGGCACATCCTACATTTTAGATTGCAGAGATTATTTAATTTTAATTCCATTGTTGGAATTTCGAACGGCATCGAATAATCTGTTTCTAATTTTTCTAATGCCTTAGGATATAAATTTATTCTAGATTCGGGAATTCTTGCTTCTACATGCCGTTGTCGCAGACTAACTACTCCCTGATCTTCTAGATTAAAACAAGGTTCACATTCTGGTGGCCTTTCGTTATTAAGCACCTGTCGTCGAATACGTTTCATGGTATCGTTGTTCCATATTTCTTCCAACGATTCTTTATCGATGAATCCCACCGGATGGCTTCTACAGCAAGATTTTATTGCGCCATCCTCCCTAGTGGCCAGGCCTGTAAACGGATGCATACAAAAAGTTTTACTTTTCATTTATATAGACAATTTTTTTCATAATATAATTTCTTTTTGTTTCCATTGCGTATTCAAACATTTTTTCCTGCATTTTAAAAACTTCGCCGGAATTTCTCGACCTTAACTTTAATGCGTCATCTAAAGAATTAGCAACAGCCATCATGGCCCAAAGTTTCCAGCAATCGGCATAACCGGGATATGTGTCCAGTTGTTGATTGACCAGTTCGATGGCATCATACATATTCATATGTTCATTTTCCCAGATCGTTAAATCATTCGAAAAGAAATTATGTCTATTAAATAATTTTCTTTTTTCTTGCCCCATAATGGTATATCCATACTGTTCGTAGTTTTCATCTAATTTTGATTTTTTTCCGGTCAGACTGATGTTAAGAGGAAAAGCGATTATATTTTGTCGATGCCAATTTGTATTAAACCAATTTAATGCGTCAAGAATACTTTCTTTAGTCTCTTTAGGTAATCCGTATATTAATGAACAGGTTCCTCTATAGTATCCAAAATTTTTCATGAAATAAGATTCAGTATCTATCAAACCTTTTTTAATTTTATCCGGATGCATGCCTTTGCCAATAATTTTTCCTGTTTCGTGGTTCAAGGTTTCGATACCATAGTAGTGTCCCCACACTCTTGCATCGACTAGATACTGTAATTGTTGAGGACGACTGAACAGAATATCGGCTCTTATAAAGGCATTGAAGTTTGGTTGAAAATTCAATTCATTCACTACACTACCGATTTTAATTAATTTTTCATCTCGATCGTTTAATGTTTCGTCTGCTACTTGATAATTTTTTACACCATACAGATTGTAATTTTTTTCCAGTTCTAATTTTAGATTAGATAAATCTCTAGTTGTATCTTCTTTTACTCCGAGCACAGGAAAATTACAGAATGCACAGGCAAATTTGCAACCTCTAGAAAATTCTAGAGATAGTGTTTCGTTATAATTAATTAAATCTCTAGGTTGATACTCTATACTTAAATCGCTGATAGGCCAAGCCTGATAAAAGGCGTTAGCATCAATAAACCAACCATTTTTTCTTGGAATTCCTTTGATCTTAGTGCCATTGCTGAATATGTATTTTAAAACTTCTACTGTCGCAACTTCGCCAAACCCGTTAATGATATAGTCTATGTTTTGATACATAGGAAAATGTGTGCTCGGATTTTGACCACCTGCTAAAGTTTTTATTTCTGGATAGGTATCCTTTAACCATCTTAGAAAATCCATCATCCTTTCTTGGACTTCCTCTGAGGAATAATTAATCCATGTGGCGCTAAATCCAATCCATTTTAATTTTCCATTATCGTATCTAGATTTTATTAATTCTTTTAATTGGTCTAAAGTCCACAAATAGAAAAAATCTACAACTTCGACATCCCAACCTTCTCTTCTTACAACCGTGGCAATTCGGTACGCTCCAGAAACTCTTTCCAGTCCGCCTGATCTTTCGTATCCTGTGAATATGATTGACTTCATTGTATTTTTTTAATTTTTTTTGACAGATCTAAATTGTATTCTAGAGTTGATTTCATGTCGTTGTAAATTTTTCTTATTTCAATAAGAGACAACGAGTTTATATGACTAATTAAATCTAGGATTTTTAATAATCTTTCTTCATGATTATTTACGTTATCGTAACTTTCGTCCCACCAGGCACTGAAAGTTTTAAATCCAAAACTTTTAAAATATTCCAGAGATTTGGCAGGTCCAACTAATAAGAATGGTTTCTTAAGCAGAACAGAATTCATTACTTTTTCATCTATCAGGCCAAACGGGTAAGCGAAATAAGACTCATTTATTATGTAGCAAAATGCTCTTTGAAACTCGTAAATAGGCAACGGTAACCCTGACGGGCAAGTTCCGTTAGATGTTAGGTCTTTTTCGAGCATACCTGGAGGATCGTAGCAAAGAGCACGAGCATTGTTTTTTATTATTTCGAGGTTAGAGTTGTCCCATTTTTCTATGTCAAACCACAAACTTTTTTTCAAATCTTCGAACGTGTTTCGATGATCCCATCCTAGTATACAATCTTTGTCATATAAAAATGATGAAATAATATGACGATGATAATCGTATCTTCTATTTAGGCAGATAAATTTTTTATTAATGTTATCAGTTTTGATACTGTTTTCGTCACATATTCCTCTTACTGCTAAATGAAAAAGAGGTTTGGATAATATTTTAAAATTTTTATATCTATTCGAGAAAAAATTATCTGCCTGATATTCTTCTACATATACTGTTACATTTCTTAGATTATTATTTTTGATAAAAAATTCTATGCTATCTAATTCGAAGGAACTAATATCTTTTTCGTTGTCTTCAAACGTTATCTTTAATTCGTCCCAAGGAATTCCATCCTCTGGAGAAATTAGAAGATCTCTGTAAATCCTTTTATTAGCACCATTATATAAAAATAAAGTTTCTAAAAGATAAATGTCTAATCCTGTTTCATTTAGATAATTTTGAGTCTCTTTATCATAGATAACTTTTTCTAACCACGGCATGCTAAAACAGGCATGTAACAAAATAAAAGGTTTTTTCTTGGAAGACAAAAAAGAATCCGAAAAATAATCGTTATAAAAGTCAAACATGTTATAACTACGAGTATCTTCTGACTTGTATATAATTCGTTGATCGGATAATATTGACCTTATCGGATTTTTTGATCTTTTGAAATTTTCAAAAGACGTATGTAGTATTTCTGGTTGATCGATGTCGATTTTTTTTATCATCAATGCGAGTAGAGTAAATATAGAAACATATTTATTGCCGTGGAATATTCATATTATTATAACACAGTGCCTGGAGTTGGTAAAGTTAGAAATAATCTAGTGTATACCAGCCTAGTCAGTGATGATCACAAAACATTTGTTAAATGGTTTCATAATGATTCAGCCTACCATATGGGCAAAAATCAAATTGTTGATCAAGATCTAATGGAATCAAAATGGCAACGTGAATTAAAATATATTCAATTGATGGATGAAAATTATCCAGATTCGATTCCAAAAATTTTGGATATAGATCATAAACAAAGAAAAATCTACTTAGGAATAGACGGTCCAGATTTTTGGCAACAGAGTTTAGACAATAAGTGTAGTTTTGATTACTTATTGAAAGATTGGCAAGATCAAATGCTGTCAATAATTAATTCTCATAAAAAACTAGGACTATGGAAATATTCTATGCATCCAAGCAGTTATTTTATTATTGATAACAAATTAAAAAGTATTAACTATTTTTTTTCTTACCATGATTCTGAACCGCCTATAACTATAGAAGAACATCGTAGTCATATAAGTTTAGAAAGACAGAAAAAATTAGAAAATATTCTTGAAAAAATTAATTTGAGATGGGATTCTAAAGTTTCTTTTAAAGATCTACAGATAATATGTTTTGACAGTTTTAGATCTAACTATCCTGATTCTTTTATTAACCGGGCTAAATTATTATATGTTGACTAATATAGGATTACAGATAGATTTAGATCCTTTGATATCTGACCTCGATAATGTTATGTGGGACAACAAGAATCGATGTGACCTTAATGAACCAACTGGGCATTGGCTCTATGATCCGTATCGAATAAAAGAATACTGGAAAGGATCACAATTTGAAAAATTGTTATGTAATTTACCCTTAGATATCGGCGAGGCTCGATTAATGAAACTTACTCCGGGAAGTAGTTATAGATCTCATGCTGATGTAGATGATCGATATCATCTAAATTTAGTAAGCAATGAACAATGCTATCTAATCGATCTTGAAAATCAAGAAATGCATCAATTAAAGACTGACGGATACTTTTACCATATGAATGCTGGAAAAATACATACCGCCTGTAATTTTGGCAGTAACGATAGAATACAACTTGTAATTAGAATTCCTTTAAAGAAATATTCTGGTGAAAACTTTATCACAAAAAAAATAAAGTTTGTTAAACCGGTTTTTAATCTAAGATATATTCTAGATAATAATATATCAGGATTAATTAATCGATTTATCAAAAACGGAGACATTGGGTATTTTAATCCTATAAGTGAAACTGAAATTGAATTTCATATTCGTATTTCGACATTAAACGACTTAATTAAAAAAATAAAAAATGTTCATGAATGGATTATAATAGATGATTAAAGGTATAAACGGTAAACCATATTTTAAATTAGATCAACATTTAGATATCGAAGGATGGAAAAAATTACATCCGGAAATTTGTAAAGGTCTTGTCTTATCAAAGCATAAGAAAGAAGGCAATCTTTATGTCTGTGCGGGAGCAGAAATCAGTCCTCACTACGGTTTTAGAAAGTTTATATATTACGCTATTCAAGAATACAATGCATTACCTATAGATCATCCAATAAAAATACAAGGCGAAAGTCTTGGTGGTCTTGACGGCAACAGGGATCAGTTCATACAGTACCTGAAATTAGTTATGGGAGCATACGATTCTTATCAATTTATTTTTCTAAAAACCGAACAGGGGGGATGGGAAAGTAGATTTGACGAAAAAGCATGGACACCCGATATTGAGCATTTCCCTAATTTAAAAATCTGGCTCGAACAATTAGTAGAAAAGAATGTTTTTACACATCTAGGTCGCATCATATTTTTTAAACAAGAACATGATACAGTTCCGGGAATACATAGAGATGTTTATCAAGGAACTGCCAACGACTATCCTCCACATAGAAATGAATTTATTCATTTAACTCCAGACGCTAACAAAGGAATGTTGTTATGGGATCCAGAAACTAACAAGAATCTTTATCTCGAATCAAGAGCGTCTTGGTGGAATGACAATGATTGGCACGGAGCATCACCTAGTCCTATGCAAACTTATAGTCTCAGAGTTGACGGAAGATTCACTAAAGAATTTAGAGAAAAGTTGGGTATTGATCATTTAGAAAATTATTAATTTATTTTGCAGCGACTGTCATTAAATTCCCATTACCTGTATGGTATACTTGTGATCAGGTCCTAAGTTTCCTCCGCCGTGCGGTTCCCAAAAATTAAAACTCCATGCGTCACCTTTTTTTCCTTCTGTAAGAATTTTCTTACCATACCATAAATGATGCCAAGGCTTGATTTCATCGGGCAGTATTATCAGTCTTTTGATATTTTTAATTTCGTCTTTCTGTATCGAGAAATCGTTCACGAATGCATTGATGGTATCGATGTGCTGAGGAATACAGCATCCCGAAGGAATTTGAGTAATCCAAACTTTATAAACTTTTAGAATGGTATCTATTTTTTTAAAAAGAAAATTCGAGTCATTGATTATGTCTTTGTAATCCGCGATCTTCCACGAAACATTTTCTATAGATTGAAATTTTTTAAAATGAGCTAACTCTAAATATTCTTGATTTGTTGGTTCATTTAGATTTAATCTAGAAGAAATTTCTTTATAATTTCGTTCTGGTTGATCTTTCCAAGAAAACGAATCAAGTAATTCAGATAGATTATCAGGTAATACATCATTCCAATTACCTAAATATACAGGATGTCTCGAGCCATGTTGTTTATAATAAGAAAATGCAAGATCATCGAAAAAACTTTTTATCATTCTACACCCATAAAGTGTAAAAGATATTTTTCAGTTGTGCCGCAATTAAAACCTAGATGGTGTTCTTTCCAATTGGTCCATTTATAAATGCTGCCCTGTTTGATCATGTGAAAACAGGTATCGTTTAGGACGAATACTTTGCCAATCTGAGGTTTATCTATGAAGATACTGTACCTTACTAAATTCCCCATCTTTTTATATTCGTCTTCTTTAAGTTCTATGTCCCAGTGCCAGGGCACGCATTTACCTGGTTTGATAGAACATATCCAGGCATGGCAAGCCCTGGCATTAAGTTTTTCTGACAAGACATCGATAAATGTTTGATCAAAATGTTCATCGGGGTAAAAAATAAAATATTCAATCGAATCATTTTCTAAGTAACCTGCGTCCTTCCATACTTGCCCTATTTTTTCAACTTCATGAGAAAGAGTAGGATGTTCGAACAATTTTCTGTTTGCAAAAGGTGTGTTACCATCTCGACGTGATCCTTGTTTAGAAGATACAGACTTTATTAACAGATCGCAGTCCAAGTAATCTAAACAGTTGCCAACATATATAGCATTCATTAATATATCTCCATTTTTTTACAAGAATATTTATTTTGTAGTTTTTTAAGAATTTTGTTTTGAATCTAAAGATTGAACAAAATCACTTTCAGAAAAATGCCAATAATGTACGGTGTTAATTAACGAATCTTTATCTTTTTGATCAATATTGAGGTCAGTCAACAACTTTTCTATAATTTGACGTTCTTTGCAAATCATTTTTTGAAAATGTGTGTAATTATGATCAATATCATCAAGAACATGATTTAAAAAAGTATGCTTATTTTTTAAAAATTCTTTAAGATTGTATGTAATGGCTTCTGATCTTTCTTTGTCATTTTCTATAACATCATAATCTATAGGAAAATATTCTCTAAAGGTTTTGAACCCCAGTGATTCTAAATGTTTACATATGTTAACAGGACCAAATAATAAAAAAGGATGACGATTTAAAATAGTTCGCCATGTCTTTTCTGATACATCAAATTTAGGATGATTTTTTTGAAAGAATGTTTCGGTAATAATGCTTAAACAAGTTTCATTGTAATTTATTTTGTCAACAGTAAAATCATTATATCTAGTTTGTCCTGCGAATTTCCCGCCAATCACTAAGACATCATCTACTTTTTTTACTGCGATTTTCATAAAATCTTTAAAGTCGGCATCAGAAACATCATGGAGATGATCTCTACAACTCTGCAAACTATGAGATCCAAAAGGCTCAAAAAAGGACCAAACAGATTTTTCAACAGTAAGTAAATCTTCTCTGTAGAGATTATAGAGTAATCTCACCCTATTATATCTGTGAGGTATTCCTGTCAACACAAGAAACTTATTGCTTCGATAATTCCATGATAAATTTAATTTCTCTGGAGACTTTAAGTAACCATTCGCTGTTAAATTACCTAATGACTCAAAATAGTTCACATCGAATATACCTAAATCTTTTTCGTATTCTTTATAGGAATTCATTAGAATTAATCTGAAAGAATTTATTCCTTTTTTTTCTAAAAAGTTTTTTATCGATTTTAACGCTGCTATCAATTCATTTACTTGATTAGGAGGAATTATTTCCATAACAATGCAACCCAAGAATGATGTGTGATCCTCCACAGATGCATTTATTTTTTCATAGATATATTTTAAAGCAGTATCATTATTTCTAAAAAATAAACTGTCTAAGTTCATAAAAAAGGTTTTCATAATGCTTTAGATTTAATTCGATTAACTGTGCATACTGCACATTGAGAAATTGGTGACGAAATATCGCGCAGAAAATTTAAAATTTTACTTTTTTCGTCAAATGGATCGCAGCCATTATACTGATTTAATTCAGTGACCGAATCTTGATCTATTGATATTTTTTTATGAAGTTCTTTCCATGTGGCTACTACTACACATTTATATAATTTTCCTTCGACGATGTAATGGCATTCTCTTATATCGCAAATATCGTGTGCTTTTAATGGATCATTTTTATAAAAGAAAATTGTATTATTTTCAATTTTGCTGATATTTCTGTTTTCGAAATCAAAACTTCTTTCTATAGTTGCTAACAGAACTCTACTTTTTTTATTAATAAACGCAATTTTATCATATAGGCCGTTGTTAGAATTAAAAAAATTCTCTGTTTCAAAGTCTATCGTTTCTTCTTTGTAAAAATCTAAAGTTGCTTTCCATGCTTCTTGATAATGATTTTCGCAATGTGTAGTTATTTCCATAACTATACCTAGGTCGATCATTTTTTTCCATATCTGTTTCTGCTTTGAATATTTGAGTAAAGTTCCGTTTGTAGTTACGGTTATTAGAGTTTCGTCGCCCCAGGCATCTCTAATTCCAATTATCCAATTGATAAGATCCGGATTTAAAAAAGGCTCACCCCCTAATATACTTACACGACTGGGAGAAATCAACTCAGACCATTTGCGATTTTGTTTTTCGTACTGACTCCACTTATAATAACCCTGTAGGTCAAAGTTATTAAAGGAAAGACAGTCCTTGCAGGATAAATTGCAGGTATTGTTAATATAATATTGAACTTCTTTAATAGGATATGGAAACATATCCTATTTAATTTTATGCTGCTGTGCCGTCGTCCAAATTGATCCAGCCGCCGTTCTGATAGCCTTGGAATCTATTACTAGTGCTGTTATATATTACCATACCGTTGGCAGCAGTTAACGCATTCCGTTCTATAGTGGTCAGCGAACCAAATTGTACATAATTGTTGTTTTCGATGGCACCGTCGACAGTTACTATTCCTAGACTTAGGTTAATACTGGTAGTGTCGTTTACATCCGAATCGTCGTTGTATGCTATAATTGATACTTCACCCGGAACAAAAATATCTCCATCGTTGATTATTACCCCTTGCGCAGAACCTACCACGATTTGACCGGCAAGTCCATAACCCACCCTTTCAGGTGACAAACCTGTAGAGTTAGTTCTACCAAAGAATTTAAGGGCAGATAAATCTTGGTTTGCTGCTATGACTGTGGTACTACCTACAGACGCTTGATCGGCATAAAAGCTTAGAATATTATTTGGTGCAGCAGCATACAACCCTATTACATCATCGGGTGTATCTGTGCCATAAAATTCAGTAACGGTCTTGTCCTGCACACTACCAAAGGAAATTTTATCATCAGCATGTAAAGTGCCTAATTTAATCAGTGATTTTAGTAATGAATTATCGGTGGAATTTACCAACACTGTACCGTCGGAAGAAATTAATGAACCTCTCAGCGTTCTATCTATAGCATCAACTAACACAGTTGAATCGTCGGCAAACACCGAACCGGTCATGTCCCCAAAATGGTATCCGGTGAGATTGCCTGTAATATTTCCTATCAAACTAGAACCTGCAGTTCCTGTTACAACTCCATTTATATTTCCTGTAACATTACCATTCAGAGTTGACCCAGGAATGCCAGTGATAACACCAGTTACATC
>Ga0169931_10003226_pt1 | contig 26024 bp, 21 predicted proteins | sample Kivu_15m_20L_FD_129675 | JGI IMG/M metagenome (GOLD analysis project Ga0169931, IMG submission 129675) | Freshwater microbial communities from Lake Kivu, Western Province, Rwanda to study Microbial Dark Matter (Phase II) - Kivu_15m_20L... | ecosystem: Environmental > Aquatic > Freshwater > Lake...
ATGCGCTGCCTCTTGCGTCTTTCGCGCGCGCCACAAAATTCACACGACCACAACAAACGATGTGTAATCGGATTGATGTTGTAATGTACTTTGGCATGGTACAGTGGAACACATTTCTAAAAGAATGTTTCATAGAGTCCAACATCAAGGAGGTCTCCTGATTTTTTGTAAATTGATTATCCTTCTCCAACTGGCTCAGGCATCCCTTCATGATGAACAGTACAAACTCACAAACCATAACAATTATAAGTCTGGTTTAAATTGGAGAAATTTGGCAGTAACAATAGGGGGATCTCGTGATACGAATAATAATCAACCTAATTTTCTACTTCATCCCTCTTCGGGATTTGTTGAAAATGGATCTCTATGTGGTATTATAGGACCGAGTGGTAGGTGTTCTCAACTACATTCTCCCCCCGGTTGAATATATATTCGACATGTTTATCAAATGGTTTCTATAAACCTTGATTGAATCTATAGGAGCGGGTAAAAGTACCTTACTTGCAGCTCTAAGTGGTACAACCTTAAAAAGTCATGGGAAGAAAGTTTGGGGCTCCGTGTGGTATGAGCAAGTAGAAAAAGATGAAAAGAATAGTAAGGATCCTTCGACCTCGAAACGAGGAAAGGAAGTGAATGAACACAGTGATGACAAGTTCATTTTCAGATCGATTTTATCCATGAGGTGATTTAAATTTTTCTTTGTAATCCAACTATTTTGAATAATAAATGGCTTTACTATCAATTACATGGCTCAATCCCCTCCACTCCTATGCTTTTCGATATAGTAAAGGTGACATAGCTTTCCTTCAACAACATGATGAATTCTTTTCCATGTTAACACCGAAAGAGACTATAGACTTAGCATCCTATCTTCAATTGGCACAGGATAGTAAAATGAAACGTCAAGCACTTTCACAAGAAATCATTGAAGGATTAGGGCTGAGCCATGTACAAGAAAGACGAATAGGCGGGGGGTTGAGTGGGGGTGAACGACGACGGCTTTCAGTTGGTATGCCGATATATCACTTTTTCATGTCTCATCCTTGATCTGTTACTCATAATGCTTTTTATTCATTATATCCATGGAACATAAATAAATATGGATAGCTTTAGAGCTAGTGACGGATCCTAAAGTATTCTTCGCCGATGAGCCAACGACTGGACTTGTGCGTAAACTACATCACACTTTTTTTACGCATAATTATCTTCGCCAATCTTACTATAGATATTTATCCGTGTATAGGACAGTGGACAAGCACAAAATGTTATACGACTGATGAAACGACTCGCCAAAAAGCAAAATATTCCGTATATTTGCACTTTACATCAACCTCGAACATCAATATGGAAGGTAAGCAAAGTGATATTTTTTGAATGACTTAAACTCTAAACATTCAGTAGTATAATTTTGCTTCAATCTTTTATTGCCTTTCTAGATGTTAGATTCGTTCGTTTTACTTGCCCCTGGAGGAAAAATGATTTACATGGGCGATCGCGTTAGTGCTACTCATTATTTTCAACAACTCGGCTTAACGATTCCTACCGACACGAATCCTGCTGAGTTCTTCATTGATTTGGTCACTATCGATACTGAAGATCCAGAGCAAGCTGCGATAGATAGAGCTCGGATCGATTACCTTGCCGATGCATTTTGCACTTACAACTATCAGAAGGTTGATAAATCAAAATTACCCATTTCTCTACAAACCAAGAAATTGACAGAGAAGAAAATTGTCACGCAACCCTTCTTTTTCCGTTTTCTAGTACTTCTCAAGAGATCCTTACGACAAAATATCCGTGATATCAAAATTAACTTCCTTCGCATTGCATCCTCGATTGGGCTTGCAGGCTTGTTTTCTGCAGTGTTTAAATCTGTAAGATCAGAGAATTTAGCAGCGAGTGTGTCTGATCGCGTTGCATTACTCTCGTATGGAGTAATAAGTATGACTATGATGTCATTGACAAAAACATTGAATCTGTTCGGGAATGAAAAACCTGTTGTCATGCGCGAGCAGATGAGAAAACAGTATTCGAGCTTTGATTACTTACTATCCAAGCTCGTTGCTGAACTTCCGTTGGATGTTCTGTTTTCAACTATTTTTGGAATATGCCTGAAATATGCAGCCAAACTAAGGTCACCTATTTACTGTATATCAGGTGTTTTTTCACTTCTGACAGTCGCCAGTGCTTCACTTGGATTTGCTATAGGGAGTGTGACGTCGAATGTTGAAGAAGCAATGACTGTAGGAATGCCTTTGATGGTCATACTCATGGCTGTAGGGTAAGATCTGCCTGATCGAATCACGGTTACTACTCTTTTGTTTCTAAACATAAGGGTAATGCTCATCGCTTTTCTCTATCCTCGTCCTTAAAATTTTGTTTGGACCTCGACAGTGTAATCAATCCCAGTGGAGTGTCAAAGGAAAAAGAGAGTCAATTAATAGCATTCCTGAAACAATTTAGTCCGATAAAATATGCGATTGAAGCAATATTGATAAGTGAATTTCGCGGTATGGATTTCGGTGTGCAGGGCAAAAAGTGGCGATGGTTGGACTTACCGAAAATGGGAGGTATGTCTCGTGCCTTTACAGTCACTGTGGAATAATAAACTGTGCATACGGTAATTTTTTTCGTATCTCTTCCAATTCTTAGCGCTGGCCCTTGTAAAGAATGGGGATGAGGTACTTGATGCTCTGGCTTTGAGGTACACTAACTACAATTACATTCTGAGACAACTATTCATATTATCTGGGGTTAATCTAGCCTCTAGCCTTCTTGGACTGACATTCCTTGGACCGGTCTACATTCAAGCCAGAGAAGAAGATACACATATTTGTACGTCTGACGCTTTGAAGTCGGTTCAATCATCGAACACTTTTGTTCCTCAATCTACGCCTCTAATAGCCAAGGTAGTTTGAATCAATTTAATCGCTTAATCTAATCGTATCTTCGTACTTCCTATATTGAATATACGTTTGTAGCTAGCCATCGCTGCTCCTGTATAACTAAGGTCGGTCAAATCATCTTCTCCATGAGTCACCTTTGTCTTACTGACTCTATGGTAAGCACTAGCCTCAGAGTTTGAGCTGAATAACCAAACTAGACTCGCGATGGATGAAACTTGAACAACCGTAGATCCTATCACCAATGCCTTATGTTTCAAATATGCTGGGATTAAAGAGCTCACGGATACCGAAACAAATGGAAGTGAGACGAACCATGCTATTCCCACGATAAGGAATTTCGTAAGAAAGCTGTTTAACGACCGAGGGCATCTTCCACTTTGCCGCAACGCATTCGTTCCACTGACAAATATAAAACATAGTGAAAAACGCAGCCACATCAGCGCCCTACCAGAGGAATGTTCCAGAGAATGATATGAATCAAAGTCATCGTTGAAAATGCGAGACCACTGGGCTATGGCCACGTGCAAAATTAAGACTATTGATGGAACGATCCACCAAAATCGTCCCTGTTCATTGGGTGAACGCAAACCTGAAAAAATGGGCGATGAAAGTCTTTCAAGCAGAGTCTTCTTCTTGTAGGATGATGAACTTTCTATTGATGCGCTGATATTCGCTACATGATGAGGTAATGTCCAGCCGCTGCCAACATATAGAAGAACTATCGCAATTAAACCATCACATAAAGCTTCTGCCTGACCACTAATAGCATCTAACGCATAATTTCCAAAGCCATTCATCAAGTATATAGCAAAATGAAGAAGTTCAAATATCGAAGAAAACATTTGTAACATCACTAAAAGAAGGACCAGAATCTGAGCGATATGAATCGTCGCACCGGTACGAGAATCAAGCAATGACTTCGAAATCCTAAATACCATAAATATACAAAGTAATGCCGATATTATCAGTGTCATAGAAAGCACAGTTCCAAGACCTTCATGGTCGGCGCTTAAATGACTTTCAATGTACAGTTGATTGTCACCGAGACTATGCGCATGTCGTCTCCTAGAACGCACAATTAATTCAAAGTCCATCGGTGGGGTGTCTGATAGTCGATGAAACGAAGATTCCAAAGAGCAATCATCAATAATCCAATACCAAAATGACGCCCTCGAGGAAAATGCTTCGGGTAATGTTATTATTTCGTTGACTATAGATGCCTTCCAGAAACCTTTACCCTTAGGAAATTTTTCTAGATTAAAGGATAGAGGAAAATACTTCAAAGCTCTTTGGACTTTTTCATGACATGTAGGAGCTCGTCGAACTAAAGGCCAATCTTCATCTGAGAAAACATGAACACGAAGCATACGTTCATCTACATACATACCACGAGACTCTGGAATTGTTACTGAAAGTGAAATAGACATCTCTGCAGCTGGTGGTATAGCGAACTTTGTTAAGATTATCTCCGACTTTGTACCCGTCAATGCCACCTTGCCTGAGACCTTCTTTGCATAGGCTCGGCCGATTGTAATCACTGTAGCGATGGCTTGGAAGAGAAGCATACATTTCATGGTCTCGAACAAAAAAATTATATATTCGGGTATGTCCATATGCCATCTGCGCCCTCTCTCTATGTAAGGATGCAAGGCTTTGAAAGAGTGAAAGAGAAGCCAGTGTGTTTTACACACGACTAGACTACTGTTACAGGTTACAGTAGAGGTTGGAATCGTCACAATACAATTACTTGCGATAGTTGATACTTAAAAGGTTGCACTTTTATAGTTTATTGCATAATTGCGCACCAACACTCTACACATCAAGTGCTTCAGGCGCCTCAGTATCTTCCTTATGAAGGAATCGATTTACAGCAGCTCTGAGAAGATTTTTCAAATCTTCGTCTTCTGCTTTACTAGGACCATTTTTCTTGGAGCTTTCTAAGATTGCGGTATTCAACGACGTTTTTCTTTCTTGCATGTGATAAATGTCTTCATCGACTGTTCCTTTCGTAATCATCTTGATCACTGTTACCGGTTTCTTTTGTCCTATTCTATGACATCTATCCTCAGCCTGCAGATCATTAAAAGGATTGAAATCAAGATCATGCAAGATACAAGTATCTGCAGATGTAAGATTAATACCCATACCACCAGCTCTAAAATGCAAAAATAACAGTTAAGTACGTCAGTCAAAGCAGATAATCTTTCCTGGGCGAATGATTTCTCTTACCGCGTAGATAGTAAGAACACTGATATAGATGAATCATTATTAAATTTATCAATCAGCACTTGCCGATCGGGTATGGATGTTTGGCCATCTAATCGTAAATAGAGTATATCCAGCGAGTCCATAAGCGATTCTAGAAGATCAAGGCATCGTGTCCATTGAGAAAAAATGAGAATACGGTGATCGTCGGCTATGAGACTAGGAAGGAGAGACTGAAAGGGAACGGAGCATTAGTAAGAGAGTAATAATCTTTGCCGGAAATACTTGCCGTTATCATACCTTCAAACGCTGAAACTTAGGCGAGAGGAATAGAGTGGCATCATCTAAAATATAGCGGCCAAGTTCTACTTTTCGTATGGGTCTTTCTTCAATAAGAGTAAGAGCGGCACAATGAATGTCGTAGTCACTAAAGTTTTCAAGCTCCTTTTCGACCAATTTAACCGTACAGGTTTCATGGTATCCGAAGTAGCCGTATGAATGTAAATGTGTAGATAGATGAGCAACATCAAGCGTCGATGTAAATCGTGTCCTCAAAAGGAGAGGGTGATTGGCTGCTTTCCGAAGAGATGTAAACAGATGTTTCTGGAAGGTTATGTCCTCCACATCCGTTATACCAGCCTTGGCCTTGGAGTTGATATGTGAGGTTAGAATGGCTTCATATGTTTGCTGCATGCATGCATCAAAGGGAACAAATTCAACTGTCCTTGTTTTCGGAGGGATTAATTGGCTCATCACATCCTCCTTCTTTCGACGAAGAATAAATGGTGCAAGTAACTGTTTAAGCTGCTGAATCATTGATGTATTTTCAGGATTATCTTTTCCCACCTTTGCCTTCGACTCAAAACTTTTGAAGTATTCTATTAATGCACTAGTTTTTGAGTCATCATCTCTTTCAAACGACGCACGTGAACCAGTATCCGCAAAAATCGGCATTAAAAAACACAACAAAGAAACAAGTTCTGCTGGTCGATTTTGCTGTGAAATAATTGAAAATGGCGTCAAAGTGAGATATAAATATGGAGTATTTATGCACTGCCGTTTTTAACAACATGACATACCACCGGTGTACCGGTTAAAAGTAACCGACGCTGCGTCTTCAAGCTATCCATATTTTTATATCGAGCACCATTCTGATTCTTAAGACAATGCGCCTCGTCGACAATCAGCTAATAATCAAAGAGGGCAAATATTTCAGAGAGTAAAATATAAATCTACTGTAAAATTAAAGCTGCAAAAAATACTCACATAATTCCATTGTATTTTTTTCAAAAAGACTCTATCATCCGATTTTTCACTGCTAAAGTATGAATAGGTGGTAAGGACCACATCAAGGCGCTCCAGGTCCCCAACTTTATCTTTTAATAGCATTCGAAGTCGATCTTTGGTTTCGGCCCTTTCATCAACCGTTCCGTGATACTTCACAACAACCATCTGTGGGCAAAATAAATGCAACTCCCTCTCCCAATTTGCCAGCACAGAAGCTGGGACTATGATAAGATGCGGATCACTTGCTGGATTATGCTTTTTCAACCAAGCAAGAAACGCGATCGTTTGGATAGTTTTTCCGAGACCCATGTCATCCGCTAAAATGGATGAAACTTTTGTCGAAAGATATTTGTGACCTCGTAATCCAACAGCACTTAGATCGCATATTAACCCATGAATTAACCATAACCAGTTGACTCCCACCAGTTGGTAATCGGCCAACTTTAAATCATGACAGACTGTCGAAATATCTTCTTGAGTAATCCAGCGATCATCCACTGATGGCCCTAGGATATCATGTTCAAAGGTTGATGTAGGTAAACTATCCATGGTTGTCAAGGCCAATGCTCCATCAACGACAAGACCTGGTATGATCTCACTTATAACAGTTTCATTAGTACGTCCCCCACGCATCATTTTATTTAGAATACGAGAACTTAGAACATTCACTGCTTTCAGAATAACTTGAATATCATTTTCGGTCCCATCCTTATAATCCTCAATATCCAGCATATCATCATGAGAGTCTGAAGATTTTTCATCAAAAATAATATCCTCTGATTTCTCTGTAGCCAATTCCACTGTCCTCATTTGCGATGGCACTTTTACCTGATGGGATCGAACATTCTGCTTAGGGTTGAGAAGTTTACCTTTACTTTTCATTTTCCCATCATGCTTACATGTCCTTAGGCTTTCCTCCATGGCATAAACTATTGCTGCGGCTTCGTCATCGTCTACAAAATCATCCTCATTCCAAGTTGATGGTTGAGTGCAATGTGAGTCTGGTGTAGGGTCATCCTCAAAATCATCTGAAAAAATATTTGCCTTCTTTTTCGAGGTGTGTCTGATGGTAGATTTGTCCTTTTGGCGTTTCAATCGATGCAAACCAAACTCATCACACTCACTCTCAGTATTGAAAGACCTGTCCTTTTTGTGTTTCGATCGATGAAAATCAAGATCATCAAATTCTTTATCACTATTTTCACTAGACGATTGTTGGTTCTTGGATTTTTTCTGATCCTTCTCCTTTATCTTCAATTTCAATGACGAATCCCCGTCTGTTGAGTAGGTGTCATCAAGAGCCAAATTCGTCTTATCTTTTGGTCTAAGACGAAAATCATCTACGCTAGTCGATGAGGAAGAAGGAGATGCCGTTGAAGTAATATCCAGCACAGGCGTTTTGGTCCTACGAGGGACAGAGAACGATTCCAATTTGGTATCATTCCTTGATTTCTTTTCCTTTGAATGTCGTGACTGTTTTTCCGGAGAACTTTCATCATACTCCTCGATATCCTCATCATCATTAACAATGAAACCGTCCATACTTTCATCATCATCATCGTCGTCTTCACTGCTGGTATAACTTCGACGATGTTTCTTTGATAATTTGTTATTAACTTTCTTCGACAGCTTCTTATCAACTCTTGGCTTCACAGGCCTTGAAACCGCCTTCGCTCTTCGACGAGCCTCTAGCACACGTGCCTGATCGCGAGCTATTTCCTCATCGTCTCTTCCACGTTTCTTCGTATGGATCCATCCCGCGGAATTTGTCTTTGCCGGCACGTGAACGTACGACGACCTCGCTGAGAACTGAGCAAAGGGATTCATGTTTGTTGATGAGTGTAAATACCATATAGGATAAAGTTCCAATGACAAGCAGTCTTGATGATTATACTGTAGAGACGCTGCCACATACCGTCGTCAGACGAAGAATGAGTAGGACTACCTCTAGTAGTAACTACGACCTACGACCGGTAGGACTTATGGACCTATAGCTTACGTATGTAAGATGTACAAAGCACGGCCATACGAGATGATTTTAGTTATTATAACTGTAGAGAACATTGCGATTCAACATTCAACGAGATCCGACAAAAAGAGTGATGCTAATGATCTAGGATGTTATTAGTTAACTGTATAGAAAATTGCGATTCAACATTCAACGATCTGACAAAAAGAGTGATGTTTATGATCTAGGAAAAATAGTTGATTTTAAATATTACGTATTTATGTGAAATTCAAAAAATATCTCTTTATTGTAAATAAAAAATAAACTAATTAAAAAATCTTCAGTAAAAAATGCCATCGTTTCATATAATCCTATTCATCAACATCAAACTTGTATCATTATTGTTTGTACTTGTATCATCAACGAATTCAAGCGAGAATCTTCGAAATAATACTATACACCCAGTAATCTTGGATGAAATTTACCAAGTTGCCAAACCCTATGGATTCAATCAAAGTTTCGAAATCGATCGTCCATACTTTGCTTTTATTCGAAATAAAGCTGATTTAGAAGATTCATCTCATGGATCAACGATGAATTCATGTTTCTTTACGGGGATTTTATATATCTTCGCTAAAGTACCTCCATTTTATGAAACGGATATTCAAGAAGCTGTCATATGGTTGAGGAAAGCAGCGATTCAAGGACATAGAGGTGCTCAATGCACCATGGGCATTATTTATTTTCATGGGATAAAATATATCCAAAAAGATCGTAACATGGCAATGCGATGGTTTTATCAAGCTGGTGAGTAGTAGTTTTATAACCTTTGAATATGTCATATACATGTGCTTGGATGATTGAATGTAAATGAGTCGTGTTGACCATGAATACGTTGTATGACCAATGAAAACAGTTCAGAGTCGAGACAATCGACGAGCCCATTGGCTTTTGGCGAGGTAAAAGTATCTTTGATGCATCTTTCATTTACTTGCGATGATTTTCATTCTGTATATTTCATCCAGTATGTTTTATTCCAGATCATTGTATGAAGGAAAGACCTATGAAGAAAGGGATCTCGATAATCATGTGCCCCACATTGGATATAATAATGAAACCGTAAAGTCTGGAAACAGTACTCATAATCAGGCCAAAAATATGACTGAAATCACGCGTTTGTTGTTATTTGTAACGGACACCGACTCAGAATTAGTGGATGAAGATCCAATACCCGAGGCTTTTCATTTGTTGGGTATGATGTGTGAGTATGGTCTCGTTCGGTGGGAACATCTCATTTCATATAGAGGAAAAAGTCATCCAAAGAGCCGTCTATTCAAGTCTATGATGTCTTTCTACCCTAAAAGCCATTATGAGATAGCTGCGGAGTTGTATCACCATGCAGTGGAACTCGATTATGCCGAATCCATGTATCACTTGGGATTGATGTATGCCTATGGACGTGGAGTTCAGTTAAACTACGCCAAGGCGGTAGACTTTTTTCGACGAGCCGCGTTAGAATATTATCATGCTCCGTCCATGAGATACTTGGGTATTTTTGCATTTAAGGGATATGGCACCCCCAAAAATGAGATAGATTTTGTCATGGCAGAATATTGGTTTCGTCATTGTATAGAATGGTCCGAAAATTCAGCTTCATCCTTCACATGGGATGATAAGAACATTGCCGAGAATTGGATGAATCAACTTTGTACGAAGGAACTTGAAGAGGTAACAAGCTTATTTCAAAAAACTCTGTATATTCATAGTAAAAATTGGTCCATCGAAACTGGTCATACGATTTAGCTTTATCTCGTCTATAGAGAACAAGACTAGCTCCATAAGGGAAGGTGTTATGATACTTAGTAAAATTCGGTGTTATGTATAATACTTTGCGTGATAACTGTCTGTCTGTCTGTGATGAAAAGTGATGAAAGTACTGCCTTCTTCTTATTCATGCTACAGTATTTACAGAGAGAGCTCCACGGAAAACTGAAAACCTGCGAACGCCTGCAACTAATTCCTTTCGTCGACTTTCAACTTATTTATTTCCCCGCCCCACTCTCTATTCCTTGCAACTGACAAATAAAAAACCAAGGGAATCTTACGCCACAATGTCCTCATCTGATGATGATTCTCAATCCTCTGATGATGAGTACCTAACAACATCTAAGGGTCCAGGAGATAGAGAGGCGTTGATCCGAAAAAAGTTATTAGAGAGTTTTTACGGTGCTGGTGGTGGTTCTAACATTGAAGCGTCCACAACAACGACAACAACAACAACTCCTGCTACTGCATCAAAGTCATCCATTCCTACATCAAATAATGTGCCCACAAAAGTGGATGCGGTTACACCTTCAGGACCCACTGCCAAAAAAGTTACAGTATTAGACAACACGGATCGGGATGATACCAATAAGACCGCTTTAAAGAATGATCGTAAGGGTGGAGGAGGAGGAGGAGGGACAGGATCTGGAGGAGGGATACCCATGATACGTCTGGCTCGTAATCCTTCCACCAAGGATAAGAAAGAAGGTCAAAGTGACACGTCCAAACCTCCATCCCACTCTTCCACTTCCTATTCTTCCTCAAGAATTGTCATGCCATCTACTGCCTTCTACGATATCGATTCATCGAAATTTGATCCTATTTTATATGCCAAGGCGCAATTTGAAAATGGATCTACAGCTCAACTTCTTGAGACTGATGAGCGCTTAATATCCGATGTACGGCGATTGGATTCGACCATGCAAACGTTAGTTTATGAAAATTATTCTAAATTTATTGAGGCTACAGATGCTGTACGATCCATTAGTCGGTTATCTTCCACATCGACAGAAGAAAAATTAGCTCGACTAGCCAAGGGTATGGATCGTATAGATCGAATTGCAAGGACCATGGATGAGGCCTTACGATCATCACGTGATGCTGTTACTGAAAAATTACGTGTAAAAAAATTACTGACTCGTTTGGATGCTTTATTAAAACTCCCCGTAACCTTACGTGATTATATATCCGTAGAACGATATCGTCAGGGGGCGAAAAGTTACTTAGAAGCCATCGCTATTCTAGGTCAACACTCAGCTGGGTTTGAGTCACTTCGTAGTATCGAACTAGAGTGTCAATCGATTGTGAAACAAATGTTAGTCAATTTACGAAACAGTATCTTTTTATGGAGTGGAGCCACAGCTCGTTGGAAACGAGTTGCTATGAATTTATCCGACATTTGCTGTAGAAACTTTCAAAGTGAGTCGAAAAGCATAGACGATGAGAAGGAAGGAGAAGAAGACAAAGAAGAGGACGACGAAGAAGAAGAGGAGAAACCGGATCCAGAGGAAGATGCTGTCTTTCAGAGTACTAGTCGTGTTGTAGGTTTTCCATCGGTGATATTATCACCTCGAGAATCACCCCAATCCATGGGTGAAATATTTGAATGTGTAGGCACACTGCATATGTTTTCTACAGACAAAGGTTTAGCATCATATTCCAAAGTTACGTCAAATTTGACTGATAAAGATTGCAGACTCCTAGCCTTAGAGAGTTGCAATAAATATCTGCAGAAGATCTTGGATGAACATGTAGTGAACTGGAACCAAGTTCGTGGAATTGGTACAGCAAGTGGTTCGTCTTTGGATGAGAAGGTAGTGGATAAAGTTGTCAAACCCTCCCTTGAACTAGCTCCAAATCATTTCTTACATCATTTATTAGAAAGTGTTCGTCTGTATGCAAGCGTTTTTAAAAATGACAAGAAATATATGGATGATCACGACTCTAAAGCTCTTAATGACTTTGTTGTGAAAATGTTTAGTGTTTTCTTGGGACATATCCGGCATGGTGCTCTAGATTGGAATACATCTAGTGAGAACAGTTTGGAGTCGGATGTCGATGAAATTTTTCTCTTCATATCGCAGGCATTATCTCATATTCTTCGCGCTGTTCGTGAATTTACATCCGCTTTAGCCTTACCTGAGATTGGTGCTAACTTTGATGATGTTTCAGGGAGTTTAGTTGAACGAACGATGAGTATTATGGAAACTGTGGTTGAAAGACAAGTTAATCTTGAATTTGATTCTCTTCGTTTACGAACTGTCAAGGAATGCCTTCTACCATTCATCCAAGAAGCTGTTGTTTATAATTGTAGCTCGGATATGGGAAAGACCGATACATCGAGTGAGAATGTCTTGAAAACCATACAAATGGGTAAAGGGGCTTTATCTGAGTGTATGCATCAACTAGAAGACGCGATTACAAGAACACTTCCAAAAAGTGCTAAACCTGGTATCCTCGTAGTCGACTCTGATTTCATTAAAGACATTGTCAAGAAAAATGCCCGATACTTTGCATTTTGGATCGCTCACTGCCTGGAAGCCTTGTCTGGAATACGCGAGGCTACCTCTTGCAAATGTCTTACTCTTGTCAAAGATGATCAAAATACTGATGATTCAGTCATAGCTTTAGTACAAGATGACGATTTGAAGGATGGTATGGATTTGGTTCCTATTAAACCCGAGGAACAGGCATTGAGTGACATGTGTTCATACTTGTTTCACTTTGCCCCAAATGACTCTACTTCTGCTATTTTATTATCATTAATTGAAATGTGTCGATCGGCAAGTGGTCAAATTGGCCACGATTTAAACTCATCCTTAGTAGACGATGGTTTAAAGGGAGGATCAGGTCGATCTGATAGTCTATTTTTTAGCCCCGCGAAAGTACAGCTTTTAAACATAGACTCCGATCATCTACTTTCGCAACGACTCAATCTCGCAGCGTCTCGAATTTTCTTCATTTATTTTTCGAGTAAAGGTGCAGATGCTGCATCTCTCGGCTGTAATGATATGTTGCGTCTGAGCGCGGACCAATCATCTGATATTCCCGTGGCTCCTAGTGTTTGGGCGTGTCGTTTCCTTGAAGTGGTTAAGGCAGTATTCTTACATTCCGCTAGTACGTTTGGTGACGGGAAATTAGGTGGTCCTATCCCTAGCTTTTCTGATAAAGATATGAAGAACATGTCTCAACTCGCTCAAATTCAGAGTCATCACTTAGCTGCTATCAAAAGCCTTCAGCTTGACGTATTCAAGAACAAAGTGAAAATATATCCGCATCCATCTGTCGTTGTTGCATTTTCGAGAAATTATGCAGTGTGCAACGTCTTTAAGATATCCCTCAAGGCGTTATGCGAGCAGTGTAGGTTATGCACTTTTACGGTATTATCGTACCGTCAAATGCAGGTGGATGTGGAATTTCTCCGCCGAATGACCTCTCACTATATCAAGGAAGAATCTGGTGTGGATACGACAGAAATCAATCAATTACTTGATGATCTTCTAAATACAGCTGGAGCTCGCTGCATAGATCCAGAATATATCGATGTTACTGTGTACAAAGATCCAAAGACCGGGGAAAAACATAGTCCATTGAGTATCTGCGCTGCGTTTTTGGACTACTCACCGCAAATTTTGAAGACCTTTATCATCTCAAAAGATTCCTAGTGATTTCATCCTTCTTCGTGGGAATAGTCACATATATAGTAACTTTGAAGAATTATTGCATACGTGTTACTTTGCGGTTCCACTTTTAAAAATCATAGACGTAATTTTCAAATTTTCACTTTAAATTGTTTCATTGTGAAGGACATCTGAATATAATTCTCATTCATTGTGAATCTTGTAATCATACCCCCTGTGATGTCTCATAATCTTCTGCGATTGTTCATGTTGACGAACAATCGATAGATTGCTTTCATTTACACTTATACTTCTAGACGGTTTCATCACGAGCATATTTTCAAATTCATATCCAACGAACAAGTCTTCAAAAGCATAAACGTGCTGTGAATAAACGGATGATGCATTCAATTGAGAGGTACCGGAGAATGATACAAGTATCTTTCCAAATTGGATACAATTTCGTACTGCTTGAGGATTGGAGCATAGATCCGCTGGCCATAAACCATGATGATTTTTAATGGCACTACGGGTTTTAGGCTTTAACAGAGGTGATGAATCATTTAAAACGTGTCGAATCGTCCATACGTTTTGAAATAAAGGATAATTACCAGGTTCTACTGTTAATGGAGTGAAAACAAATGCTCCAGCAGTTCTTGTATGAGAATATTCTTTTGCATGTGATGGGGATGGACTCTGTTGAGCAGCGTCAAAGGAACCTTCAGAAGTAGACATTTTAAACCTATTTATTAATGAAGGACTCGAGTGAGTTCTATGTAAGTCAGTACTTTGGGGCGGAGCCAATGATCCATGATTTGAAGTAGAATGTATCCTATGGTCGGACACTAATTTTTTATGATTCAGGGATAATATAAGTGATGTAAACTGGTGTATCGATGATTTTTGTTTCTTGTGCTCTCTCAATTGTTCTTTACGAAGTGATGCAACGACATTGACTGAAGCATTTATAATACCTCCTCCTTTCTGCGAATGTTGTCTATTAAGTATACGAAATTCTAAAATAGGGCATGGATATGTTGCGGTTTGTGCAGTATGATGATGCGGTTTGGAAGACATCACAGCGATACCATACTGAACAACGAGTTGAGAACTGAATACTACACGAGCCTTATTATTGACTTTAGCAACCTTGGAAAACAAAACCGCTGTCCAGAAGCCAGCGAAAAGTATCCCAACAAATGCTTCAAGGGAACAAAGAAAAGATTGAGCAAAGCAATAATAATCCATTTTAAACAACCGAACAGTCTCTTGTGGACTCCTGTTATTTGTATAAAATGGAGATCCGACAGTAGATGGTGCAATCACCCCATAACCAACAGTTGCGAATGTAGACCAAGACAGGTGCCAACAATCTCTGAATAAATTCGAGAAAGGTTCTGAGCGTGGATCAAAGGGAGGATTTACACAGTTGGGTTGAGAATACACATTCCATACATGTAAGAATGCAAAAATACAAGTCCAGGCAAAGAAGGATATTTGAGCAATAATAATTAATAGGATGAACGAAGACCGAAATGCCCAACGGAAAAATTTGGTCATCATGGCATCCATGGATTTCGCATTGGGTTTATAAATTACATTATATTGTCGGGAACGACTCGATCGAAACGTAATCGGTCGGAATGTCCCTGAGGCCGTTTGTTGAAAGTATCTTCTACTGGAAAGTTCATCTTCAGTGCTATTGTAGGATCGTCCTCGGATCAATTGAGTTATATCTTGAGGTGGTGGCGGTGATAACAGAGAATCGGATCGACTGAAAGTGACACTATTGCGGGAATCTGTTGGAAGAGATGATGGTAAATCATGCTGCTGGTCTGTATCCGACACAATGTTAACCTGATTCAATATTCTCGTCATGGATTGATTTGTTTCTGGTGGACAGGGAAGCGATGTTTCACCGATCTCTATATCTCTATTCACATCGGACGCCCGAACCGACATTCTTGTCTATGTAGCCCTTAAATTCGTGTCCGTGATCATCAGCTTCTATTCAAACAGTCTTACTGTTTGTCTTCCATGATAGATGATAGATCTTGCTTTGCTTTGAGACCGTCTCAGCACTCAGCACTCAGCACTCAGCACTCAGCACGTCTCAGATTTATTTAAAAGAAAGTCCATGGCAGTCGTTCTCTCTAGATAGAGTAGGACTCTCTAGCTAGAGAGCTAGAGTCCCTACATACACTGGAGGCTATCGAAATAGCAATCCTACACAATTCAACTGGACGGATAAGACACGAAATGTTCAATAACTTGAAGCGTCACATCACTCAGTTACAGTTTTCTTCATACAATAACTTAAAAAACCATCTCACACAACTTCAAAGGTCACACAAAGTAACATTTAATCCATGCTTTTATCTTCATGCCTTCACGCAGAGAAACTCTAGTTCGTATCAGAACGTTGAAGGGTCCATCGATACGAATGCCAGCATCGATGACATATTTTCTCAAAATACAAGCCTTGCACAAAAAACTGATAATATTCTCCACCAGTTAGCCTTAAGAATCCAAGGGGAAAATTCAACCCACCGAATAATAGACCTAAATCTAACTCACGTTCATGAACTTTTAGACGAATGGTTTCACTATGTAAAAAATTCCAAGCCTATCTCCATTGGGGGAAGTCATCGGGGTATTGAAGCAGCAAAGAAGGCAGAAGCCTTGCTATCAGCTTTAGAGAAGAATCATGATTACTTAACTAGTATTGAAGATGGACAAAAACCTCACTCATTCCAGAAATTATTCAAGAACTCAACGCTGCCTTTAGTTCCTGATGAATGTACATATAATTTAGTATGTCGTGTGTACGCTTCTTGTGATGGAGGTAGAGAAGCAGCAATCAGGGCTGAATCTATTCTCTTACGAATGATTCAGCGTAAATTCTTTCATAACTCAACTGTATCGGGATGGACACCACCGGCTCCAAATACCATAACATTCAACTCTGTTTTAAATGCATGGGCAAAGAGTGAAAACTGTGGTAATGAATGTGAGCAATCCTTTCGCAACATGGAACGTTATTCGTATATACAATCATCTTCTCAGGATTCCAACTCCATATCAGACCATGTTGTAAGACCCAATGTCCGATCTTTAAGTGCTGTTGTTGAAGCTTGGTCGAATAGCCATGTAGACTATGGGTCAGATCGAGCTGTGGCAATTCTTGAAACGGCTATTGAAAAATGGATTCATAGATCGACGAACGAAGGCTCTCAAGATAATCAATGTCCCTATGTAATAAAGCCAAATAACTATCTTATTCACCAGACGTTGAATGCACTTGCAAAAAGTAATAAGGGATATTCTGCAGCTCAAAAGGCGGAGAAAATTTTACATCTCATTTCCACTTTGGAAGAAAATGGTCAAGTTCAACTTGATTCAGTCACCAATGAGTCAGAGAGTGATGTGCTGGGACTTGATACACGGACCATGACTTTAATCCTAGAGTGCTGGGCAAATTGCATGACTGACGATGACATAATTCCTGCTGAAAATGCGGAGAACATTTTGAATGAGATGGAAAAAATGTACTCAAAAGGAAAGAATGTGAAACCCAACAATATTACCTATACATCCTGCATCTTAGCATGGGCTCGGACCAATACTATGCAAGCTCCTGAAAAGGCAGAATCTATTCTCAATCGTTTAATTCGTTCCTATGAAGAAAGTAATGACGAGGATCTAAGGCCTACCTCCATGGCCTTTTCCGCCTGCATTCATTCTTATGCTCGTAGTCGGCGCTCTGATTCCTGTATTCGAGCCCTTGAAATTCTTCAACGATTGAAACCATTCGGCAATGCAGACACGCTTACTTACAATACATTACTAAATGTATGCAGCAAAAGTCAAGATCGGAAAGAATCGAACAAACTTGCTCTTCAACTATGGGACAGTATGGGAGATTGTGGCGTGGAGAAAGACTCTGTGACCTACTCTACCTTAATAGATACTATTACAAGAGACGGTGAGACCGAATGCATCGAAATGGCTATAGACTTGTTAGAGCAAATGATTGATCAATGGAAAAGTGGTAAATCTCATCTAAAGCCGTCAATACTAAGTTTCACTGACATTTTAAATGGTTATGCAAAGTCTTCTCAATCAAAAAAGTCTGAAAAAGCTCACAAAATATTTCAAAGAGCTTTAGAACTTTCAAACATCCAAGGATCAGAAATCAAACCCGATGTACGCTTTTTCTCAACTTTTATTAATGTTTGTGCAAACGAGACGGGTGATGTAGCTGATAGAAGAATGGCTTTGACATCAGCCTTGCAGGCTTTTGAATTATTTTCATCCAACACGGATCAGTACGGTAAGCCCAATCATTACACATTCAGTGCTCTTCTGAAAGCCTGTGGACGGCTTGCCGAGGATATACCTGAGCGATCCCGGCTTCTCGAGCGAGTATTTACGCAATGTCGAAATGAAAAACAAGTGAGCAAGTCTGTTGTATATAGAATTCAACGTGCTTTTCCGAAATCACTACGGCTTAAGTTGTTGAAGGATTGTAAGGATATGAATGGCTCCTTGATCGTTCCCGAGGCATGGTATGACAACGTACCAATGCGAGATCGTCCATAAAGACATCGAATCTTTCCTTTTTCTTTGTCACGAATGTAAACGGTATTTTTGTATGGAAAAGGGGCCCCATTTCTCTTGGAAATATCATCATGATAAGGAACGGGCAATGATCATAATACATGTTTTGACCGAATTTAAAGTGGCTTATAATGTATAGAGCCAAACATATCCTATCGATCCACGTGTTTGGCTGCATATACGACAAGCCACTTTAAATTGGTCAAAAAATATTTCATGACTGTTGTCCATTCCTCCCCACAAGTACTAAGTGTAATTGGTACATTTTCAATACAAAGAATACCTTTTGCATTCACGACTACGGAATAGGGTATGACAAGCGTTCTATCTCTCTTTGTGGCACATGCAATCGCCTCTGCGAGGCAAATCCCCAAACCATGTAAGGCTTTATTAAACATTCTCCGTTGCGAGAATAAGAATGATAAGGAATGCTCATCGTTGTAATATAAATTATACCAAATAGGTGGTTTGGTGTCTTGTTGCTTTTCTCCAATCTTAGTGTAACATCCCATGGGCATGATTTCATACGATGTAAAACGGATAAAGCAATCCTGTTTTCTTTGTAGAACAAATAATAAATGTGCCGTAAGTCCTAATGCCGCATTCACCTCGAGCCAAGTTATCTTAGATTGTGAGAAAGAATTCTTGTGTATGGATGATTGTCGCAAAGTAGATGTCAGTATAAGTTCGATGTCGCCATTGTTCGAGGGTCCAATTCTCATGTATCCCTTGGGAGTAGTAAGTCCTTTATCCCCAGCGTCATGATTATTCAATGTTGTTTCAGTGGTTCGCTGATCGACGAACCCTATTCTCAAACCATTGATCGTCCCATACTTTCCCTTGTACCCAATGGTAAAGCAATCATGGATCACATTACATCGACTGTAAAGTTCGATGCGTTGTTTTAAATACTTTTCCTTATGAAGAACATTTCCCAGCTCCGTTAGTTTCTTAGAATGTTCATACTCAGCAGCATTATATGCATGATTCCATTCATCGATGAGTTGTGTCATTTGTCGAATATGACGTTGAGCAGAGCATCGATTCATTCGAATGGTTTCTAGTTTCTGTATCAATGATTTTTTTCTTTCTAGTAAATGGACCTTTTCATCTTCTGGATCCACTATATGGCTATTATCATCCTTAGTAGCGACAGAGGTATCGATTCCATTTGATGATGACTCAGCATCCATATCGATTCCTCCGGAAAGAATGAATTTCCTTCCATGTAGTTGAGGTAACAGCAGAGTAATAATAGTTCTGATTGCTATCGTGAAAAAAAATGGAAAATGGAAAATGCCTGCCTTTGCATTTAAAAACGACAACTTGATCATGCGAAATTGAGGACACCGTGTCCGTACATAGAATTGTGCTGGGTGAAGAAATCTATCATCACTTTTGGACTGCATACTGTTGTGTTTGAAGTATAAACGTCAATATTCTTAGTGATTCGAGATTACTATGAATCGTCTACAATATTTGGATGGTATAAATCACATAGATGGGTTGAAGCCTTTTGCTGAAAAGGTTATTTCTCATTGTAGTAGAAATGATCACTCCCCCGTGGCAGAGTCATCGAATAAAGTCACGGAAATTTTTCATGGGCGTATACAAGTGAAACCTATGATAGAGGATGATGCTCAGGCATGTATTGTGCAATTTTTATCTGAATCAGATTTAAGCAGCAAAAATATTGTGCCGTTACATGTTATCAAGGCTTTAAGCAGTCTCATTCGTAGGAGGAATTTGGGAGAAGCCATGCAACAGGAATTGGAACAATTACTCTCATCCCACGCAAAACATCTACAATTTGCACGTATACAAAGTCCTTCCCCATCATCCCTGAATAATGAGAAGGAGAATAGAAAATATAAACAACGGATTGAGCGATTGAAAATATTAGTTGAAGAGAATAGGTATAGACAAATTACATCCAACCTGGATAAAACCGTTAAAGATGATACGACGATGAAAAGTATGATGTATGCCACTTCGGTAGGCTTGAATATGATTGTTGCACCATTGTCTTTTGGGGCATTCATGTACTTCTTTTCAGGTGCATTATTAGATAGATTCTTTGTTTCGAATCATCAAGGTGATACAAATATAGGAAGTAAGACAGGACCAGATATACGGAGGGTCATTGCAGGTGTTATCTCGGGTGTATTAATGCTTTTTATAGAAATGATTCTTTTTGTTATCCGCAATCATGAAATGGATACTAGTATACGGAAAAAGTCACGCGCAAGGAAAGAAAATCCCTTTGGATACAGCAAGATGAGAGCCAAGAAAACATTTACGTGAATATACATATATAGAGAAACATAATATTTATATACAGCATTCGTTTCATTTAGATTCATTAATCAATTTGACTGAATTCAACATCCGACTTTATGGATGACGATGTAGACCCTTCCCCAATAGGTCTATACATCAAGAAGCTAAAGTCACGAATAAAGGGACCACAATTGATGACATCACAACCGAGATAGTTTTCATACATTTGTTCCATTCGATCACCCAAGATCAACGCATCCGGGATCGGATTCAGTCGCATTACATGATCGTATTGCCAATATATAGGACTAGCCATTTCGGGTAAAGGACATAAATGACCTTGATGAATTACAGTTTGGACTAAATGTGAAAATAAATGTTGATTCCCAAGGTAGTTATGATGTGGTATATTATTGCTATCGTCACTGTCCTGATTACGAAATGAAAGACTATTATCTAAAAATTTGGCCATCATATCTTGACGGAAAAATACTAGCTCCTTGGTGAAGTATCGGAACCGGCACGGATTACTTGTTAAAACAAGACGTTGAACTTTAGATCGTAAACCTGTAACAAAGTATTCAGGTATCGGATGATGAGGTAAGATAGTTCCCATTCCTGGGTCATTTGGACCAGGAATAATAATGAAACGCCCATTTTTGGCTATCCTTGGATACTGAGCTATGATGTTTCCCAGTTCTTCAAAGTATCCTATTATCGTTTTTGAATTATTGATTGATGATGACATGGGCTTGGAAGTAAAGTTCCCCATGAAAACAAACACTGGTAGAGGTGACATATGTTGTAAACCATCAAACAGCTTCTCTAGTTTTATCAAAACATCCGGTCGATCCAAATGGACATCCGATAAGATCGCAAAAGAGCCAGCTTCCCCATGGACAGTTTCTTGTTCTTGAACTTTTGTATACTCTGACAATGATGGAAACGCGCCAAAGAAATCGCATTTTTGTAATCCAATAGCAGTCATGGACTCTGTGCGAGACTCAGCAACTGGAAGACCAATCTTATCTACCCTTAACACACCATCAACCACTTCTCCTTCCACTAAATAAAATGAATTCTCCAAAATAAACCCATCACTTAGAATATTGGGCTTCGAAATATTGATTGGAATTATACCTCTATCATCTTCGAGATAATACTTCTTTTCTTCGATCTTTATATACATAAGTAGAGCCAGGTTTTTTTAATTCTTCTCATCAACTAGAAAACAACTCTTAATTGCAAAATGACTATTAACGCACCTGTCTAAGAATTCCCATCAATAAACGATTGCCACTGCGGCCCAATAATCCTTCTATAGGAGTAACTTTGAACACTTCACCATCGTCAGAGGAATGACGACCATCCGAAGAAACTAGCCTTGGTTTGAAATGTTCGTTCCTCATAATACGTTGCTGTAAAACGAAATATCTTTGTAGAAACATATCTATCTATAAAAGTAAAGGGTCATAGTCAATGATCTCTCTCCATGATTGTTCATTTGAAAGATGTATACGGGCGTACCTTATCTGTTGCATTGCCGAAAAAAGAGGTTTTCCCATCTTGAATCGATACAGGGTATATTTTGTACTCCTTCTTCAGGTCATTGAAAACCAAACGCGGGGTATCAAAAGCATCTAGCAATTGAAGTGCTTCATCTACAACATCATCACTGTTTCGGCTCCATTCCGCAACGACATCAGCCAAAATACTTTTTGTGACAACCAATTGTGGAAGATCAGAGTCTGAAGACATAAGACGCCCTTTAACTTCATCAATAACTTCATGAAGCACAGTATCGAAGGATGACTTGTTTTCCCGTTGCAGCACATTCAGCAACGCATCCACCGCTTGACTTTGAATGGTCAATCCTCGCACTTTAAAGGCTTTAGCTATCTTTTGGCGATATTGCGTCGTCGATGCTGCATCTTCTTCTACCTCCATTGTATTCCGTCCAGTATATTCGTTTATACGTATTAGAGAGTGATCACTGTTATGTCCGACAAACTGCTCAGAACATGCCAACATGGAGATCACACAGCGTCACAGCGTCTCCTCTACAGAGTGTCTGGTGTCTGTGTCTGGTTGCTTACATACCCACAGCGAACAACTATGTACGGTATTACATAGGCCGGACTAAACCTTCAGTCCTACACTATGTACAGTACAGTACGTAGGTCAGTAGGTTAAGGATCCTCGATCGTGCATAACTTTGTTCCCGCAAAAATTATGTCCGCGCCAGCACGTATTTTAATACAGCACATACGTTAGGTACGTATGTATTGGCAAAGCGTTATTGTACTGGTTTTTGCTTACTGTAGTCTGTAGTACGATGGAGCTGTGAAAGGAAATTTCTGATTTGGGCGATAAGTTCACATGTCACAGGATGAGCGAAGAAGATGGAACGAAAAGCCTGCCAACAACTATCCATTTCCTTGAAATTCATGGTAAAATAACAAGGTTTACAATTAAGAGAAGGAAACATTGCCGGTCGGATAATAGAAAAAGCCTTTCAAGTATTTTAGAAAAATACCGTCTTCAATATCGGCATTTTGCATGAACAACTGATACCCTTGAAGGATCTGAGATACGACTAGTTGACAGCATTTACTTCAACTGAATACCTAACGATGGAACTCTCATTCAGAGAGACTAGCATGGGATCAAAACATAAGATCTCTCGTATCATTAGTTTTGATGCACAAAGCCAGAACGTGTCTCAAACATCTACAAACGACGATTATGTAGAAGGACGCTTTCCGAGATCTCCAAAACGATCTAGAATAAATTCATCCTCTGATTATTTATTGCTGACTCCCTCGAAATCTTCAAAAGATGGCTTTGAGCCATCTTCAATCACTCCTACTCGCAATCAATGCAGAACTAACGATAAATCTCAGTGTTCTGGTGATCGTTTCATTCCAAATCGTGCCCAGATGCACATGGATTTATGCAGGGCAAGTGTTGAATCTGCCGAGAAATATCGTTTAGCTGCTATTGATCAAGAAGCAACAGGGCAGCGATCGAATATTGAGAATAGAGATCCTAGCCAAGAGCACCGATTGAAAAAAGAAGAGGTTACTCCACTACAAGCTGAATTTCGCAACCGAATGCGTGATGCTTTGCTTAACTTCAACAGCTGCGGAACACCTTTTAAAAAAGCAGCTACTAACATATCAACACCAACATCAGCCATAGATCAGAGCCAGAGTCACCGTAACACGAGTGGAAACTCAGAATCGACGACGAATCTAGTGTATTCGGATATAAGTGGAATCGAAGAAACGTTTCAGGATCTCGGAAGCAAAGCTTTTGATCATCGTGCTCGTATGCTTTCATTTCGTTATGTATCTTCATCTCCAAAGGAGCAAGTACAGCAGAATCCTTCTACGCCATACGCAGACTTGTCGCCTACGAAAAATCAAGTAAAACTACCAAGATCATCATGGTTAAATAATGTCGATCCTTTCTCACACGATCATTTACATGTACTTCAACGATCATCTCAGTCATCACATTTGCATCATACATCAGATTTGGGACTGGTGTCGGCAAAAAAGCTCGTTGGCAGGAAAATTAATCCTGCTCCTACCCGTATTTTAGATGCTCCAGAACTTGTCGATGACTACTATTTGAATCTTCTAAGTTGGGGACGTGACAATATTCTTGCTGTTGCCTTGGGTCAATGCGTCTACTTATGGAATGCAGCATCAGGACAAATCAATCACCTTTTGACTCTTACAGGTAGCGATGACTACGTGACTAGCGTACAATGGTGTGATATTGAGCGTAATTCCAATTATATTGCAGTAGGAACAAATCACGGTCCAGTACAAGTGTAAGAAAATACTTACTTATTTTTATATTGAAAATGACTCACCATGCCTCATCTGATTCATCTGACGATTTAAGGTGGGACGCTACTGCTACAAAAAAACTCCGAACCATGAATGGTCATACATTACGAGTTGGTGCGCTTTCATGGAGTCAGTGTTTTTTATCATCCGGTGGTAGAGATTCAGTGATATTACAACATGATGTCAGGTCACCTGTTCATATAGTCTCGACCTATAGTGGTCATTCCCAAGAGGTTTGTGGGTTGAAATGGAATGAGGATGGTTCAGCTCTCGCAAGTGGAGGCAATGAAAACTATCTATGCATTTGGGACTCAGCTATGTCTGGCGCCCGATCATCCACAAACAGAACAGATCATAGACAAGTTTCACCCCGTTTACTTCTCAATCGTCATATCGCAGCCGTTAAAGCTTTAGCATGGTGCCCTTTTCATAGAGGATTACTTGCAAGTGGTGGTGGAACAGCTGATGGTACAATCAAGTTTTGGAACTCAAACTCAGGTTCTCTTATTAATTCTGTAGATACAGGGTCTCAGGTTTGTTCTCTCCTTTGGTCGAAACACCAGAGAGAAATATGCTCATCACATGGCTTTAGCGAAAATCAGCTTGTGCTATGGAAATATCCCATGATGACTCGAATTCAGGAATTCAAAGGGCATACAGCCAGGGTAAGAATTTGTCATAAATAAAGAAAGTAGTTCACTTCGGGTTCATGTTGTATTAATTGCTTTGCTTCATTTTCTTCTAGGTTCTTCACACGGATCAAAATCCCGACGGATCAACTGTTGTCTCCGCCGCTGCTGACGAGACCCTTCGTTTCTGGGATGTCTTTGGACCGGCACCCTCAAAAGTCAATCAAGATGGTTTCAGTGGTGGAAATTTATCAAGTAGATTAACAACTATTCGCTGAACACTACATTATACAGATTTCAATGAAGTGCAGTTTTAATATGTTTAAGAATAAATTATTGCTTAGGACCCTTCATACTAATAGGAAGGTGAACGTTAGTATTGGAGCAGACATCGATCCTGTGATAGCTGTCGAAGGATTGGTCAATACTTCTTTCTATTGGCGGATGGGATGACAGCGATCGAACTGACGTTTTTATTCCCGGTGATAAAATAATGCGATTTCTTGATAACATGTTATTATCACTTTGAGACAACATATCCCAATTTATTGAAGCTGTATGAAAATTTTGAAATATGAAGCATTCTTTTCGTCGATCAGGAATGTCAAACTGCACGTTTTATATTTTCAAACTCGCAAGTAGACACTTCGTGCGTACGCGTATAAATAGCTTCCTTCTTTTTCGGCGCTTCTCTTTCGATTTCGAAACGCTATGTAAGATAAGCTTATAGTATACATTCATAATCTAGATATAGTCTCTACTTTAGACTTACTTAGATAGTATACTTGCCTGGTCTCTGCCTCCTGCGGACTCACCAGTTGTAGCCATACCGGATCCTAGCCTTC
>Ga0169931_10003227_pt1 | contig 26021 bp, 20 predicted proteins | sample Kivu_15m_20L_FD_129675 | JGI IMG/M metagenome (GOLD analysis project Ga0169931, IMG submission 129675) | Freshwater microbial communities from Lake Kivu, Western Province, Rwanda to study Microbial Dark Matter (Phase II) - Kivu_15m_20L... | ecosystem: Environmental > Aquatic > Freshwater > Lake...
CCAATGGTTTCCGTTGGTTGCAAATATCCAGGCATCGCCCTGATCGGTTCGATACGTTCGAATCCGACGTTCGTGCAGGGCTTGCATCGTTGGCTCATGCGGAAAGCCAAACCGATTGTGTGCACCCAGCTGAATGGTCGCGGCCAGCGGGCGCACGGCATCCAGAAACGCCGGCGTGCTCGATGTAGAGCTCCCGTGGTGCGGCACGTTCATGAACGTGGAGCGCAAGCCATCGCCAAATCTTGCGACCAGTTCGTGCTCGCGTTCCGCCTCGACATCGCCCGGCAGCAACGCGCACACATGCTGCAGGCACAGCTGTATGACCACACCTCCGTTGTTCTCGTCGAGCTGGCTGCCCGTACCGAACCAGTGCACCGCGACCGGGCCCAGCCACGTGGTCTGCGTACGCCTGCTTACAACCTGCCAGTCGGCCTCGAAGCGGGCCGCCGCCCTGAGAAACTCGATCGCGGCACGACGCGAGAGGTCGAAGGTGGGCACCTGCACCGATGACGGTCGCAGGGCCGTCCAGAGCCCAGAAAAGCCTCCGATATGGTCAGAATCCGCGTGGGTTACGATAAAAGTCTGCACGTTAGCGTAACCCAGGCCGCGGACGTAGGGCAGCACCGAGCGCATGCCGACCATCGCCGGGTTGCGACCGCCGCCTCCGGCGTCCACCAGCAGCGCGGTACCGTCGGGGAGCTCGACCAGCGTGCAGTCGCCCTGCCCCACGGGAATCGCGTGCAGACGCAGCTCACCCGAAGTACTCCAGCGCGGCGGCAGGTCCAGCAGCAGCAACGAGCAGGCAAACAGGGCGGCGGTGGTCATGCGCCGGCGATTCATCAACCATGGCGAGGCACAGGCGAGCAGCGTCCAGCCCAGCAGCCCCGCTAACGACGGACGCCCCCACACAAACGACCACGAGAGCAGTCCACCCAACAGATCGGCGCATGTCAGAGAGAACCAGGCGCTGTACTGCGTGACCCACCACACCAGCACCACGCCGGGGACGTGCAGCAGGTCCAGCACGACAGCGATGGCCGAGGCCGGCATCGTGATGTCGGCGAGGGCGGGTACGATGAGCAGGTTGGTCAGCGGAGACAGCAGCGGCAGCTCGCCAAAGTGCCATAGAAGAATCGGAGCGGTACCCAACGATGCGACCGTGCTGACGCGAAGTGAATCGGCGATGGCCCATGCCGTTCGCTGCCAGCGCGGCATCTGAAACGGGCGCCTGGGGCGATACACCCGGGCGTGCACGACCAGCGTACCTGTCGCCCCAATCGACAACTGAAACCCCGCGTCGAATACCCACCAGGGACACCACAGCAACATACCGATCACGGAGGCACACAGCGCGTGAATGCCGGCGCCGGGCCGATCGAACCACTCCGCCGCGAGCATCACAACCATCATGACCCCGGCACGAACAGCGCTCGCGGGGGCACCGGTCAGTTGCACGTAGGCGATGGTCAGAGGGATCAGGATCAACACGGCAGCACGCCGGGCGCCCACGCGCTCCACGACGGCAGGAATTCGCGTAAGCACCTGAGACAGCAAAATAAACAGGCCCTGACACAGCAGCACCAGATGCATACCCGACACCGCCAGCACGTGCGCCGCGCCGGTGGACGCGAACGTCTGCCGAACCCCTTCGTCCAGCTCACCACGGCTGCCCGTCAGCATCGCCAGAATCACGCCGCGCTCGCGCCCCCACGTGCGCGTCAGCACCAGCCGCTCGGCCCGCACGCGAGCCATGTCAATGACGCGAGACCACGACGGCGAAACATCCACAAGAATGGCTTCGCCGCGTGCGCGCACCGTGCCCTGCAACCCCATGGTGAACATCGCCGCCGCCGGGTCATAGGCCCAGGCATGTTGCCGCTCGCGCATGCGCAGCGGTTCCACAAGCAACAGCACCTCGTCGCCAACCGTCATGAGCCACGACTGCTGCAAACCAACAAGCCGCACGCGAACCGGACGTGCATACCACTGCCCCCACGACTGGCACGCGGCGATATCGACCACATAGCTGGGCTCGTCGGTCGCCGGTCGCGCTCCGCCGACCACCCGCATCGCACACAGCCCATCGGGCAGGTCGGTGTGGGCGTGTTCACGCGCCTGCAGGGCGCTCCCCGCGACCAGCACGGCCAGCAAAACTGTCGACAGCGCGATCGCGAGCGCCCTGACCCCGCCTGGCCAGGTGCCACCCAACGCCGCAGACACCATCGAGAGCGGCAGCAGGGCATACTGCCAGGCCGGCGGCTGCACGCCCAGATACAGCAGCGTGCCAAGCGTCAACGTGAACAGAATCGTCACCAGAGGCAAAATGAATGACACGTGCGCGCGACCTGATGTGGAGTGTTCACAGCGCAGCGTCCGCCGCACAGCGGACCTGCATCGTGGATGTCGTACGTTCAGGGCGGTTGAGTCATCATTTCGATAAGATTCGTTACGTTGGCCGCGGTATGCGGATACCTGCATACTCGGTTGAATGAACAGAACACTTGCAGCGTCCTCGGCGTCGGGCGACAAGACCGCCCGAGGCTGTTTTCCCCGGAATGCCCTGTATGTCTCGTGTGATACCTGCTCGAGTAGCCTTGCTCGCCGTCACTGGCGTAGCCTTTGTGGCCCTGTTTCCCGCGACCGCCCCGGGCCAGACCAGCGATGGCGGCGCCCTGACGGTGGCCGTGCTTCCATCGGGCGACAACACCCATGCGGCGGCGCTCGATTCAGGCTCGCGCATGCTCGAAGCGCGGCTGACTTCATCGGCCCGGTTTGCATTGCTGGCCGAACAGAGCGCGCTGCAGGCCATGGACGACTCACGTGAACAGGCTGGCGTGTCACCCACGGCTCTCCGCGAGGCCCAACTCGAGGCGGCGCGGCGCGGCTATGCGGACCTGGCGGTCGAAGTGTCGATGACCGACGCCGAGCCCGGTGCCTGGCTGGTCTCTGTCGTGGTGTACAATCCGTTGGATGGCGTCGGCATTCACGCCGACTCCGAGCTGGTTGCCGGCGCAGGCTCGCCCGAAGCCGCTGCCCGGCTGGGGCTGGATGCGCTCGCCCAACGCATCATGACCTCCGAAGCCATTCACCGCCTCGAAGATGGCAGCAGCGCCAACGCCGGCGGGCGACTCGACATCCCGGACATTACCCCGGTGCCGGTGCGCGTGCTCGTCAACGGGCGCGAGCGTGGCCTGGCCCCGGGGCAGTTTGTTGGCCTGCCGACGGGCACCGTCGAGATCGAATTACGCGCCGACGGCTACGAGACACTCACCCGAACGGCCGACCTCAGCAGCGGGCGTGTCTTCGAGCTCTCCGGCATCGCGCTGGAACCCGCGCAGGCACAGCTCGACGTGCGCGTGAACGTGGACGACGCCACCATCCTGATCGACGGCGAGTCAGTAGGTGCCAGCGTCGCCAACACCTGGGTCACGGTGTCGCTGCCGATGACCGCGCGTCATCTCCGCATTACCCGCCCAGGCTACCAGCCATGGGCAGGGCGGGCGAACGCACTCAACGGGGACGCGCGGCTCGAGGTGGACCTGCAACGCCTCGACGGCCCCGACGGACAGGATGTCACCACCGCGGATTGCTCGCGGACTGCCGCGGTCGATCGCCTTCGCACCTGCCTGGTCCCTCGTGGAGAAGCGATCATGGGCACTTCAGACACTGCCGCTCCGCAGGACAGTCGCCCAGAGCACACCGTGCACCTGACAGAAGCCTTTTCCATGCATCGCACCGAGGTCAGCGTCTCAGCGTGGCAGACCTGCATAGATGCCGGCGCCTGCGTGGTGCCCGGCGCGAGCAGCCCGGCTACCGGCGCCTCGGCCCGGAGCCATGAGGACCACAGGCTCTGTAACTATGGCGGACCTGGACGCACCGACCACCCCATGAACTGCGTCAACTGGCAGGCGGCTGCCGACTACTGCGCATGGTCAGGAGGGGCTTTGCCCACGGAGGCGCAGTGGGAGCGCGCCGCGCGCGGCACTGACGCACGCACCTGGCCATGGTCTCTGGACCCGCTGGGCCAGGCACCATCGTGCGACCTGGCTCGCTCTGCCGAGTGTGAGCTATCCGATGATGGAACGGCAGCTGTCGGAGAACATCCTGCAGGGGCGTCGCCCTATGGCATTCAGGACCTCGCCGGAAACATCGGCGAGTGGGTCATGGACACCTATGAGTCGCAGGCTTACGCGCTGTTGGGAGACACCGATCCCGTGAACGATGCGGCCGGTTCGCGGCGTGTCGTGCGCGGCGGCAGTTTTCGGGACCTTACCGAAGGCCTGTTGCCGTGGGCGCGCGCTCGGCTGGATGCCCGAGCCAGAGTCGAGACCGTCGGCTTTCGCTGCGTTTACCCGGCTCAGTGACCCTCCGGAGACTGGTCTCTACCGCGTTACCCAGGCGCTGCACACCGATCGTGTGGCCTGACGCCGCTACCTGCAGGCTCAGAACGACGCCAGCTCTGCGGCAAAGTCATTCGCTCCGTCGATTGCGCGACATTCTGCTGCGCACGTGTCACAGAACAGCGCCTGATACTCCGCGCCGTAGGTCTCCAGAACCGAACGAACGCGGGCAAGGTCGCCGGTGCGCATGGCCTGTGTCCACTCGTCACGCAGCGAGCCGCATGCTACATCCCGATGGCGCGTCAATGCCAGCTCGGCTGCCGGCGTGGCAGCCCATTCCACGATAAACTCCGAGAGCTCATCCAGCGTGGGCTGTGTCATGGCATCGAGCAGCGCCAGCGCCGCCGCTTCGTTCAGAGACTCGCCTCCAAGCTCGACGCGCGCCTCGCGCCCTTGAAAGGTAGCCACCACCTGACCCTGACCGCCGCCCTGCACCAGGCGAGCCAGCACGGGTCCCTCGGCCACACGAAACTGCCCCTGCTCATCGGTGGTCACCGTCACCTCTTCGCTGCCGTACCGCACGATGATCGACGCGCCAGACACGGGGAATGTGTCGCAGAACTGCGATGACGACACCGTAGCGCCAGAGGCGCCCGGAGGATTCGCTGCGTTGGCCTCATCCAGCGCAACCGATGGCGCGGTATCGACAATTCCGTAAAACTGAGCATCAATTTCGGCCTCAACTCGGGCAATTTCGGCTTCGACACGGGCAAATTCTGCATCAATCGCGCTATCCAGCGAGGTTTCGGGTGCAGCACCGCTCGCGGGCGCCTCGTAACCAGGGCCGTAGTAGGCGTCCGGCGTGCCGGTATAACCCGAATCCATGCAGCCCGTAGCCTTCACGAGACCGGCGATTCCGGTCGATTGCACCTGCGCTTCGATCGAGAGCTCATAGTCGCCCGACTGCAGAATCGCGCGTCTGGCATAGGACATTTGAGCCTCCATGAACGCAGCACCGCAGCCAGCGGATACAGCACCACAGAGCAGAAAAGATACAATGAGGCGGACACGAAGCATGGCAACAGCCTGAGTCATAAGAACACGAGAGCCGCAGGGTTGTGCCCACGACGCCCTCTGGACGCAAGTCTCATGCGGTTTGTTCACTCGCCCCCGGAACGCGTTTCGTGCCGCGTTCGCCAGGCGTTACTGTGGACTTGTAGGCTTCACACGCGAGTCTGGGCAGGCGAAATGAGTCAGGGCGCAGCAGCTCGCGATGCTTTTACGTTCAGCGCGACGCCAATTTGCTGTAGCCACGGGCGGCCCTACGCTTTCACCGGTCACGCATGCTGCACCACGTCGCGCTACGCACAAACTCTCCCACGCAGCTCGCCGATTTTTACGTGCGCATCTGTGGACTGCAGGTATTCCCGCACACGCCGGCGAACGCTTCGGGTGTCTGGCTGCACGCCGGCGGCGTCGTCTTCATGGTGGAACGGCGCGAAGCCGACGAGCCCGGTCCTGCCAGTGGAACCCTTGACCTAATGGCCTTTCAGGCTGCACAGCCCGATGTGCAGGCCGTGCTGGCCTTCCTGGCAGAACAACGTGTTGAGGTGGAAGCCTGCACCGGTTTTACCGCCTACTTTCGCGATCCCGATGGGCGCCGCGTCGCGCTGTCCACGTACCCTTTCCCCGTGCCGGGTGAATCCATTCACCCGCGCTGACCCTAAATCGCTACCCTTACTGACCTTATCCCCACCCCACGGATGACATGGCCACTACCGAAGTTCTGGCAGAGCGTCGCGACTCACTCCTGATCCTTACGTTACACCGACCCGATCGAAAGAACGCGCTTACGCTGTCGATGTACGACGCGCTGGTCGATGAGCTGCAGGCCGCTCGTACAGACCCGACCGTGCGCGTCGTGGTACTGCGAGGGAGCCACGGCGTATTTACCTCGGGCAACGACCTCATGGACTTCATGCAAAACCCGCCCGCGGGAGCAGAGAGCCCGGTGTTTCGGTTCCTGCTGACGCTGGTTGACTACGAAAAGCCCATTATTGCGGCAGTGGAAGGCTTCGCGGTTGGCATTGGTACCACCCTCCTGCTTCACTGCGATCTGGTTTACGCTGCCGATAACGCGCAATTCCGCCTGCCGTTCGTCAATCTGGCGCTGGTTCCCGAGGCTGGTTCGTCGTTTATTCTTCCCCGTATGATGGGGCACATCAAAGCAGCCGAGCTACTTCTGCTCGGCGACAAGTTCGACGCCGCCACCGCCGCATCGCTCGGTATCGTGAACACCGTTGTACCGGGCGACATGGTGTACCAGCACGCCGAAGACAAAGCCCGGGTGCTCGCGAGAAAAGCGCCCGAAGCGCTGCGGCTCTCCAAGCGGCTCATGAAACAATACGATCGCGACCAGCTGAAGCAGATCATGCTGGAAGAGGCGGTCCACTTTGCGGCGCGGCTCGGTTCACCCGAGACCAGCGAGGCCATTCAGGCCTTCTTCGAGAAGCGTGAACCCGATTTTTCCCGCTTTTCGTAAACGCGCTCGTTATCGCTTCGGAGACGACGTCACCGCAGAATCCAATTCCACCGCGTCTGCCTCGTCGTCCATGCTCCACATTTCTCGAACATGCGCGACCACGCTGCGCATGTGCTGCGCCTTGTCGGGGCTGGGTTCAATGAACTTCAACGCCCCAAGCAGCCACGTCGCCATGTCGGGCCTTACGAGACTGTAATAATGATGACGTCCCTCACGTCGCTCGTGCACCACATGGTGCGAGCGCATCAGGCTCAGGTGCTGAGACACCCGCGACGCCGACACGCCCAGTAGAGCGCGAATGGAGTTCACGTCGAGCTCTCCCGCACGCAACTCCTCCACAATCTGAATGCGTTGCGGATGAGCAAGAACGCCCAGAAGACGAGCCAGCTCGTAAGTGACGATAGTGCGTTCCGGCATTTTGGCTCGGCGACTGCAATGCACAGGGGTCCAGTTGCCGCAGGCCGTACGCCTTGCGGGTTTTTCAGTCAAGCGCGCGTCGTCGTGAACTGCAGCAGGAACACAAGAAAAAGAACCGGTCAGACAATCCAGACGCCAATGAAAGAGCAGGCTTGCCTCGTGCTCCCCACTTCAAACCCAGCCACTTCACTCACCTCACCGAATGCAACACGGCAGAGAACCCCGACCCACGGCGCACCTGATTTCTCGTTTGACCAGCGCCTCATCGTTTGAGAACCTCACATGAACGACGAGGGTTCGCTCATGTATGTGCTGCCGCCAACCACCATCCACACGCCGCGACTTCGCCTGCGGCCGCTTGAGCCTGATGATGCACCAGCGCTGTATGCGTTCTGGCGACTGCCAGAGGTCATGGAGCATATGGCCTTTGAGCCTCTGCGCTCACCGGCTCAGGCCGGCGCCGTCGTGGAGTTCTTCATTCAGCTCCCCGAAAAACAGCACGGTTCGCGCTTTGCCATCACCGACCGTTCAAACGGAAAACTGATCGGCACGTGCGGTTTTCATGAAGCCAGCGTGAAACATCGCCGCGTTGAACTCGGTTACGAGTTGGCACCCGAAGCGCAGGGCAAGGGCTTCATGACCGAGGCCCTACAACACATCCTGCCCTGGTGCTTCGACGCCATGATGGCGCATCGGGTAGAAGCCTTCGTTCACCCGTTCAACGAACGATCCATCCGAGTCCTCGAGCGCGTGGGCTTTACCCGCGAAGGTACGCTGCGCGGCTACTTTCAGGCACGCGGACAAGCGCACGACGAAGTCGTGTGGTCCATGCTCAGCACCGATCCACGCCCATTCCCACCTGCCAGTCTGCCGGACTAAACAGTAACCTGTCCGCATGGGGCGTTGGCAGCGACAGCATAAGCGAGCGACGTCAGGAAGCGTTATTCTTCGGCCGCCGGTGGCTCTTCGACAGCCGGCGGCTCTTCGACAGCCGGTGGTTCTTCTGCCGCGGGCGCAACATCGTCATCGGGGGCGTCTGGAACGGGAACCGACACTGGCTCGGCAGGAACCTCAGCTTCAGGCTCTGCCAACGAATAGGTCCACGTACCGCCGAGCGTCAGCAGCATCAGATTGGCGACCTGCCACTCGTCCAGCAGGGAAGGGATTCGGGTCGCGCGCAGCTGATAATCGAGTGATGCCCACTGCGTGAGCTTGAACGACGTGGCGGCGGTCACCCGACGTACGAAACGTCGCCGGCCAACGCGAGCCCAAACGTTACGCCGGTGCCCTCGATCTGACCCACCACGCGCCGGTTCGATGCGACATTCGCGCTTGCATTCATTGTCCCTGTAACGGTCCACACGCCGTCGCCGCCCACCTCGGTGTCCGTTAGCTCAGGCACATACTCCAGCTCCTGTGCGGCCACTGTGACCGGCAACAACAGAGCAGCCACAGCGACCAAAAGCAGCTCAAAACGTCTTGATTGGCTCATCAGATTGACCTCACTCGTGACCTGTAGTTTTCTATCGGACGCACCATACACGCTGCATAGCGCACCCCTCCACTCCGGCACACCGAGCCCTGTCATGAGCATCCGCCGCCGAGATTTCCTTCGCCTCGCCGTGTCAGCCAGCGCAGCCGCTACCGTGGGCGCCTGTGCCGACGAAGAAGAATCTGTTCAGGACCCCAACACATCCGACCCTGATTCGGCAAGCCCCGACTCCGCCACCGCCGACGCAGGCGTGTCGGAAGACCTCGGTATCGGCACGCAGGATGTTGAGGGCGCCGAACCATCCGAGATCTACGGCCCTTCATGGATGCACCTCGTCGGGACCACCGCCATCGTGCGCCTGCAGACGCTCGGTAACCGGCCAGGACGACTGTTCTACGAAACCGCCGACGGCGAGGTCGAAGCCGACGTAGAGACCGACACCCGCGACCTCACCTACGCGTGGCCGCCGCAAGGTTTCGACCTCATCGTTGACTACCCCGACCTGCCGGGCACCTACACCGTGCACACTGCGCGGGTCCCCGTATCCGCAACCGCCGATACCCGCTGGCGCTTTGTCGAGGAAGGGCGCGCAGAAACGACCGGCGTCTGTCCCGCCGTGCCAGCAGTCGGCACCGGGTTCCGCGTGGGCTGGGTCTCGGACACCATGCAGCCTGCCAGTACGGACGTCGGACGAATTCTCGGCGAAGCCACTCCCACCCTCTGGCTCCACGGCGGCGACATTCAGTACCAGTCCAACCCACTCGATACCTGGCGCGGATTCTTCGAAGCCTACCAGACCTCGTTTCGCAGCTCGTACGTCGCGCTCGCAGCCGGCAATCACGATTACGAGCAGCAGGAAGAATTCGGCGCGCAGTACAGCCGCCTCTTCCGCGGACAGTTCCCCGACTCCCAGAACGACACCTACGGCAGCATCCGCATCGGCTCCGTGCTCTTTGTCATGCTGAACAGCGAAGACGACTTCCGAGAGGGTGACGGCACCGGCGCACAGTTCTCATGGGCGTCCCAGCTACTTCAGGAAGCCGCAGCCAACCCGGACATTCGTCAGATCATCGTCGGGTTCCACCGCCCCTACTATACCTTTAGTAACTCGCAGGCGAACCTCAACACCCGCGCCCAGTGGCACCCGCTGTTCAAACAGTCAGGCGTCTCGCTCATTCTCACGGGCCACAACCACTGTTACGAGCGCTTCGATGTCGACGGCATGCACTACATCGTGGACGGCGGCGGTGGCGCGCTCACCTACGACGTCGACGATACGCGTTCGTTCATTGTGCAGAACTCCCCCGAAGACCTTCCTTTGCGAAAGGTCGCCGAACGCACCCACGGCGTCACCACGCTGGACTTCGCCGCCGACGGGGGGCTCACGGTCACCCGCGTCAACATCAACGGCGCCACCACCGACAGCTTCACGATTCCCCCACGCGCCGTCTGACCGACGTCACAAGCGCGCGATCGCGCGTCGCTTTGCAGGGCGGTGGTACGCCCCAACCGCGTTACCAACACCAGCCCCGCAGCACGCGTTCAGCGTCGACCGGGCTGCAGGTCGCCCCTTCCGAAAGGCCCGGGAATTCTGGTCCACACACTGCGCTTTACAATCAGCCCCGCTGGTCCTTATCACTTGTAGGGCCCTGTCCACCGTCACGGAGTACCCTCATGTCGTCGCCCCGCTTCCCCGAGCCGCCACCCGCCGTCCCCGCCACTCCGCTCGAAAAGGTCGACAGCCTGCTCGAAGGGCTGGCGTCCAGAAAGGATACCTGGGTCGCACTCGGAATTCCGGAGCGCATTCGGCTGCTCAAAGAATCCATCACCTGCAGCCTGAGCGTGGCCGATGCGTGGGTCGAGGCGGCCTGCAAGGCCAAGGGAATCCCCCGCGACTCGCAGCGTGCCGGTGAGGAGTGGCTGGGCGGCCCCATGACCATGATTCGCAATATGCGGCTCCTCGTCGAGACACTGGAAGCAGGCGGAGCGCCGAAACCGCCGAAAATCTCGAAGTCGGTCAGCGGACAGACGGTCGCACAGGTGTTTCCTGCCAATATTTTCGACAAGCTGATGTTCACCGGTATTTCAGCCGAAGTATGGATGGAACCCGGAAAAGATGCCGCACAGGCGCGCATCTATCGTGACAAGGCAGCGGGTATTTCTCACCCGGGAAAAGTGTCGCTCGTGCTGGGTGCCGGAAATGTCGCCTCTATCGGCCCTATGGACGCCCTGTACAAATTGTATGCCGAAGACGAGGTCGTCATTCTGAAGACCAACCCGGTCAATGCCTACCTGGGCCCGTGGCTGGAAGCGTCCATGAAACCGTTTATTGACGCCGGCTACTTTGCGGTCGTCCATGGCGGCGCCGAAGTCGGAGCGCACCTGACCGGCCACCGGCTGGTCGATACCATTCACATGACCGGCTCCGACAAGACCTATGACGCCATCGTCTGGGGATCTACGCCCGACGAGCAGGCGCGACGGAAGGTCGCCAATGAGCCGCTCAATACCAAGCCCATCTCAGCCGAGCTCGGCTGTGTCACCCCGGTGCTCATTGTGCCGGGGCCGTGGAGCGATTCGGATATTGAGTTTCAGGCGCGCCACGTCGCTGCGATGGTCACCAATAATGCCAGCTTCAATTGCAACGCTGCCAAGGTGCTTGTTACTGCCAAAGGATGGCCATTGCGCGAAAAGTTCCTGAAAGCAGTTCACGAAATCCTGGCTGGAATTCCTGCTCGTAAAGCCTATTATCCCGGCGCCCAGCAGCGTTATCAGGGCTTTATTTCACATTATCCCGATGCCCAGAAACTTGCACCCGGTGCGGATGATATTGTGCCATGGACGATTATTCCGGATGTCAAACCCGACCCCTCCGAGTACGCACTCACCAACGAAGCGTTCTGCGGCGTGCTCGCCGAGGTGGAGCTGGACGCAACCGACGCAGGTACCTTCCTCAACAAAGCCACGGATTTCGCCAATGATGGCTGCTGGGGTACCCTGTCGACCATGATGTTGATTCATCCGGCCAGCCAGAAAGAATTCGCCACACAATTCGAGAATTGTCTCGCCAACCTCCGGTACGGTGGCATCGGTGTCAACGTCTGGGCTGGTCTCGTGTACGGTCTTGTGGTCACCACCTGGGGCGCTTTCCCGGGACATCCACCCACCGATATTCGCAGTGGTGTTGGAGTGGTCCACAATACCTACCTCTTCGACCATCCACAGAAGTCGATTATTCGCGCTCCCTTCCGCATTTTCCCTACGCCGGCGTGGTTCAGCGACAACAAAACCCAGGCCCTGCTGGGTCGCCGCATGACCGCTTTCGAAGCGGCGCCCTCTTTCCTGAAACTGCCGGCGGTCATCGCGGCAGCGGCGCGCGGCTAGGCTCAGGCCATCACACCGGCTGCGTTCCCGCTGCGTCGCCGTGGATGCCTTTTATTTTGTCAGGGGTTTTCTGGCTACGCGCAGCACAATGCGTTGCGGTGCCGGATAACCTTCAATGGTCCGGGTGAGGTCGTCCGGATGAAGACCATCCACCAGACACGGACCCTCTCGCCAGGCCGTACTGCGCTGTTCGTCAGGCGTCGTCGGCGTGGGCTCGTCCCGATCGACCACGTGCAGGTCGGCTCGGTGAATCCAGTTCAGCAGGCAGGGTAAGGTAGGCAAATACCAGAACCCTCGCGCGCCGGCGTACCGACTCTCGGGTACCCACGCAATCGGGTCCTCACCCGGTACCACAATCGTCTCGACCATCAGCGTGCCTGACGAGCGCAAGAGCCCACGCGCGTGACGCAGCACCTGTACTGGGTCGGGGTGGTGGTAAAGAATACCCATCAACAATATCAGGTCGAACGAAGGCCCGAGAGGAATCAACTCTTCGATGCCCAGCGGCTCCACACATATACGATGCTCGGGGGCCAGAATCTGCAACGCGCGCGCCTGCTGCACATACACGGGGGATGGATCGACCCCGAGCACCGACGCTGCGCCCTGACCCAGCAAGTGCCATGCATACCAGCCATTGTTGCAGCCCACGTCCAGCACATGCAGCCCCTGCACCTCGGGCAACAGAGGCAGCAGTCGTCTCCACTTCCACTCACTCCGCCACTCGGCGTCCAGCCGAATCTCGTGAATGTCGAACGGGCCCTTTCGCCAGGGTCGCAGTTGGCGCAACAAGCCAACCAGCACCTGACGTCTCTCGTCACTCAGGCCACCCGGTGTCCGCACGACCACCGCACCATCATGCGCGAGCTGAACGTTCCCAGGTGGAATGTCGAGCCGGGCAATCTCATCGACAACGGCACGCATGGGATGCCGAGCCGCGATCTCGTTACCCGTCTCGAGCGACAACGCGACCTGCAGGGGAACCGAAATATGCTGTGCCTCAAGCAGGCTCACCAGCGCGCTCATACCCGTACCACGAAGGTCGTGAACGCCAGCCATCGAAATGCGGTCACAGGTTCGGGGAAACCAGCGGCCGCAAAGGCACGCTGCCATTGCTCCAGCGTCCATGGACGAAGCACGCCCTGCAAAGCCCTGTCTTTCTGCTGAATTTCTGTATCCGAATATCCGGCGCGCCGTTTGTATGCGTGATAATGCTCGACCAGAAAAGCAGCAGTAGCAGGGTCAGCGTGAGTCAATTTCTCACTCAGGACGAATAATCCACCGGGCTGCAAAGCCTGCCGAATATTCTGCAAAATCGGAATTCGCAATCCCGGCTCTACAAATTGCAGCGTATAATTACAGAGTGCGACGGATACGCTTGTCGGGTCCAGCGTCATTTCCTCTGCTCGACGCACCGCAACCCGACAGTCGTATGCCAGTTCCCTGGTACGTTCCATCGCGGCCTGTACCATTTCGGGCGATGAATCCACCCCGTACAGTTTTACGTTGGCAGGCAGCGAACGGCCGCGCAACAGCCTGAACAGACGACCGGTTGAACAACCGATGTCGAGCACAATGCTGTCGGCCCGGGCATACTGCTCGACCCAGTCAGCACATCGGTCCAGCAGGTCGGTGTAGAGCGGAATCGAGCGGCTGGCCATGTCATCAAACACGTCCACGACGCTCGCATTAAACTCGAACGGGGCGACGCGCTCACGCGGGTCGGCAAACAGGGTGTCGCGTCGGGTGCTCATGCACGCGCGGCGTAGTCGCTGCGCCCGCTCGAATCAATGGTGGAGTTGCTGCGCGGACCTATGCCCTGCAATCGCCCTGCGCAGGAATGAATTGCCGTTCACAACGCTTGACACGTTGCGTTGTCGGGCCTCATTTGCCTGATGAGTATTTGCTCACCCTTCCCTGACCGATTGCAGAGTGATCGCCATGGCCCGTCACGAGAAAATCGACCTCCGCCGCAACAAGCACCGCATCGCTGTCGTGGCTGGTCTGCGCACCCCGTTTGCCCGCCAGTCCACCCACTACAAGAACGTGAGCGCCCTCGACCTGGGCATCATGGTCACGTCAGAGCTGATGGCGAGGCTGAATCTCGCGCCCGGTACGATTGACCAGGTGGTTTACGGCCAGGTGCTGCCCTCGATTGAAGCGCCCAACATCGCGCGTGAAATTGTGCTGGCGACGGGTATGGAGCGGTCGATTGAGGCGTACAGCGTGAGCCGCGCCTGTGCGACCAGCTTTCAGTCGGTTGCGTCGATCGTCGAAGGCATTATGTCAGGCACTGTGCGCGCCGGCCTCGCGGGTGGTGCCGACAGCTCGTCGGTAGTGCCGATTACCACGACAAAGAAGCTCGCCGCGAAATTGCTCGAATTGCAGAAGGCAAAGGATTTACCGGCGCGACTGAAGATTCTGTCCACCCTGCGCCCGGGTGACTTTGTGCCGGTACCGCCGGCTATCAAAGAGTTTTCGACCGGATTTACCATGGGTGAATCGGCCGAACAGATGGCGAAGGATCATGGCATTGGCCGCGAAGAACAGGATGCCTTCGCGCACGCCTCGCACTCACGCGCAGCCGCAGCCTGGGCCGATGGACGCCTGACCGACGAAGTCATGACCGCCTTTGTGCCGCCCTTCCGCACCGCCGTCAGCGAAGACAACCTGGTGCGCAAGGATTCAAAGCTCGAGAGCTACGCCAAACTGAAACCCGCGTTTGATCGTGCGCATGGCACCGTCACCGCCGGTAATGCGTCACCGCTGACCGACGGCGCAGCGTCGATCGTGCTCATGCGCGAAGACGTCGCCAAGGCGCTTGGCTATCGCCCACTCGGCTACATTCGTTCGTACGCCTTTGCGGCGCTCGACCCGCGGCGCGACCTGCTCATGGGACCGTCGTACGCGTCACCCATCGCGCTGGACAGGGCAGGTGTCAAACTCTCGGACCTTACCCTGATCGACTTTCACGAAGCGTTCGCCGCACAGGTGCTCTGCAACGTCAAGGCGTTCGGCTCAAAGCAGTTCGCCCGCGATGTCCTTGGCCGCAGCGAGGCGCTCGGCGAAATCGATCCCGACAAGATGAACGTCATGGGCGGCTCGATCGCTTATGGCCACCCCTTTGGCGCGACCGGCGCCCGCATGATTACCCAGAACCTGCGTGAGCTGGCCCGACGCGGCGGCGGTCTGGCGCTGACGACCGCCTGTGCGGCAGGCGGTATTGGCGCCGCGATGGTGCTGGAGGTGGAGTCATGAGCGCGCCAGACATCCTGACGCTGGAGTTTCGCTCCGACGGCGTTGCTGTGGTGACCATCGACGTGCCCGGTGAATCACAGAATACGCTGCAAAGCGCATTTATGGGCCAGTTTGACGACGTTTTTGCCCGTATCCGCGAGAACACCGCGGTCAAGGCCATCGTGATTCGCAGCGGCAAGCCCGGCTCGTTCATCGCCGGCGCCGACATCCGTATGATCGATGGCGTAACGAGCGCAGCCGAGGCGGAAGCGCTCTCGCGCGATGGCCAATCCGCGTTCGATCGTCTTGAGGACTCGCCGGTACCGGTGGTGGCGGCCATCGATGGTGCATGTCTGGGTGGCGGCCTGGAGCTGGCGCTGGCGTGCCACGCGCGCGTCGCTGCAGACACGTCCGCCACGCAGCTCGGCTTGCCAGAGGTGCAGTTGGGACTGCTTCCAGGTGCAGGCGGCACGCAGCGACTGGCGCGGCTGCTCGGACTCGCGACCTCGCTGGACCTCATGCTCACAGGCAAGCGGCTGAAGCCGAAGAAAGCCTTGAAGCTCGGACTTGTAGACGAGGTCGTGCCGGCAGCCATACTCATGCAGGCGGCCGTTGCCCGCGCGCTCAAACTCGCCGATTCCGGCCGCTCTCTGGCGCTCGCTCCGAAGAAAGGAAAGGGCTTTGCAGGTTTGCAGGCATCGATCCAGACCGCCCTGCTCGAAAAAAACCCACTCGGCCGCAAGCTGCTTTTCTCGCAGGCTCGCAAGAAGCTGCTGGAAAAAACATTCGGAAATTATCCCGCTGCAGAGCGCATTATCGACGTCGTCGAAGCCGGTGCCAACGGTGGATTTCAAGCCGGGCTGGAAGCAGAGCGTCGACATTTCGGCGAGCTGGCCATGAGCCCGCAGTCGCATGCGCTGCGCCATATTTTCCACAGCATGACAGCCCTCAAAGCCGATAATGGTACATCGGACGCCTCGGTGAAAGCACGACCGGTCGCCCGAATCGGCATGTTGGGTGCAGGCTTTATGGGTGCTGGCATCGCAAATGTGTCCATCACGAAAGCCGATATTCCGGTGCGCTTCAGGGAGCGCGACGCCGAAGGCCTGCAGCGCGGATTCAGCCACGTTCATGCCGCGCTCCAGAAGTCAGCGAAGCGCGGCTCCATTTCGGCGCGCGAAGCCGAACGTCAGTTTCGGCAGCTCACCGGCGCAGTAGACTGGTCGGGTTTCGAAGCCACCGACCTGATCATCGAGGCCGTTTTCGAGGACCTCGCCCTGAAGCATCGCATGTTGCAGGAGGCCGAGAAAAACTGCGCGAAGGGGGTGATTTTCGCATCCAACACCTCCTCCATTCCAATTTCGCGTATCGCCGAAGCCGCACAAAACCCTGAAAATGTTATCGGCATGCATTATTTCTCGCCCGTCGAGAAAATGCCACTGCTCGAGATCATTGTAACGCCGCAAACCTCGCCCGAAGTCATTGCGACCTGCGTGGAGGTTGGCAAGAAGCAGGGCAAGACGGTCATTGTCGTGAACGATGGGGTTGGCTTCTATACCAGTCGCATTCTGGCACCGTACATGAACGAGGCGGCGTATCTGCTGTCGGAAGGCGTGCCGGTGGAGAGGCTCGATTTCGCGGCTCAGAAGTGGGGATTCCCCGTCGGTCCGATCACGCTGCTGGACGAGGTCGGCATCGACGTGGCCGCCAAGGTAGGACCGATTATGGTCGATGCCTTCGGCAGTCGACTCTCGCCGCCCGGGACCACCGACGCGCTGGTGCGCGACGGCCGACTGGGTCGAAAGAACGGCAAAGGTTTCTATCTGTATGGCAAGAATGCCGGCAAAAAGAAGCAGGTAGACCCGACTGTTTACGGGGTTCTGGGCATTTCACCCAGCAACGATATGGATCTAACGCTGATTGCCGAGCGTATGGGCCTGCAGATGGTGAACGAGGCTCTGCTATGTCTGCAGGAAGGCGTCCTTCGCTCGCCGCGGGATGGCGATATCGGTGCGGTTTTCGGCCTTGGTTTTCCGCCGGCGAAGGGTGGGCCTTTCCATTACATTGACCAGATTGGCGCTGCGCACGTGCTGAATCGACTGCAGCAGTTCGAAGATCAGTACGGGCATCGATTTACTCCCGCACAGATTCTGGTCGATTACGCGCGCGACGGTAAGTTGTTGTACCCGCACGACTGATGCCATGCCGGGGTCTCACCGTTCAGGGAGACACTCACTCACATGTCAATGGCGCGCATGGGACCGGTGCGGGTCACCGACTCTGGGATTCGCCCTACAGAGGCTGCAACGACGCGCACCAGCGGATGCGAACCCGCGGTCCCTGCATCGTTCACCACTTCAACAACGTGGTCGAAGCCTCGCGCGCGCAACTCCGCCGATACCTCCTGCAGGTTTTCATAGTGAATGCTCACCCTGCCGCGAGCGAACGCGCTCAATCCGGCAAGAAAGGGACCCACGTAGGGTTTTCCCTTCAGGTCGTCGCGGGTATGCACTTCCATCACGAGCCAGCCCGATGGAAACTCTCGGAGCTGCTCTCCGGTACGACCGCAAATATCGAGCGCAATTTCCCGCGGAAAATAATTCAGTAATCCTTCCATGAATACTGCAGTGGGGCGGCTGCGGTCTTCAAACAGGTGAGCCATCGACAGCTCGCCATCGCGGTCCAGAACATCGACCGCCTGCTGACGGTAAGAGGCCGGCAGAGCCGGACCACGAGCGAGCATCGTTCGTTTGCGCTGCACCATATGCGGCAAATCCGCGTCGCACCAGGAAAGTCCAAGGCCGGCATAATCGCGCGTCATGCGAATTCCACGCGCAGACAGACCAGACGCAATCTCTATCCCCTGCCGCACGCCGTGCTTCTCGACCAACATGCGTGCAGCGACGTCGAAAGTGCGATGTCGAAGCAACAACATGTCTTCCAGCGACTCAAGTCCCAACAGGCGGGGCATGGCGACCAGCGCCGGATGTCCCGCATGATAAAGCATCTGCCCCTGCAGGGCATCGAGTTGCGGCACACTCAGACCGTTGCGTACCCACACCTGACCGGTGAACCAGGCAGTCGGACTAATCCGCGGATCAGGACGGCGTTTTGACACGAGGCCTCGCAGTAGATTTTGCCAGCGCATTCAACTCACGCACGCCACTAGACCAGATGCCACCCCGGTATGAAAGTTTTGCGAATCGTTGCGGGTACACCTGCCGCCATCACATTATCGGGAATATCCGATGTCACGACCGCTCCTGCGCCGATAATGGACCACTGTCCAATGGATTTGCCTGGTATGGTCACGGCTCCCGCCCCCAGATCGACCCCTTCACCCAGCACGGTATATCCCGACAGATTCGCGCCTGGCGAGACGCTGCTCCAATCCCCAATACGGCAGTCATGTCCGACAGTAGCACCGAAGTTCACCATCGAAAAATCTCCTAACAGCACCCCGGTGGTCACCGTCGCATTGGCGCAGACGATTACGCCCTGCCCCACCTGCACGTTGCGACCAAGCACTGCGCTCGGGTCAATCACGGATGGATAGACGAGCTGGAGCGGTGCCAGCCGCCGAACTACCGCCGCGCGCACTCTGGGGAGCCCCAGCCCGAGCAATACGCCCACATGACGTCGTGCTGCCAGCCATGATTCATCTCCAAGCACGGGCAAGCCAAGCACGTCCGTTCCATGCAACTCTTCCCTGGCATCGACAAACCCAATCAGGCGGGGCAAAGACTGCCGCGCGGCGGCGCGTTCGTACCAACAACGCAGCTCACGCCCATGGCCACCGGCCCCGATGATCAGCACTTCTTCTGGTTCAACGGCCTGTGCGCTCACGATGACCTCATCTCTTGCGGATTGGCCGGCTGCGGCAAAACCTGCCGCGCTTCGGCCCTGGGCAGTTTACTACCTGCAAGTCGGCCCTGCCGTCCATGCTACTCTCCTGCCTCGAACCCCATACCAAAGGTTGTCACCTTTCAGGGGCTGACTTATGTGAACGCTCGTCATGGTCGCCCTGACGCCAACCACAGGAATTTTTATGACCGACACCCGCTACAGGACCTTCGAGGAATTCTGGCCCTACTACCTGCAAGAGCACAGCGACGGGTTCAATCGTCGCCTGCATCAGGTGGGAACGACCGGCGCACTGGCCACCGTCGCGATGGCGGTGATCACGCGCACACCGGCGCTCGTTCCGCTCGCTCTGGTCGCTGGCTACGGCCCGGCCTGGGTAGGGCACTTTATGATTGAAAAGAACCGTCCCGCAACGTTCACCTACCCCGTCTGGTCGCTTCTGGGCGATTTCAAAATGAATGCCCTGATGTGGTCCGGGAAGCTGGACGAAGAAATGCAGCGTCTGGGTGTGACGCCGCGCTCCTGAGCGACGCACGTCGCGTCACGCGACATCTGTTCGATCCTCATCTGCACCCCCGAGCCGTATGTCCACGGATCCTCACGCGCCTTTACGCAACGACGTTCGTTATCTGGGTGCCCTGCTGGGCGAAACACTACGCGAGCAAGTGGGTGACGATCTCTTTGATGCCGTCGAGGCTGTGCGGCACCTTTCCAAGGACGCGCGTCAGGGCGACGAAAAAAGCCGCGACGACCTCACATCGCTGCTCGAGTCGATGGGCACCGATCGCGCGGCCGAAGTCGCCCGAGCCTTCTCGCACTTCCTGACGCTGGCGAACATCGCCGAGCAGCATCACAGGGTGCGTCGGCGACGAGACTACGAGCGCAACCCGGCTGCTTCGCCGCAACGAGGATCCTGCGACGAAGCCTTCGAGCGCATTTTGCAGGGCGGTGTGTCTGCCGACGCCCTGCACAGAGCCGTGTGTGATCAGCGCATTGAGCTGGTACTGACCGCGCACCCCACCGAGGTTACCCGTCGTACGCTGCTGAAGAAATACAACCGGGTGCAGGCACTGCTGGCGCTTCGGGACCGCCCCGACCTGACGCCGACCGAAACGGCGGCGGCCGAGTCGCAGCTTCGCAGCGAGATTACGGCGATCTGGGCGACCGACGAGGTCAGGCGGCGGCGGCCGACGCCTCTCGAAGAAGCGCGCGCCGGTCTCGTCGTGTTCGAGCAGAGTCTCTGGAACGCCATTCCGTCACAGCTTCGACGCGTGGACGATGCGCTGCGCCGTACCACGGGGAAAGGCTTGCCGCTGGACGCCAACCCCGTTCGTTTTGGCTCCTGGATGGGTGGCGACCGCGACGGTAATCCCAATGTCACGCCTGACGTGACTCGCCGCGCTGTTCTGCTGGCTCGATGGATGGCCGCCTACCTCTACGAGCGCGAGCTCGAAGAGCTGCGGGCGGAGTTGTCCATGGCGTCGGCGTCGCCGGAGCTGCAGGCCGAGGCAGGTGACAACCGGGAACCATACCGCGTCATTCTGGGACGTCTGCGCGACCAGATGCGCACGCAACTTCACGCGCTCGATCGGGCAACCAATACCGACGCGACCGACGTGCCACCGCTCATGACCACCGACGAGCTGCGCGAGCCGTTGATGTTGTGCTGGCGGTCGCTGCACGCCTGCGGCCTTGGTCGCGTTGCCGACGGGCGATTGCTCGATCTGCTGCGGCGGATCGCGTGCTTCGGCATGTCACTCGTGCGACTCGATGTGCGACAGGAATCATCGCAACATACGCAGGCGCTCGATGCTGTCACACGCGCGATCGGCGCGGGCTCGTATGCCGAATGGACCGAAGAACAGCGCGTCACGTGGCTGGTGACGGAGCTCAAGAGTCGACGCCCGTTGATCCCCGATATCACAGAGATGGATCACGTAACGAAGAACGTCGTCGCAACGTGTCGGCAGCTCGCTCAGTTACCCGCCGAAGACATGGGCGCCTACGTCATCTCCATGGCTCATTACCCGAGCGATATTCTCGCTGTACAATTGCTGCAGCGAGAGTGTGGCGTGAAAACGCCGATGCGCGTGGTGCCGCTCTTTGAGACCGAAGACGACCTGATTCGAGCGCCCGAGACCATGCGGCGGCTGCTTGCGCTCAGCGACTATCGCGCGAGCATCGGCGGTCGGCAGGAGATCATGATCGGATACAGTGACTCGGCCAAGGACGCCGGCCGTCTGGCTGCCGCCTGGGCACTCTACAAGGCGCAGGAAGAGCTCACGCGCGTCACACGCGAGGCAGGCGTCGCCATGACCCTTTTTCACGGACGCGGAGGCAGCGTAGGACGAGGCGGCGGACCGACCGTCATCGCCATTCTTTCGCAGCCGCCCGGTTCCGTGGATGGAACGATGCGAGTGACCGAGCAGGGCGAGATGATTCAGGCCAAGTTTGGTATTGAGGGCATCGCGCAGCGAACGCTGGACCTTTACATGACCTCCGTGCTCGAAGCGACCCTCACGCCGGCGCCGCCGGCGACCCCTGAGCAGCGACAATTCATGGACAGTCTCGCCAGAGTGTCGGCTGATGCCTACCGGCGGCTGGTCTTTGGAACCCCTGCGTTTCTGGATTATTTTCGGTCAGCAACGCCCGAGCAGGAGCTCGCCGACCTCAACATCGGCAGCCGCCCAGCGCGTCGCCGGTCGGGTGGAGGCGTCGAGACACTGCGCGCGATTCCGTGGGTCTTTGCATGGACACAGACGCGGTTGCTGCTGCCAGCCTGGCTGGGGGTCGCCCCGGCACTGCAACATGCCATCGACGAGCTTGGGCTGACGACCGTTCGCCAGATGTATCGCGGCTGGCCATTCTTCCGCTCCACCATGGACCTGGTCGAGATGGTGCTCGCGAAGTCAGACCCTGAGATCGCGGCCACTTACGACCGGCTTCTGGTACCCGATGGGTTGCAGCCCATGGGGAATGAGCTTCGCAGTGAGCTGCAGCGCGCGCGCGCGCTGGTCCTGAATGTGACCGGGCGTTCCATCCTGCTGGAAGACAACCCTGTCTTGCGCCGCTCGATTGACGTGCGAAATCCGTATGTAGATCCCATCAATATGGTACAGGCATCGCTCTTGCGGCGAAGCCGGGACGCCAGGGGCGGCGATGGCACAGCCGACGCGCTCAAAGTCACCATCAATGGTATTGCCGCAGGCCTGCGCAATACCGGCTAGCAGCAGCGGCATCGGGTGGCCGTACCCTGACCCTCATGGTCCGTAGTCGTCGAGGCCCTCATAGAAGCCTTCGTAACTCAGGCACTCCCGATCGATGTCGGCCTGAAATCGATTGTGACACATATAGTCCTGATAGACGTGGGTATAATACGCATTCGAGGTACACTCGGTAGACTCCGTCAGGCACCGATTACGCATAATCACGGCATTCACGCATTCAGCATCCGTCAGGTCATAGCCGCCATAGACCGCATACCTGTTTTCGAGTTCCATGCGAAAACACGCATCCAGCGAACCATATTGGAGAGCAAAATGCTGTGCATCGCAGGTACTCCGCACTTCACAGAGTCGCTGCAGTCGCCGGTGCTGTGCCGCGAGAATCTGACTCATCGCCTCGTCGGCAATCCCACCAACATCCTGATCCCCTTCATGGATAACGGGGGGAACCAGCGGATCCGAAACGCGGACCCACGGCTGTGCAGCACCGCCGCAGCCGGTCACGATGGCGACCGGGAGCACCGGGAGCACCGGAATTTTCAGAAAGCGCGACTCTGACATCGTGGCACTCCGGAGAACAGACAATGTGGCTATTCTTCAGCCTCCACTTCGGGCGACATGGGCCCCGTGCCTCCATATTGCGCCCGCATGGCCTCGGTAATGGTACGACTGCGTGAAATGTCGCCCAGCACCTGCACGCCTTCGGTGGGGGTCCGTTCGAACGTTTCACGATCCACCGTGAACAGTCCAAAACGGGGTTCATACCCTTCCGCCCACTCAAAGTTATCCATCAGGCTCCAGTGATAGTAACCCCGTACGTCGGCACCTTCCGACATGGCGCGATGCGTCTGTTCCAGCAGCCGAACAATATTTTCGGAGCGACGGACACCATTTTCGGCTGCAATTCCCGCCTCTGTCACGACCATGGGCAGCGTTGGATAACGAGCCGACATATCCATCAGGATGGTATACAGACCCTCTTCCCAGAATTCATAGCGCATCGTAGGTACCCATTTTGTCGGGTCCTCGGGCGGTAAACACGAACCAAGGTCGAAATCGCCAAAACAAATCATGGCGTTTACACCCGGAATAATTGCCGGGTCACCGGTCACGCCATTACGAAAATAATATTGCACGCCGAGCCAGTCCAGCGTGCCGGCCCACTCCGGGTGCTGCTCATCGGCAACCCCATCCAGATCGGTATCGAAGCTGCCATTCAGCAACGAGTCTGGAATCAGGTAGTGATACACATAATTCACGCGATCGCGCGCCGCGATATCGTCCGGGTTGGTGCTGGGTGCGTTCGCCCGCGCCGGTGTCCAGTCAATGACACTGAGGCTCAGTCCCACACTGGCAGCATTGCCATCGCCATCGGCATCGACGGTGTCGTTCTCCTTGATGGCACGGTACATGGCGACGTGGGCGGCCGTGTAGTTGCGGAAGGTATTGATCAGGTCATCAAAACGCGTCAGCAGCAAATTCCGGCCCGGCGGGAATGTGGTGACGCCGTAGCTGGCGATGAGGTAATTGACGGGCTCGTTCAGCGTGCACCACTCATCGACCAAATCGCCGTATTCACGCGCAATCAGCGCCGCGTGCCCGGCCAGCTCCTCGACGATCTGAGGCCCTCCAGTCGGGTGCCACCAACCGCACAGATTTCCATCGGCAGGGGTGGCATCGCGAGCGCACTCCTCGGCGCGGAAATCATCCACCCAGATCGGGTTCGAGAAGTGATGCAGCGTGATCATCGGCTGAATGCCGGCGCTGCTCAGGCCCTCCAGAAATTCGCGATAATGCGCGATGGCTTCCGCCGAAATCTGATCGCGTTCTGGCTCAACCCGCGACCACGATACACTGAAGCGATAAGCGTCCAGGTTCATGGCCTGCATGAGCTGGATGTCCTGTTGCGCCCGTGTGTACCCCTGCACCGCGTCGCCCACGGGAACCGAGTTACCGCGCCCGCCCTGATCAACGGGCAACGTCCACCAGTACCAGTCATTCCAGATTTCGCCGTCTTCAATCTGGGCGGCAGCCGTTGCGGCACCAAATCGGAATGAATTCGCGCCCTCGGACAGGTCCAGAGGTCCCGGCTCGCCGAACACCAGATTCAAGTCTGGCGCCGCGCTTCCGTCGGACTCCGACACGTCGGCGGCCGCATCCGGAGCAGCTCCCGATGCGTCGTTAACTTCTGCCGCGGGTTCGTCAGTTCCGCAGGCGACAAGCGAGATGGCCATAACGAGGCCAGGCGTGACGGACGTCCAACGAACAGCAGGCGTCATGGATAACTCGGAGGCAAAAGAGTGATGCGAAGAGCGTCAGCACAGTAGCCTGCCTCTCTTGGCTCACAATTGCGGTCCGGGCAAGCCTTGCGACCCTGATTACTTGGCCATCATCCGCTCAATGGCAGCCTGAAGGTGCCCGGAGAGCACCTGACGGTTCATCGCGCGCAGCTGTTCGATGGCGATGACCAGATCTTCCGACTTGTCGAACTTGAACAGGCTCGACTTCTCGACCTTGACCGTGAGCTTGATGTTCACACCCAGATACTCCACCGTGAAGTGGACATCGGTGATTCCGAGCTCCTTGATCCGCGTGGGGCTGGGCTGGAACGAGCCAATGTACTTCTGGCCGAGCGGTTCGGCACGAAGGTCGGCGACCCGATAATCCAGGGTGCCGAGCGCGTCCCGAATCATCTCCACGTCGGTGTTGCGCATCATGATCGGCAGGCTGGTCTCTACGTCGTAGGCCCATGCGATATCGACATAACCGCGAATTTCCCACGAAACGTCCGTGCTCGTCGCCGACGTCCCACCCGGCACGCGCAACTGAAAAGGCAGCAGCACGATATCGTTCTTCGCGCTGTTCCAGGGCCCCTGACGCACAATCATGCGGTCCCAGATGTGGCCGCCGGATGGCCCACGGCGGTGCACCTCGACGAGCTGCACCGTAATCGAATTCACGGTCTCATTGTCGAGTGCTGTGAACTCCAGCACACCGTCCAGCACGTCGCCGTTGGTGTAGGCTTCCTGACGTACGGCCAGAAGCAGAACGCCGTTGTTGTTCTTGCCCTGCCTGCGGTTCGGGAACAGGCCCGCCTGGGGAGCGACCTGCGCGGCGAGAGACGTCACGTCCACCGAAGGCGCCGCCACAGGCGAGGCCAGCGCAACAGCGACCGAAGCCTGCGCGCGCGCTGCATCAATCGACTGCTGAATCAGCGCGCCCATGCTCGCCTCGTAGCGAGTAGCGCCCTGCTGCGGCCCATCAGACCACTGGATGTGAACCGGCACCGTACCCACAAAGAGAGACTGGTTGGGGCTCACCACGACCGCCTCGCGGCCCAGCGCACGACCATCCAGCCACGTACCATTCGACGAGCCAAGGTCCTGCACGACCAGCTGCCCACCCTGAAGGCTCAACTGGGCGTGGTGACGGGATACCGACGGGTCATCGATGGTGAGATCGCAGTCCGGGTCGCGCCCCAGCTCGATTCGATTGTTGGTCGCACTGAGGTCCAGCTGCCA
>Ga0169931_10003228_pt1 | contig 26020 bp, 16 predicted proteins | sample Kivu_15m_20L_FD_129675 | JGI IMG/M metagenome (GOLD analysis project Ga0169931, IMG submission 129675) | Freshwater microbial communities from Lake Kivu, Western Province, Rwanda to study Microbial Dark Matter (Phase II) - Kivu_15m_20L... | ecosystem: Environmental > Aquatic > Freshwater > Lake...
ATAGATCGCGAGTGGCGCCAGCACGAGCGGCACCTTGAAGTATTTATGACAAATGCTTCCCGGATTGTGCCTGCCGAGATGATTGCGCCACGAATCTCCTGTCTTGCATTGAGCGAATCCAACATCAAGCGATCAAGAGGTCCGCCGCACGGCCGGCGACGCCATGATGGCGATCTACCACGGCGAGCCCTCCACGACAACGGAAAATGAGAATCCGCGCGAGCGCGCCGCGAAATGGCGTCGAGTTGTGCGCGACACGGTGGAGCAGCCGGCGTTCCCGCGCCGCAGCTATTTTCTCACCGCAGCTGCCTGGCTCGTAGTTGCGTACGATGAACATGTGCGGGAGGTCACGCGTGGCGACCCGCAGTTCGAGCGGATTTGCGATCGCATTGAGGCGCGTGGCCAGGCGGCAACTTCTGAAGACGATCGCGCTCAACAATTGCGACGGCTGGGCCGCGCAATGTGTGCATCAATTGCACGCGGATACAATTCCACGGCCCCGGACTTCGAGGTTCTGTCGAACGCATCTGTGTCGTTGCAATGGGTGCTCGAGGCGTCCGGACCGGCCTGGCTCGAAGCACCCGAAGCGTTGTGGGCTTTGCTCGAATCGCAAGGAATGAATCATCTGGCCCACACGATTCTAGCCGAAATTGGACCGGCGGCGGCACCGATGTTCCTGGAGTATTTCGTCGACGAATTTCGAGCGACGGAATCCGAAGGGTATTTTGGCCTACCGGATGTGTTAGGGTCGTTGGCCCGCGGAAACTCCGAAGTCATTGCACTGCTGCTGCGCGCCGTGGAAACCTGGCAGATCCACGCCGCCTGGTCTGCCGCAAGAACGCTGTATCCAATGGGGGAATCGGCCCGCGTTTATCAAGAAACGGTGCCGGTTTTGCTGCGGGTGACTTATTCGACTGAAGGACAGCGGCGCGCCGCCGCTGCCTTGGCTTTGGGGGGCGTTTCGCGCGGGCTCGACGTTGCTGTCGACCGATTGCTTGAGTTGACTTACGACAAGCACGAAGACGAGGAGGGCTACGGCGGCCAGATTGTGGCCGGTGTTGCCATCACGGCTTTGGGAGAGATTGGCCGGCAGCCGGATCGCGTGGTCCCGCGCATCCTTGAACTGTTCGATTCATTTGAGGAATTCGACTCCGACATGGGTTACGAAGGAAGTCACGCCCGCCAGGTAGAAGCACTGCAGGGATTGGGGCGTGCACCCGAATTGGTCATTCCGGTGATAATTGCCAGCTTGGAACGACGACTGAACGAGGGTATGGACCATTGGAACGACCATGATTTGCTGTCGCTTTTGCGTTCGTACGGCTCGGAGGCAAAGAGTGCGCTTCCAATCTTGCAAAAGCTGGCAGCAGCCGAAGACGACCTTATTCGCCAGCAAGCTGAGGCATTGGCTAGCGAAGACGACGACTACGCTGCTGACATCGACGCCGGTGACGCCGATCTGCAAAACAAGGACTCGTTGATTCGAAAGACGATTCGCACAATTCGCGACGCTAGTTGAGCGAGACGCCGTTCTCTTTTCCCCGGTTCTGCTCCCTCCCCCAGTGCCGATCCGTGTCGACCAACTCGCGCCACCCCAACCACGAAGCATTCCCGACACGGCTCGGCACGTGTGGGGAGGGTTGGGGAGGGGGTTGAATTCCTCATCGACAAACGGTGGGCGGTACAACTGGCGCCCACTTGATTGTAAGACCGCTCTCTCGTCCTCTTACGAATCACTGAGAAAAATTCACCCTCCCCATCCCCTCTTGCCCTCGAGTGTGACTGGCCTGCGACGCAACTCCTTGCCACTCGCCGCGCTCGCGTACGCACGGCGCACACCGCCCACGTGTCCACCAACTCTAGTAATCAGGCCAGGACTTCCGGTAGGGTAAGGTCACGACACTAGGTAGAGACCAGGCCATGCTCACCACGAACATCCGCGCTGCCGCCACGAACATCCGCCCCGCTGGCAAACGGGAGGAACCGCGCGACTTGCAGGCCACCCCAAACGGGCGGCGCGAGCCAGGGTGTGTGCGCCCGAAACATGCTTTTCACGAAAACTCAGGCGCACACACGCGAAAAATCGAACCGCAAAAAACAGCCGGGCAAAAAGGCAGGAATCTTAACACGGAGCCACGAAGGCCCGGAGTCGCAGAGCGAACAGCAAAACGGAGCGAGCAGGGATGAGGTAACGAAGACAGAGGCAGAATGTGCACAGACGAGGCAGTATCAGGCCTGTGATGCGATTCACCCCATTCCCGTGGATCCCTGCTCTGTGGCTCTGACCCTCTGCGGCTTTGTGTTAAAATCCCAAACCCCTAACCCCCAATCCCTAACCCCTTTAACGTCACTCGTTTTCGACCCACAAAAAACCGTTGCCAAACCCGCCCGTTCTGGTTCCAATAGGTGGCAAGGGAACAACTTACGTCCGGTCGCGCCCCCAGCGCGCAATTTTCAGGGGGAAACCACCATCATGAAGCGGTCGTTATGGATCGTGCTCGCCGCCGCCACGCTCGTCGCCGGCTCGCCCGCCGTGTTCACGCAAAATGCAGCCGCGAACACGCCCGACAAAATCGGCGTTGAAGCCAAGGACCTGTCGTTCAAGGACATCCGCTCGCTCAACCGTTCGCTCAGCGACCTGGGCGAAGCCAAGGCCTATGCCCTGGTGTTCCTGAATACCGATTGCCCGATCGCGCAGCGCTATTTGCCGCGACTGGAAGAGATGAACAAGAAGTATGCCGCCGAGGGTGTGCAGTTCGTCGCGGTGTACAACTCGCAAAGTGAAATGCCGCGCGACATCGCGGCCCACGGCCTCGACGCCGGCCTGACGTTTCCGCTCGTCTGGGACGAAGGCCAGAAGTGCACCCAGGCGCTGGGTGTCGAACGCGTGCCCACGGCCGTGCTGCTCGACGGCGCTTCGAAGAAGGTCGTCTACCTCGGACGGATTGACGACCAGTATCGCCCGGGCGGAGTGCAGCCGAACGTCGGCCGCCACGACCTGGCCTCGGCGATCGACGAAGTGCTGGCCGGCAAGCCGGTCTCGGTGGCGACCACGCCGGTCGACGGCTGCAAGGTAACCGCCTGGCAGGCGCCGAAGTTCGATCACAAGGTGACCTATCACGAGCACGTCGAAGCGATCTTGCAGAAGGCCTGCCAGAACTGCCATCACGAAGGCACGGCCGCGTTGTTCGGCCTGGTCAGCTACGACGAAGCTCAAGCCCACGGTGAGATGCTTGCCGAGGTGGTGCGCGACGGACGGATGCCGCCGTGGTATGCCCATAAGGCTCACGGCAGCTTTCAGAACGACCCCAGCCTGTCGCGTGAAGAGCGCGAGCTGATCGAAGCCTGGGTGCTGACCGGCATGGAGAAGGGCGATGCTTCGAAGGCGCCCGCTCCGCTCGAATTCGAAAAGACCGAATGGCGCATCGGCCAGCCCGATCTCGTGCTCACGATGGCCAAGCCGCAGAAGGTGCAGGCCGAGGGTTTCATTCCCTATCGCTATGTGTTCCTGCAGCCGCCGTTCGAGGACGACACCTACGTCGAATCGATCGAGATCCTGCCGCACAACCGGGCCGTGGTGCATCACTGCAACGCGTTCTATGTCGACCCGGTTTCGAAGAAGGCCGGCACGAACACGTTCATCACCGGTTATGTGCCGGGCGGCGTGCCGTTCACGATGCCGCCGGGCATGGCCCAGAAGATGCCCAAAGGCGCGGTGATCGGCTTGCAGGTGCACCTGGTTACGACGGGCAAGGAAGAGGAAGTCACGATTTCGATCGGCTTCAAGTATGCCAAGGGCATCGTCAACAAGACGACGCACTTCATCCTGCTCGATCCGCGCGACATCAAGATTCCGCCCGGAGACGGCTTCTACCGGATGGAGCAAACTCGCACGCTGCAGAAAGACGCCACGCTGCTGGGTCTGTTCACGCACATGCATTTGCGGGGGCGCGACATGACCTTCCTGGCGCACTACCCCGACGGCAAGAAGGAAACCTTGCTGCAGATTCCGAACTTCAACTTCGAGTGGCAGATCGGTTATGTCTGTCCGCCGGACAAGAAGATTCCTGCCGGCACCGAGCTGCAGGCGATTGCCCACTTCGACAACTCGAAGTTCAATCCCTACAACCCGGACCCGAACTACACCGTGCCGTACGGCGACCAGTCGTACGACGAGATGTTCAACGGGTTCATCTTCTACGTGCACGACGAGGATCAGCTCAATCTGAAGATTGATCCGAAGACGGGGCACGTCTTGAAGGACGAGCTGAGCGCGAAGTAGCGCGAGCTCCGAGCTGTTTGACAAATTGAACAACCCGGGGGCCGGACGCACGATTCCGGCCCTCGGGTTTTCTGTCGCCTAGAAGCCGAGCGCCGCCGCGAGTTTCGTGAGCAATAGCAGGCTTCCGACCGCGAGGGCGCCGATCGACACGACCAGTACCGCGCCGCTGGCGACGTCCAGTGCATTGCGAATATGCTCGTTTTCGTCTTCCGTGATCGCCTGAGACAGGTGCTCGAGCGCCGAGTTGAACAACTCGGCCGAAAGCACCATCGCGATGCACACGATCAGGATCGCCCATTCGACTTGCGAGACGCCGTGCAGCGCTGCGCCGATGAGCACCGCCACCGCCACCGGCAGATGCACCCAGAAGCTGCGCTGCGTGCGGAAAGCATGCGCCATCCCGCGTCCGGCATGGCGGAACTTGCGAACCCAGGAATGCGGCTGAGGAACAAACGGGGGCATACCGGAGTGCGGGACGAAATAGAGTGTCGGAATCGAACGCTCGCGTGCAGTGCTCAACAATGCTAGCACGCGGCCCCAGAATCACCGCAGGTCATCGTAATCGCCCGCGTGTTTCAGGGGAATTGTCGGCGCCGCAAGTCCACGCCAGATAGCACGGAAGTCATCCGCGGCGAGCAGTCGGAACCGTATTTCGAACGTGCGTTCCACGACAAAGAAACTGCTGTTGACTCGGCTCTCGCGGGCGGGTTAGGTTGCTCAAGTTCGATTGATCGAAGGGGAGACCGAGAGTATCCCACCGGTTGATAACGAGTCGCAAACATTCGCCCCGAATCGTACGATTTGCGAGCGAAAGGCGGCTTGGTTCTCACGGCATCACGGCTTGTTCGATGAACGCTGAAACGCAGGTTCGCTTGTTTCGAGCGAACGCTTCGCACGCGGCCGAGCAGGCGTCATGCCTCGCACCGAATCCATGGACCGCAGCGCGGCATCGCCGGCCAACAGGTCAGCGAACCGCTAATGCCCCGGCGCTGTCCAAGGTTGGACTGAATAAAACGAACCGCTTCTGGCGAACCTATGCCGTTCGCAGGAGTGATTCTCGGTTCAACCCCGCTTGCACGCCATCTGGTTGCTTGCCACCAGGTGGCAGACAGCGGCCGGCCAGAAGAACTCGTTCCCGCAGGTAAGCAGTGAACCGTGACCCCGGTCAGTGCGTACCAGAAGCCGGAGCCAAGAAGACAAGGTATCAGTTTAGGAAAGCAACGTCGTCAGAATGGAGTCATGAACATGTTAGTGCTCAGTCGGAAGAAAAACGAGAAGGTGATCATCGGAGACAACATCGAAGTCCGCGTGATTGACGTCCGCGGCGACCGTGTGAAACTCGGCTTCATCGGCCCCCAGGATGTGCCGATTCATCGGGAAGAAATCTTCCGCCGGATCGACGAGTGGTCGCAGTCCGAGCAAGAAGCCTGCCAGCGATAAGTCGCGGCCGATTCACCGGGCAGTTGAGAGACCAAACAGACAGGCACGGGCCGAGGGAGGCAATCTCCGTCGGCCCGGGTTGTTTTCTGCGGTCTAGGCGACGGCCCGCTACAGTGCGGGACGTTCGGCGGCCGCAGCTTTGAACACGTCAGCCATCCTGGTCACGACCTGCGGCGAAGCTAGATCGCGGCGCCCGTCGAGCAGATAGACAAAGTTGTCGGCCAGCACCTCTTCCGGATGGATGATGTACTTCGTGTTCCGGCCAATCTGCTCGTGATAACCAGACACGTTCGCCGGATCGAGCAGTACAGGCTGGCCATTCACCAGCCTCGGTCGGCGCTCGCCTTCGACGTTCTCCAGTTCCATCAGGCGAAACTGCAAATAAGAGAACAGATTTCCGCCGCTCGCCGCATTGAACGGCATCTTGGCCACCAGCACCGGCATCAGTTCCGTCGGCTGCCCGTTGTGGGTCACCGTGATGTAATGGTTGTTCCGCGGCGCGTCGGGATTCGTGATCTTGAGCGCCGCCAGCGACGGCGGCAGCCGCACTTCGTTGCAGGGCTGAAAGCCGATCGTCGCGTAGAGTGCCTTCCGCAAGTCGGGGTTTTGATTGCTGAGCACGTGGAACAACTCGTGCGGAAAAATGTTCGCAAGTCGCGTGGGGCTTCCTTCGACCATGTTGCGCGGCAGGACGATCGCCGGCCCGCGGCAGTAAGCGGCGGCGCCTTCCTCGCCGCCAGTGGTCTTAACCAGCAAAATCACGCTCGGCATTGGCAGCTTCCACGGCGCGATCTTTCTGGCAATGTCCGCCACCAGCGGTCTGAGCGTCTCCACTTCGCGATCCGACCAGGGAATCACGTGCTTTCCCCGAAAGGCCACGAACTCTTCCTCGCTCACCGGCTGCGGCGTTCGGGTGCGGACCTGCAAATCGAACGGGCTGAGCTGCTGAATGTAGTCGTCGCGAACGCTGAGCGCAGCCACGCCCTCGGGCACGTCGGCGAACCGCACGACCGTTCCCTCGGCAATGGGGAACTCCACTGCGGCCTCGAGCCGGCCGGCAGAAGAAAATGCGGCCAACAGAAGCACCCCGAGGCAGGACAAGCTATTAAGTGTGCGAAACGGCATCGGACGGTTCCGGAAGATGTGCGTGAGCGGTCCACGACATACAGCTTACACCCGAGCGGCGGCCCAGAAAAACCGCTCCCACGAATTGCCCCCGAATTGCAGGGAGCAACAGGCCTTTGCGGCGTTTCGGCCGGAGCGATAATAGGATCACCGAGGGCAATCTGCCCGGGCAAGTTTCCTCGTTCACCCCTGGTGGCATCATGGCGCGTTGGCCAAAGCGAGTTTGGACCACGATCATCACTTACGGCATGATCTTCGGCTTGTTTCCACTCCTGTGCGTGCTGGCCTGGGTGTGGGTTCGTCGCGGTTTCTAAGGCTGGTTGTGGAAAAAAGGACACTAGAACGTGAGACGTACCCGCGCGGAACTCGAGCGTGAACTTGCGGCGTTCGACCAGCAGCATGTGCTGGCGTTTTGGAACGAACTGGACGCCTCGGCTTGCGAACAGTTAGCCGGCGAACTTTCGCTGCTTAACCTCGCCCAACTGCGCGAGCTGTTCCGCGGTGAGGTGGTGGCCGAGGATTGGGCCGACACGGCCCGCCGTTCGAGTGCTCCGACGGCGCGGCGACTATCCGATGCCGAGTCGGCCGAAAGCACCGAGCGCGCAACCGCCGCCGCCCTCGAAGCGCTCGCCGCGGGTCACGTCGGCGTGGTCATCGTCGCCGGAGGGCAGGGGAGCCGCCTGGGCTTCGAGCACCCCAAGGGGATGTACCCGGTCGGACCGATTTCCGGCGCCTCGCTGTTTCAAATTCTGCTGGAGAAGATCACGGCCCGGGCGCGAGTGGCCGGAATGCGCATCCCGCTCTATTTGATGACAAGTCCTGCCACGCACGCCGAAACCGTCGACTACTTGCGCGCGAATGAAAACTTTGGCCTGCCGCGCGAAGACGTGCGAATCTTCTGCCAGGGCACAATGCCGGCCGTCGATGCGAAGACCGGACGCTTGCTGCTGGCCGAAAAGCACTGCCTGGCGCTTAGTCCCGATGGGCACGGAGGTACGCTCCGCGCGCTCTCCCAGAGTGGCTGCCTGGCAGACATGCACGCGCGCGGAGTGCGGCAAATTTTCTACTGCCAGATCGACAACGCGCTCGTCGAAATGTGCGATCCGGTGCTCCTCGGGTATCACCTGCTGGCCGGTTCTGAACTCTCAACGGCGGTGGTGGCCAAGAAGCACTCGCGGGAGAAGGTGGGAAACGTCGTCTCGGTTGACGGCCGGCTGCGGATTCTGGAATACAGCGATCTCAATCCGCTCGCCGACGAGATTGTCGAGCGGCGCGGGGCCGACGGTTCGCCAGTGTTCTGGGCCGGCAACACCGCCGTACACGTGTTTGATGTGGCGTTTCTGGAGCGGATGGCCGCCAGCGGCACGGCCTTGCCATTTCACGTGGCTCGCAAGGCCGTGAGCCATATCAACGAGGCGGGCAAACGCGTCGACCCGCGCGAACCAAACGCCATTAAATTCGAGCGGTTCATCTTCGATCTGCTGCCCGAGGCGCGACAGGGGATCGTTGTGGAAGTCGACGCTCAGCGGACATTTGCCCCGGTGAAAAACGCTCCCGGCGAACCGACCGATAGTCCCGAAACCGTGCGGGCTCAGATGATAGCACTGTACACCGACTGGCTGCGTCGGGCGGGCTGCGAAGTCGCCGAGGGGGTGGCCGTCGAGGTCAGCCCGCTGTTTGCTCAGAACGCCGATGAGCTCGCAGCTCGCATTTCGCCGGGACTGACGGTGACGGCCCCGCGGTACTTCTGTTAGCTTAGTCGTCTAGATACGACGGATTGCGGACAAGATCTACCGCAGAGCGAGCGGAGGTTAATCTAAATGCCGCATGGTTCACACCTCACGAGACGAAAGCATCCATGCTGCACGTGGTGATCATGGCAGGAGGTAGTGGCACGAGGTTCTGGCCGGAAAGCCGTTCCTTGCGCCCCAAGCAACTTTTGCAACTCGTGGCCGAGCGGACGATGATCCAATCGACCGTCGATCGGATCGAGCTTTTGGTTCCGCCAGATCGCTTGCTGATTGTTACCAGTAAGGCGCTGGTCGAAGAGATTCGCCAGCAACTTCCAGAACTGCCGGAGGCGTCCATCCTGGGCGAACCGTGCCGCCGCGATACGGCCCCCTGCATCGGGCTCGCCGCCTTGGAGATCCTCAGGCGTGACCCCGAAGGCATCATGGCCGTGATGCCGTCCGATCACGTCATCACTCCACCGGAAGCATTCTGCGCCGCGATTGAGCTGGCCGAGCGATTGGTTGAGCAGTCGCCCGACCGGATCGTGACGTTTGGCATTCGCCCAACGTACGCTGCGGAGTCGTTCGGCTACATTGAACGCGGCGATGCGCTCAGCGCGGAGAAGAAATCGAACCTGGCCACCGGCGTCTACCGCGTTCGCCAGTTTCGCGAGAAACCCAAAGCCGAGGTCGCGCAGCACTACCTCCAGGCCGGCACGTTCTACTGGAACTCGGGCATCTTCGTCTGGAAAGCGAAGACAATCATTGCGGCACTCGACGAGCGGCAACCCGAGATGATGCAACATCTGCGAAAGATCTCAGCCGTTGCCGGCACATCTGAATTTGCAGCCACGCTGGACCGCGAGTTCACGGCGATCAAGGGCATCTCGATTGACTACGCGGTGATGGAGCACGCCAAGGATGTGGTCGTAATCGAAGCGCCGTTCGCTTGGGACGACGTCGGCAGTTGGCAAGCGATCGCCCGGCTGCAGGGTCAGGACGAAGCGGGCAACACGATTGCGGGCCAACACCTGGGACTGCGGACCACGGGCACCATCGTCCGCGGACCGGACGGCCACTTGATTGTCACGCTGGGGGTGGAGGATCTGATCGTGGTGCACACGCCCGATGCCACGCTGGTAGCCAAGAAACACGACGAAGAAGCGATTAGAGAGTTGGTGAAGCTGATCGCCGAGCGCGGCTGGCAACAGTACTTATAGAGTTTGTGAGGGTTCCGGATCGCCATGAATCGCCGCAACTTCACCGCTGCCGTTCTTGCCGCGTTTGCCTGGCGCAGTTCCAGTGCTCAAGCCCAGGATGGCAATCAGGAGCCGTCAACCGGGCATTGGAACGCCGTTAGCCCCACGCTCGGTGGCAAGCAGTTCTGGGCCGACGAGCTATTCTTCCACGATTGGCACATCCAGCGCAACGTCTTCACGGGGCACTATCGGCTGCTGGATGGATATAACCTGCGGCACGCCTGGGGCACGTTCGACGAATGCCGCACGAAGCTCGCCGAAATTCGCGAGCGTCGCAATCTGCCGCCCATGCAGGGCCGGGCGGTCATCGTGCTGCACGGGTTGTTTCGCAGTCCTGCCGCGATGTACAAGCTGTGCCGCTATCTGGCCGAAGAGGGCAAGTACACCGTATTCAACGTGAGCTATCCGACGACGCGGGGCAGCGTTGGCGATCATGCCCGTTCGCTTGACTCAATCATTGACAACTTGGATGGCATCGACGAAATCAATTTCGTTGGTCACAGTCTGGGCAATCTCGTAGTGCGGCACTACCTGGCCGACAACACGCAGCCAGATGCCGGAGTGAAACCCGATCCACGGATCAAGCGGATGGTCATGCTCGGCCCGCCGAACCAGGGGGCGGAGTTGGCCGAAGCGCTCGACCGCGTGGGCCTGTTCCACATCGTCGCCGGGTCGGCCGGTACGCAACTGGCCCACGACTGGGAGCAGCTCGACGCACGGCTGGCGATTCCCGCGTTTGAATTTGGCATCCTCGCGGGCGGTCGTGGCAGCGAAAAGGGCTTCAATCCGTTCCTCACCGGCGATGATGACCTGGTCGTCAGCGTCGCCGATACGAAGCTTCCGGGCGCCACCGATTTTGCTGTGCTGCCAGTCCTGCACTCGTTTATGATGAACGACCCGGCGGTGATGCAGCAGACCCTGCGATTCCTGGAGCATGGTTACTTCACCACAGCCGAGGCGCGAAAGCCGATTCCTCGCGACGCGACCGAACTTGCTCGGCGGCGGCAGTAGGGCTCTGAACAGTCAGCTCTCCCAACCCCTAATCCCTAGCCCCCAACCCCTTTCCCTTGCCCCCTCGCATCGCTGGTATCGACTACGGCACACTTCGCGTCGGCATCGCGATTGCCGATCTGGAAACGATGATTGCCAGCCCGCTGGACAACTACAACCGCCGCAGCGAACCGCTGGACCGCGAGTACTTCGCCCGCCTGGCGAAAGAAGAGCGGCTCGCGCGGTTTGTCGTCGGCCTGCCCGTGCATCTCGATGGCCGCGAGAGTCAGAAGTCGACCGAAGCTCGCAAGTTCGGCGTCTGGCTGCACGAAGTGACCGGCGTGCCGATTGAGTACTTCGACGAGCGGTTCACGACGCACGAGGCCGAGCTGGCGCTGTCCGGCATGGGGCTCACCAAAAAGAAGCGCAAGGCCCGGCTCGATAAGCTGGCCGCGCAGATCATGCTCACCGGCTATCTTGAGAAGCTCAAAGCCGGCGGCGATCGCCCTTCTGGCGATGAGTCGTTGCGCGGCTTGGATGAATAAGCGGGCCTGCTACTTCGTCTCCCGCTCGTGCAACTCCGCGTGCTCCTGGGCGTCGTGCGGACGGTTATCCTCGCCAGGCGCGGCACTGAACTCCATCCGGTCGACGAACTTCACGTTCGCACATTCGTCGATCTCCGAAGTTTGGCAAGCGGCGAAGTCCGGAATGTAGAACCGAAATGGTCCGCCGGACTTCGGCGACAGCGGTTCGCCGTTCACGCGATAGATCAAGAACGCCCGCTCGCGCACCGCGTCCAGTGGAATACTGGCGTGAAAGTCGTCGGCCGAAGCGTGCAGCGTCAGGTATTTGGCCGACGGCTTCGGATTCACCCGCGCAAGCAGCCCGGCCAGCGTGATGGCGTCTCCCTGCCGCTTGGGATCGATCCGGCTGACGTCGCAAATCTGTTGCTCCGCCGGGAAGCCAGCAAGGTCGGCGAAGGCGAGCGATACCGGCGATTCCACTTCGCCGTCGATGGTCAGTAGCGGCCCAGTCATCTCGAACGTCCCTCTTGAGCACTTCAGTAGTCGATTCCGTAAAGCTACCAAGCACGCGGGCCGTTGTCACCGTGTGACCGAACCAGGCTCGGGAAGTCGCAAACCGCAAATCCCGCTAGCTTTGCCGCACTGATTCGGGTTACGCTGGGCGTGCCGCGGTCGAGATGCCTGCGATCTGCAAACAGCGAATCATTGACTGGAGGACGAGCCTTGACGCAACGACTGGCCCTGCATTGGCAAATCCTGATCGCGATGTCTGTCGGGGCCGCGGCCGGGCTGGTCGTCAACATTTGGCTCGGCGAGCGGCAACTGACCGAACCGGTGGCGATATCCGCGGGGGAATTGCAGCCCCACGGCTTCGCCGCGCCGGTGACTGTGAGGCCCGGATCCTTCTGGTCATTGGACCGGCCAGATCAGGTTGTGATGCAACTCGTGCAGCAGGACAAGAACCCGCCCGAAGTGCTGCGTATTTACGTGGGCGTCCTGGATGAGATCGCGCAGCGCCGTCCGCGTAATCAAAGGCTGGCCGATGTCGCCGATTGGCCTCCGGTCGAAGGCCAGATTAGCGAACTCGTGTCGCCGAATTTGGACGAACTCCGCCGCGTGGCGCCAGGTGCTTACGCCCTGTTCTTGCAGCATGGCCGCTCGCCCGCCCGAAGGCTGGCCGACGCGCTCAAAATGGTGGGGGATTTGTTCCTGCGGATGCTGAAAATGGTGTCGATTCCGCTGATTATTTTTTCGATCACGACCGGCGTGGTTGGGCTTGGCAACGCCCAGCAACTGGGTCGGATGTTTGGGGCCACCCTGGCGTATTACGTCATTACCAGCGTCCTGGCGATTGCGACCGGCCTGGTGATGGTCAACATCATTCGGCCAGGGGCCGACGCCCAGGCGCCGGGCGCCGCCGTGGAGGCGGTGGCCGCGCAGGGCAAACATCTCTCGGTGGTGCTCTTTGAGCAATTGGAGAACATGATCCCGCCCAACCCGGTAACGGCGATCACCGATGGCCAATTCCTTGGCATTATCAGCTATAGTCTGGCCTTCGCAATTTTCACGGTTCTGGTCGGCGGAAAAGCGGCCGAAACGGTCCGCGACTTCGCCGGTGCGGGGTTCGAGGTCATGATGCGCATGACGATGGCGGTGATTGCGCTCGCCCCCATCGGCGTGTTCTGCCTGATGTTCTATGCCACCGCCACGCAAGGCATAAGCGTCTTCGGCGTCTTGGGGTGGTACATGCTGACCGTTGCCTTGGCGCTGGCGTTTCATGCGATGGTGACCCTGCCGCTGATCGTCAAGCTGGTGGCGCGACGAAGCCCCTGGGAGTTCGCCCAGGCCATGAGTCCGGCGCTGTTGACCGCGTTTAGTTCCGCCTCGAGCAATGCCACGCTGCCGCTCACGCTGACCAGCGTCGAACAGCGGGCCGGTATCAGTAATCGCGTCAGCTCGTTTGTGCTGCCGCTCGGCGCCACGATCAATATGGATGGCACCGCTTTGTATGAAGTCGTGGCGGTGCTGTTTATCGCCAACCTCACCCCTGGCGTCGACCTTTCGCTGACGCAACAGATCATCGTGGCGTTTACGGCCCTGCTGGCCAGCATCGGCGCGGCTGGCATTCCGCACGCGGGCCTCGTCATGATGGTCATCGTCTTGCAGGCGGTCGGACTGCCCACCGAGTCGCAAGGGCTCATCATCGCTGTTGATCGCGTGCTGGACATGGCGCGGACCAGCGTCAACGTCTGGAGCGATGCCTGCGGCTGTGCGGTGATTGCCCGGTTGGAGCCGAAAGTTGCCGCCTGATGTAGTGGTTCTTCACCTTGGCGCCGAAATCCGCGTGGTGATAAAAAACGGGCACCGTCCCCGCGATCTCTCGGTGGGGACGGCGCCCGGTGGTCACCAGTGGGTTGCTCGCGGGCATCCAGCCCGACACTCCTTTACGAGCAACCCATGCTATTGCCGCAGTTATGGCACAAGTAACAGTTGCCATTGCGGACGGTAATCGCGCCACAGTTATCGCAACTGGGGGCATCGGTCTGGAAGCTCGCGAATTGATCTTCGCGGCCGGCATATTGCTGCCCGCCATTCAGATCGACCTGCATCACACCGGCCCGTTGTAGCAGGTCGGCGTTCGACTTGGCCTTGGCGGCGCCATTCGCGGCCGGTTTGGCAAGCTCGACAACCGGCTTGGTAGCGGCCGGCTTGGAGGGTGCCAGCTTCGCGGCGGGCGATCCTGCCCCGGGCTTTGGCTCGCCAGCCTTCTTGGCGGCGAGCTTCGACTCTGTCTCCCCGTCGTCTCCTGCACTCTTGGCGGCCGGCTCGTCGCCGCCCACCTTGCCGAGCATCGCCTCCTTATAGCCGGGCAGGAACTGAATGCCCATCCAGCGGAAGATGTAGTCGACGATGCTCTTGGCGATTCGAATGTCGGGGTTCTTGGTGTGCCCCATCGGTTCGAACCGCGTGTGCGAAAACTTGTTCACATACACTTCCAGCGGCACGCCGTACTGCAGGCTCATCGAGACCGCGGTGCCGAAGCAATCCATCAGACCGCCGATCGTACTGCCTTCCTTGGCCATCGTGACGAACATTTCGCCCGGGCGGCCATCGTCGTACAGCCCGACGGTGATGTAACCCTCGTGTCCCGAGATGCTGAACTTGTGCGTCACGCTGCGGCGCGTGTCCGGCAGTCGCTCGCGGCGCGGCACAGCCACTTGCTTGGCGGCGGCCTTGTCGCTTTCGGTGCTCGTCGAGAGCGGCTGGCTTTCCTTCGAGCCATCGCGATAAACCGCGAGAGCCTTCAGGCCCAACCGCCAGCCTTCGACGTAAGCCTCGGCAATGTCGGCCGGCGTCGTATCACGCGGCATGTTCACCGTCTTCGAAATCGCGCCCGACAGGAACGGCTGAGCCGCCGCCATCATCCGGACGTGAGCTTGCCAGGCGATCGAACGCGTACCCTTGCGCGGCTGGAAGGCACAATCGAACACGCTCAGGTGCTCTTCCTTCAGCACATCGCAGCCTTCGATCGTGTCCTCGCGGTCGATGTAGGCCAGGATCGACTCGATCTTCGGCTCATCGTAACCCAGCGTTCGCAGGGCGAGCGGCACCGTCTGGTTGACGATCTTCAGCATCCCGCCGCCGGCAAGCTGCTTGTACTTCACCAGGGCGATGTCCGGCTCGATGCCCGTGGTGTCGCAATCCATCAGGAAGCTGATCGTGCCGGTCGGCGCGAGCACCGTGGCCTGGGCATTGCGATAGCCATAGCGGCGGCCCGCGTCGAGCACGCGATCCCACAGCTTGCGCGAAGCGTCTTTCAAATACGCCGGACAAGCGTCGTCGATTTCTTCCACCGCGTCGCGATGCATCTGCATCACGCCGAGCATCGGCTCGCGATTCTCGGCAAAGCCGTCGAACGGACCGACCGCGGCCGCGATCTCGGCACTGGCCAGGTTGGCCGACCCGTGCAGCAGGGCGGTCATCGCCCCGCACACGCCGCGAGCACCATCCGAGTCGTATGCCACGCCGGCCGACATCACCAGGCTCCCCAGGTTCGAATAACCCAGGCCCAGCGGACGGTAGCGATGGCTGTTCTCGGCGATCCGCTTGGTCGGATAGCTGGCATGATCGACCAGGATTTCCTGGGCAATGAAGTACAACCGGCAAGCCGACTGGAAACGCTCGACGTCGAACGTGCCGTCCGGCTGGCGGAACTTCATCAGGTTGATGCTCGCCAGGTTGCAGGCCGTGTCGTCCAGGAACATGTACTCCGAGCACGGGTTCGAAGCGTTGATCCGCCCCGAGTTCGGGCAGGTGTTCCACTTGTTGATCGTCGTGTCGTACTGCACGCCCGGATCGCCGCAGGCCCAGGCGCCTTCAGCCATCTTGGCCATCACGTCGCGAGCGGGCCAGGAGGGGCCCGGCGTGTCCGTGTCGGTCACCCAGTGCGTGGTCCACTGCTTGTTGTCCAGTACCGAATGCATGAACTCGTCGGTCACGCGGACCGAGAGGTTCGCATTCTGGAACAGGATCGAGCTGTAAGCCTCGCCATTGAAGTTGGCTTCGTAGCCACCCTTTTCAATCAGCAGGCGAGCCTTCTTCTCTTCCTTGTGCTTACACTCGATGAACTCAAGAATGTCCGGATGCCAGACCTTCAGCGACTGCATCTTCGCGGCGCGACGGGTCTTGCCACCGCTCTTCACCACGGCCGCAATCTGATCGTACACCCGCATGAACGAGAGCGGGCCCGAGGGCTTGCCGCCGCCCGAGAGCTTCTCGCGATGCGAACGCAGCGTCGACAGGTCGGTGCCCGTGCCCGAACCAAACTTGAACAGCATGGCCTCGCTGCGGGCAAGCTCCATGATGTCTTCCATGTTGTCGCGCACGCTCTGAATGAAACAGGCCGAGCCTTGCGGATACTCGTACGGGTTCTCGGGCTGCTTGACCAGTTCGGCTTCCGCGTCCCAGTGCCAATTGCACATCGCGCCTTTGACGCCGTACTGATGGAACAGGCCGACGTTGAACCAGACGGGCGAATTGAACGCCCCGTGCTGATGCAGGCAGAGCCAGGTCAGGTCGCGATAGAACCGCTCGGCGTCCTCGTCCGTGGCAAAGTAGCCGTCCGAGAGGCCCCAGTCGGCAATCGTGCGACAGACGCGATGAATGAGCTGCTTGACGCTGTGCTCGCGCTCGGGCGTGTTCACTTCGCCATAGAAATACTTGCTGACGACCACGTTCGTGGCCAGTTGCGTCCAGTGAGCGGGAACTTCGCAGTTCTCCTGCTCGAACAGGACTTCGCCGTTCTCGCCCTTGATGGCGGCGACGCGCAGATCCCACTCGACGGTGTCAAAGGGATCGGCCACATCCTCGGGACAGAAGTGTGTCTCGATGGCCAGGCCGCGGCGATTGGTTTTGCTGTTGAAGGGGGACAAGTGTCGTTTGGCGACGGGGGTGCCAATGGTTGCCATAGAGAAAGAGCTCCCTGCTAGAGACGTCCGTGCGTGGGCATCGTGCCATATACAATTGTATACTAGTCTCGGGCTTCCTGGCCACTAAAGCTGAGACGACTTTCCGTGTCTGGCGAGCTTCCTGCTGCGATCCACCCGATGGTGGTAGGATGTGCTGCTCGGTTCACTAGATATTGTAGTAGATGCCCTCACTTACCACAATATACGGTGTGCACAGGGCCAAATCTTAAGCTTTTTGGGCTCCTCGTCAATCACACGATTCGACAGCGCCGAAGCGTTTACAGGGCTATGAGTTCCGTGCATTTCCCATCTATCAGGGGGTGCTCCTAACACGTCCCTAAAACAGCCAGTTCGCTCGTGAATTTACGAGTAACTGGACATTCCGCCAGGTGCGACTGGCGGTTGCTAGCAGGCGGCGAAAATTTCCAAAATTTTCGGCCGCCCAAACCCTCAAGTTGGGAGTTTAGTGAATAGGCGTAAGGGTTGAGTGAAGCTGGATAGCGCCGCTCATATTGCGATAGCGTTTTGGAGCGGTTCCAACATGTAGTGGCGTGCGCGAAGCTGTCAGCTTTGACTCAACCCATATCCGAGGGTCTCACCTCAATCCACTTCGAGGCTGAAGATCTCGAGCTCGCCGTCGACCACGAAATTGTTCCCGAAGTCCACCACGCTCTTCAGCGAGTCCTTGCCGGCCTGCGTGATCTGCGTGCCAGCGGCGCGAACTTCGTAAAGATGAGCCAGCGGCTTCAGGGCTTCGAGGCCCGCATCAGTGAGTTGCGTCTGACGCACGTTGAGCCGCTTAAGGTCGGGAAGATTCTCCGCGATGACGCTAAACGACTTGTCCGTGATCTTGCTGCCCGAGAGGTTCAAATCCGTCAGCTGCTTGTTGCGTACCAAAACCTCGACGCCCGCATCGTCTACCGGATTGTTCTCCAGAGAGAGCGACGTGAGCGTTGTGAACGGAGCAAGTCCGCGGCCTTGAACCTTGGCGTTGGTGATCACCAGCTTTTCGAGCTTGGAGAATCCGGCCAGCCGAGCCAGCCCCGAGTCGGAGACTTGCGCTTGCGGAGCGTTGTAGAAGACCAGCGATTCCAGGCCAGTCAATCCTTTGAGCCGTGAAAGGCCTTCGTCGGTAATTGCGGCATTCGCTAACGACAGGTGCTTGAGCGTGGTCATCGTGCCGAGATGCGCCATGCCGTCGTCCGTGATTTCTAGCTCGCCGGAGAGGTTCAGCCGCATCAGCGCCGGTAGCTTCCTGAGCTCGCCGAGGCCCGCGTCGCCAAGCCGACAGTTGAACAGATGCAGCGACTTCAGTTGCTTGAGCTGGGGTGACCAGCCGGCGACGATCCGGTCGCTGACCCCCGCCTCGGCCGTCGCGTTGCCGCGCGAGAACTTTCCGCTGATCGTCAGATTCACGAGCTGCGTCAGCTTGCCGATTGCCGCCATCCCCTCGGGCGTGACACGGCTAGGTTCCTGCGAACTGCTGAGCGCCAGCGTCTTCAGATTGCTGAGCTTGGCAAGTTGCGACATGCCCGCGTCGGTGGCCGATGTGAAATCAGTCATTAGATGCTCGAGCGCCGGGAGCTTGCCGATCCGAGCGAAGCCTTCGTCGGTCGGTTCGATTCCGCCCGTGATGAGTCGCCGCAGTCGCGGCTTGTTCTCCAGGCACGCCAGATCGAGTTTCGCAAACGGCTTCGCTTGATAGAGCTGCAGAATCTCAAGTTGATCGAGCGGCGCGAGTTCCGCGAGGCTCGCGTCGGTGAAAGTACCGACCAGCGACAGCTCTCGCAGTCCTTTCAATTGCGCCAAAGTAATCTTTCGGCCGGTCTTGCCTCCAAAAGTTGGTAGTTCGGACATTACTCCCAACCGCTCGAGGTTCGGGATCTCGGCCAGCAAGTCGAATACGGCGCCTTGATCGGGTTGCAAGAAGACGACCAGATTCGTTTCCGTGCGCAGATTGCGCACTGCTCGCAGACGTGCGGCCAGTTGTTCCTCGTTCAAGTCAAGCCGGTCACCGATGGCGATCTGCTCGAGCTTCGGCAGTTCCGCGAGCGGCAAAGGCTCGCCCAGCGGCTGAAAACTCGGATCGAAGTCCGCGTACAGCTTCTGCTGCCCGCCCACGTCAACCGGCGTGACGCGCAAGCCGAGTTTTCTCAATTGGTTGATCGCGTCTTGAGATTCATGCGGAACATTAGCCGTGTTTGGTTGCCCGTCTTCGGCTTCCTCTGGCTCATCGACTTCTTCGGCCACCGCCGCGGGGGCGAAGATAAAGGTAACGTCCTCAGGCTCGAACGCAGCCGTGTCAGCCTTAGCCGTCTTCGCAGTCAACAGCCCTGCCAACACCTCGTTTGCATCGATCGGCTGGAATGCCCCCTGGTAAGTTCCCGGCTCGAAGGCGCGGGTTTGTGGCGTCTGAGGATCGATGGACCAAATCATGAGCTGCCGGTTCGCGTCCAGGAGCTGGCCGATGCCGGCAATGGTGACTTTCGTGTCAGCCAGATTGAGTTGCTGGAGACGGTCTCGCCCTTTGAGCGAACTCAACCCGTCATCGGTGGTCGCCGTGCGCGCGAGATTCAACCGACTGAGCCAAGGCACCCGAGCTATGAGGGCCGCCAGACCTTTGTCCGTGACTTTCGTGCCCGACACGTCGAGCTGCGACAGGAGTTTGACTGTCGCAAGCGCCTCCAGCCCCGCATCCGTGAGCGGGCTGCCACTCAGATTTATGAGCGACAGGCTCTTACAATCTTTGAGCGGGGCCAACCCCGAGCCGGTGATCTTCGAGCCAGTTAGCACCAGGGCACCAAGTTCTGGCGAGTTCTTCAACTCAGCCACACCGGCGTCCGTCACTTGCAGCGGTCCCTCGAGTTGCAGGCAGTATAGGATGGGCAGCGACGAAAGCCTGCGAACTCCAGCATCGCCGATCGAGCAATGAGAGATGACCAGAAACCGCAGGTTGGCGAGCCGATCCCAACCGGCGACCGACTCGTCGGTCAACTCCAATGGCTGTTCGCCTGACGGAGCCCAGCCGAGGATCGACAAACGATCCAAGTTCTTGAGGGCACCCAGGGCGGCGAAGCCTCGCGCAGAGACGCCCGGCGAGCTGCCGACGGAAAGGTGTACCGTGTGCAGGCTCGCGGCTTTGGCGATCGCAACAAGACCGGCGTCGGACAGCCCGTCAACGCTGATCGACAGGTCATGCAGATTGGCGAGCGTGCCGATTCTTTTTGCAGCCGCATCGTTCAGCAGACCGCCGATGTACAGGCACTCCAAGTTTTTCAGCTCGTCGAGACAGGCCAAGTCCAGTGGGGCCACGCTCGCTCCAACTCCCGAACTGCCCAGTTCGTGCAATGTGAGCGACTTCAGTCGAGTCAGCGATTTGAGATCGTTGACCGCTGCGCTGGAGGCACTGCCCATCAAACCGAGCTGTTCCAGTTCGGTAAGCCGAGCAATCTCGGGCAGGTCCCCATCGGCTGCCGAGAGCGCCAGGCTGGTGAGCCGTTTCAAATCCGAAAGTGCGAACGGCCGAGTCTTAGCATTCGCCCAGTCCACAGCCGGGCCGTTACAAAACAGGCTCAAATGAGTGAGGTTTGGAATCGCCAGGAGCGAGTCAAGTGCAGAAGCGTTTTCCGAGGTGTAGAGGACGTTCAGTGACACATCGGCCGGAAGTTCTCTCAGCGAGAGAATCTGCGCCCGCAGGCGTGCGGCAGGAATCGGTGGTCCCATCGGCCCTTGGCCACCTATCGAGACGCCCATCAGCACGCGTGAAAGTGCAGCCAAGGGAAGTTGCGAATCTCCCGGATCGAACGAATTGGGCAGCGTGACCGCCCAACGTCTTTCCGCGTTTCCAGAGGTTCCCCAGATAGCGCCTAGATCGCTTAACTTCTGAAAGGCAGCCGCTTCGTCAGGCGACTGCTTTCGATTGGCCGATTCCGATGCCGGCGCGATTGGAACTTCTGTGGAAGCGGGCTGATTTTCGTCGCGCGAGCCTGAGGCCTCTGCGGCGGCCTCCTCCGGTGGCGCCGCCGTGATGAACCGGCTACCCGCCCCGGGAAGCACGATCGCCAGCAACACCGCTGCGATCAGCCACGCTGCGAGCGGTGAGCGGCGACGAAAGCTTTTCGTCTCCAGCACATGCCGCACTCGGGCCGCGGTCGCCGAACTGCTGCGCATGCCCGACCAGAATACGGCCGGCACCGGCGAACGGCGACTTCGCAGCAGTTCGACCAGCAGCCGGGCGTAGTCGGTGGGCCGCACGTCGACCTGAGCCAGAACGGCCTCGTCGCACGAGCGCTCGCGCTCCACGCGGACCTGGCGATTCGCCCACCAGACGGCCGGATGCCACCACCACACGAATTGCACGGCGAGCTGCAAGCTGCCAACCAGCGGATCGAACCGGCGCAGGTGCACCAGCTCGTGCGCGAAGATCGCGTCGAGCTCCGCGGATGCCGATTGCTCGAGAACGCGATCTGGCACGAGCACCGTGCCGCGCCACCAGCCGAGCGCCGCCGGGCCGAGCGACTCGGAAGTGACGCGCAACTTGACCGGTCTGCGCAGGCCGATGCGCTGCTTCACCGTGGCGAACTGCTCGGCGAGTGGCCCGCCCGATAGCTCGCTCGTGCGCCGAATCCGCCGCGCCAGCAGCAGCCAGTTAGCCGTGAGCCACACGCCAAGACCGACTGTGCCCGTCGCCCACCCGATCAACAGGGCGTCGTTGAGCGTGAGGGCGCTCCCGGCGGAGGGAATCGCCCCGACGACCGGAGGATTCTCGGGCATGGGATCGGCAGGAGCCTGCGCCGGCCGGGTGCTCTCGTTGAATTCGATCGCCAGCGGCGACGGGGCAGGGGGCGTGAGCGGCGCAGCGGTCGGCAAAACCACGCGCACTCGTTCTGCCAGCGCCCAACTGAACGCGCCTGTCGGGCTGCTCCACAGCGGCGGCGTGATGGCTTTCACCAGCACGAGTAGCCACAGCAGGTACGCCAGGTGCGGCCGGCGACGACAAAAGATCGCGGTCACGACGGCGACCAGCACCGCCACGGCGGCGACTTGCCAGGCCCCGATCCACGCCAACTCGATCACGGCATCGGTGTTGAACCACTCACTTCGAAGCATCGTTCTGACCCTCCGATTGCCCTTGTCTTTCTGATTGGCCCTGTCCTTCCGATTGCCCTTGTCTCTCTGAGTGATCGATCAGTGCGCGGAGCTTGTCGAGATCCTCGTCCGAGAGCCGGTGTTTGGCGATCAGGTGTTCCATCAGCGGAAGCGGATCGCCGCCGAACAGCCGATCGACCAGGTCGCCGATCGTTTCGCGAATGACCTGGGAAGGACGCACCCGCGGCGTAAAGAAGCTCGTCTTGCCGTCGAGCCGCGATTGCAGGTAGCCCTTGGCCTCCAGCCGCCGCAGGTAGGTCTGCACGGTCTTGTAGTCAAGCGCGCGGTCGGCCGGGAGCGCTTCGAGCACCTGGCGGACCGTGGCCCCCTTGAGCTCCCACACCAGCCGGGCAATTTCCAATTCGGCCTTCGAAGCCGCGGCACGCTTGGCCATCGGCAGATCCTCCCTTGCACGCAACAGGGCCATCCGTTGTCTTACAGTTGAACGACATTGTAGCGTACAAGTGTAAGACGTCAAGCTGTTTATTGTTGAGGAGGTAGGGAGAGACAGGGAGATGTCAAGAGCCCGCGAGACGCAGAAGAGATGTGCCTTCACTTCGCGTCGATAACGTGAAACACCCAATCACTCGAACTCAACCCAAGATACGGCAGCACTTCGTTGGCCGGTCACCAGAAAATCCTCGACCACTTTTGCGATCAGTTCGATCGGGATCAAGTACTTGCCGGCAATCGGCGTCATCGTGTCTGCAATAGCAAACTCCATATCTTGTCGCGCTGAAACTGCGGATGCCGCGGTCGCCATCAGGTACGGCGGCATGGCATCGCCCGTCGTGTATTGCACGAATCCCAGCGAAGGACTTACGCCCACGATCAGGCCGCTGCCGTTATCGTGCGTGAATTGACACGCGCCAGCCTCCCTCCTGGAAGCTAGTTCGGCGAGCAGAGTGCGCAGCCGCAGCGGATCATCGAACAGCATGCCGCTCCGTGGATTGTCTTCGTTCTGTAGATCGGTAAATGCAATTGTCATCGGGCGTTTCCTAGAAAAGTTTCCGAACTTTCATCTGGAAGCACAACGGTCAGTTTAGAGTTCGGCGGGAGCATGTGGGCTAGATTCTGTCGACAGGGCAGGCAAATCTTGGGGTTATTGATGTATACCGTAGCCTCTTGTATTCCATTCTGTCGCATGAACGCGGCGGCATGGCCCTCCACATGAGTGGAAGTTATCGCATTGAACCCGGGACTGCCTTTCGGCATGGACGCGGCAGGACCGTCTCGCCCACTCTTGATTGAGAATTCACCCGCATTGCTGCGCACAACACCGTGCGTTTTAGAACGTGGCTGGAAAGTTTCAAGCCGTGGAGGATCACTGGACTGTGGGGCAATAGCGTTGGGAGCGGCCTTCGGCGCATCGACGGGCGGCGGAGTCGATTTAACCAGATCCCCCATCGCGCGAACGTTGGCCGTCAGTCCGAGGGCGGCGGCACTCACGCTCGCAGCGTTCCGCACCGAGATTCCATCGGTCGCAGCGTCAAGCACTCCTTGTACTACTCCGACGGCATTACCTAGCGCGTCGTACACAACGAGCACTCCACTTGCTGCTCGGGCCACGGTGCCGCCATTCTTAATAGCCGCAGCAATTCCGCCTGTCCCTACCGCGATCAGCACTTCGCCACTTGCCGTTGCGATCGCCACCGCCGTGTCATAGCCATTGGCGCGGTCTTCGTCAGTGACAGCGATCAGTTCAAGTTGACTGGTGCTCAGGCCGAGCGTGGCGACGTTCTTGATCGCATTTGCGCCGCCATTGATAAGGGCTTTTTCTCCCGTTCTGAGGCCCGCTTCGAATCCCTTGGCAACGTCATGAGCAAGCTCGAGCGCTGCCTTGATCTTCGATCGAACCTTTCGGGGCGCATCCGCAAGCTCCCGGGCTCGCTTTGTCGCCTTCGTCGGTCCGCCAGTCAGTTTATCAAGCTGATGATTGCGATCGACGACCTTGTCGAGCAGCGAGCTCCTTGTGGATGCACTCCTCGTCGTACCCGTGCCTTTATCCGCGAACCAGCCGGCATTTGGTGGTCCGCCACGGCGCGGATGCTTCGATGAATCCCAGTCTGCTTCGAGCACTAACGTGGCGAATGTGCTCGAGTCGCTGTACTGGGCCGCCTCCTCGGCCAGACGCACTGCGAGTGTCTGCTGATACTCGGCGGACCGCGAGGGCATGACGGCCATCAGCCAGCGATAATGCTCGATCAATCGAGTTTGCTCAGGCGTTGACGGCTGACTGCAGCCGCCGCCACTCGCGGGCGATTCGGCACATGTCGTCGTTCTATCCAGCAGCGCGTCCGCAAAGCGCTTCGCGGCACACGGCGAACTGTCGCTTGGTCGTGCCACTCTCTCCTCCAGTACTCGCACGGCGTCCTCCTTTCGCATGGACCAAAAAAAAGAGCCCGCAGCCGCTCCATGCGTATGAAAACGCACAAGCAGCTACGGGCTCTTCTAGTCACTCGCCTTGCTGGCCGAGCTCTTTCGGATACCCCAATCACGACGGGTGATCGTTCTCAGCGCGAAAAAAGCGGCTGAGCAAGCGCGAGACTACCAGAAACGCTGGCTCACTTTCAACAATCAACCTCGAGATTTCCAGCATGATGGTGGCGGGGTAGATGCGCTGTGTGCGCGCGTGTCGCGGCAAGTCGTTGCCACGACTCGCGCTCGGCGAATCGCAATCCACACTTCGCTCGATGTGCTTGAAATGTGGCCAGCATTTGTACTACGGTGGGTTATCGGCCTGCGCTGGCAGACCGGCACATGGCTACAGGATTCCAACTGCGTTTTGTGAAGAAGGCCGATCGGCAAAAGGCATTCCACGCTCTTGCTGCTCGCGGCAGACACAAGAAGACGGTTGGCGGAAGTGAGTTCGCGAATGAGAAAAAATCACCCCCACGAAACGCACTTGCCCGCTTGTGTGGCGCGCTGTCGCCGCAAGTCGTTGCAAGCGAAAGCGTCGCGCCGCCGCCAACGCACACCGCTCAAGTGTCCACCAGGAATTGAAATCAGGCCAGCGATTCGTTTATGGTACGTTCAGCGGATTGTGTCGCGACCGGCGCGCGAAAGTCAGACGTCAATCGCCACTGACAATCTGGAGAAACCGCGAAGCCTGGTCGCCACCCGACTGGGCCAACGCAGTACGCATCCGTTGAGAAGTGTGCGCCCGAAACATCATTTTCACGAAAAGTTAAGCGCACACACGCGAAAAATGCGCCGCTTATAAACAGCCACCGAAAGTTTCTTGGGCGAGTGTGAAGTGTTCTATTTGCAGTGTTCGGCCCACAGGAATCGAATTCATTTCTGCTTCGCTGAGAACTTCCAACTGCCCTCGTTCCTTGACAATTCGACCAGGCAGATTCGCCTCTGCCTCCCCTCTGCGCTCCTCCGCGCCCTCTGCGGTGAATTCTTCCTCCTCCGGAAGTTCAGGCCGGGCGGCGGAAGGTCACGCGAAAGCGGCGCACGGGATTGGCCTCGCTGTCGAAGTAGTCCTCAAACGAAACGACTTCCAGGCCGGCCGCGGCGAGCGGAGCCAGCTCCTTGCGCGACAGGGGCCAGGGCATCTGCTCGAGCGGTTCAGCGTCGTCGCGGCCGCGAGCGACCACCAGCAGCGTGCCCCCGGGAGCGACGAAGCTGGCCAGGTGCGTCATCGCCTGCAGTCGCAGTTCGACGGGCAGCGATTGCAGCGTGTAGGCCTCGAAGACGAAATCGAACGCACCCGTAACTTCTGCTGGCAGAGCCAGGGTGAACGCAGCCGGCGGCGCGAGCAGATCGGCTTGCTGATAGTTCACGCGCGAGTTGGGAAACCGCCGCCGACACCAGGCCACGGCCTCGGGCGAGATGTCGAACGCCGTGACGTCGAGTCCGATGGCCGAAAGATGTTCGGCGTCATCTCCCAGGCCACAGCCCACGACGAGAGCGCGGCGGCCGAGGTCGGCTAGCCCGGATTTCTCACCATGCGACTGTTGAGAAGGGAGTTTGATGGTTGTTGCCGTTGTGGGGCGGCCACTTGGGCTGCTGTGATCACGTGAGGCAATCGCGCGATCGATGCATGGGG
>Ga0169931_10003229_pt1 | contig 26020 bp, 28 predicted proteins | sample Kivu_15m_20L_FD_129675 | JGI IMG/M metagenome (GOLD analysis project Ga0169931, IMG submission 129675) | Freshwater microbial communities from Lake Kivu, Western Province, Rwanda to study Microbial Dark Matter (Phase II) - Kivu_15m_20L... | ecosystem: Environmental > Aquatic > Freshwater > Lake...
AGGCCGGGACTCGCGGTGTTCGCCTTGTGCTTTGCACAAACTCACACTGGCTCCGTCCTTCGAGCCCTAACAATAAGTCTACTAGACTTATTGTGATAGTAGAAGTGGGCGCAGGAGGGCTCGAACCTCCGACCAAAAGATTAAGAGTCTTCTGCTCTACCAACTGAGCTATGCGCCCTATACTTATATTATTATAATGATTTTTATCAAAAAAGCAATATATTTGGCAGAATATAAGAATTTATGATATAATAATTTTATCTTAAAATATATAGATAAAATTATGAAATTAAAAAATGAATTTGTAATAGCAATCGCTGGTAAGGCGGGACAGGGTATATTGAGTATGGGTGATTTTATCCAGCATATTGCTCAAAATGTTGGTCTTTATAGTTTTATTTGGGTTGATTATCCTAGTTTGATTAAGGGGGGACATAATGTGGTGTTCATTAGAATTTCTGATAGGCCAATTTATACTCCTGTTGAGCAGATAAATTATCTCATTGCTCTTGATGCTGAGAGTCTTGAGATCCATTGGGATGAAATTGTCAAAAAAGGGGTGTTGATGTATGACAAGGATATTGTCAAAAAAGAAATTAGCCAGAAGCCTAATAAAACTCAATCTTTCTTTGGGGTAGGAGTACCTTTTAATGCCATATCTAAAGGGATTAATAAATCTACTCGTTATGCTAATACAGCTGCTATTGCTACTTTACATTATGTACTGGGTTGGCAACTTGCTACTTATGCTAAGATTTTAGATAAAAAATTTAAGAAAAAAAGTCAGCAAATTGTAGATGATAATATCGCTGCAATGAAGCAAGGTTATGAATATGCTGAGGAAAATTATGATAGCATATTTACTAATCAACTCAATAAAGGGCAAGCTGAGCCATATTATTCTATTGATGGTAGTCAGGCTTTGGCCTTTGGAGCTATTAAGGCCGGTGTGAAATTTACCGCCGCTTATCCGATGACACCAGCTACTCCAATTTTTGACCATTTAGCTACTCACTCCGATAAATATGGAATCATTGCGAAACAAGCCGAGGATGAGATTTCTGCTATTTGTATGACTGTTGGAGCTTCTTATGCGGGAGCTAGAGCTTTGACTATGTCATCAGGAGGAGGGTTTTCTTTGATGGTGGAGGCTCTCGGACTAGCTGGTATTACGGAGACCCCTTTGGTGGTAGTTAATGCTATGCGAGGAGGCCCTAGTACAGGACTTCCTACCAAAACTGAGCAATCCGATTTGAGATTTGTATTACATGCTTCTCAGGGAGAATTTCCAAGAGTAGTGCTAGCTCCGGGGGATAGCGTAGAACTATATCAGTTGATACAAGAATCTTTTAATTTAGCTGATTTGTATCAATTACCAGTAATACTCTTGACCGATAAATACCTAGCTACTTCCCAGATGATATTCCCTAAAGATACAGATTTGGATGCTATTGCAGTAGATAGAGGTATTCTGATTAATAGCCAAAAAGAATTGGGCGGATATGAAAAATATGCAAGATATCTATTTACTAAAGATGGAGTATCTCCAAGAGCTTTACCCGGATCGAGTGGAATTACTTTTCATAGTGGCTCGGATGAGCATAATGAATATGGTGAAATTTGTGAAGACCCTCATAATAGGGTAAAGATGATGGATAAAAGAATGCAAAAAGAAAAGACAATGTTGGCTTCTATCCCTAAACCTAAAATGTATGGACATACTAATGTAGATATTACTCTAATCAGTTGGGGTTCTACCAAATGGGCAGCTATAGAAGCTACGGAATTATTGGCAGAACATAATATTCTAGCTAATGTGCTACATTTTAATTATATCTATCCTTTTAATATAGCCAAAACCCAGCCTTTATTAGATCAAATTAAACAATCTATTATTATTGAAAATAATGCCACAGGTCAATTTGCTGGGCTTTTGAAGCAATACTTTAATTTTGAACCAGAACATTCATTATTAAAATATGATGGTCATCCTTTCTATCCAGATGAAATTGCTAAAATTATTCTTAATCAAATGTTTTAAAATATGAAGCCAAAAAAAGATTTATCATCACATTATACTCAATCTACTCCCAACTGGTGTCCGGGATGTGGAAACTTTGGGATTTGGGTTTCGCTCAAAAATGCTTTGCAGGAATTAAAATTACTAGCTCATAAAGTGGTTTTGGTAGGGGATATTGGATGTTCTGGTAAATTAGCTTATTGGACTGATTATAATGGTTTTGGTAGTTTGCATGGTAGGGCAATTCCAATTGCAGAGGGTCTCAAAATAGCTAATTCAGACTTGACAGTGATTGTAGTTGGTGGAGATGGGGGGCTACTTGGTGAGGGTCTACAACATTTTTTGCATGCTTGTAGGAGAAATGTTAATATTGCGGTAATTCTCCATAATAATCAAGTATATGGATTGACTACGGGGCAGACTTCTCCGACTTCCGATCTAGGGTATAAGAGTTCTACCACTCCTGAGGGAGCTTATGAAACTCCTCTTAACCCATCATTATTAGCTCTGACAGCTCAAGCTACTTTTGTCTCAGCTGGCTTTGCGGGGAATACTCCTCATTTAACTCAAATTATTAAGTCAGCTATATTGCATAATGGATTTGCCTTAGTAGATATTTATCAGCCTTGTGTGACTTATAATTATATCAATACTTATGAATATTATTCCAAAAGAGTATATGATATTACAAATACACCATATAAGCCAGATAATAGAGTCAGAGCAATGAAAAAATCTATGGAAATTGAAAGTGGTCAAAAATTCCCAATAGGAATACTATATCAAGATAGAAGTAGACCATCATTGCAAGATAATATACAAAATCGAGTAGCCCCTCTAGTTAAGCAATCGATTGACAATATAATAGTCAAATCTTTATTTGAACAAGATTAAAAATAAACTATGTCAGTTAAAATTGGGAAAGTTGAGATAGATAAATGGAGTAAAAAGGAAGTAATTGCCAAGATTAGTAAAGCAATCCAGAAACAAAAAATCTTGCAAATAGTGACTCCATATTCTGAATTCATTGTAGAGGCAGAACATAATCTGGAATTTAGAAAAGCCATTAATACCAGTGAAATTAGAGTACCTGATGGGATTGGGATATTATGGGCGGGAGCCTATTTGGCTGGTAAATGGAATAATTTAGGGATGTCTTTATTGGGGATTATTAATCTAGATATTCGATTATACTCGGTATTCACAGAAAAAATCAGCGGCTCAGATTTGATTTATGATGTACTAGACTTAGCTCATCAACAAAAAAGCAGAGTATATCTATTGGGAGGAGAGAGAGATGTTCCTACTAAAGTAAAAACTTATATACAAGATCATTATCCTAGAGTTAATATTACGGGTATCTATTCTGATAAAATATCTCTTGGGGATAAGGATTTATTTCAAAAAGTATTAGATACTCAATCAGACCTAGTGCTAGTAGCAATGTCATATCCTAAGCAAGAAATTTTTGCCTCTCAATTAAAGCAATATTTTAAAGATAATGACCATAAAGGAATAATTATGTGTATTGGAGGTACATTTGACTTTTTAGCAGGCACTCAAAAGCGAGCCCCAAAATGGATGCAAAAGTTAGGATTGGAGTGGTTATTCCGTCTTATCCAACAGCCCAAAAGAATTAGAAGAATTTATAAAGCTACTATAGAATACATTATCCTAATATCTAAGTATAAAAGAAATATTGACAAACATAAGCATAATACTGTATAATTAGTAATAATAATTAAGTAATTATACTATATGGCAGTACCTAAAAAACGACATAATCATAGTAGAACTGGTAAAAACCGCTCTCATCATGCTCTAAAGCAGGTAGAAGCTAGAGTGAGGGGAGTATCTCATCGTCTCAAAAAATTCTTATCTAGAACTAATGGTTAAGGTAAATATTATCAAAATTTTAAAATAAGCTCCTAATAATACAAAAAATATATGGCAAATCGTCACCTTATGAGGTCAGTAGCAATGCAAACACTTTATCAGATTGATGTATCTGACCTTTGGGATAATGAAAATTTATGGGATATTATTCAGGAATCTATACGCAGATTGTCTGAAGGAGTAGAAGATATTTCTTATATTAAAGAAGTAATCTCTGGAGTTTTGCAAAATAAACTAAAGATAGATGAAACTATAACTAAATATGCTACTGGATGGGTTGTAGATACAATTGCCCCAGTTGAGAGAAATATTTTGAGACTGGCTATTTATGAAATTGAATATTATAAAGATAAGGATATCCCCCCAAAAGTAGCTATCAATGAGGCTATTGAACTTGCCAAAGCTTTTAGTGGCCCAGCGGCAGGTAAATTTGTAAATGGAATTCTTGGTGGTTTATATAAAGACAAAATAAGCTCGGAAGTATGATTCTACTTAGTGAGTTGCAAGAAAAAATAGGGTATAACTTTCATAATCTAGATTTATTAAAACAGGCTTTGACTCATCGGTCTTATCTAAATGAGAATCCTCAGTTTACTTTAGGGCATAATGAAAGATTAGAATTTTATGGAGATGCGGTATTAGAAGATGTAGTAACGGCATATTTATTCCATAATTATAAAGATAAAAATGAAGGGGAATTGACTAATTTGCGAGCAGCTTTGGTCAGAGGAGCTCATTTATCACAAGTTGCAGATAAAATACAATTAGATCAATGCCTCAACATATCTAAAGGTGAAAAAAACGATGCAACTGCTAAAGCCTATATTACAGCCAATGCTATTGAGGCTTTAATCGCTGCTTTGAGGCTGGATGGAGGGTATGAGGTAGTACAAAAATTTATTAAAGATTTTATTATCATTGATTTAGAACAGATTATTGCTGAGGAGTCTTTTATTGATGCTAAAAGCTTACTACAACAAAAATCTCAAGAACAATTTAGTATTACCCCTAATTACACAGTAGTATCAGAAGAGGGACCTGATCATAACAAATTATTCGAAGTAGCTGTATTTATAGGTTCAAAAGAATATGCCAGAGGGATTGGTAGCTCCAAACAAAAAGCCGAACAAGATGCCGCCAAAAAAGCTCTCGATAATATTTAATATATGCATATAGGCTATGATATTGATGGAGTACTGACCAAAAGAGATTACACTCATGTGTCTAGATTAGGGGTAAGAGGTATATTTACATTATTACAAAAATATTTTCCACAAGTGATAGAAAACTGGACATTAGCACAACCTTTACAGGATGACATAAAAATAGCAAGAGCAATTGCTTCCAAACATAAAATCTCAATTATTACTGCAAGACCTGAGCTAATGAAGCCATATACAGCTCAATGGTTAAAGAATATTGCTCATATAGAATATGATAATCTATATTGTGTGGGGCTCAAAAAAGGCTTTTCTGAGAGAAAATTAAAATTAGCCCAAGATTTGGAAATAGATGTATTTTTGGATGATACATTAAAGACAATAGAATTATTTGAAGCTAATGGTATTAGTGCCCATAAGTTTGAAACTTGGCAGGAAGTACAAGAATATTTAGATAAAATATGACTATTGTAGAGGGGTTTATTTTAGGTTTAGTGCAGGGAATTACTGAGGTTTTGCCAATTTCCAGTACAGCTCATTTGATATTAGCTCAAAAAGTGATGCAACTTGAGAATATTTCTTTGTCATTCGATATAATGATGAATTTTGGTAGTTTGATTGCAATTATAATATATTTTTGGGATATTTGGCTAGATTTAATAGTAGGAGTTTTGAACTTTTTTAAAATAACCATTAGTGTTTGGTTATCTAATGAACCAAATTTAAAACCATATATTCCTAGATTTAATAAAATAGAAACAGCTTATTCTAAGGATACTGAATTTTATAAGAGTTCATTACAATCCTTTCAATTAGCTTTATTTTTGGCCATAGCTACTATCCCAGCGCTTATAATTGGATATTTGGGAGGGAACTGGATTGAGAAATATACTCGTAACCCTTTTGTGATAGCCTTAACCTTGATTATAGGTGGTATAATGCTTGGTATTGCGGATTATTGGGCTCGCCAAAAATATACATTATCTACTCTTAATCCCATTAGAGTTTTGGTTATTGGGTTTTTTCAAGTCTTAGCCTTAATTCCAGGATTTTCTAGAACTGGCTCTACTATGACTGGAGCTTTATTGATGGGACTTAATCGTAAGGATAGTGCTGCCTTTGCTTTTTTATTAGGAGCTCCGGTAATTTTCATAGCTACCATAGCTACTTTACCAGATTTTATAGCTGAGTATAAATATTCTTGGGCTAGTTTAGTAGCTTTTACTTCCTCTGGAATTACTACCTATATAACTATTCATATTTTATATCAGATTATTCAGAAGCAGTCATTTAAGATTTTTGTTGCTTATCGGATAATTCTTGGTATACTGTTATTATTGGCAGTTTATAATAAAATTTTATGAAAACAGTAGTTTTTAATTGGAAAATGAACCCCAACTCACTAGATGAGGTGAATAAGATTGTAGAAGTAATTGAGGCTGAATCTGTAGCAGTTGGTAGGTCAGAACTCGTAATTCTACCACCTAGTCTTTATATCAATTTATTACAACAAAAACAATCTAATATCTTCGCCTCATTAGGAGTACAAGATATATCCGCAGCTAGTCACGGAGCCTATACCGGGCAATTATCAGCTGGAATGGTATTTAATCTTGGAATAGAATATGCCTTAATAGGACATTCTGAGACTAGAAAACACCAACATTATACAACACAAGATATAGCTAATAAATTAACTCAAGCCCTCAAATATAATCTAACCCCAATTCTATGTGTAGGTTATGAAGACAATCCTCAAGCCAATGAAATCAATATAGAGCTTATAAAACAAGAATTATCTGAAATCATCACCCCCAATAAAGAATTATTGGCCAATAAAAATATTCTAATAGCCTATGAACCAGTTTGGGCTATTGGTAGTGGGATTACCCCTAGCTTAGATAGTATAGAGACTGTCAGTATATTTATCAAAAAAACTTTTCAAGATATAGTTCCTATTGAATTAGAATCAACAGCTAATATTCTATACGGAGGTAGTGTCAACAAAGGTAATATATCTGAGCTCAAAACTATAACATCAATCTCAGGCTTTCTAATAGGCGGAGCTTCACTAGATATCAATCAAATTCCAAGTTTATTGAGCTAAGTGGTTTTGTAGCGGAGTGATGATTGTCTAAACTAAAAAGGGAGTAATTAACTCCCTTTTTTCTTTTAGATATATAAATTATTTTTTATTCGTAGGGCTTTTATCCCTCCATTCGTAGGGGCGACCTATAAGTTGACTAATTATCCACCTCCGGCACTCCGTGCCACCCCCTCCCAAACTTGAAGTATGGGAGGGACTGAAAGCTCCTCCGAAGGAGGACAAAAAGCTCACATTTCCCTATGACACACCATTGTCGGCAGGGTCGCCAACTCTACGAAAAAATGGATGTGTAAACCATTTGCTACGAATACCAACTCAACCTTTATAACCTTTGCGAATATATTCTAGTACCATTCTTTGGGTATTATAATAGCTGCCAATTAGAGAGATGGCTGACCTTTGCATTTTGCTAAATTTATCTCTATTATTATAGAATATATCAATAGCATTATTTATATTATCATACATACTATTAATTTCCTGATATTCAGCATTACCTGAAATTGTCCAGCCATTTACATTATGGATTCCGCTTTCTGGCCACCAACCATCATAGGTAGATATATTTAATACTCCATTTAGGGAGGCTTTCATTCCACTTGTACCAGAGGCTTCATAGCATATTCTAGGTGTATTCAGCCAAACATCAACTCCACTTACTAATAATTTTGACATCTCCATACTATAGTTTGGCAGATAAATAATCTTTAGATATGCATTATTATATTCTTTAGCTAGAGATAAAATCCTCTTTATTATATCAGCCCCAACTGAATCAGTATGGTAAGCTTTACCTGCAAATATAATATTAATTCCTTTATATTTTTCGGCTAGTTTTAGCAATCTTTCTATATCTGAGAATATCAAATGGGCTCTTTTATATTCGGTGGCTCTTCTAGCAAAACCTATGGTAAAGGCATTTGGCAAAAAGTCTATATTAGGTTGTTTTCGTAGATAGTTTGCTAAATTATCTTTATTAATTTGATGTGCTTGCTTTATATCCTCATAAGGAATACCTTCTATATATCTTAATATTTCGGGTTGTGTTTGCCAATTAGGAAAATATGACTTTAAGACTTTATCAATTGCACTTGAAACCCAAGTTGGGCTATGTATTCCATTGGTAATATAGTCTATGCTATGTTCAGGAAACATTGCCTGAGAAACTTCTTGATGTTTGGCTGAGACGGCATTAGAATAATCAGCTAATGCTAAAGCTAATCTAGTTAAATTAATATTGTCTTCGGCCTCGAAGGCAGCTTTAGGAATATTTTGTAATTGTTCAGGTTTGCAGATATTCTTGAGCCATTCTATTGGTACTCTAGTATGTCCACCTATCAGAGGGGTATGAGTGGTAAATACAACTTGAGCTACAGGATGATTGATTTCAAGAGCAATTAAGGCGCTGTGGCTTTCATTGAGGTGAAAAGTATTAATCTCATGACAACCTAGACTATTGAGAGCATATTTACTACCGAGTCCCAATACTAATAATTGTCTTCTGAATATTTCTGAGTCAGGAGAATAAACTTTATCTGAGACAGCTCTAAACTCTGCTGAATTTTCTTCCAAATCAGTATCTAATAGTATTATAGAAACAGATTTATGAGATAGGGGAGAGGTGTATACATATTCCCAAATATTTACTGACACGGTTTCACTGGCTAAAGGAATAGTGGTTTTACCTATTAGATTTAGGATTTTGGTATAATCCCATTCTTGTGGATGAGTAATTTGTCCATCCATCTCATCCAAAGTTTGGTCGAGATATCCATGTTTATAAAGAATCCCTATTCCGACTACAGGCAATCCCAAATCAGCAAAGCTTTTGATGGTGTCTCCTGCTAATATTCCAAGTCCTCCAGTATATAGTTTTATATCGTCAGATAGCCCAAATTCCATACAAATATAGGCGGTGTTTGGTGTGTAATTCATTTTTATTAATTTTTAATATGTAATATTTAATATATTATAACATACTTTTTGAAAAACAAAAAATACCGAATTAGAGATTAGTTTGTGGGGGGAGTTTCAGGTTATTAGACTACTGATACAGTCTTTACTACTTTTCTCTTTCCAGTAAAGGTGGTTTTCTTAGTATTCTTGAAGGCAATGACTCCATTAGCTATAGAGTACAAAGTATCATCAGCTCCACGAGCTACATTATTGCCTGCATGAAATTTGGTACCTCTCTGTCTAATAATAATTTGTCCTTTAGATACTTTTTGTCCAGCATATAGTTTGACCCCAAGATATTTTGGATTTGAGTCTCGTCCTAATGCTGTAGAACCACCAGCTTTTCTATGTGCCATATCGAATATTATTACTATATATGTTATAATAATACATATGAAACATAAATTTGTCAAGCATATTAAGGGTTTATTATTAATTATGTCGGCTATATTAATAGGTGGCAGTGCTTATCTGATTGGAAATATGAATGCCTTAGAGTCTAATCCCAGTGAGATTCAGGTGGTTTATCCTGATGCTATTGCTATTAAATCTGATACTAAAGTAGAGGAAATTAAATCAACTGAGGTTATCCCTTCTAATAATAAAGAAGCCAATTTATCTACTGGTAAAATAGTGGCTAGTAAAAACGGTAAAAGATATTATTATCCAAATTGTGCTGGAATTAATAGAATTAAACCAGAAAATCGTATATACTTTGAAACAAAGGAGCAAGCTGAGGGCAAAGGTTTGACTCTTGCTTCTGGTTGTAAAGAACTATGAGAAAGACATATATCCCAAAGACATATAAAAAACAATCTAGGTCAAAATCTAGTAATTTTATTATGGGATTTCTCAAATTTTTGATGTTTGGAATTATTATAGTTGGGATTGGATATTTATTATATTCTCCAATTTTGAATATAGCTAAATTTGAAGTTTCACTAGAAGATGCAACTTTGCGAGATAATATTATGTCTAGAACACAAGACTTTGTAGCGGATAAAACTTATTGGTGGTATAATAATCAGAATATATTTTTATTGAGGGGGAATAGTTTGGAGAAGGATTTGCTGCAAGAATTCCCACAGATCAAAAGTATGCTAATCAAAAGAAATTTATTAGATAAAACAGTTAATCTAGATATTACTCTTAGAAAACCAGTTTTTTATCATTGCTATGACTCAAGTTGTTATCTTATTAGTGAGGATGGGTTTAATATGGGAATTTCTGAAAGTTCTAATGAAGATTTGGTTGAAATCAAAGGAATATCGCTAAAATCAACTGGAGAGCCTGTTTTGACTGAAAGAGAAATCAATTGGCTCACAACTATTTTGCAGGAGTATAATAAAATAGATAGTCTCAAAATTAGCTCGATAGATATTCAGCAAAAATCCGGAGATAATATAGTGAGTATTTTTGTCTATACAAATAAGGGATATTATATTATGCTAGATTTAGATACAGATGTGATTTATCAGGCACAAGTATTGAAACAAGTCTTTATTTCTCAAATTCCGCTAGAAAGACAAGATGAATTAGAATATATCGATTTGAGGATTAAAGACAGGGCTTATTATAAATTAAAATAATCTATGATATTGCATAAATTATTACAAATATATAATCGTATTCCTTTGAGGGTATTTGCTATTGCTATTACTTTGATTTTGGCTATTGTAGCTTTTAGCTCTAGTGCTGGAGATTCTCTGACAGTGGATGAAAGCCCCCATATTGCCTCAGCCTACTCTTATGTAATTACAGGTGATTATAGATTAAATCCAGAACATCCGCCACTATTAAAACTATTAGCGGGCTACTCAATTTGGCTAGGAGGCAAACTCACTAATCAGGCTATTTATTTTCCTGACAATATCTCCGCTTGGACGGATAAAGTCAATGCTCAATGGGATATGGGTTATGCTTTCTTATTTAAGTCTGGTAATGATGCCAATACTATTATTTGGTGGGCAAGATTACCTACAATTATAGTTTTATTATTGGGGCTCCCATATATTATTTACTCGGTATTTTATCATACTAAAAATAAATCGATTGCTTTGATTAGTGGGATATTGTATGCTTTTTCTCCTAATATTATTGCGCATGGTAGATTGGTTACTACGGACTTAATTGCAAGTCTTTCTTTTTTGATTGTAATAGACATTTGGATTAGATATTTACAAAATTCTACTAAAAAACATTTATTTTTACTAACTTTGTCTATTGGCTTGGCTTTTTTGTCTAAATTCTCAACTATTTTACTTTTGCCGATGATGTTTATTTCTGGTTTTGGATATATTTTGATCAAATACTGGTCTTACAATAAACAAATTCTATCTAAAAGTTTAATTTTAATTCGAGACGGAATTATTGTAGCTTTGGTGGTATTTGTGATTATAAATTTTGTATATTGGATTACAATGCGGAATATGTCCATTGATACACAACTTCAATTAGTGCAGGAGTCATTCCCACAAGATAATCAAATCTCTGATATAACCAAACAAACTTTATCTAATATTATTCAATTTCCAGGTTTACAATATTTTGGTCAATATCTATTGGGACAAGCGATGGTCGTGCAAAGAGTGGGAGGGGGGAATACAACTTTTCTACTGGGTAAATTTACTAATCAGAGTTTTATAGAATATTTCCCACTTACATATTTACTAAAAGAGAATATAGCTATAATCTTAACTCTTATTGCTATTATACTCGCTTCTATTATCGGTATTATTAAACACTTTAATTTTAAGATATTCGGTAAATATAAAACTAAGATATTAAATTATTGGTATGAGATTACTGTGTTTATAATGATTATTATATACTGGTTTATTAGTATTAGGGGTAACCTTAATCTTGGAATTAGACATATTTTGCCAGCAGTTACCTTGACTTATATTCTAATTGCTTTTGGTATTGTAAAAATTTTACTTCCATTCAAATTTTCTAAAACTATTCTCGGGCTATTTTTATGTCTGTATATATTCGCCAGCCTTAATACTTATCCCAATTATATCTCTTATCTCAATATTCTATCGGGACAACAGCAGGGCTATCAAATATTTACTGACTCTAATTTGGATTGGGGGCAGGATTTAAAAAGACTAAATAATTGGACTAAACAGAAAAATATTGATATACTATATATAGATTATTTTGGGACAGCAGATATAAAGTATTATCTTACAAATGCCAAAATAATACCAGTCAAATCAACTGATGGTCCTAAAATTGGCTATACTGCTATTAGTGCCACTATGTTGCAAGATTCTTTTTATAAGCAAAAAATCAACCCCAATTATCAAGAATATTGGTGGTTAGCTTGGAGAAAACCAGATTATATCATAGGCAATTCAATCCTCATATATTATAATGATAAATATTAAATAAATTTTATGCCAGAAATATACAATAACTCAGAAAATACAGCTAATATAGAACAAAATCCACAGATACAAGTTGAGCAAGGTATATACACCCCAGAAAATCAAATCGCAAATACCTCTGAGACTATTATTCAATCAACCGAACAGGGGGCTACTACAACTGAACAATATAAAGCTGAAAATCATATTAAGCAATTAGTTGAGACTCAAAAAAATATATATCAATCAGCCCCAATAACCAAACCATTATCACCAAAAATACAAGAAAAATATGGTTGGTTGCTCAATGTCTCGGGAGAGCATCGAGTGGAATTTTCAGTTAAGATGATTACTACTAAAGGAAAAGATATATTAGATGTAATCAATGCATTCCTAGCCATTGAAGACTATACAAATTTAGATAGCTTAGAAGAAAGTTTGAGCGCTATTTATCCGACATTAATTTCAGAAGGGATACTATCAGATATAAATAATAAATAACAAACTAATATGGTTATTCTTTTATATATTATTCTACTAGTTTGGTTAATAGCAATGGTCCTTGTTATTGCCGTTATTATAGTTCATCCATTTTTGGAAAAAAGAAGAATCAATAGAGGTCTTTCAATGACCCAATATCAAATTATAGTCCCTAGGAATGTCCCTAAGCCAGAAGCTAATATAAAAGATTTAATTAGCATAATGGAACAAGTTTATGCTGGTTTTTCTTATCTTAAATTTGAAAATTTTATCAATAGACTAAAATATGGAAACCCATATATTTCTCTTGAAATTGTAAGCCCCATAGAGAGAGATGAAATAAATTTTTATATGGGGGTACCTAAGGGATATGAATCTATTTTTGAAAAACAGATTCATGGAGTGTATCCAGAGGCAGAATTAAAGAGAATTATCGACTATAATGTACTAATACCAGAGTCTGAGATTAGAGCAGGGTATCTAAAGTTAAAAAAGCCATATATTTTGCCAATTAGAACCTATAAAGAATTGGAAGCTAATCCACTGAATGTAATTACCTCAGCCTTATCTAAAATTCAAGAAGATGAAAGTGCTGTAGTCCAAATTTTAATCGAAAGACTTCCAGATAGTTGGGTAGATAATGGGCAAAAAGTAGTCAAAAAAATGCAAAAAGGTGAATCCTTCAAAGATTCCTATGGAGATGTTTTTGGGGGCATAGATAAACAGTTCATTAAGGCTCTAGGTGGTGTTTTTAAGTCTAAAGATGCAGCGGTCAATGAGCCTAAAATGCTTTCACCTCAGGAGTCAATGATGATGGAAAAAATAAGTCACAAAAATTCTAAAGTAGCCTACTCTACCAATATCAGGTTGATGACAATATCAAAAGATAAACAAAGAGCAGATATTTTATTTGACCAATTAGAGGGTGCTTTTGCCCAATTTGCGAATGGAGATTTGAATGAATTTAAGGTTGTAAAGTATCCTCTAAAAAATATAAAGCAATTTATATACTCATTTATATTCAGATTATTCTCAGGCAAAGAGTCAATGATTTTAAACACAGAGGAATTAACTAGTATATATCATATCCCTGCAGTAGGTGTAGAGACACCTAAGGTGAATTGGATTACTTCTAAGGCCTCGCATCCACCAGTGGATTTACCAAAGGAAGGATTACTGATAGGGAAAAATGTCTATCGTGGCGAAGAAGTAGAAGTTAGAGTCAAGGAAGAAGACCGCCGTCGTCATATGTATTTAATAGGGCAAACTGGTACTGGTAAGAGTTCTCTGATGAAAAAAATGATTCAAGAGGATTTGCAAGCGGGGCATGGTTTAGCTCTATTAGACCCCAATGGAGATTTTGCAGTAGAAGTCTTGGGTATGATACCTCCTCATCGTATGGATGATGTGATTTATTTTAACCCGGCTGACATCAATTACCCAATGGGACTAAATATCCTAGAAGCGAGAACCCATGAGGAAAAAGACTTTTTGATTCAAGAAATGATTTCTATTTTCTATAAATTAGTCTCGGACCCAAGTATGATAGGTCCAATTTTTGAACATAATATGAGAATGGCTATGTCGGCTTTGATGTCGGATGTCAATAACCCTAGAACTTTAGTAGAGATACCGCTGATGTTTACTGATGAGAATTTTCGCCGAGAAGTTTTGCTAACAGTGGACGATCCAGTGATTCGACATTTTTGGGAAAAAGAATTCCCAGCTACTCAAAAAGGTTCTCAAGCGGGAGATACTCTGGGGTATTTATTGAGTAAATTAGGTAGATTTATTGAAAATGAAATGGTTAGAAACATAATAGGGCAGTCAAGGTCAGCCTTTGATTTTCAAGATATTATGAATTCAGGTAAAATCTTGATTGGGAATCTAACCAAAGGTGGGCTAGGAGAGCAGAATAGTAATCTATTAGGTATGTTATTAGTCTCCAAATTACAAATGGCAGCCTTCAAAAGAAATGAAATCCCAGAAGATCAAAGACGAGATTTTTATCTTTATCTAGATGAGTTCCAGAACTTCACCACTGATAGTATTTCTACCATATTGTCTGAAGCTCGTAAATATAGACTATGTCTGATTCTAGCTCATCAATATATTGGGCAATTATCTGATGGAATTCGTAATGCCGTCTTTGGAAATGTCGGAACCGTAGTCAGTTTCCGCATTAGCTCCGATGATGCTGAAGTTATAGCACAAAGGATGCAGCCATATTATACGGCTGAGGACTTGGTATTAGTAGATAATTTGAAAGCAGTAATAACCTTGATGATAAATGGGAAGACTAGTAAAGCCTTTAATCTGCAAGTTATCTTCGCCAATAGACCAGATTTAACTCTACAACAACAAGTCATAATGCAATCTAGACAAAAATATGCCAAACCAGTGGCAGAAATTAGGGCAGATATTGAGAATCGTACCCATAGTATGCTAGAATAGATGTATTAAATTATATTTTTATGAGCAATATTTGTATTACAGGAATACAGCCTACAGGTAAAATCCATATTGGTAACTATTTTGGGGCTATGAAGCCTCTGTTGGAATTATCCAGAAAACCAGAATTTGATAAAGTTTTGATGTTCGTAGTCAATTTACATTCGCTTAATAGTATCAAAGATGCAGAGACTCTCAGAAACTATACCAGGGATATAGTCCTAGACTTTCTATCTATGGATATTGATATTAGTAAAAGTAGTTTATTTTTACAATCAGAGATTAGAGCTTTGACTGAACTCACTTGGATATTTAATAATCTGGTTACGGTAGCCTATCTAGAGAGGTCCCATGCTTATAAAGATGCAGTAGCTAATGGTAAAGAGGCTAATATGGGATTATTTGATTATCCTGTTTTGATGGCAGCAGATATTCTATTATATCAAGCTAATGTAGTCCCAGTCGGGCAAGACCAAAAACAACATATTGAAATTGCCCAGACCATAGCCAAAAAATTCAATTCTCAATATGGTCGATTTTTTACCATTCCAAAACCATATATCCAAGATAATACAGCTATAGTCAAAGGACTTGATGGAAGGAAAATGAGTAAATCTTATAATAATACTATTGAAATCTTCGAGCCAGCCGATTCAATTCGAGCTAAAGTAATGAAAATCACCACCGACTCTAAAGCTCCCAATGAGCCCAAAGACCCAGAGAACTGTAATATAATGGCAATTTATAGACTTTTAACAACTCCAGAAAATTTAGCAAATATGGAAAATAGATATAGAGCAGGACAAATCTCTTATAAAGAAGCTAAAGAAATTCTTGCTGAGACAATTCTGAGATTTTTCCAACCAATGCGAAATCGTAGACAAGAACTATCCCAAAACCAAGAATATGTAGCCAAAATCTTAGCCAAAGGAGCAGAGGAAGCCAATTCAATAGCCGAGACTAATATACAACAAATCCGCCAATTAGTTGGGTTAAAACAATAATTTATTTTTTTTGTAGCTTAAGGTAGACCTGAAAAAGATGAGATGCATCGTAGACAAGATGTGACTTTTGGCGGCGATTACCTCATCTCGTACAAGACCTTGACAAAAGACGTACATCATTGTATAATAAATTTTAATGTTAAATAATTAATGTTTATGTTTGCAATTATCCGTACCGGTGGGAAACAATATTCTGTTGAAAAAGGAACAATTTTAAAGATTGAGAAATTAGATCAAGAAGCAGGGTCAGAATTCGTTTTTGATGAGGTTTTATTAATAGAGAATGCTTCAGATATTACTGTTGGTACACCTAAAGTTGAAAAAGCTAAAGTTACAGCTAAAGTACTAACTCAAGGTAGGTCAAAAAAGCAGATTGTATTCAAGTATAAGAATAAAACTAGATATAGTGTCAAAAATGGACATAGACAACCTTATACTGAAGTTGAAATTACAGACATTACTTTATAATTAATATATTCTACATCTAATTATGGATGTATATATCAAAATACAAGAAGTTTTGGAAGAAGTGAGCCCTATGTTAGAGGCTGATGGAGGTGGTGTAGAGATAGTAGAGTTCAAAGATGGTAATCTCACCTTGAACTTACTAGGGGCTTGTTCGGGATGTCCTATGTCATCTATTACCTTTGGAGTGGTGGTTGAAAATAAACTTCGTGAAGTATGTGGTGACAAAATTAAGAATATATATTATAATAAAGATAGTCCAGATCATAATTATCATTTAAGTAAATAAATATGGCAATTAAAACCTTAGCAATAGACCGAGACCAATGTATAGGAGCTGCTAGTTGTGTGGCTGTTTACCCAGATGTCTTTGAGATTGACGAAGAGGCTAAAGCAGTTCTCAAGCTCAAAGGTGGAGAAGTTACCTCAGATAGAACAGATATTACCGCTCTTGATGTAAGCTCTGTTGATGATGATACTTTGCTTTTGGCAGCACAGTCCTGTCCAACCGCAGCTATTTATCTATATGATGAAAAAGGGGAGCAAGTTTTCCCAGCCTAAATATAATATTATAAAATATAAATCTAACTATGCTCAATTTACAATTCTTAGAATTTTTGAGTGAATATAATCTTAATTTACCAATTTTGGGAATATCATTTTTATTTGCTTATAATTTAGTTTTGATTTTATCTTTAGAAAAAGCTACTAGAAAAGGTGTCCCTACTAAGGATATATTTAATTTAGGAAGTATTGTTGCTATATCTGGTATGTTAGGGGCTAGAATGTTGTATTTAGCTACTGTGCAAGTTGATTTGGAATGGGGCAATATATTAAGTTGGGGTGAAATTTTTTATGATGGAAAACTCAATATCATAGGTGGATATTTAGGTGGTTTAGTAGGGGGATGGTTTTATTTACAAGGATTTGATGCTATCAAGCGATCTGGTATGTCATGGTTAAGATTTTTTGATACATTCTTACCTATTATCCCTATGGGAATGATATTTGGATATATTGGAATATTATTTATAACTATAAATAAAGGAGCTATTTCAACAACTGAATATCCGTGGCTATTATTAGTTGGAGATACTTATGTGCATCCTTGGGCATTATATATAGCTTTAGGTTATATAATTTTATTTATTATAATATCATTTTTATACGATAAGTTCTATGATTTTAGAAGGTCGGGATATTTGACAGCCTTCTTTGTAGTCGGAGTTTCTTTAATTCATTTTATTACTGATTTTTGGCAAACTACAGACCCCCAATATAGTATATTAAGAATTAATGGGCTTACTATCAACCAGTTAATTGCAATATTTATTATAATATTAACAATCATAGTGCTGTTATTGATAAGATATAAGTCTGCACATACTGAATAAATGAATAGGTGATTTTAAAGTTGGTAAATTTTTTATGAATAATGAGGCAAAAGATTTAATCAAGCAAAAATTAGATATAGTAGATATTATAGGAGAATATATTACCCTAATTCCGGCTGGCTCCAATTATAAAGCTTTATCTCCATTCCGTAATGAAAAAACCCCATCTTTTATAGTAAGTCCAGAGCTTCAAATCTATAAGGATTTTGGTGGAGACAAATCAGGGGATATATTCCAATTTATTATGGATATGGAGGGGGTATCTTTCCCAGAAGCTCTCAATATATTATCCCAAAAAGCAGGCATATCTCTTAAGTCTTATAGTAAAAATACTGAATTCCAAGTAGATAATAAAAAAACTTTACTTCAAATATTAAGTGATAGCACCAAAATTTATCACTCTATTTTAAAGCATATTAAATATGGGCAAAGAGGTAGAGATTATCTCAATTCTAGAGGTATTACTGATGATTTAATAGATTTATTTGAAATTGGTTTAGCTCCACAAAGTTATCATACCTTAAGTAAAAAATTATCCCAAAAATATTCAAATACAGATATAGAAGCCTCAGGAATGGCAATTAATAGTGATAAAAATAATATTTATGATAGATTCCGAGGTAGAGTTATGATCCCAATTCAAGATACTTTGGGTAGGGTGGTAGGATTTACAGGCAGAGTTTTACCAGAATATGATGATGGAAAAATGGGTAAATATGTCAATTCTCCCCAGACTATTATTTTTGATAAAAGCAAAATATTATTTGGTTTATCACAAGCCAAAATAGCTATCAAAAGTAAGAATAGAGTTATTATCGTAGAGGGACAAATGGATGTTATTATGTCGCATAAAGCAGGTGTACAAGAAGTGGTGGCTGTATCAGGAACTGCTTTGACTGAACACCATATTATTACATTATTAAGATATACAAATCAATTTTTATTAGCTTTTGATAATGATAAGGCAGGAATCAATGCTTGTCTTCGATCAGCAGCCTTAATCACAAAAAAAGGTGGAATAGTCAAGGTGATTACTATTGCTGGGGGTAAGGATGCTGCTGATTTGGTAAGAGAAAACCCATCTTTGTGGAGTAATGCTATTGAGCAGGCTTCTGATTTTATAGAGTATTATATTAATAATATAGTCTCTAAAATAACAGCAGAAGATACTCCCGCCAAGAATCAAGCCCTACAGACATTAATAGCTTGGATACAAGATATTAGTGATCCAATTACCAAAAACTATTATATCAAGCGATTGGCGGATTTATTAAATATGGCAGAAAAAGACATATATAATCAGCTAAAAATCAATACTATACAGGGAGAAATTAATGCCCAAAATTATATTCCTGAGACACCTCTGGTTAAATTACAAAAACAAATTATTGCATATCTACTTTACAAACCTACAAATTGTGATATTCTTATATTAGAGCAATCTTTATTTACTCAGCCTAAATTGAGAGATGTATTTATCAAATTAAGAGCATATTGCAATCAAGACTCTCCACAAGAATTGAATTTAGGAGAATGCAAAAAATTTCTCTCAGAAGTTGAGTATGCAACCCTTGAAGAATTATTATTACCGATATTCTATAAAATTGAGCAATTACAGCCAAATGAGGAGCAAATACAACATACAATTAAAGAAAACATTAGCCTTTTGAAAAATCAATACAAAAGCTTAGTTAGAAAAACATTATTCAAAAAATTAAAGGAAGCTAAAAAATTAGGTGATATTCAACAAATTAAAGAAATTCTAAAAAAATATAAATCATTTACTTAAAATCTACTAGTTAATATATTATATATGAAAAAATCTACCCCCAAAGCAGCCAATCTAAAATTAGCAAAAGTTATCAAGGCTTTAGTTGTACAAGGGAAGTCCAGAGGTTTTGTGACAGAAACAGAGATTATGTATGCTCTGCCCAATATTGAAGATAATTTAGAACAATTAGAAGAAGTATATGATGTTCTCAAAGAAAAAGATATCAAAATACAGGATGAATTAGAGTTTTTACCACTAGTGAAAGTAGATGGGATAGAGGATAGAGAATCTCATACTCAACTTGAAAAATGGGAGGAAGAGTTACCAGGTCCAGTAAATATATACCTAAAAGAAATTGGAAGTATCCCACTTCTTAATAAAGATCAAGAAATTTATATTTCAAAAAGAGTCCTAGAAGGAGATGGAGATGCCAAAAAAAAATTAGCCGAAGCCAATCTAAGATTAGTAGTATCTATTGCAAAAAAGTATGTCGGTCGTAGCCCAAATTTAACACTATTAGATTTAATTCAAGAGGGTAATTTAGGTTTGTTTAAAGCTATAGAAAAATTTGATTATTCAAAAGGTTTCAAATTCTCTACCTATGCAACTTGGTGGATTCGTCAATCTATTACAAGAGCTCTGGCTGACCAATCTAGAACCATTCGTATTCCAGTTCATATGGTCGAGACAATCAATAAATATTCCCAAGTAGTTCGTAATCTAGTTCAAGAATTAGGGAGAGAACCCTTACCGGAAGAGATTGCTGCAGAGATGGATATGGAAGTAGAAAAAGTACATCAGATTATAAAGATTAATCAAGATACAATCTCACTACAAGCTCCTGTGGGGGATGAAGATGGAAGTTCTTTAGGAGATTTTATAGAAGATACAGATTCTCTAAGTCCAACTCAGACTGCTAGTCGTAATCTTCTAAGGGCACATCTTCAAGAAATCCTAGATGATTTGAATGATAGAGAACAAATAATTCTAAAAATGCGCTTTGGATTAGAAGACGGAATTACTCATACTCTAGAAGAGGTGGGTGCCGAATTTGATGTAACTAGAGAGCGTATCAGACAAATTGAAGTCAAAGCCTTAGAGAAAATACGAGAACATATCAATATTAAAAAGCTAAGAGATTACTAGCATATTAGCCAGTCAAATATAAAAATTTTGACAAGATTCAAAATATAAGGTAATATTATTTGTACTATCAAAGAATATGATGATAACTAAGCCTATTCAATATATCAAAGAAGCCCAAGTAGAAATTAAAAAAGTTACTTGGCCTACTAAACAACAATCATTACAATATACGGCCATTGTTGCAATAATATCAGTTGCAGCTACGATAATATTAGGTGGTTTAGATTTATTATTTAATTATATTCTAACTCAATTTATTTTATAATTTCACTCCCTTTATATGGCAAAGCAACATCCTATTAGTATTGAAAAAAATTGGTATGTAATTCATAGTGTGTCAGGGCTAGAAGATAATGTAGCTCAGAACCTAAAGAAAAGAATAGAATCTTTATCTATGGAAGACTATATATTTGATGTAATTGTTCCTAAAGAAAAGAAGATTAAAGTCAAAAATGGTAAGAGAGTAACAGTAGAAGAGAGAATTTATCCAGGATATGTATTCGTAGAGATGATTGTGACAGATAATTCTTGGTATGTTGTCAGAAACACCCCCAATGTAACTGGTTTTATTGGAGCAGGAACTACACCGATTCCAGTTTCTACAGAAGAGATGAATTTTATTACCAAAAAGACTACCAAAGAAGAGCCTAAATATACACTCAATGTAGATGTAGATGACTTAGTCAAGATTATTGATGGTCCATTTAAGGATTTTGAGGGAAAAGTTTCTGAAGTAGATGAATCTAAAGGTAAATTAAAAGTTCTGGTCAATATGTTTGGAAGGAATACTCCAGTAGAATTAGATTCTCTTCAGATTAAGAAAGTTTAATATATAATCTCATTCGATGAGAAAATTTATTCGGCATAAAGAAAATTTTGTCTGCAAGAATTGTACTCAAGCTGTAGAAGGTAATGGTTATACAAATCATTGTCCAAACTGTCTACACTCTTTACACGTAGATAAATATCCAGGTGATAGGCAAGAATTATGTAATGGATTGATGAAGCCTATAGATATTATAACTAAAGGAGGGGAGGCCAAATTTGTTCTACACGAATGTAGTCTTTGTAAAGTAGTGAAACAAAATATTTTAAGCCACTCAGACTCAACACAGGCTATTATTAATGTAATGCAAGACAAAGTCAAAAGAGAAATGATTCGTTAATTTATTTTTATTATAAATTTGTGATATAATAAAAATAGTTAATATAAAAATATATGTTATATCCTGATACACTAATCCCAATAGGTTTGATTATATTCAGTGGATTAGCTAATTTAGTCATAGGAATATATATATACTTATTTGCTTATAAATTATCTAATCAAAATTATATCTCAGCCAAATACCTAGCATATATTGGTTTTTGGGTATTTAATTGGATACTGTGGATTATATTACAATCATTATATATTGCCCCATTAGAAAATATATATATAATGTATATAAGTAATATTCTTATTTATTGTTCTTTTATAAGCATTATTCAGGGCTTTGTTTTCTTTGCGATTTCCTTTTCCTATCATACAAAATCTATTACAAAATATAAATTTCTATATTATCCATATATATTCGTCTTAGCTGTAATCTTAATATCTCAAATCGGTATATTGAGATTAGACTCTAATAATCCTATCTTATATAATCGACTAGCTTCATATATAGTTATTTTATATTTAATTTCTTATTTTGTATTATATATAAAAATACTAATTCACAAATATAATACATTAAGCACTAAAAATGAAAAACATAATATAGAATTATTTTTGATATTACCATCTTTAGCTATAATATTGTCTATTATAACTAATATTATAATTCCATTCTTTTATCACAATACAAGTTTTATATATTATGGTCCTGTATCTATGATGATATTAGTGATGACTATTTTGACTGGTATATTAAAATATAAATTATTTTATATAAAATTACCTATAATAAGTTTATTATTAACTTTAATCATAACTCTTATTTTATTAATAATGAGATTCTCCATAATAGATCATAGTATAGCAGGTCAGTTACAAGTAAATATGTTATTTATCTGTATGTTTAGTTGCATTTATATATTTGTGACTAGGGAAGTATATGTAGGACTCAAAAAACAATTGTCATTAGATGCCAAAAAGAAAGAATTAGGAGTAGCTTTAGATGATAAAAATAATTTTCTCAAAAACTCCTCCCATCAATTCAGAACACCACTTACAGTTATTTTGGGATATTTAGGTATGATTGTAAATAAAGAAAACCCTCAATATGAGATTAATAAAGTAGCATTATATGATTTGAATAAAACTTATATTAGTGCGAAAAATTTAAATGATATAATCAATGATGTATTAGCAGCTAATGATGTTAATACTGGTAAATTTGGAGGTAATATTATTGATACTAATATAGACCTAAGACAATTAATTCAATCTATTATCAATGAAAAAAAAGAACTATTATCCAGCAAGTCAACCAAAGCTAATCTCAAGATAAAGGGTAAAAATATAACTGCAAATATAGACCGTACTAAGATAAAAGAAGCTATCAATAATATTTTTGATAATGCTATATTCTATGGTAAAGGGCAAATAGATATTGTAATAGACTATAGTCTTAATGACTTTTTTGCTATATCAATCAAAGATAATGGGGTAGGAATTACAGAAGATGATTCCAAAAGAATATGGCAGAAATTTGAAAGGGGTAAAAAATCACCACAAATCAACCCTAATGGTTCTGGGCTAGGGCTATATTTAGCCAAGCAAATCGTAACTCAACATGGTGGAGATATTACAGTAAAGTCAGAAGGATTTAATAAAGGTAGTGAATTTATATTAACTATCCCTAAGCATATTGCTCCAATTTCAAATAAATCTAAGTCCTAGACAATAGCTTTTTTGATAATAATATGATATAATCAGCCAGAAATAATATAATTTATGTCTAAAAAACTATATATCGCTAGCAATTCAATTGGATTTAAGAGTGGTCTGAAGCATATTCTAAAAGATATCTCTATTACAATTCATAAAGGAGATAAGATTGCCTTAGTTGGAAATAATGGAGCAGGAAAGACAACTTTACTCAAAATTATAGCTAATCTAATCAAACCAACCAGAGGTAAAATAGAGGAATTAGCTACAGTTTGGTATTTCCCTCAATTACATTTAGATATGGTAAGTTCAAATTTAATTATATCGGAATATTTAGCTAATTTGGTAGATGAATGGTGGGAAGTAATTATAAAAGTAGAAAATGAATTCAATTTCAAAATTGAACCAACTAGAAGTATAGCTAGTTTAAGTGGGGGAGAATTAGTCAAATTACATTTGGGAATTATATTTTATATACAGCCACAAGTACTATTATTAGATGAGCCAACCAATCATTTAGATATTCAAGCCAAAGAGTGGTTAATTAAAGGTATAGAGAATTATCCAGACAGTGTGATTGTAGCCTCTCATGATACATCTTTTGCTGATAGAGTAGTCAATAGAGTCTGGGAATTGGAAGATGGGTGTATTAGAGAATTTGGAGGCAATGTCTCTTTTTATAGAGAGCAAAAAAGATTAGAAAATGAAGCTAAGCTCCGCCGCTATGAAGTAGCTCTCAAGGATAAAAAAAGATTAGATAAATCCTTGCAATTAGAAGCCAAAAGACAAGAGAAAAATATACAAATAGGCATCAAATCTAGACAAGACAGAAGTGTTTCCCGTATGGATAGAGGTTATCTCAAAAGCAAAGCTGAAGTAAGAGCTGGGCAGAAAAAGCAAATGTATGACTCTAGACTAGAAGACAATAAAGAACTTCTCAATGAATTAGAACCACAAATCAAGAAAATAGTACAGTATATAGTAAATCACATTCCCAGACCAAGTACAGATATAATTTTAGATATTAGAAGTGGATTGATACAAGTCGGGCAAAATCAACTAATCAATAATATTAGATTAAGCCTTACTGAAGGAGAAAGGATCGCTATCCTAGGAGCTAATGGTACAGGTAAAAGTCAATTTTTAAAATTACTTGCCCAAAAACAATTATCCTCAGGAGAGATCATAATTAGCGATAAAACCAATATAGTCTATATGGACCAAACCTATAGTATAGTAAAACCTAATCTGACTATTATAGATAATATGAAAGCTTATAATCCTAAGGCCTCTCTGATGATAATCAGACAAAAATTAAGGGAATTTTTATTTTGGGATGATTATCAAGTCAATCAATTAGTAGGAGATTTATCAGGAGGTGAGGTAGCTAGACTAGCTTTTGCTATGATTAGTTTAAGCCCAGTAGATATGTTATTATTAGATGAGCCAACCAATAATCTAGATATTCAAACCCAAGATGCTATCATACAAGGATTATTTAATTATACAGGGACATTGATAGTAGTCTCACATTCATTAGACTTTTTAGAAAGAATTCAAATTGATGAAGTATATTGTATATCTCAAAAACAATTATTCCCACATCCATATAAAATCCAAGACACTAGATTCCATACTAAACTATTAAATATTTTAGGTAAAGGAATAATTGAGTAAATATTTATTTTTTTGCAAATTGCTTTCTGTCCTCCTTAGGAGGAGGTGGCACAAAGTGCCGGAGGTGGATAGGTGTTAAAGTTATACTTTAGTTTTAATTCTATCCACCCTCCCCCTACGGGTACTCCCTCCTAAGGGAGACAAAATAATAAACAGAGGCGACTAGAAGGTTGAGTACATCCGCCTCGGGCGTGACGCCCCTACGATCTAACATTCATAATTGAAAATAAAGACTTGACTAAATTACAGA
>Ga0169931_10003230_pt1 | contig 26015 bp, 21 predicted proteins | sample Kivu_15m_20L_FD_129675 | JGI IMG/M metagenome (GOLD analysis project Ga0169931, IMG submission 129675) | Freshwater microbial communities from Lake Kivu, Western Province, Rwanda to study Microbial Dark Matter (Phase II) - Kivu_15m_20L... | ecosystem: Environmental > Aquatic > Freshwater > Lake...
CACAAATGCCACGTGGCAGCTATTTGATCAATACAGCTCGGGGGTCTGTGGTCGACGTTTCGGCTGTGGCCCCCGCGATTGCAACCGGCCAGCTTGCCGGAGCAGCGATCGATGTTCTCGTCGAGGAACCGCCGCGTGAGGATGACCCGCTGATTCGCGCCTGGCGAGATCCGCACCACCCCGCGTTCGATCGGCTGATCGTCAATCCACACGCAGCTTTCTACTGCGAGGAGGGTCTGGGGGATATGCGACGCAAGGGGTCCGAAGCATGCCGCCGGGCCATTCTGGGCCAACCATTTCGAAATATCATAAATGCGTGAGCGGCTTTTCCTCGCACCGCGCGACGTTTACACTGGCACAGTCCGCGACCGGGCGAATCGAATTTTGGATGGGTGGCCGAGCGGTTGAAGGCACCGGTCTTGAAAACCGGCGTAGTCGAAAGGCTACCGTGGGTTCGAATCCCACCCCATCCGCTCAGCGACTTTGTGCTCGGCGAAGCTCCGGTTCTTGTTCTTTACTGAGGTCGAGCGTGCAGGCTTCCTTGAGCGACCGCGTGGTTTGTATACCCCATCCCCTTGCGGGTCATCATTTGCGGACCGTACGCGAAGAGGGGACCTCTTCGGCTCATTTTCGCGATGCAATCCAGCGGATGGCTATGCTTTTGGGCGTTTACGCGACAGCTGATTTACCGACACGGCAAGTCCGTGTTCAAACACCTCTGGCAGAGACAACCGCCGAAGTCATCGCCGCACGCGTTGGTCTGGTACCGATCCTTCGTGCCGGACTGGGACTCGTCGACCCGCTCCTGGCACTCCTCCCCGAGGCAGAGGTCTGGCACTTAGGGATGTATCGAAATGAGGAAACAGCGACCCCGATACCGTACTATGATAAGCTTCCCGCGACTGATCCGATCGACATCGGGCTGGTGCTCGATCCAATGCTCGCAACCGGGGGGTCGATCCGCTTGGTCGTGCATCGCTTACTGCAGTGGGGCGTACGTGATGTCCGGATCCTGAGCGTGATTGCCGCTCGCCCCGGACTCGAACGATTGCTTGCTGAATTCGATCAAATCCGAATTTTTGTCGGCTGCATCGACCCGGAACTCAATCCGCGGCAGTTTATTGTCCCCGGACTGGGCGATGCCGGGGATCGTATCTTCAATACCGCTTGAAAAGCGCGTCTGCGGAATTTCTTCCATGCTTGCTTCGCGAATCGCTTGTCTTTTGGGGATGGCCAGCCTGATCTTTGTCGCCTGGCTCTTCAGTACTCATCGTCGGCAATTCCCGTGGCGAATCGTCTGTGGCGGGGTAGGACTGCAGCTCGTGCTCGCTTTCCTCATTCTCCGCACGACTCCCGGAAGAAAAGCCTTCGATGCGATCGGAGGGTTTTTCGTCCGCTTGCTGAGCTTTGTCTCAGAAGGTTCCGGATTCCTCTTCCGCGTCGGTAGCGATACCAGCTTGCTCGAGAGTTTTGCGTTCGGTGCACTCCCCACCGTCATTTTCTTTTCCTCGCTCATGAGCGTCCTCTATTACTTAGGGATCATGCAGTACGTCGTGATGGCGATGGCATGGGTGATGCGATTTACGCTCCGTACGAGCGGACCAGAAACGCTGGCCAGCGCCGCAAATGTGTTTGTTGGACACACCGAAGCTCCGCTCGTTATTCGCCCGTACCTTGGAACGATGACGCGGAGCGAGCTCAATGCCCTGATGACCGGCGGGTTTGCGACCGTGACCGGTGGCTTGCTGGGAGCCTACGCAGGAATGGGAATCGATATACGCCACCTCCTGACCGCGTCGGTGATGAGCGCCCCGGCCGCGCTGCTGATCGCCAAAGTCATGGTGCCAGAAACAGAGCATCCGCAGCAGAGCAACTCGCTCCGCATGAGCCAGGATCAGCAGGCCCCAGCAAACTTGATCGCCGCCGCGGTCGATGGCGCTGCGGACGGCCTGAAGCTCGCCTTAAATGTTGGGGCGATGTTGATTGCATTTCTGGCCTTGATCGCGATGCTTGACTGGATGATTGGCCAGTGCGGCGACATCCTCTGGAGTATTGCCAGCAGCCTCGGGTGGAAGGACCCTTGGAACACGCGGTGGTCGCTCGGGGCGATGCTCGGTTATCTCTGCGCTCCGCTGGCATGGTCCATGGGTATCCCCCTGGGCGAATCGATCGCGGCTGGGGAACTGATTGGCCTGAAGACGGTCGCCAATGAATTCCTCGCTTTTAAGGAACTCGGAGCAATCGCCGTCGGTGAGGAGGGAGCGATCAGTCCCCGGACTAAAATTGTTCTCACCTATGCACTTGCTGGCTTTTCGAACTTTGGCGCGATCGGCATCCAGGTCGGTGGGATCGGCGGTCTTGAACCATCGCAGCGGACAAACCTGGCGAGATTAGGACTTGGTGCCATGTTTGGTGGAGTCCTGGCCTGCTGCATGACAGGCGCAGTTGCCGGAATCATGCTCAGCGAACAGGATCTAGTCATCGCATCGTCACGTTCCCTCCCTCCGGTCTCCCAAGCAGTTTCCGGAGAATCTGACCGGCTCGTGGATCCGTAATTGAGCGTACGGACGATGACCAATCCTTATCAGTCGCCACCCCCCATCGCCGAACAGCGCGGCTACGGCGATCACGCTCAACTCTTGCGTCGAGGTTTTCTCTACCGAAGAATTCAGCTTCACGCACCGTTGGAAGCGGTTTTCCATTACAACGGCTGGAACTTTCTCCAGCGAATTTTTTTCGACGACCATCTTGTCTGGTGGCGAATCAGTTGGCTGACGATTCATCGCCGTGCTGTTTTTCGACTTCCCCGGGAACTCGATCCCGAAGAGCGTGCCGGGGAAATGGAGATTCACTTTTCCGCCGGACTACGGATGCAGCGGTTCACCCTGCGGATTGCTGGGGAAGTGGTCTATGATGAACCAGCGTGAATCAGGCTTCCCGCGTGACCGCCATTTCTGCCAATTGCAGGAGCGATTCGCGGGCAGTCGTCGGGGGGAGCAAGGATAAAGCATCCCGCGCTTCGCGGACAAACGAGTGGGCGACATCCAAGGTGTACTGCTTGGCATCGCTCTGGTCCAGCCGCGGCAGCATCAAAGTCAGTCGCCGCTCGATCGGACCACGAATGATCCGCTCGATCTCCTCCACCTCTTGGGGACTCGATTGCTCCAGCAAACGGATCAGCGGCAGGGTTGCCTTTCCCTGGAGAAGGTCACTCCCGAGCGTCTTGCCAACGCGATCGGGTTCTCCCCAGATATCCAAATAGTCATCAGCAATTTGAAACGCCATCCCGAGCGAGTAACCGTACTGCCGCAGCGCCTCGCACACGCGCTGCGACGCCCCCGCCAGTTCCGCTCCTATCTCGCAACTGGCACTGGTCAGCTCCGCCGTTTTTCCACCAATCAACTGGTAATACCGCTGCTTATCGATGGAAATATTTCCAGCCAGGAGGAATTGACGAAGCTCCCCTTCGCATACCTTTCGCGCGGCGCTGCCGACAATCCGACACACTCGAAGCGAATCAAGTTGGGCCGCAAGATAGTAACTGTGGGCAAAGAGAAAATCACCCAGCAGGATACTCGCGCCCGTATTCCATTTGGCATTAATCGTCGGCCGATGTCGTCGATTCGTCGCATCATCCAAGACATCGTCATGCACAAGCGTCGCGGTGTGGAGCATCTCGATAATTGCAGCCACCGTCACATGATCGCTCCCGATCGTCCCCGCAGCCCCCCCCGAGAGAAGAACCAAAGCAGGGCGGAGTCTTTTTCCGCCGAGGAGGGCTCCCTGGGCGAGGATCGGGCGGAGTTCCTCCCAACGACTTTGAAATTCGCGCTGGAGTCGTGTTTCCACTTCGCGGAGATGCGAAGAGATCGGGCGATAAAGACGCTCAAAGGGACTTCCGCTCCGCGGCTCGGCGTTGGCAGAGCCATTCCCATGCGTTCCGTTCCCGGCAGCCCCACCGGAGAGAGTGCTGGAAAGTGCAGCGGTTCTCGCGAAAGTTTCCATAGCCAAGCTCGAGAGGGGGCGGAGAACAGAGCGGTGTTGGTACTGACGGCTTTCGTGGTGACAAACAACCTTGCCATAAAGAGGGTTCGATCGCCCTCCGCGCAGGCAGCTCACGTCGAATCTTAAAGTAAAACCGCTGAACGGGGTGTTGCACAACGGGTGATCGCAACAGAGCGTCCAAAAAGGGCCTTATGGGGGGGGCGAGGGGAAAGTTCCGGAGGACCCTCCGGATTTTGCGAGGAGCCGAATGGGGCCAATTTCCATCGCACGATCGATCGACTTACACATATCGTAAATCGTCAGTCCGATTGTGCTGGCGGCAGTCAAGGCCTCCATCTCGACACCAGTCCGTGCGGTGGTTCGGACGGTGACCTGCCAACGGACGTGCTGTGGCGTGGGGAAATCAAAGTCGATTTCTACCCCTTCAATCGGGAGGGGATGGCACAGCGGAATGAGGAGGTGAGTATGCTTCGCTGCCATAATCCCCGCCAAACGCGCGACCGCAAGCACATCTCCCTTGCGGCTTTCTCCATGGCGAATCCAATCGATTGTCGCCGCTGCCGCGGTCATGAAAGCTTCTGCGGAGGCAACCCGCGGCGAGACCGGTTTGGCGGTCACGTCGACCATACGTGGATGGCCAGCAGAATTGAAGTGATTGGACATGGTCAGGAGGAGCGGAAGGACGCGAACCTCTGCTGGAGGTCCCCTAAAAAAAGATAAAAGCGTCGCATGGCGGGAACATGCGACGCTTCTATCGTAGACTCAGGCTGTTTCGGGGCCAACGAGACTTGGAACTAGAAATCTAGACCAATTCTTTCTTAGCACCGATCAGCGTCCGAAGCCTTTCAGCGAGCAGATGTGCATCGAAGGGCTTTTTGAACGTTTCGTTGATCGCGGAGCGGTCAAAGCTCATCGGTTGCCCATCGTCGGGCAGCAATGCGATGAGAATAATTTCCGCGAAATCGACGTTCTTCCGCAAGTTTTGGCAGATTTGCACTGCTTCGACCTTGCCGATCGAGAAGTCCACAATGATGCAGTCGGGATTGAAGCTTTCTGCCTGGATCCCGGCCTCGAAGCCGCTAGCAGCAACCGCAACCTTGAAAGCTTTTTCGGGGGGCAATTCTCGCTTGAGATTTTCGATCAGGACTTGGTCTTGCGCGACGATCAGCACTTTGGCCATCGCCTCGTCTTCCAAGTCTCCGAGGGGCATCCCATGCTCCTTCAAAAACTTAATCAAATACTCGCGCGGAATCCGGCGGTCTTGCGATCCCGGAATCCGGTATCCTTTCAATCGCCCCGAATCAAACCATTTCGAAACGGTTCGCGGAGCGACTTTACAGATCTTTGCGACCTGTCCAGTCGTGAAGACCTTCATATCAGGTTCTCCATAACGCCTCGTTGACTTTCCCTCGGCGAACGGTGCGTTAGTATCCGTTCGCCATTCGGCCCACGCGTTTTTTCCGGACGCTTATCATCAACCGGCCTGAACGGTTGTCGCTGCACGGTGGGGCGTGAAGCGATCCGATAAACGTAAACGGCTGGGTCTTGGGCCTGGCCGGCTGCATCTTGCGACACATCCGGGTTGGGTTCCTTGCGGTAACATTACCAATACTGGTTTGAGTTCCTTGCAGAACTCTTGAGGAGAAGCCGAATCGCGAGCATCGACAATCGCCTACGCCGCATTTGCCGCGTCGATCGCTGCACGATGCCCCCGGCGGTCGCAAACCGAAAGCACGGCTTGCACATCCAGTGACCCAGAATCCCCCCTGCAAAAGCAATGCTCCTTCCACTGCGCGACTTGGACACCGCCACTCCCGGCGTCGTCTTGCTGCGAAGGAACTATGCCTCGACACTTATGTTTCGATTCAAAAGGGGTGCAACCTTTAGTGCGTTTGAGCACGAAAGAGAGGTAATTCCAGAAGTCGGAGCGAGGAGGTCGATTTGCCACCCCAGCGACTGTTTGCGTCTAGAAATCTTTACGTAAATTTCAAGAAACAGTTCACTTCGATCCGAAAATCGGTCACGAATTGGTCATGCGGCGCGGACATCGATTCGTCCGTCATCGCTCACATCCTCGAAGCGAATGTTGACCTGCTTGCTCACCCCGGACTCCTGCATCGTGACGCCATAGAGCGTATTGGCGGCGGTCATCGTCTTTTTGCTATGGGTGACAATCACGAATTTCGTCTCCGCGAGGAATTCCCCGAGCACTTTGACGAAACGCCCAATATTTGCCTCATCAAAAGGGGCATCCACTTCGTCGAGAACACAGAAGGGGCTTGGCCGATACTGAAAGATCGCCATCAGCAGCGCGACAGCGGTGAGTGCTTTCTCGCCGCCCGAGAGGAGTGAATTGGCAAACGATGGCTTCCCGGGAGGAGTCGCAACAATCTCGACTCCCGCTTCGAGCGGATCTCCTTCTTCCTCCAAAACAAGGTCTGCCGACCCCCCGCCAAACGATTTTCGATAGAGTACCTGAAAGTTGCCTCGAATCGCTTCGAGCGTATCGAGGAAGAGGCGTCGGCTATCGAGATTAATCTTCAGGATGATTCGCTCGAGCGACTGGCGGGCCGCATCGAGGTCGCTGTACTGGCCATAGAGAGTGTCAAACCGATCCTGCAGCTGCTGCAGTTCCTCGAGCGCCTCCATGTTCACCGAACCGGTCTGCTGGAGTTGGCTGCGGAGTTCACTGATTTCCGCTTCGACTTCGCTGCGGTTCTCCGGAGGAATAAAATCAGCAGGTGGCTGCTCATGGAGCAGGTCGAGCTGGTAATCCTCGAGCACTCGCTGGGACAATCCGCGACGCTGGATTTCCGCCGCCTCCCGCTCTCGTTCGAGCTCGGCAACCCCTTCGGCACTGCGGTTCAGACGACGCTGGATCGAATCGGCCAACTTCTGCATACTTTGTTGTTGCTGGCGAAGTTTCCCGAGCTCCCCTCCCAAGGACTCGAGCAGCCGCTGAAGCGACTCACATTCAAGGTTTACCGCGGCACGGGAGCTGGTGCTCTCCAAAATCCTCCGCTCGACCGCCGACCGTCGCTGGCAATCGTGCTCGAGCTGCTGGCGAACGTCTTGCACCGCTGCATCGCGCTGCGACTGGTCCCGCTGTTGCTGCTGCAAAGCTGCCTCGAGCGCCTCGACCCGTTGCTCGATACGCGCCAAATGGACACTCCGTTGCATGACCACTTCGGTCGCCGCGCGCAGCGCACCCTGCTCCTGCTCCAGTCGCTTGACAGCCGCGGCTGAAGCGATCTCGAGGGCTTCGATCCCCTCACGGCAATTCCGCAGGTTTTCGCCAGCCACTTGCAGCTGGTCGCCGGCAAGATCTCGACTCCCAAGCCACTGGCGCTGCTGAGCGACCAGATCGGCCAGTCCGCTGCGGCGTGATTCCTCACGCTCAATCGCTGCACTGCTCATCGCTTCGGCACTCGCACGCAAGGTGACCGAGTGACGATGCGCCTTTTCGGTCCGCGTTAGCGACGCACCTTGAGACTCGACGCTCGCCGCAAGCCGAGCGATTTCTTTTTCGTTTTCCTCGAGCTGGTATTCGTAGTGCGCCAGCTCCCGCTGGGCGGCTCCCAGTTCGCTCCGACGGCTGACCAGCCCCGAAGCTGCAGAAATCGGCCCGACCACAATCGATCCATCTCGCTCAATCAGATCGCACCCCCCGGTGACGAAACGCAATCCGGCCCCCCCCAATTTTTGCAAACCGAGCGCGGTGTGAATCGTATCGACGAGCCAAGTGGTTCCAAGAAGATGCCGCGCCAGCGGCTCATATCGCGCCTCGACACGCACCAGTCGATCAGCGCGGCCGACGACACCTTTGAGACCATCGAGACGGATCCGGTCCCCGGGACGACGAGGAGGGAGTTGATCGAGACGAAAAAGCCCGACACGCCCCGTCAGCGAGAGTTCCCCGGCGAGGATCGCCCGCTGAAGCCGATCCCCTTGCACGACGACATACTGAGCCAGCGGCCCGAGCGCCACATCGATCAGTGGCGCAACGTGCACATCGGTCTCAATGAGATTCGCTACCAAATCGACAATTTCCTCGTACGGCCCAGTCCGCTTTGCCGTCGCCTCTTCGATCAGCGTCCGCACGCCGCTGGTCAAACCTTCCTGCCGCCGTGCGAGATCCTCGAGCAGAAGGGCTCGTTCGCGAACTCCTTGCAGCCGAATCCGCACCGCACTGGACTCCTCGCGGAGGCGATGGAGCAACCGCTGCTGCTCGCTGAGCTTGGCCTCCTGTTCCTCGATCATGCGGGATTGCTCGTCAATCTCCGCATCGAGTTCCTCGATCCGCTTGCGACATCGTTCCCCTTCGGCCACTGCCTCATCCACCGCCGCCTGGGCAACGTGGAGCCGAACATGGAGCGCATCGAGAGCCTGCGTACTGGCATCGATTTGCTGCTGATGTCGCTGGAGAGCACCCTCCAGGTCCGCGGCGCGACGGAGCGCCTCGAGGTGACGGTTCTGTATGTCATCACGATTGCGGCGAACTTCCTCGACGACTTGGCTTGCCGTTCCGCGAATAACTTCCGCGGCATTGTTTTCCTCCTTCGCGATCCACAGCTGATCGGTGGCTTCGCGGTGCCGCTCGATGAGATCGCGAAGCTCAGCCACGGCCGACCCCGCCTGGCCACGGAGCGCCTGGAGTCGCCGACGACCGGTATCGACTTGGCGCTGGAGGTCGTGCAAGACACCGTGATCCGCTTCGCACGTTCCGATCAATCCCGCCAGCTTCCGCGCCGCCTCATTCCTCGCCGCATCAGCTTCGCTGCTTCGCGCGGCGACTTGCTGGAGCACCCGCTCAAGCGTCTCCCGCTCCGCTTGCGCTGCTGCTTGCTCGCGCTCGATGTCGCGGAGACCCGCCCGTCGCCGCTCCAGCTCGCCAGACGCTTGTTCGACAACGTGCGAGAGCGCCCGCCAATCGGTCCATGCAAGCTGGGTCCGGAGGTGTCTCATCCGCTCGCTCTTGAGCCGATACCGCTCGGCCTTCGATGCTTGGCTGCGAAGGCTCTCAAGGCGACCGCGGACCTCGTCGACAATATCTCCCAGCCGCCGCAGATTATTTTGAACGCGAAGCAGCCGACGTTCTGCCTCAACCTTCTTCGCCTTGAAACGGCTGATCCCGGCGGCTTCTTCAAAAATCGCGCGACGATCTTTCGGATTGGCCTGCAGCATACGATCGACCTTGCCTTGTTCGATCAGACTGTAAGCATCGATCCCGATCCCGGTCCCACGAACCAGATCCTTGACATCCTTGAGGCGGCATGGCGCGCCGTTGATCAGATACTCGCTTTCCCCACTGCGATAGACGCGACGGGTAACTTGTACCTCCTCGGCGTCGTAGGGAAGCGAACCGCGCGAATTATCAAAAAAAATCGAAGCTTCGGCAGCGCCGGCAGGCTTTCGCTCTGTCCCTCCTTTGAAGATGACATCGGCCATTTCCTTGCCGCGCAGACTCTTGGCACTCTGCGAGCCGAGGACCCACTTGATCGCATCGACAATGTTCGACTTGCCCGATCCATTGGGCCCGACCACAACCGTGATCCCCTCTGGAAATTCGAATCGCGTCCGATCCGCAAAGCTCTTGAAGCCGTAGAGTTCCAGAGCCTTCAGCATGCCAGAAAACCGTCCCGAGTGGTTTTTGATCCCTCAATTCGATCGCCATGCGAGCGACCGCTCCACACCGACGATCCTCGCAGCGACGATCCTAGGTAAAGCGCTGGAGCACGGGAAGATCGATCCTCCCAATCCAGCCGCGCGGGTCGTACCATGCCCGTTTTTCCTCCACCTTGGGTGGATCGATCGACTGTGGCGGAAGCGTGCTTGGGAGTGGAGCAGGATCGAGCTGGGCCGGTTCGCGGTGGTATTCGCGGAGAGGTTCCGGAAGGATGTCGATCGCCAGCGGAGCCTCGAAGCCCCCCTGCTCCTTGAGCAGCCGCAGGCATTCCACAATGTCTCCGTAGCTCCCTCCAACGCGAGCAATGCCCGCACAGAGCCCGTGAATCGTGGCCGGGACACTCATCCGCGCTTCGGGACGCCCCGTCACGACGCGATTGATCTGCAAGGAATCCTGCGGCGCTTGCATGATCACCAGCCCCCCTGCACACAGAAGGGGTTGGTCGAGCTTCACTCCTTGTGGCCCGCCGAAAATAACGATGTCCGGGGAACGACGTAGGCTCACGGATATCAGCGGACCGCCTCGCGAAGGGAATTCGTAAAGCGTGGCGATTTCCTGGGGTCCGTCCATCAGTTTCGCCCCTCGCAAGACGCTCATTCGATCCTTGCGGCGACGGATCGCATCAAACGCACCACACCTGGTCTCGACACTCGTTTCGTCGAACAGCCGCTGCAAACCACCGATCGCTTGCTGCTGCGGCATGCCCGAGAGGGCCAGCAAGGCCTGGTAACGAAATGCCGGGTGGTCACGAGTCAGTTCGACCAAGGAGTCAATCGCTTCCTCGTGATCCATATACGCAAGCGCTTCGGATGCATAAAAACGAATCTCAGGATTCCCTGCACCAACTCCTTTGAGCAGTATCGGAATCCCCTCTTGCCCGATCCCCTCAAGCTGCAGGGCGGCATCCTGCGCCGTCGTCGGTTCAAACAACTGACGCTCCAAAGGTTCCAGCCGCTGCTGCATCTTCCCCAGTTCCGCATCGGTTCCCATCGCGAGTATCACTTGCATCATCCGATGGACATTCTGGCGATATCGTTCCGAGACCTCCAGTTCGATCAGGTCATCTTCGCGCGCATTGGCGATCCCCTTCCGCGTGGTCCCATCGAAATAGAAGAACCTTCGATTGATGACGTCTGAGAGTCTTTTGGAAATCGCTACATGGCGATAATCGGATCGGATGAGAAGCTCTAGTTTTCCCGTCTTTTGCACCCGACCGCCGCCAAGGATCCGGCCACTGAGTTTCGCATGCGGATCGTCTGTCTTCTCGTGCGCACTGCGAGTAATCAGCGGTCCAGTGGCAATCGCCAGCACATCGCTCGACCGCGGTTTGCCGTCATTCATGACTTGCGTGAAAGCCATCCGCGTCGGCATCAACCAACCATACTGGAGGCTCGTACAACGGTCGCTGCTGAGGTCTGTCCGCAGCGGTGTCCGCACCACAATATCCACCGGATCCCCCTCCCGATGCCCTGGGACAAGGACTGTCTCGACAAGCACAATTGCCGTGTTGGGAGAATCGATGAACTGGTTTGGATTCTCAACATTGCGGAGCTGCAGCTCGCGGAGCAGCAAGTCTCGCTCCATCGACGGCGGTTCGATCCCTCCAGTCCCGACAAGGTTGTTCACAATTCCATAGCTCTGGACTCGCAGATACTGCAAACTCGTCGTGTAGGCCGCCTCGCGAATCATCGCCGGTGGCTCCGGGATCTTCATCAGTCGTTGCAATCGAGCTTCTTCAGGGTCGGTCTCCTTTTTCCACAGCGAACAGCCCGCCGGTACGATCCCCGATCCCAAGCAAATCAACGCACCAAGTCCGCGAATTATCGAGCGACGCTGGACGTCGACGCGGCAACCGACGGGATCGAAGTCAGCGGGCATCCTTGCACGCATCATTTGCATCCGGGTTCGAGAAAGAGCTGCAAAATCGCCGGGTGGGAAAGTACAAAAACGCACCGACAATCACAAGATGAAAAGAGCGGCGAAAACCACGCTCACAACTGGACCCAGCCAGGACGTGTGGGACGAGTCCCCCGCTGCCGATGCCCTGCCATCAATGCCGGCATCCAAAGCATTTGCTGGGCCATGTCGCCAAGAACCCGGGGATCGATCGGCCGAAAAAGGCACCGGACTGCGTGCATCCCCTCGGTCCTCTGCTGCAGTCCGTTCCAACGTGCGTCGACCAAAAGAAGCACAGGCAGCTTTGCATGCGCTGGAAATTGCCGCAATTCCGCAACAAGCCGCAGCGCCGCTTCCCCATCATCGCTTACATCGAGGACCAGGAGGTCGAGCGACTCCTCACCAGCCGCTTGCTTGGCTGCGACCTCGTTTCGTGCACAAATGCACTGATGTCCATATCGATCAAGAATGCCGGCCAACCCCAGGAGCTCCACGGGATTGCTGGCGACCACTAAGAGGTTTGCCGGAGAACTGCGAGCTATTTGTAGATTCATCTTCACTTATGTTCACCTGCCTAACATTCATCACTTTCCTCTTTAACCAAATTGCTCCGATCCCTTCAAGAGATCTCTGCCGAGCGCTACAATCCTGGCCGAGCTTGAATGACAGCAGATTTTTCGTGCCACTTGCGTGGCGGACTCACCCCCACAGCGGGCATTTCTCTACCGCCAAGTGGCCCGATTCCCCTCATTTCCCCCGCCTTCGATGAATACCTCCGACGACGATCTTGCCAACGTGGATGTCACCGACCCTCGCGCCGCGCGGCGAGAGAAACTAAAAAAGATCGCGCTCTCGGGTCGCGATCCGTGGGGGAGGCGGTTCGATAACCGCCTCCATGTGGCGGATGCGAGGAACATGGTTTCTCAAATCAAGTACCAGTTTCCCGATGGCAGTCAGATCGACATCCCCGATTTCAAAGAGCAAGCGGATTTCGATTATCGGGGATGGAAGGAAGAGCAGAATCGGCTTCGCGGTCAGCGAGGTGAAGAGGTTGGTCCGCGCGTCCGCGTTGCGGGACGCATTATGCTTATGCGTCCGACGGGGAAGCTGGTCTTCTTGAATCTGCGGGAATGGACGGGAGAGATCCAGGTTTTTGTCGGTCAAAAGCAAGTCGGCGAGGAGGATTTCGAGCTTGCAAAAGCCTTTGATTTAGGGGACCTGATCGGCGTCGATGGGAGATTGGGGTGGACCAACACCGGCGAGCTGACCGTTTTTGCCGATGCCTTGCATTTTCATTGCAAGATGCTGGACGTTCCGCCTGACAAACATGCCGGTCTGCATGATCCGGACATGCGCCAGCGAATGCGGTATACGGACTTGGCGTTCAACGAAGGGGTCCGCGAGGTCTTTCTCAAGCGGACGCGGATTGTTCGCTCGGTCCGAAGCACCCTCGATCGCCAGGGTTTTATCGAAGTCGAAGGGCCAACGCTTCATGCGATTGCCGGCGGAGCGGCCGCACGTCCATTCACGACGCACCACAACACGCTCGATATGCAGCTCTATCTTCGTATCGCTTTGGAGCTGCACCTGAAACGGCTGATGGTTGGCGGAATTGAACGCGTCTATGAACTGGGCCGCGTCTATCGCAACGAGGGAATCAGTCCGCGGCACAATCCCGAATTTACAATGCTGGAGACTTACCAGGCGTACGCAGACTACCGCACGATGATGGATCTGACGGAACAGATTTTTGCCGACGCGATTGATGTGATTGGGGGTGGGATGGTGCGCCCATTTGGCGATCGAGAGATTGATTACACCCCTCCCTTCGCTCGTGCGCGCTATGACGACTTGCTCCGTGAACATGCCCGCTTCGAACCGACCGATCTGTCGGCGATGGAACGGGTCGCCAGTCGCTTGGGACTTGAGACCGAGGGACGGCATCCCGATGTCATCAAGAATGAGATTTTTGAGGAAACGGTCGAAGACAAGCTCATGGGTCCCGTCTTTGTAATCGATTACCCAGCGAGTATCTGTCCGCTCACCAAGCGGAAAGCGGATGCTCCAGAGATCGCTGAACGCTTTGAGCTGTTCATCAACGGGATGGAAGTCGCCAACGCCTATACGGAGCTCAACGATCCCGATCTACAGGAGGAATTGTTCCGCACGCAGCTTGCGGGGATGGCGGCCGAAGATTCGATGGCGCATATGGACCATGATTTCGTCCGTGCGCTGCGGAATGCGATGCCCCCAGCCGGAGGGCTCGGGATCGGGATCGACCGCTTGGTGATGCTGCTGACCAACCAAAGATCGATTCGCGATGTCATTCTTTTTCCGCTTTTGCGTCCCGAATCCGGCTGATTGTTGCGGGGAGTGCTCCCCCTGTTCGACAGGGGGATTTCCGTCTAACTTTGCGGTGTTCGCCGAAGTCCATTTGCTGGCTTTCTTGCTCTTCGGCGGCCACAAGGCGTTCGCATCACCTAACTCTCTGGGGTTGGAACTATGTCACTCGCAACGACCAACATCAAGCAATTGGCGATCGACACCATTCGGACGCTCAGCATGGATGCTGTGCAGACGGCCAACAGTGGTCATCCGGGGACACCCATGGCGCTCGCTCCGGTCGCCTATCAGCTGTGGAACCATCACCTTCGTTACGATCCGACCGAACCCCTTTGGCCAAACCGCGACCGTTTTATTCTTTCCTGCGGCCATGCGTCGATGCTGCTCTATTCGATGCTTCATTTGACCGGAGTTCATGCGGTAGAAGAAGGAGGAAAGGTCTGTGACCAGCTCTCGATCGAACTGGAAGACATCCAGCGATTCCGTCAAATCGGAAGTCCCTGTGCCGGTCATCCTGAATTCGGAGACGCTGCGGGGATTGAGATGACCACCGGGCCGCTCGGCCAAGGAGTCGCGAGTGGAGTGGGAATGGCGATGGCGGGGAAATGGCTCGCCGCTCGATACAATCGCCCGGCACAAACCCTCTTTGACTTCGATGTCTACGTTCTCTGCAGCGACGGAGACCTCATGGAGGGAATCGCCTCAGAGGCCGCTTCTCTAGCCGGTCATCTGCAGCTCGACAATCTCTGCTGGATCTATGACGACAACAAGATCACGATCGAAGGGGAGACCGACTTGGCCTTCAGCGAAGATGTTGGTCGGCGTTTTCAGGGTTTGGGATGGAATGTTCTGCACGTAAGCGATGCAAATGATCTTGAAATGCTCGGCCAGGCCTTTGAACGCTTCAAACAAACTGGTGATCGTCCGACGCTGATCATCGTCCGCAGCACGATCGGATATGGTTCCCCGAACAAAGCCAACACGCATCATGCGCATGGGGCTCCGCTAGGATGGGATGAAATCGAAGCAACGAAGGAGTTCTACGGCTGGCCAAAGTCTGCAAAATTTCTCGTCCCCCCCGAAGTTCGTGATCATTTTCGTGAGCACCTCGGTACGCGCGGTGCGAAAGCGCGCCAGCAGTGGATGCAGCAGTGGCAGCAGTATCGCGCTGCCAATCCAAGCGAGGCTGCGGAGCTCGAAGCGGTCTTCGAACGACGCCTTCCGGCAGGATGGGACGAGGACCTGCCGGTGTTTGCACCGAGTGACAAAGGAGATGCAACTCGCAACACCAGTGGAAAGGCCCTGAATGCAATCGCCAAACGAATTCCCTTTATGATCGGGGGATCGGCAGACCTTGCACCAAGCACGAAAACGCTTCTTGCTTTCCCTGGGGCCGGGGAGTTTTCGGCGGAGGATTACGGGGGTCGAAATGTCCATTTTGGGATTCGTGAACACGCCATGGCAGCCATCTGCAATGGGTTATCACTTTGCGGGCTGCGGGCCTATGGAGCAACGTTTTTCGTCTTTACCGATTACATGCGACCCTCGATGCGGCTCAGCAGCATCATGCACCAACCGGTTCTCTACGTGCTCACTCATGATTCGATCGGCGTTGGAGAAGATGGTCCAACCCATCAGCCTGTCGAACATCTCACGGCCTGCCGTGCCATTCCAGGTCTGAACGTCTTTCGTCCCGGGGACGCGAACGAAGTCTCCGAGTGCTACCGCACGATTTTCAGTATTCCGGACCACCCTGCAGCACTTGTCTGCTCGCGGCAAGAGATGCCAACGCTCGATCGCTCCCGATATGCCTCGGCTCAAGGAACGAAGTTTGGGGGTTACATTCTTGGAGACTGCGAAGGGGCTCCCGAAGTGATCCTCATGTCCAGCGGCAGCGAACTGCAGTATGTCGTTGCGGCTTTTGAAAGACTCCGCGGCGAAGGGGTTCGTGCGCGAGTCGTGAGCATGCCGAGCCTTTGCCTCTTTTCCCAGCAGCCTCAAGCGTATCGAGATGCGGTCCTTCCCCCTGCCTGCCGTGCGCGTGTGGCGGTCGAAGCAGGGATCGCGCTCTCCTGGTACCCTTGGATCGGTTCCGATGGAGCCTTTATCGGCATGGAGGGTTTCGGGGCTTCCGGACCGTTTGCGATGCTGTACGAAAAGTTTGGCATCACGGCGGAACACGCTTATCAAAAAGCCAAAGAACTGCTCCGCCGATAAGCTGTTCGATCCCGGTCGCGCACGCCCAGTAAATAGAGAATTGCGTCCAGCCCGAGGTTCGACACCGCATGGTCGGCTTCTGCACGTACCACTGGCTTGGCGTGAAACGCGATCCCTAGACCGGCACGACCAAGCATCGGAAGATCATTTGCCCCATCCCCTACGGCAATCACTTGACGACGGTGAATTCCCTCGATCGCTGCAATTTGTTCAAGCAAATCCGCCTTCCGCTGGCCATTGACAATCGGTCCGGTGACAAGGCCGGTCAGGTGCCCGTCGACGATTTCAAGCTCGTTGGCAAACAGATAGTCAATCCCCAATCGCTGCTGGAGGCGGCGACCGAAATAGGTGAATCCCCCCGACAGAATCGCCGTCCGGTACCCCAAGGCACGGAGGTTGTCCATCAATGTCTCGGCCCCCTCGGTCAGCAGCAAACGTTCTGCAACTTTTTCAAGAGTTGCTTCGGGCAGTCCTGCCAAAGTCTTCACCCGCTCCCGCAGCGAAGTATCAAAATCGAGTTCGCCCCGCATCGCTCCCTCAGTGATCGCCGCCACCAAATCCCCAGAACCCGCTTCCCGCGCCAGTTCATCGATCACTTCCGCTTGAATCAAGGTGGAATCCATGTCAAAGACCACCAGTCGCCGCACGCGCCGGTACGCGTCGTCACGCTGCCACGCAATGTCGATCCCTTGTTCTCGACTGATCGTCAAAAAATGCGATTGCATTTCCAGCCGATCCCGTGGTTCGCCCCGCAACCAAAACTCAATACATGCCGAGCGAGTACCGACATCGGCGATCCGCGGTGGCCGCCCCGAAAGCCGATGAATGACATCGATATTCAGCCCTTGCCGGGTGATCACTTGAGTCACCGCCGAGAGGTGCGCTGCCGAAATCGAACGAGCAAGAACCGTCAGGATGTACCGCGAACGCCCCTGCTGGTCGACCCAGTGGTCATAATCGGCATCGGCAATTCGCTGAATCTGAAGCCGCAACTCTAAGCCCTCGCACAACTCGCTCATCGGACCATGCAAAGTCGTACCGCCGTCAACCCGGACCATAATCCCCAGCAGCAGCAATTGATGAATGACCGCTTGGTTGATATCCAGCACGTCTGCTCCAAGGGCCGCAAGCCGCTCGGTCAGCGCTGCGGTCAATCCAACGCGATCCTCCCCAGTGAATCGCAGCAAATAAATCTCACCCATTCCACTGAATCCCTTGCGTAAGTTCGACTATGGATTGGCACTTTATCGAAGCAAATCTTGCGGTGTATCTTCTGCAATATCCAGCAGAGCACGAAAACCTGCAACCAATGGAGATTTTTCTACAGCAGAACCCTGGAGATTCCAGGATCGAGCGCGGAAATTTTCAGGGTCATCTCACCGCCAGCGCATTCATCCTCGATGCAACCAGCGAACATCTGCTGATGATTCATCACAAACGGCTCGATCGCTGGCTGCAGCCAGGAGGACACATCGACCCGCACGATACCTCCCTGCACGCGGCGGCAATCCGCGAAGCGAGCGAGGAAACAGGCCTCGAGAAAGAGGTTCTCAGCCCCATCGAAACCTCTTCGCAGCTACAGCTGGCACGATTACCCAGCCGATCCCCTAGAACGCCGCAGGTCACCTCTGAGCTTTCGCCCTTCGTTCCGCTCGATCTCGATAGCCACCAAATCCCTCACAGTACGAAACGAAATGAACCGTCCCATTTCCATCATGACTGGCGATTCCTGTTTCGCACACAATCAAGTGCCCCCCTCCGCCCACAGGTTTCCGAGGTTCAGGCAGTTGCTTGGATCCCGATCGAAAAAGTTCAGCACTTCCCAGGATTCGATCGTGTCGTCACGAAGATCCGCAACGTGATCGCATGCTCTCGTTAATCATTGCTGTTTGTGTTCTCGTCGTCGTGCTTGGTGGAACCGCTGCCCTCTGGTTCACCTATGTCCGCGCTGAGGATCCGGAGCGGAAAAACGGTCCTCCACGCTCCTGATCACAGCTTCCCCGTCAGCGCCTTCGCCCTCTTCCTCGGCAGTAATTTCATGAGCGGTTGGGATCGTTCCTCTTTGGCTCGCCAGCACGCGTCCAGCGGCATGCCCCCCGAGCACTCCCGCAAGATAGAACGGACCGGCAAGACCTGGGAAGCAATGCCCTAGAGCATCCCCCACATACGTCCCGTAGGCAGGGTACAGCACGTGGTATGCCTCGCGGATCAGCTGCGGATCATGCTGGTCTTCGACGTATGCCATCACGTCTCGCGTTGCGATCCGTTCATGAAAGAGAGGGACTCCAGGAACCAGATACGCCACCGCGTACAATCCCGGATATTTTCGCCTCGCGAAATCCTTGGCATGTGCCCCTTCGTGCAAGGCAATCGACGGTAGGTCGCTGTAGAGATGAATCGTTGCGGTGAACGGATTGTAGTGATCCGCGCCAAAAACACGCCCAGGAATCAAGGTCTCCCCAAGGACGCTGATCGTCCCTACCGAGTAGCGCAGCGGCCAAGCCACCGACGTGTTTCGTCGCAACCGCCGCCAATCGTCCAGCGGATGATATTGATTCAGCCGCACTTTCACTTCGTCGAGCTCGTTTGCAGCCAGGTAGCCGGCAAGTACTCCTGCTGTTTCGGGGGAGATCCGGTGATTCTCGACGCGGCAGTTCCACAGCAGCACCTTCCCCGGAATCCCCCAAATCCATCCTGCACAATCAATCACCGGGAGCGGCGCCCCCTGCTCGATCTGCGGTTCCCCTTCAGCGAGTAGTGAATCAGGAAGATTGGAGCACCCAGGCAAAATGGGCTGCGGCGAGAGAACGTGACAACCAGTCAGGAGGCAACATGCAGACGCAACGAGCACAAGGTAGCGCACGGCTGAAACTCGCACTGAGGCTCTTGTTCACAACCCCCAAGCAGGGGCAGAAAGACGACTCACGGTGACGGCATAAGGATCGGGCTGCGCACTATTTATCGGGCTGCGGCGTGGGCTTGCTGCAGTTGGCTTGCCCAAGCTTCGATCAATGTTGCCTGATTTGCATTTCGATCGACTTCGCTGCGAACATCCAAGGAACGCTGCAGCAAGGTCCCCAACAGCCGCAGCGAGTCGAGGTCGCCGCTGGTCTCTAGCAGCGTGTCGCGGAGGCGTCGATGGTAGAATTCGGCCGCAAGATCGCTCACCACGCGCAGCCGCTCGCGCCGGTCTCGCGCCTCTGACCCACCCGCTTCGACATAGAGCGAGACTTGCTTTGCGAGCAGTATCGCCGAGGGCATCGCCTGAGAGAGGCTCTCATCGAGAAATTTCCGGAGCGCACGAAAATCCTCGTCGAGCCACAAGCGTGCTCTCGCTGGATCGCCCTCTGCTTGCTCCAGGGCAGCGCGAAGATCGTCGACCGAAGCGTCTTGTTCGCAAGAAGAATGCTGCAGAATCAGTAAGGCTTCCTCGAACGAGGGGGCTGCGAAGCGAACGATCTGGCAGCGGGAGCGAATGGTCGGCAATTGACGCTGGGCACTTGTTCCGATGAGAAAAATCAAGGCGGCCGGGGGGGGTTCTTCTAAGGTCTTGAGCAGCGCATTGGCACCCGCGTCACTGAGGTAATCGGCATCGTCAATGATGGCAATGCGTCGCGTGCCCGACATCGGGCTGAGGTGGAGGTCGCGGCACAAGCCCTCGCGCATCCGCAATTCCTTGCTTCCCACGAGGTCTTCCATGAGGATCACCGCTCGATCTTCCGCCTTACCGACTTCGAGCAAATCAGGATGGGTCGCGGCTTCGATTTGGACGCACGATTCACATTCGCCACACGGCTGTAAACTCGCCGCCGGCATCCGTGCGCACATCAATGACTGAGCGAGGGACCGCGCGAATGTTCTTTTCCCGATCCCCTCGGGACCCACAAACAGAAAGGTGCTCGCGAGACGTCCAGAACGAATCGCATGGCGAAACCACGCGCGCTGCTTTTCGTGACCAATGAGGAGCATAAGTCGGCAAACATGCGGAGATAAAGTTAACCTCCCCATTGTACCTCGCACCGTAATCCTCCCCAAGGGAGCAATCCTCAGGCCCGCAGTAGGCTGGCCCGCGCATGACGCCTATCGCGCGTATGTCGGATTGGGCTGCCATAGATAAAGAAAAAGCGGCAATTCTTCGCGGCTCAGGCCCGGGATGTCGATCGGAAACAGATCGTGCTGCAAGGGATCCGCGGGGGTGATTGCATAGGGGGTATCCCCGCGGTCCGCACAGCGGTGTAGCAGCACGGCCACCGGAGCAGCGCTGCAGGAAACTTGGGAAGCCGCAATCCTCAAGGCATCATCCAGATAGCCAATCGAATCGACCAGCCCCGCTTCAAGAGCCGTGCTCGCGGTGAGAATTCGGCCATCCAGGTACTCTTCCTTACCACTGAGCTGTATGCCACGTCCTTCCTCGATTCGCTGGTGAAACTGCTGCTGAAATTGCGTGGCGATGCGATTGAGGATTTGCCCCCCCTCTTCCATTCGTTGCTCGAATTCCTTCGTGGTCAAAAGTGAAGCATCCGCTTTGTAAAACGGACTCCCCACATCAATTGCTTTTCCCGCGCGAATCGGCTCGCAGAGAAGATCATTCTTCTCTGCCATACCCGACATCTGATACTGATTAAAGACAACCCCAATTCCACCGGTGATCGTCGTTGGATGAGCAACGATCAGGTCTCCTGTGGTCGCCAAATAGTAAGCGCCCGAGGTCCCCACATCCAGAAGCGAGACGACCACGGGGCGACCGGTATCCTGCTGGAACCGCTTGAGGTCCTCGCGCATGACGTCGCAAGCGCTGACCGCGCCCCCCGGGGAATTCACTCGAATGACCAGCGCGGCAATGTCCCGATGGCGGCGGGCGTAATCGAGCTTCGCTCGAAAGTCAGCCACCGGATTGCCACCAAGCGACATCGGACCTGTCCGATTGGCATTCACCATCAAGCCATGAATGTCGATGATCCCTACCTTGATCCCACCGTGAACCTTTTTCCCCACAGGCATCTCGACGATCGAGCTGGTGTCAAGAGCCGGTGCGATTCCCTGGGTCAGTCGGGTCCGAATCGAGATCGGTTGGTGAAGTTCGCATCCGAGTGCCAGCAAAACTCCCAGCATCAGCACCGCTTTTTTCCACTCGATATTCATCGCTGAGCCCCTCGTTGTTTAATTGCCGTAGCTAGGGTTAGGCTGCCACATGTAGAGAAACATGGGGAGCTTCGGCCGATTCAGCGGTGGAATATCCAGGGGAAGAATCTCTCCTTGGATCGGGTTGGAAGGTGTGATTGCGTAGGGGGTATCCGCAGGGTCAAGCTGCCGATGGAGCAGGACTGCCATCGCAGCTCTCTGGCCCGTAGGCTCCGCTGCCATCATGATCGCGTCATCAAGATATCCCACCAGATCTATCAGCCCGGCATCGATCGCATCGGACGGTGCCAAGATCCGTCCATCAAGGAAGGCTTCGTCCCCACGCAGTTCCTTCCCACGGCTGCTTCGAAGCCGTTCATGAAATCGCGATTGATATTCGTCAGCGATCGCTTGCAAGAGTTCACGGTTCTCCTCCGAGCATTCGCTGAGAACGGTCCCCACATCGATCTTCTCTCCAGCTTTTACGGGAATCCCGGCGATCCCCAAACGCTCCAGCGGTTTCTCGAGACTGTAGACATTGAAGATCACGCCAATCCCGCCAGTGATCGTGGTCGGAAGAGCAACGATCAAATCTGCTGCTGTCGCGAGATAGAGCGATCCTCCCGTCCCAACATCCATCAGCATCGCCACCACCGGTCGCCCCGTCTCCTCCTTGAACTGCTGCAACTCCCGCCACATGACATCGCATGCGGTCACGCCCCCCCCCGGCGAGTTGATGCGGACCACGATCGCACCCAGCTCAGGATGGCACCGAGCGTAATCCAATTTGGCTCGAAAATCGGCAACTGGATTTGTTCCATAGGACATCGCTCCTGTGCGATTCTCATGGACTAAGAGTCCGTCGACATCGATGATCGCGACCGTCGTTCCGCAGCGACCGTAGTGAGCAACGGGCATCCGGATGATGGGGCTCGAATCAACCCCAGAAGTGATCTCCTGCGTCAGGTGCGCTTTCATCTGCAGCGGCTGGCGGAGCTTACAGCCTCCGAGTCCTGCAACAATGAACAATCCTGCCAGGATTGCAAAACCCGAGCGCATTTCCATTCCTTTCCTGCTCCTGCACAACCCCCGAATCCATTCGGGCGCTCTGTGCTGGAAGGTCGGCACCCTCCAGAAGCTTCCCGCAACGATTCGCAGCCTCGAGCTTCCGGAGTGGTACCATGAGGTTCGGAATGTTACGCTTTTGAGGATCGTGCGTCTTAGAGCCTATCCGAAAAGGGGTCTGACCCTTTGGAGGCAAGTCGATTTCATTGGTTTTTGGGCCGTGCCGGAGAAGGTCAGACCCCTTTTCGGATAGGCTCTAAGCTAAGAACTTCTGGAGCAACCATGCGGCGATTTTTCCAATTTGAGCCACGGCCGTGGAACCGGATTGGCCAGCTCTCAGGGACTGGCCTTGCGTTTGCGGTCCTCACTTGTACCTTCGCGATGAACCTCTCAGCGAGCGATCCGCAAATAGCCAAGGAGCACGCGACAGCCAACCCTCTCTTCCAGCTCTTGACTGCGCCCGTGACCGCGCCGAGTGATTTGCTCGTCCCTGTTATGGATCATGGGATTGTCCTCCCCGCACCGATTCTCGCCGATGGATTATCGGCCGCGGAACAGAACAAGGTGCTCGAGCAATTCGCCACCGGGCGGAAAACAGTTTCACTCCCCCGCCTCCGCGCCCCGAAAATCGCCCATGATGCAATTCAGCTGTGGGATCATGCCAGGATCAGCGAGCTGAAAAAGATTCAAACCACCGATATGGTGACCACCGTGACGGCGGTTGTGACCGCCGAGGGTCGGCTTGAAACCGTTGCCGACAGGGAGTTTCTCGAACAGCTGATCGCGGTCTTTCAAGAGAAAAAACGCGAGCAAGATGATGAGCAAGCGGAACAACCGGAGGAAGAGAGCGCCGAAGTCGAAGCGGAGACCCTGAAGAAAGCAGGTATTGATCCGGAGCAGCTTGCCAACCAGGACCAGGAACGAATCCGCTGGGTGCGAGGTAGCCTGGAGGAAACGCTCAAGCTCTCGGGGGTGGCCCGCAGCTACTGGACCCAAACCAAAGACTCGGTCCTAATTGCTGTCGCCTTTGATCGGCGTTTTGATTTTGACGATAAACTCCGGCCTGCTTGGGAAAAATACGAGCGGAAAGAAAACGGTGCATTGGCCCTCGTGGAAAAAGGCTCTAGTTACTGTTTCGGAGCTTATGTCAAAGTCACCCAGCTGCAGGGAACCGATATTCTCTTCGCCGAGCTGCATGCGGCCGTGATTCAGCCGCATGTTTGGTTCAAAGGGCGAGACACGCTATCGAGTAAATTGAGTACGCTGGTCAATGACGAGGCGAAAAGCCTGCGCAGGAAGCTCAGGAAATAACCGCGATGTGGTTCACGACGTTTATTTTTGCGAACCTCTGGGGTCGCCGGACCCGCTCGGGATTGACGCTCCTGGGTGTCGCGATTGCCGTGGCAGTGATCGTCGCTATGTTTGGTGTCGTCAAGGACTTTGAGAACTCGCTCACCGCGATGTATCTCGAAAATGGCTACGACCTCGTGGTCATGGATAGTGGCAGCATGGGGATCGATGATGGAGCCCTGGACGAGTCTTTTGCTGCGAAGATTCGAACTGTCGCAGGAGTGCAGGAAACCCACCCAGTGCTTCTCCTTTATTCGAGTGCCAAGGATCCCCAGACCCCGGGAAGGCAAACGATGGTCTCGATGCAGGGAATCCGCTGCGACTCGCCGGATGCACGCAATCTTGAGATTACTTCTGGCCGCATGTTTGTCGATGGCGAAAAACCAGAAATCGTCATCGGCGAACGGTTGGGTGATACACTCGGAAAAAAGCCGGGTGATTCGCTGCTCCTTATCGAAGACCATAAGTTTGACATCGTGGGGGTCTTTCGCAGCAAAAATATGATCATCGCCAACTCCATCCTGATCCCGCTCGACGCGATGAAAATTGCCAACGGAGCGGAGGAGGTGACTCAGTTTCTTGTCATTCTTGACCCCAAGGGAAGAGCGGATATGCCGCGGGTCCAAAGTGAGATCCGCGCGATCGACGATCAATTGAAAGTCTATCCCGTTCGCGAGATCGTCGATCAAAGCCAGGAGATTCGTGGTGTTCGCGCTTTTTCTTGGGTGACTTCTTCGATCGCGCTGCTGATCGGATCGATTGGGATGCTGAACACCTTAATGATGTCTGTTTTCGAACGGACCCGAGAGATTGCAACCTTGCGGGCAATCGGTTGGCGACGATGGCGAATCGCCGTGCTGATTCTTGGCGAATCGACACTCCTGTGCGCCCTTGGGGCAGGGCTGGGAATCCTGGGTGCGGTCCTGATGGTTCGTGGCCTGATGCTCTTTCCCGATGTCGGGCATTTAATCTCGGGAAGGATATCGCTCGAAGTGATTCTCAAAGGATTCGCCCTAGCGCTCAGCCTGGGATTGCTCGGAGGCCTCTACCCAGCTTGGCTCGCCGCACGGATGGCCCCTGTGGAAGGACTCAGGCATGACTGAAAGCCCACTCCCTCCTACAACCACTCCGCTGCTCGAAACGATTTCCGTCTCACGCTATTTTGCCGATGGAGATGTCAGTGCGGTGAAGGAGGTATCGCTGCGAATCTACGCTGGCCAGTACATTTCGCTTGTCGGCAAAAGTGGCTCCGGGAAATCAACGCTCCTGAACCTCCTCGGCGCGCTCGACGAGCCATCATCAGGAACCATCTTTTTTCGTGGAGAGCCGCTCGCTAATTATGGCGACCTCGCACGATTTCGTTCGCAAGAACTCGGCTTTATCTTCCAGTCCTTTCATTTGGTTTCGGTCCTCACTGCAGAGCAGAACGTGCAGCTTCCGATGTTCGAAAGCGGCAGGACCGCCCCCCAACGGCTCGCCCGCGCTCACGAGCTGCTGGAACTTGTCGGCATGTCTCACCGCGCCAAGCACCTCACGAGTAAGCTCTCGGGCGGAGAGCGTCAGCGTGTGGCCATCGCGCGGGCGCTAGCAAATGACCCCTCGCTCCTCTTGGCTGATGAACCGACGGGGAATCTCGATACGAAAACCACTGAGGAAATCATTCGCCTCTTTGCTCGCTTGCATCAAGCGGGAAAAACAATCCTCATGGTAACACACGATCCGACTCTCGCCGCCCAAGCAGAAATCACCTGGACGATGGTCGACGGACGACTGCTAATCCCGGTTTGATCGCGTTTCGCGTCGGGTCAAAGCAGAGAGGAGTGCGGCGCTATGAAACGTCTCGCAGGCTCGCAGCTCTCAGAACCACGATTTCTTCTGCACCCCATAAACCTGCCAGAATTCTTCATCGCTCTTGGTGAGGTAGATGATTCCCTCAATGAATCCGATGATACCTCCCAGCCCGCAGGTCACGAGCGTAATTCCGATCCGGATGAGTCCGCCTGTGGTATCCCCGAGGAGAAATCGATGGATCCCAAAGCCACCAATGACAATTCCGCAAACACCCGCGGCAACCTTCTTACTGATGAAATCCTGCTTGTTCATCGATCATCCTCGTGCGAAACAACTGGGAATTCATTGGCTCACAAAGAATCCTCTCTCCCGCAGCTACCCGAGATCATCGAGCAGACATCATCGAGCACACACCATCAGGCCGAGATATTCGGGACGAATGCTGGAAATTGAACCACGGCTTGAGAAGAAAGAGAAGAGCGGAGGGCACGGGACTCGAACCCGCAACCGGTCACCCGGCAACTGATTTCGAATCAGCCTC
>Ga0169931_10003231_pt1 | contig 26002 bp, 22 predicted proteins | sample Kivu_15m_20L_FD_129675 | JGI IMG/M metagenome (GOLD analysis project Ga0169931, IMG submission 129675) | Freshwater microbial communities from Lake Kivu, Western Province, Rwanda to study Microbial Dark Matter (Phase II) - Kivu_15m_20L... | ecosystem: Environmental > Aquatic > Freshwater > Lake...
CAAGATTTGTTTCGGTCTCCAACCGTCGAATCTTAGGGAATATCTGATCCGGGCGCAAGTCTTCCTAAATTACCAAAAGCCCCCAAAGTGCGCGCTGGCCCTGACCGATTCTATGGTCAGTACTTGGCGCGGTATCTGTGCTGTCCATAACACCCGCCGGTCGGGGCCACGGCCGCAGACCGCGGGTCCGGGCCATTCGCTGTTCCGTAATTCTCAAACGTAAGCGTCCGACAAACCCGTTTCTTGTCAGGGTCTGTAGTTTGGAGCCCGGTGTCTTCCGGTTTCCCGATTCTCCCTGATGAGGTGGTCCATGAGCAAATTGGAGCCGTTGTGGCGTGAGCGGATTCATTGGGTGCTGGCGCCGGCCTGACCATCGCGGCGGCCTGTGCTGAGCCCGGCGTGTCAGCGGCGTCCGTCTACCGCTGGAAGAAGTTGTTGGCCGAAACGCCGGCATCAGAACCGCAGGGCGCAAAGCCCCTAATCCGCATTTCGGGGGCGACGAGGTCTCCGGGGGCGAATCTGCCGTTTCTTGCCGTTCAAGTACTGCCGAAATCGCCGCTCATGAAAGCGTTCCGGTATGCAAGCAACAACTGGAAGGCACTCCATGTCTACACCACGGATGGTCGACTGACCATTGATAAGAACATGAGTGAGCGAACAGTTCGCATGATCGCAATCGGGCGAAAAAACTGGTTGTTCATCGGCAGTGAGGCAGCGGGCTACCGGATGGCCGTTTTGTACTCAATCGTCGCGAGTGCCAAACGGCATCACCTCGAACCCTTCGCCTGCGTCCGCGATCTGCTTCTGCAGATGAGATCACTCTGCTGCAGTCCCGCAGGGACAGCGACAGCTGTATCGCCACCTGATCCACCAAACACGGGACTACCAATGTCTGATGCTGCAAGACTGGATGCAACATCGCACAGGCCGTAGTGTGATTTCGCCCCCCATTGCCGTGCAAACTTTTCCCTCGAGCAGCGCCGCCGCGCGCTCGGTGATAAGTTCATACCAATGAATTGCGATCATCAGTTGATGACCAATCCCTGCGGCTCTGCGCTGCGAAGATTGATTGCCAACCCCGCGGCTTGCACTTGATGGCGTGAACGACTGCGGTGATCGTCGTATCTCCAGGAGCCCCAACGCCGATCGCCGGTTTTCCGGACAGACTTTCCGGATCAGCACACAGCAGGCATCTCCCTCAGTCCTCTGCCGAAAGCGTCTCTTCCCAATCCTATTGATTGCCGCTTCCCCCGGTGATCCTCGACGCCACGAATGCCGAGACGCGCGTGGTGGGGGTTCGAACCATCTCTCGCCAGTCCTGAGTCACCATTGCAACGAGCACGTCACACCCCTAGGCTCAACCTAAACCGTTGCAGCGTCGCAGTCGGCAAGGAGGCAATCGGCAGGCCCCGATGTTCGGCCCCCACCGTCCCCCACTTTCGATGTCATCCCCCCCCTCGCCGTCGCCTTCGGCGGCCGAGGGCTGGGATGGATTTGTCGGACGCATACCCTGACTCCACCACCCGATCGAGTCCTGCCGGGGAGCACGGCCCAGACGGAGACTCCATGCAGAGCGAGATGTGCTGCCAGCTGGTCTCGGACAAACGTCTGCTCCATTTCGCCTTCTCCGATAACTACAAGCTCATTCATTGCTCGGACCTCCCCGAACAATGTTCTTGCGCCAGAGTTCTCCCACAGAATAGTCCTCAAGCCAGCTGGCCAACCTGTCCTCGTACAGTCTTTCAAAGGTGGACCGCCCATGCTGGCGACTTACAACGACAATTTCATGCGGCTCGAAGTAGTCAAGCAAGGTGGGTGACTGTGTGGAAATAATCACCTGCGTTCGCTCTGAAGCGGATTTCACAAGGTCGGCGAGGACGGAGATGGCGTATGGGTGAAGGCCAAGTTCCGGCTCATCCACGACAATGGTGGCCGGCGGATCTGGTTGAAGAAGTACCGTCGCCAGGCAAATGAATCTGACCGTTCCATCCGACAGCTGATTCGGTTGGAACGGAAAATCGCATCCCTTTTGCTGCCACTCCAATCTCACCTGTTCTTTTTTTCCTTTGGTCCTCGGACGCAACAGAAAGTCGTCAAAAAAGGGGGCGATCAGCCGCACCGTATCCCGGATCAGCGCGTAACACCCCTCGTAGTTCTCACGAAGCTCAAGCAGGAATGCGGCGATGTTGGATGCGTCATGTCGCAAGCGTTCCGAATCCCGAAGAGATTGGTCTCGTCGCACTGGAGCAAGATCGCTGGTGTCATGAAAATGATAAACGGTCCAGCTTGATACTGACTCGTAGACATAATGTCCTGATCCGAGCCAATTGGGGTTTTGAAGGCTCTTCTCATTCCTTCTGGTCTTCATCTGAGATTCAATGAGTCCCGTGACTTTCACCGAACTGGCCCCGTAGCCCATTGTTTCGGTACTGATAATAAGCAACCCCGAGGCGGTTGCCTGAAGAGTGTGGCCGTACCAGTTTTTGCCGAAGTCCACACGACAGGTGATTTCCTGTGTGACTTTTGGCCCCAGAAACAGGAACCCGTCTCCGCCACCCGCCGCAAGGACATAGTTCCGAAAACCTTCATCCACCATGGCTCTAAGCATTCGAAAGAAGTCGATAAAATTCGACTAGCCTGCACCGTTCGCCCCAATCAGCACAGTCAGGCTGCCCAGCTCCAAATCTTCCAGCGACTCGATGGACTTGAAACCCCCTAGGGTGATTTTGTCAATTTCACGACCCATTACACATCCTCCTTCTCGAACATCAGACGCCCGAATTCTCCTTCGATGAGACGTACTTTCCATGTCTGGTTACCACGACGCGGGCATCGAACAGGGCCATCGATGAACGATCCATGCCCCCGGGCTGATGCATCGCGGTGCAGTTCTGGCATTCGTTTCTGGTCTGGCGTTTTTTTGGTCGTCGCTGGACGCTCGGCAGTTTATCGGCATTTATGGGAAATACCAATTCACGGCAACAGAACTGTACCACCACGGGGTTGAGGGTCAGCGACCATTCCGGCGGCAGGCATTGAAGGGGAATCGCGTTCAGGCGGAGCCCGAGAAGGTTCCCGTGTGCTCGCGGCAAGGATGCGACTCAGAAGGAACTTCGCCCTAAGACGGTGAAACGATGGTAAGGCAGGAGTTCGGGGGCGTTTTGGGCTCGAGCAGGGAAAGGTCATGGATTGTGGTCTTCAGCAGTGAAAAGGCTGGGTGTCCGCTTCGTGGAGCGAAACGCGACTATGGACAGCGTTCGTGCTGTTTCAATATCCCAGCGTCGCCCGCCCGAGGACGCTCTTTGACCCAGGGATCGCCTGCACATACCGAGGCTTTCGAAAAGATACAGCCGTCGAAGTACGCAACCGGAGCAGCGACTCCTGCGGCTTAATGGCACCCGCACAATGTCCTTTCCACCCGGTTGACGGCGCCTGCCCAGGCCATCACAGGTGTCGTTGCACGCCAATCGCCATGCTCCACGGTCGATCCATGAATTGCGAACTCGTCGCAGACAACTTCACTAAGACCGGATCCAACGACTATGCCGGCGTTGCGGCATTTCTGTGGTTGATCTGGTGGGGTTGTTAGCTAGTCCCACGGACTTTGCAGGCGGCGAAAGCGGCGATCGGTACCGGGGCGGAGCGATGTCACGCGGGTGGTGGTGCGGCCTGATTTGCGGAGCAGGAAGGTGCTGAACATGCCAGCAAGGAAGCCTCCGATGTGCGCCCACCAGGCGACGCCACCTGCCTGGCCGCCACCGGCAGCAAACGAGCCCTGGAAGAGCTGGATCAGGAACCAGATTCCAAGGAATACGGGGGCAGGGATCACAATGAGCTGCAGGAAGAAGAGAATCGGCACCAGCGAAATGACATTGGCGTGCGGATACAAAAGCAGGTAGGCGCCCATCACGGCCGCCACGGCACCACTGGCGCCAATCGTGGGCACGACTGAACTGGGGTCTGCTGCGTAGTGGCAGAAACTGGCAAACGTCCCGCAGGCGAGGTAGAAGAACAGATAGGGCAGGTGCCCCAGACGATCCTCGACGTTGTCCCCGAAAATCCAGAGGAACCAGAGATTTCCAGCCAGATGCAGGAGGCTCCCGTGCAGGAAGATGCAGCTGCACAGCGTGGTCCAGACGGGGAACGGGGTCTGAGGAATTTCGATGGGCGTACGGAGTTCCCGGATGCCGAGGGGTGTTTCAACGGCCCGCCGATTCTCGATGACAAGGGGCCGATCAGGCTGCTGCAGACGAGCTGGAATCAGGGAGAAGCGGAAGATCAGACTGTCTGCAGAATCGCCGGTCTGCAGGAAGAATACGAAGCAGGAGGCAGCGATCAGCAGGTAGTTGATGATCGGCAGTCGGCGGGAGGGAATATTGTCGCGAAGTGGGATCACTGGAGCCGGGTCAGTTTTCAGGCGGTGCGAGCGACCGGTCGCGAAGCTGTTTCGGCTTCGGCCGTCAGCTGATCGACAGGAGTGGCGGACTGGGACTGGAGACAACGAGCGGCATGGACATTGACGCGGCGGTCATATTCGTCGGTCAGCCGGACGCGGGCACTGTTGTGACCCGCACCACGAGCGATCCAGAGCTGCGTGCCGCTGCCGGCGAGATGTTGCAGGCGACGGGCGACTTCGGTGGAGATGTAGGAATCCGCGGAGCCGGAGATCAGCAGGACGGAGCGGGCTTCGAGGTGGGCCACTTCGTCTTCAAGATGCACGTACCGACAGCCGCGTCGGCGTTCGCTGAGTGCCATCACGCGACGCAATGTGCGAGAAATATGCCATTCAGGGAAGAATCTGAACAGCGATTTCGGGACAAACAGGCCGGCAAATCGATCTGCGAAGAATCGAAGAGTGGTGATGGTGCCGAAGGCGCTGTCGGCAATGACGCCGCGGATACGGTGATAGCGGCAGGCCGCCAGCAACGCAGCCACACCGCCGCGGCTGACACCAAAGGTGAGGATTGGGAGCGTGCTGAGGACCGGGTGGGCTTCGATGAATTCCATGGCCGCAGCCACGTCCTGCATTTCGAATTCGGTCATCCAGTGACTGGGAGAATACCCATCAAGCGAATCACTCTCGCCCTGATTGCGAAAGTCGAACGACATAACAACATAGCCCGCATCGATCAGGGACTGGCAATAGCGGGGTGCTGTCCAGTGATTCCCTCGGTGCTCGGGAAGAAACAGCACAAGTCCAACGGGATCCGGAAGTTCGGAATTGATGAGCGAACCATGCAGTGTCAGGCCATCGGACGCCCGAAAAGTGATTGGGACAGCCGTGGGGACAGGTTCTGCGGGGATCACATTGAAGGCAGGCGCCTTTTCGAAGTGATCACAGATTCTGGGGACCAGAAGGCGTCTGACTACAACCGCGTCGGTGACGAAAGCGGCGAGCAGGAGGGCGACAAGGACGGCGAATGCCACTGGAGCAATCTCCAAGGGGTTCTGCAGCAGTACGAATCCATCCAGGGAATGGGAGCAACCCCCAAATGTGGGGGAGCGTGGAGGGAGATCCATCGCAGGATGGCGGCGGAATTACCCTTCGAACTGTGACAATATGAGCGCTACATTCTGGCCGCCAAAGCCAAAACTGTTGGAGAGTGCTGCTTTGATGCGTTTTTCCCGTGGTTGATTCGGGATGTAATCGAGATCGCAGTCGGGATCGGGAGTTTCGTAGTTGATGGTTGGGGGGAGTACACCATCGCGGATTGCCAGCAGGCAGGTGATGGCTTCGACAGCGCCGGCGGCGGCGATGAGGTGTCCCATCATACTTTTGATGCTGGAGACCGGGGTGTTCCAGGCATGTTCACCGAGGCCTCCCTTGACGGCCATGGTTTCGATCTGGTCGTTGACTTTGGTGCTGGTGCCGTGGGCATTGACGTAGCCGATTTGATCGGGGTTGATTTGAGCATCTTCGAGTGCCATGCGGATGCAGGCGATCGCTCCGCGTCCCTCAGGATGAATATCTGTAATTCGATAGGCATCTGCGGTGGATCCGTAACCCCGGACTTCGCCGTAGATTTTGGCACCACGGGCTTTGGCGTGGGTGAGTTCTTCGAGGATGAGCATTCCGGCGCCTTCACCGAGCACGAAGCCATCGCGATTGAGGTCGAAGGGACGTGAGGCAGTGAGCGGGGAATCGTTGCGTTCGGACAGGGCGGTGAGGAGGTTGAAACCAGTGACGCCGAAGGGGTGGATCATGGAGTGGGCGCCGCCGGAGAGCATGATGTCAGCTTCGCCGCGACGGATGATTTCTGTGGCTTCACCGATCGCCTGGCTGGATGCGGCGCAGGCTGTGAGGCAATTGAGGTTGGGCCCCTGAGCATTGAAGATGGCGGAGAGGTGGGCAGCGGGCATGTTGGGTTCGAGCTCGAGTTCGAACCGAGGATTCATGCGGTCGATAAAGCACTGAGTGAAGTGCCTGAGATCGACACTGCCGCCTCGGGATGCTTCGGATACCAGCGACATGAACTGCAGGAAGTTCTGTTGTCCTTCACCGGCCCCGAGATAGACGCCGAACCGTGCCGGGCTGAAGCTGGGGTCGGCATGGATGCCGGAATCTTCAACGGCCTGCCGGGCGGCACCGATGGCGAATCGCACATTGCGTCCAGCATCAGCGAACGCAGCCGGGTTTTCCACCTGAGCATCGAAGTCGTAGTTACGAACTTCGGCTGCGAATTGAGTGGGAAAGCCGGTGGCATCAAAATGCGTGATGGGACCGACCCCATTGGCACACCTCAGCTGAGCCTGCCACATTTCCATGGCAGTGTTGCCGATGGGTGTCACTGCACCGATTCCGGTTACCACAACCCGACGTTTTTCCATAGGTTACTCCCCCTGCCCTGAGTCGGGCCCGTTCGAACCAGGCTGGCGTCCATCCCCGGCTTTGCCGACGGTCAGGATATCCAGCAGGTTCATGCGGAACACGAAGTTTTTCTGATCGATCCGACTGAACTGCGGATCATCACTTTTCAGATGGGCGAAGACGATTTCTGCGGATGCGACGGCGCGATCCCCGACAGTGGCTTCCACAGTGGCCGAGCCACCTTCTTCGCGGGCATCCATCAGTCGAGCTGTGTAGACGATTTGATCACCGGGGCAGGCCCAGCTGTGGAACGTCACTTTGGGAACTTTGGCAAGAATCACATTGTAGGCGAATTTGAAGTGTTCGCCCAGCAGAATTCCCCCAGTCTGCGCCATGCCTTCGATCATGAGCGACCCTGGCATGACGGGGAAACCGGGGAAATGGTCGTGCAGGTGCTCTTCGGCCAGCGACACGTTTTTCACGGCGCGGGCGAGCTTTCCCGATTCGAATTCGATGAACCGATCGATCCAGTACCAGCGCATGGAAGGCCATCTGGCAAGAGTAGGGGGGGGGACCTGAGGTTGCGCAGCGGGAGGCCGGGCACGCATCAGGCAGCCATCATTTTACTCGCGCTTCAATAAAGCGGCAGATCATCCCCACGGTAAACAGGTCCCAAATTCGGGAAACGGTTGGGTCGTCTGCAAAGGAGTCGATGTCGGCGTGAGGCATCCGTCGGCGGAGTTCTTCGAGACCCTCGGGGGTGACTTTCCCGGCCACAACGAAACCGGAATCGGCAGAGGCGAGGTTTTCGGGGAAGAGTTCACCGCGGGGGATTTTGATGTCGAAGCATTTTTCGAGGCGAAAGACGATGTCGAGGAAGTCGATCGACTCGGCTCCGAGATCGCCCATGAGCGTGGCAGTGGGAGTGACTTCGTCGTCGTTAACGCCGAGGGCATCAACGAGTGTTTCCTGAACTTTTTCGAAGATTTCATCAGAGGAAGGCATGGACCATTATCTCCTGAGCCGGCGTTGTTGAAGAACTCCGACTGTGGCCGCCAAAATTTTGTGCGGACTGTTTCGGGATGACGGCATTCCCGAAAACAGCACCCAGATATGTGAATCACTGATGAACGATGTCACCGATGACACACGCCGCTGCAGGTTTGTCACGGCCATCCCCCGGCTGCGACAAACATGCATTTGCGAGTATTGTTGCTGGAAAACGAAAGAACTTCCAGGCCAACCGGGCAGCGTGGCCGGTTTGGATCTGTTTTTTGGTGGATTCGGGACAGTCAGGCCGCATCACACCTACATTCCCCCAAGAGTCAGACCACCATCAACTTTGAGGATCTGGCCGGTAACGTAGGATGCTTCGTCGGAGGCGAAGAAGAGGACGGCAGAAGAAATATCAGCCGGCTGGCCAAGCCGCCGGACGGGAATTTTCTTTTTGATTTCGTCGCCTGCTGCGTTCACAACCGCAACGGTCATGTCCGTTTCGATAAAGCCTGGGGCGACGGCGTTTGCCGTAATTCCCCGGCGGGCCAGCTCCGTGGCGATGCAGCGAGTGAATCCTTCAACGCCGCCTTTGCTGGCTGCGTAATTGGCCTGCCCGGGATTACTTGTGTCGGCCGCTACGCTGCTCATGTTGATGATGCGACCGTACCGCTGCCCCATCATCTGGCGTGTGACGGCCTGGCAGAAGTTGAATACGCTTGTCAGGTTGGTATCGATCACGTCCTGCCACTGTTCAGATGTCATGGTCGCCAGCAGCCCGTCGCGGATAATGCCAGCATTGTTGACGAGAATATCGAGTCGCCCCCATTTTTCCACAACGGCGGCAACAACCTGATCCGCCGCCTGCCTGGAACGCACATCGGCCTGAATCGCCCAGACTTCGCAGCCTTCAGCGACCAGGGCAGCGGAAACGGCTTCTGCAGCAGTCGCGTTGGAATTGTAAACGAAGGCAACTTTGGCACCATTTCGGGCGAGCGATTCCACGATGGCACGGCCGATGCCTCGGCTGCCACCCGTGACCAGAGCAATGCGACCTTTGACTGTCATTTGGAAAAACTTTCGAGAAATATGGGACGGGGTATGCAGAGATCAGCGGGAGGCCACGTGCCGGCCGGTGAACTGACCTGTTCCATCGACCTGCACCAGCAGATCGCGGAGCGACACTGTGAGTCGCTCGTCGTTTTCCCGCAGGCCGGGATTCAGGTCGGCAAGATTCTGGAGTGACAAAGTCAGTCGGGCGCTGACGGCGGACCGCCCATCGACGGTACCAGCCACCTGAAACTCAGGCTGCTGCGCAGAACCCCCGCGGAAACTTGCGGTTATCACCAGCGTCTCACCCGGCTTCACAAAGCCATTGAACCGCACGGCACGAGCCTGCTGAAGCAGAATGGTGCTGTAGCGAAAATCGTCAGTGACGCGCGAAAGCCATGCGCACGTCTGCACCATGCATTCCACCATGAGCACCCCAGGCAACACTGCGAAGCCCGGGAAATGATCCTGGAGATACTCTTCTGCAAGGGATACGTGCTTGAGCGCCTGAATGCTTTCGCCGCGAGTCAGACTTGTTATGCGATCGACGAGACAAAACTTCATGCGTGGAAACAGCGATTGAAAGGAAGAGGTGAAAGGAATCAGGAACGCCTTCGAGCGAACCCGGGTCCGGATATTACAGTTTTAACAGCGATTCCCCAAATCAGAACCCGAGTCGCCTGGCGATTTGGAGAAAATGCCGCAAAGCCCCCCATTCCCCCACCTGTTGGAGGACAGAAAGGTTTCCTAAAATCAGGAACAATCGCTGCAATCCGCACAATCGAACTCAAAATCTCCACTCAACCCCCGCAACTCATGCCCCTCAAACTACCCATTCGATTCATTCAAATCAATTTTCGTTTCCCCTTCACTCTTTCATGTGCTAAGCTATCGTCATCCGAGAGGACTGCGTTGACTGAGAGTTCTATTCTGAATGGAGCATTCAGGAAAGGCCGGCAGCGCAAAACGCCCTGACAAAGTGTCAGTCGCGCATGGTCTGATCCTTGTGTGTGAAAGTCAGAAGGAGTTTCAAAGAATGCGATTCGTTCTTTCCATGGCACTTGTCGCCGCCGTATCGGCGTCTGCCGAAGCCGGTGGCTGCTTTGGCAAAAAGACAAGCCGTTGCTGCTCTGCACCCTGCAGCCCCTGCACCACGCCCTGTGCCGCCCCCTGCGAACCAGCAGGCACGTGGGAAGTCGTCAAGCGGACCGTCTGCGTCCCCGAAATGGTCACCGAGAAGAGAACTGTTGACGTATGCGTCCCCGAGTGGGTCGAAAAGTCCGGCACTCGCAAGGTCTGCAAGACTGTCGTTGAAGAAGTCGATCACAAGTACACGGTGATGGTCCCAACCACCGAAGAACGTGAAGGCAAGAAGACCGTCTGCAAGCCGGTCTGGGTTGAAAAAGACGTGACCTGCACCGTTATGGTCGCTCATGAAGAAGAGCGTTCAGGCGTCCGTCACGTTTCTCACGTCGTCCCCGTCGTGAAGAAACGCAAGGTCTGCCAGGATCAGGGCACCTGGGAAGAACGCGTTGTTGAACACGCCTGCCACGGCCACAAAGGCTGCGGTAAGAAAAAGCACTGCGGATGCTGTGCTTCTGCCTGCGGATCCGCCTGCGGAACTGCCTGCGGCGGCTGTGCCACCACCACCGTCTGCAAGGTTTGGGTTCCGAAACTCGTGGAAACTGAAGTGGAATACACGGTCCACGAATGCCACGTCAAGGAAGAGCCCTACACCTACAAGGTCACCGTTTGCAAGCCCGAACAGAAGACCGAGAAGGTCCGCGTTTGCGAATACGTCAAGGAAGAAGTTGCATACAAGTACCACGTCACTGTCTGCAAGGAAGAAGAACGCTCCTGCAAGGTGAAGGTCTGCCGCAACGAGTGGGTCGAAGAACCTCACACCTGGAAAGAGTGCACCTGGAAGCACGAGAAGAAGGAAGTTGAAGTCCAGGTTTGCAAGATGGTTCAGAAGGAAGTCGAATGCAAGGTATGGCACGCGGCTCACAGCCACGGCTGCTCTTCCTGCAAGTAATCTCCCGGAACAACCTCGGGGCTGACACGCCGGTTTTCTCCAGCCCCTGACAACGTTGTTCAAAAACAAAAGGCAGTTCGCTCATTATTTGAGTGAACTGCCTTTTTTGTTTCTTTATTTTTGGCTTCGAAGGGCAGTGGTTATCGATTTTCGTCCACTGCTGCCACTTCGATATGCAGTTCCTTCAGCTGCCTCTCATCCACCACTGCAGGGGCTCCTGTCAGCAGATCCGATGCCTTTTGTGTTTTCGGAAACGCGATCACTTCACGGATGTTTTCGTTTCCGGACAGCAGCATGACCCAACGGTCAAGCCCAAGCGCGATACCGCCGTGCGGTGGAGCACCAAACCGCAGAGCCTCCATCAGGAATCCGAAGTTGCGTTCCGCATCTTCGGACTTCAGGTTCAGCAGGTCAAAGACGGTTTGCTGCACTTCTGAATCATGAATACGGACGCTGCCGCTGGCTGCTTCGTATCCGTTCACGACAAGGTCGTAGCTGTCGGCACGAACGCGGGCGGGATCGGTTTTGAGAAATTCGGTATCGGCCGGGTTAGGCTGGCAGAAGGGGTGATGTTCTGCGTCGAAACGCCCTTCTTCGGCGTTCCACGTGACAAGTGGAAAATCGACCACCCAGAGGCAGCTGAAGGAATTGGGGTTATAAAGCTGCTGTTCTTTTGCGATGCGATTGCGGAGAGCAGCGAGTGCAGCGCAGGTGACTTTCCATGAGTCGGCGACGAAGAGCAGCAGGTCGCCGTCTTCCCCCTGCATGCGGCTGATGATTGTCTGCTGCTGTTCTTCAGTGAAGAACTTTGCAATTGTCGATTCCAGTTTGCCGCCGACAACCTTCATGTAGGCGAGTCCCCGAGCACCGAATTCGCCGATGAAGTTCTTGAGATCCACATCCAGCAGTCGTCGGCTGTACTTTTCGGCTCCGCCTTTGACATTCAATCCTCGAATGTGGCCTCCGCCAGCGGCCGCGGCCTTGAATACGCCAAACTCGCTGGCCGCAGCAATGTCGGTGATTTCCGTGATTTCCATGCCGAATCGCATGTCCGGCTTGTCGCAGCCGAAGCGAGTCATGACGTCGTGCCATGTGAATCTGGGGAGCGGCAGCGGAACATCAATGCCGCGAACCGTCTTCATCACAAAAGCGACAAGGCCATCGATGGTGTTGAGCACATCATCGCGTTCGACAAACGCCATTTCGACGTCGATCTGAGTGAATTCGGGCTGTCGATCAGATCGCAGGTTTTCGTCGCGGAAACAGCGTGCGATCTGATAGTAGCGATCGTAGCCGGCCACCATCAGGATTTGCTTATACAGCTGAGGGGACTGGGGCAGGGCGTAGAAGCTGCCGGGGTGGACGCGACTGGGGACGAGATAGTCGCGGGCACCTTCGGGAGTGCTGCGACCGAGCATCGGGGTTTCGATTTCAAGGAAATTCAGGGAATTGAAGTACTGGCGTGTGGCCTGGGCGAGCTGGTGCCGCAATATCAGACCGCGCTGCAGTTCGGGACGCCGAAGATCCAGAAAACGATATTTCAGACGCAGCTCTTCATTCGGAAGTTCTCCACCTTCGATTTCAAACGGCGGAGTTTTACTGCGTGACATGAGCGTCAGCTGTTTGACACGGATTTCGATTTCACCAGTTTCGAGTCGGGAGTTGGTCATGCCATCTCCGCGATAGCGAACTTCTCCGGTGACCCGGATGACGTCTTCGCGGCGGAGGCGTCGGGCGAGGGCGTCGATTTTGGCGTCGTCATCGGTATTGAAGACAACCTGAGTTTTTCCGTAGCGGTCACGGAGATCGACAAATACCAGCTCCCGCCCCTGCTCGCGGTAGCTGTGCACCCAGCCGGCGAGAGTGACGGTTTGCCCGGAATGTTCGCGACGAAGTTCGCCACAGGTATGTGTTCTGTACACTGGATTTGGATCCGAAAAAGTCGGCAGGATGGATTGGCAACCCCGGCCAGGCGAGTCAGCGCGAGAATCCGGGGGGAAGCGATTCAGTTGTGGCGGAGTATAGAAGGTTGGATCGACTTGGGGAAAGCGGGGTTCCAGCTTCCCGGAACGAGTTCCGGTGAATCGGGAGCTGCCAGATCACGGCAGACCACCTCGCAATCCTCCGCCACGGCTCCTCATTCGGCAGAATCTGCCGCGATTTTTCCACCCCACATCCAAATCCGCTCGTTTTTTCTGAATCCTCCCGCAGCCGATTTTCGTTACAATCGCCGTCCCTCCAGGTTTTTCTGATCCTCTGAAAGTTGTCTGCCATGAGCCTTGTCCAGCTGCCGGAACCCTCCGCTCCCGAAGAAAATCCTCTCGATCTGATGGACGAAATCGAAGCTCTTAAGCGGGAACGGGATGCGGCCATCCTTGCACATTTCTACGTCGATGGAGAAATCCAGGACATCGCCGATTTCACCGGCGACAGCCTCAAACTGGCCCGGGACGCTGCGCGTATCACCAATTCCACCATTGTCTTTGCCGGTGTCCACTTCATGGGTGAATCGGCAAAGATCATGAATCCTCAAAAGCGGGTGCTCATTCCCGACATGCTGGCCGGCTGCTCGCTCGCTGACAGCTGCCCACCGCAACAGCTCCATGCGTTCCAGGAACGCCTCCGTGAACTCGGACGAAAGTTCCAGACTGTCGCTTACATTAACACCTCCGCGGCAGTCAAAAGCCTCTGCGACTGGATCGTCACCAGCGGCAACGCGCGAGAGATCATTGATCGCGTTCCGACCGACGTTGAAATCCTCTTCGTCCCCGACCAGCACCTCGGACGTTACCTTCAGGAAATCACCGGACGTCGGATGATCCTCTGGCCGGGCTCCTGCATGGTCCACGAAATCTTCAGCATTCAGGATTTGCTGCGAATTCGTCGCAATAACCCGGGAAGTCGGGTGATGGCACACCCGGAATGTCCACAGAATATCCTTGAGCTGGCCGACGTGATTGGTGGCACGGAACGCATGCGGCAGTACGTGCAGCAGGAGAAAACGCCCACGACGTTTCTTGTGGCGACCGAAGCCACCATGATCCACCCGCTGCAAAAGTCAGCGCCGTGGCACACCTATATCCCGGTGCCCGGCATCATGTCTTCCACTGGCCAGACCTGTGCCTGCAACCGCTGCCCCCACATGGCTCGAAACACACTGCAAAAAGTCCGCGACTGTCTCCGCGACGGCCGTCCCGAGATTGAATGGCAGGATTACTTCACCACGGCCCGGGATGTCCTGATTCGCAGTCTGCTGTAAGCCACAGCATCAGCGGCTGGTCGCCAACTGACCAACTCGCTGCTGCAACGCCAGTCGATCCTCAGCGGAAATCAGCGGCGCGGGCAGCCTGAGCTTTGCCAGCCGGGAATCAAATGTCAACGGCCCAACCGGCTCTTCAAGAAACACTCCGTTTCCATAGGTTTCAATCAGCCCGGTCGCCTGCTCGCGGGCGGAGGCTGGGCCTATAAGAACCAAAGTTGCCAGACGCGTTCGCTGGTCCGCCCGCAGATTGGCAATCGTCATCGCAGGAGACCAGACTGAAGGCTGCAGCGACAACACGACGTACTCACAGTGAAACTGAGCAGCCGCGGCCATAAAGCCATCCGGACCGGTTCCGGCAGAGTCCGCGCGGAACCCCCTGTCTTCCAGAAGGTGGGTAAACTGCAGCCGCTGCTGTCCGTCAGCCATGATCACAACCACCTCCGGGCGCGGAACGCTGCTGGCGGCGACTGCGAGTTGGCTGCGGACGGTGGACACGGAAACGCGACGCTCCTGTCCCGAGCGAACGACCAGCTCAGCGGCCAGAGTCCTGACATGGGCATGCGGACTGGCCAGGGCATGGCGCAGTGCAGCGAGCGCCGGATGTTGTCTGCTCACAGACTTCAACTGGTCGGGGTCAAGCGACCTGAGAACAGCAATTGCGGCAGGAGCGAGACCAACTTCAAGCGCTGTTTCGAGCACGGAGATCTGACCTTCAAGCGGACGTGCATCAGTCGCTGGTGCCGGAGCCTGCAGCAAAGACGGGTCGGCAGCGACGGCCACATTCTTCAGCAGGAGTCCCTGCGAATGGTCAGGCCGTATTGCCAGCGCATGTTCGATTAGCACCAGCGCACTGCGCAGCGGAGGCTGTGCAGCGACAGGCTCCCCGACTGCAGCCACTGCCGGGTCCGGGGAGAGAGTTCGGGTGCCTGCCACTACAAGCTGCTGCTCTGCCTGGCTCAGCAGCCATTTGACAGCCGCCTCCGGAGTGTTCGGGAGTTCGGCAGTTCCGCCGATCCGGCGGAGAGCCGACGCTGCCGCCGCCGCTTCGGCGGGATCCGCGGCGGTGAACTGCTGCCGAACAAGGACTTCCCGCAGGTCGTATGCGGCCGAACCAGCCAGCAGATTGTAGATCCGCAAACGGCCGTTCTGATCAGCCGTTGGAAGCAGTGCAGCCAGATCGTGTCGCCAGTCGTGGGCATGAGATTCAAGAAGTTGTGCTGCGGCACGACCGGCCGCAGTGGCTGGATCCAGAGAAAGCAGCACAGGAATCGCTGGTGCTCCGGCAGCCAGGAGATCAGATTCGGCAGTCTCGGCAGAGTTAAGGCCGGAACCCAGTTGAGCAGCGCGTTCGGCGAGTTCGGCATCGGAAAGTTTCGGGAGTGTTGCAAGCATCAGTCTGAGCACCTGCGCGGCCTCGGGCTGCAGTCTGACATCACTGCGAAACTCAATGAATGCGGACAGCCCGGACTTCTGACGAAGCGCCACCATTTCAGGGGCCTGGGGGTCACGCTCAAGCAATTGCCGGAGGAAGCCACGGGCATCTGCCGGGCGGTCGAGGCGAATACTGATCCGCACAGCTTCCACAAGTTCCTCTGGCGTCTGAGGCGGAAACTGAAACAGATTCACCGCACCGTCCCCGGCCGAGGAATACCTCAGGTCGTCAGCGGAGAGCTGAACGGTCGATATCGCGATGGTCACCGGGGCAATGAGCATCGCGAGAAGAGTGCGGCACTGGCTGCGGACAGTCGCTGAACTTTGTGCTGAATACTGATGCATAGGAATGGGCACCTGACGGGAAACCGCGGGCGTGACAACTCTGAAATTCTGCCGTGTAAACTGGGAAAAGCGAACTGGATTTCGAAGTGGATTGCGAGATTCTGTGAGGTCAGGCAATTTCACCCCCGCAATCGCAGCTCTTTTTTTAGGCAGAACAGGGCATTCCTCGCCTACAATTCGGGCTGTCACATTTTACAGCAGTCGCGAGGTCCGGACCAAATACTGAGATTTTTGTAGTAAACTGCCTTTCTGCAACAACTTACGGCGACACACCAGAAGCAAACAGAGAATCAGGGCACGTTTGTTGCATCGCTGTGCTAGTGGATCAGGCAGCGACACACCCTGGAAGAGTTCGAATTCGGTCGGAGTGTGCGGCATGTCTGGTAGAAAGTGCTGGTGCAGCGTCGCTCCGGGTCCCGCATCCCTCACAGGTGGAACGAGATCGCTGCACAAGAAGCAGGCAACTACGCGAAACTAACAGGCAATTTGTTACAACGACGATCACTCAAAGTTATCATTCAACTGAACTGACACAGGAGACATGGGCGATGATTGGTAGTACTTTTTTTAGCTGGCGTCCTGCACTTGCGGTGCTGCTGGCCACAGCAGGTCTGTTGTTTTCGGCAGCGGCCGTGAGTCGCGCCCAGGATGGCGCTGGTTCCACCGAGCCGGTCGCGGCCGCACCGGCGGCACCGCCTGCGGAGGAAGCGCCGGCCACCCCCGCCCCGCCGACGGTGGAAGAAACACTGACCAGGTTGTCGGTCGGGATCGATACGATCTGGGTGATGGTCTGCGGGATGCTGGTGTTTTTCATGAACCTCGGCTTCGGTTGCGTGGAATCCGGTTTTTGCCGCTCAAAGAACTGCGTCAACATTCTCTCGAAGAACTTTGTCGTGTTCGCGGTGTGTTCGCTGGGATACTGGATCATTGGCTGGGATCTGATGTTTGGTGCGGGGGACGGTGAGTTCTTCGGCAAGTCGGGCGCCTTTATGGTCGCCGGTGCCGACAACAGTCCCGCTCAGGCCGGTTCAGGTTACGAGGGAGTTTACGGCTCCATCGCATGGGCCACGGTTCCCCTGCTCGCCAAATTCTTCTTCCAGCTGGTGTTCGCCGGGACCGCCGCCACGATCGTCTCCGGTGCCGTGGCAGAACGAATTAAGTATCTGTCCTTCATCATCTTCTCCTTCGTCCTCGTGACCATCATTTACCCTGTCGTTGGCCACTGGATCTGGGGCTTCGGCTATCTTGCTCAGGTCTGGAACTTCTGGGACTTCGCTGGCTGCACCGTGGTTCACTCCGTGGGTGGCTGGGCTGCGTTGACCGGAGCCATCATTCTTGGCCCACGAATCGGAAAGTACTCAAAAGATGGCCGTGTCAACGCCATCCCAGGACACAGCATGATGGCCGCTTTCATTGGCTGTCTGGTGCTCTGGCTGGGCTGGTTCGGCTTCAATCCGGGCAGCACCATGGCGATCGCTGCTGACGGCGGAGCAGGAGTAACATTGACGGCGGTCAACACGAACATCGCAGCTGCCCTCGCAACTCTGACGGCCACTGCCGCAAGCTGGATCTTCCTCGGCAAGCCGGACATTGGCATGACCCTGAACGGCTGCCTTGCCGGACTTGTGTCCATCACCGCCGTTGCCTACTTCACCAATCCACTCTGCTCCGCCATCATCGGCGCGATTGCTGGAGTGACTGTCGTGTTCTCTGTCCTGCTGTTTGACCGCCTGAAGATTGATGACCCCGTCGGTGCGATTTCCGTACACCTTGTGCACGGGATCTTCGGAACGATCTGCGTGGGACTGTTTACAACCACCGACTTGTCCGGGACGCCTGTCACGGGCGGCCCTTACCAGGGCCTGTTCTTTGGAGGCGGCACGAAACAGCTGGTTGCTCAGCTGGTGGGAATCGCCATGGTCGGCGGCTGGACGCTGGTGACATCCGCGATCGCATGGCTTGTGCTTAAGTACACAATGGGAATCCGTGTTTCCGAGGCTGAAGAGATTGGCGGTCTGGACCACGGTGAGCACGGCAACGAAGCCTATCATGGGTTTGTGATGCAGACATCCGGCCACTGAGCGGCCTTCAGGCAGTTTCTCACACACCCGCAACCGCCCGGCATTCGTCAGAATGTTCGGGCGGTTTTCATTTGGTTGACTCAGTGCCCACAACAATTGAGAATACAGAGAAGTTAAGTCTCTGAGGCCAACGAGATTTCGGGCGGAGCAGCAGTCTGTGTCATCAACGCCATACTCAGTCCTGCCTGTATCAGGTTTGCCGCAGCCCGGTCCATCTGATTCCAGGCTGCCATCAGCATGGCTGATTGTCGCTCTGCTTTTCCCTGTGGCGATGCTGAACTATCTGGACCGGCAGATGCTGGCGGCGATGAAGACATCGATTGCCGGCGACATTCCCGGCATCTCCAGCAAGGAAAACTGGGGACTTGTGCTTGCAGTGTTCAAATGGGTCTACGCGCTGCTCAGCCCCTTCGGCGGATACGTTGCAGATCGCTTCAGCAGGCGTCACGTGATCAGCCTGAGTCTGCTGATCTGGTCGGCGGTGACGTGGGCAACAGCGTGGGTAACGACCTACGAACAGCTGCTGTGGCTGCGAGCGCTCATGGGGATCAGTGAGGCGTTTTATATTCCGGCGGCGCTGGCGTTGATCACAGACTACCATCCGGGGCCGACGCGTTCGCGGGCGGTTGGGCTGCATCAGGCTGGCATTTACTCAGGGTTGATTCTCGGGGGATTCACAGGTTACGTCGCGGACGCACCGGATTTGGGCTGGCGGTCAGCATTCACTGGCTGCGGAGTTCTGGGGGTACTGTATTCGGTGCCGCTGCTGCTGATTCTGCGAAATCCTCCGCGTGATGCAGCAGCAGTGCTCCGGGGTCCGGGGGCAACATTAAGAGCTCTTCTGACCAACCCCAGCTTTCTGCTGCTGGTGCTGTATTTCACATTACCGGCCATCGCAGGCTGGGTGATCAAGGACTGGATGCCAGCGATCCTGAAAGAAAAATTCAGCCTTGGTCAGGGCAGGGCGGGAGTGGTGGCAACTCTGGTGCATCCGGCTTCGATTGTGGGCGCTGCACTGGGTGGCTGGCTGGCGGACAGGTGGATGCATCACAACAACCGCGGCCGAATTTACGTGAGTGCGATCGGGATGGCATGTTTCCTGCCGGCGCTGTTTGCAGTTGGTAATGCGGAGACAGCGGTCATCGCGGGTGCGGGGCTGCTTCTGTTTGGACTGGGCTGGGGATTCTTTGACTGTAACAACATGCCCATTCTCTGCCAGATTACTCGTCCGGAGCTGCGAGCGACAGGTTATGGTCTGATGAATCTGGTGAGCATCAGCTGCGGGGGTGTTGCGGACTGGGGATTTGGTGTTCTGCAGGATCGCGAGGTTCCGCTGAATCAGATTTTTGGGGCCTTCGCGCTGGTTGCGGCGCTCTCCATTTTAGTAGTGCTCCTGATCCGTCCGGCGAGGGTGCCAGAAACAGCAGGGGGTGGCTGAGTGTTCCGCGCAGTCACTGCAGCCCCCGAAGGTCGCTGGCTGCTTCTGCTGCTGTCGCTTGCCTTCGTGCTGCGAGCGGGAGTGGCGATCGGCGTCGATCGGCAGGTACGTCTCGCCGGTCGAATGTTTCTTGTGGAAGGCGACGCAAACGGATACTGGGAACTGGGCAGAAAGCTGGCGGCCGGCGAGGATTATGCCATCCACACGCCTCCTCGCTATGTTCTCAGAACGCCCGGATTCCCGCTGCTGCTGGCTGGCTGTATCTCCGTCTTCGGCGAACGCGTCTTTCCCGCAACTCTGGTGCTGGCGACAGTTGGCACGTGCTGCTGCGGACTCGTCTGGGCACTCGCGCGGCCCCTGGTGGCACCCCGCGCTGCGCTCGCAGCAGTCGCACTGTCCGCTGTCGCTCCTCTGCAGATTGGCAGCAGCGTGCAGGTACTCTCTGAAGGCTGGTTCTCGCTGTGGCTGCTGGTGAGTTTACTTGGACTTCGGCCACTGCTTCAGAGACCGGCAGGCAGTGGGGAAACAGCAAAGTTTTCAACGGAACCGCGTCCGTGGTTCTACATGAGTCGGGGATTGCTGGCAGGATCAGCAACCGGAGCCGGAGTGCTGGTGCGTCCCGGCTGGATACTCTGGCCTGCGGCCGCCGCTGTCTGCCTGCTGCTGGCGGGGCGCGGTGGCTGGAGACAACGTGTCGTGGCCATCGCATTCCTCTGCCTTGGCTGCTGGCTGGTCCTGCTCCCGTGGGCCTGGAGAAATCAGCAAATCTGCGGACACTGGGTACACACCTCACTATGGTCGGGGCCAAGCCTGTACGACGGCCTGCACCCGGCAGCAACCGGCGCCAGTGATATGTCCTTTTTCGACCGAGAACAACTCAGTCTGCAAATGTCGGAATATGAAGTGAACGAGGTGTACAAGCGCCGGGCCTGGGACTTCGTGCGGTCTTCGCCGCTCCGGGCGTTTCAGCTGGCATTGATGAAGTCGGGGCGTTTTCTAAGTCCTGTCCTGCAGGCCGAAGGATTTTCCGGAGGAATGTTTTCATTGCTGTGTCTGCTGTGGAACTTTGGTCTGCTGGTACTGGTGTTGCGTGGGAGCTGGATACAGACCTACAGCAGGAACTGGTCGCTCCTGCTCCTTCTTTGGCTGCCGTTTCTGCAGTTTCTGCTGATTCATCTGGTTTTTGTCGGGTCAGTTCGCTATCGTTTACCGGTGGAATTCCCGCTGCTGGTGCTGGCCGGACACAGTCTGGCGGACTGGTTTTTGCGGGACAGAACAGACGCTGAGTTGGCGGCTGCCAGGGCAGCACACTGATGCGGTTCGCGGTGCAACCTGCAGCAGTGACCTGTTCTGGCATGGGCGCGTTGGCTGGCAGGGAAGCATGAAGCTACCGGCAACGATCAAGTGGCTGCTGTTCATAGCGGTGACGGTCTCCACTGTCACCGTGGCGGCTGGCGCTTGGTTGCTGGGACGCTGGGAAGACCTGCTGCGGGATTCGGTGCTGGCTGCTTTTGACAAGGCCGCGCCCGGACTGGTGTTGTACCTCGACCAAATCCAGCTGTCAGGCACCGCCACGCTGGTACTGTCCGGCGTAGAGATTCGGGACGGGGCTGCGGGACAATCGCTGCTGCGCGTCGGCCGGTTACAGCTGCAGGTAGATGAATCCGAACTGCTCGAACGACGCAGACTGTTGTTGCGTTCGGTGGAGGCGGAGGACGTGGATGTGCTGCTGCAGCGGTACTCTGACGGTCGCTGGAACTGGCAGGACTACGAATTTCGCAAACTCACGAGCGACGCACTTGTGCCTCCTGTCGTTCGAGTCCGGGATGTCCGTGCGCGGGTATTACTGCAGCACGAAAAGGAATTGCCGGCCGCAGAACTTCAGGCGGCTGTCCCGGAATTTCAGGCGGTGCCGGCCTCCGGCAGTGCGTATGACTTTCTGGGGGCCGCAAGTCTTCCTGGCGCGGGATTGCTGGCGCTTCGTGGGGGCTGTGATTTGCTTGATCGCTCCTGGTCGCTGGCGGGATCCGTACGCGACGTGCGGCTGGACCAGAATCTGCTGGAACTTGCAGTGACAACATTTCCACAATTGGCAGCTGAGCAGCAGCGGCTCGACGTATTGCTGACGCAAATGCTCCCGGGCCAGGCGGATGCCACATCGGGTTCCGCAGAACGAGGAGCAGGGGCGTTGGTGCTGGGCACAGGTCGCGCCGCTCCGAGGTTAACAGGACAGCTGAGTCTGGATTTCAGTGCCAGCCGCGAGTCGGGTGCCGAAGTCCCGAATCTGCGGCTGCAGGCAAGTCTCTCTGAGGGGTCGATGAGTACCGCAGCGTTGCCGTGGCAGTTGCGGGAAATCTCTGCAAAGCTGATCCTCGACAATGGTCAGGCAACAGTTCAGCTTCTGCAGGCTCGGGATGGTGAGATGCGGGCAGCCGGAGAGCTCCAGCTGCCGCTGGGAAGTGAAGCCAGTCCTGCGACCGGGCGTCTGCGGCTGGAGAACTTTCCGGTCACGATGCAGCTGAAGCCTTTGTTGCCCCCCAAAACGCAGCGATTTTTTGACCATTTCCAGCCGGGCGGAACAATTACGGGTGAAGTGCAGGTGCGGCGATTTCCCGGTGGCCGCTGGCTGCCGGTTTCTCTTGAAGGGAACACGCAAAACGGAGCGATGCAGTTTCATCGTTTCCGACGGCTGATCACCGGCATCAACGCTCGAATCTCCCAGCGACCGCTTGCGGACAATGCGACGTCGCTGCGGGACGTGATCTTTGATGTGGAGGCCGATGGGGCAGCTGGCGAAGATGTGGTGCGAGCGAAGGGATGGCTCCGTCAGCCCGGGGCTGAGATGGAGGTGCGATTTGATGTTGAGGCACCGAATCTTCCTCTTGATGCTCGCTTTCGTGACGCGCTGGACGATGCCGGGCGGCGGGTGATTGAGTCATTGAATCTCAGTGGTCGGGCAAAGGTTTCGCTGGCCTGCTATCGAGCACCCGGTCCGGACCTGCCAACTGACTTGCTGCTCCGGGCTCAGGTGACCGATTCTCAGATTCGTTTTCGCGGGTTCCCGTATCAGGTGGAAAACGTCAGCGGCTCGGTGGAGTTCGATTCGAAACAGAAGTCCTGGGTCTTTAAGGATGTACGCGGGCGGCATGGTGCTGGGCAGTTGGTATGCAGCGGGCAATTCCGCGGACTGCCTGCTCCAGGTGTGCTTGATCTCAATATTACGGCAGCGGGAGCAAAGCTGGATGCGGACCTTTTCAACGCCCTCCCGGAGAGTTCGCGAAAGCTCTGGACCATCATCAATCCGGAAGGCACCGTAAATCTGCGATCTGCGATTTCGTGGACCGCAGTACCTGGCAACCGACCAACTGTGCGGCTGGAGGATGTGCAGGTCTACGACGCTGTTATTTGTCCACGACCATTTCCGTATCGAATGCGGATTCAGTCAGCGCGGCTCAGTTATGATCCGAACGATCCCCGCGCGGCCGGAAATCAGCACTGCGAAATCCACTCGCTGCAGGCCGACCACGAAGGCTCGGAGATTACTGCGGCGGGCTGGGCGGAGGCCGGGCCTGAGGGTGACTGGCAGCTGCATTTAAGCACCGTCAACGCGCGGGAGCTGAGGCCTGATGACCAGCTAAGGGCGGCCTTGCCAGCCGGCTGGCGGCAGACACTCTCGCGTCTTGCACAAACCGGCCGTGTCTCTGTTGAAGACTCTGAGATTGACTTTCGCGGGACCATTGACCCGATATTGCCCGTCACAGCCGCGTGGGACCTGAACCTGCGGCTGGACGACTGTGAGATTTCGGCGGGGCTGGATCTGAAACACATCAACGGTCGCGTCCATGCTCGCGGTGTGTGGGATGGAGTCAGTCTGGAAAACAGCGGGGAACTGTCGCTGAGCCAGGCTGAGGTGCTGGACATGGCAATCACCGGGATCGACGGACCATGGCGAATGACTGACAACGAACTGGTGCTGGGAAACCGCGAGGTGATTCTGGGGCGCGTACAGCCGGGTAATGTAGCCAACGACTCACGCGTTCGCGGTGAAGCGTTCGGCGGAAGCCTTGAAATGGATGGCATTGTCAATCTGGCGGCCGGAAGTGTTTACAGATTCTTTGGAGAACTGAAAAACGCCAGTCTGGAGAAGTATGCGAGGCTGCACGCTCCGGGCCAGGCCAGCATGCGAGGACTCGTGAATTCATGGATGTTTGTCTCCGGTGACGGAAACACGGCGCGGACCATGAAAGGAGAAGGACAACTGCAGATCAACCCCGCCTCGCTCTACGAAATCCCCGTCGTTCTGGAACTGCTCTCAGCAATGTCCCGATTGAATTTCACTGTCTCCAACCGCACTGCCTTCGATTACGCGCTCATGTCCTTCAAAATTCGGGATGAAGCTTTTCAGTTTGACCCGATTGATCTTGTCGGAGATTCCATTTCTCTGCGTGGTCGCGGTCGTGTGGGATTTGGCGGAGACGTCGTCCTCGACTTTTATTCACGCCCTCCCCGAGGAACCGGGCTCAGAAATCCACTCAGCGACATTCTGGTCTCCAGTGCCACCCAGTGGGTGACCGTTCAGGTTCGTGGAACAACGTCTCGCCCACAAACCAGCGTCAGCACGAGACCACAGATAGACGAATCCATGCGGCAGTTCCTGAACTCCTTCGAGCCTCGCCCCGGAGCACCACTGCCGGCACTCGAGCTCCCAGGCATGCCTCGAATGACGCCAGGGCCCGCCGCCGGAAGACCTCGTCCCTGAATCTCCCTGGTTTTTATCAGCTCTAACCCTTCACAGAGATCATGGTGCAAATTCTTCAGCTCACTGACCTGCATGTTTTCAGCTCACCCGACATTCTGCTGCGGGGAGTTGCCACGCGTGATTCGCTTCAGCAGGTCGTTCAACACATCAAGTCCCAGGGCTTTACTCCGGATCACGTCATTATTACCGGCGATCACACGCACGATGAGCTGCCGGAAAGTTATGCGGCCGTCGCCGATTTGCTGCATCCCTGGCGGGACAGACTTTGGCAAATCCCCGGCAATCACGATGATCGCACCGTCCTGCGAAACGTCTTCAGCGATCGCATCCCGGCAGGACGCAGCGACCAGCCGGTGACCTTTGCCTTCGAAGCCGGCAACTGGCTGTGTGTCGGCCTCGATACCCACCTGCCGGGCTCGGTCGCAGGACGTATTGGAGCCGCTCAGGTGGACTGGGCACGCCGCACCGTACTTTCCAGCGATGCAACCCACGTGGCCATCTTCTGCCACCATCCACCAGTCACACTCGGCAGTGCCTGGATGGACGCCATCGGCCTTGAGGGACGTGAGATGCTGGAGTTGTGGTGCGCTGATGAACCGCGAATTCGGCTGATCTGCTGCGGCCATGTGCATCACGAATTCTGCACAACGCTGGGCAACGCCATAGTTCTCACCGCACCCTCGACCGGAGTGCAGTTCAGTCCGCGCGGCGATGTGCCCACTTTTGTTCCCGGAGCACCGGGTTATCGAGTGCTTGAGCTCTCGGATGCGGGGTTCAGAACGCGGGTCGAGAGAATTCCGCTGCTGACTATCCCAGGTCTCACGACAAGCTGACAAATGTTCAGTTGTTTTGGGGAATCTTGACGACAGCGAAGGTGATGCACAGAATCCGCGGCAGTGCCGGTGACTCAGATTCGTTATCTGCCGTGCGATCACACTTATGAAGTGGCTCTGGCTGACATTCCTGATTGTCGCGATGGGTGCAGCGACGGTATTGTTGGTGCATCGACGAGTGCGCGCCGGGCAAGCGGGCTGGCCGGCCTGGGTCTGTTACCAGATCTCCGTCATGCATCGCCTGTTTCTGAGTCACTGTCGGCAGAATAACGCATGCACCATACCGGAAACTGGCCCTGCCATTATCGTTGCCAATCACAGCAGCCCGGTTGATCCAATTCTGTTATGGACTCGACATTTTGCCGGTTTCCACAGGCCGCATCTGCGTGTGATCGGTTACCTGATGGCTCGTGAGTACTATGAAAAGCCGTGGCTGATTAACTGGATCTGCAGGGCGATGGAAAGTATCCCGGTGGAGCGAAACGGGCGCGACATGCAGCCCCTGCGACAAGCTCTGAGAAGGCTCCAGGAAGGCCGTCTGCTGGGGCTCTTTCCCGAAGGTCGTCTGAATTCCGAATCGCCTGATGAACAGCTGCTGCCCGGAGATACGGGTGTCGCATGGCTGGCACTCAAAGCTCATGTTCCCGTGATTCCCATCTTCATCCACCACGCGCCGCGCTCGGAATCCATGGCACGATGTTTCTTCCTCCCGACGCGGGCCAGTCTGACCTACGGGCAGCCACTGGATTTATCCCGCTGGCAGGGCCGCAGTCTTTCGGCAAATGAACTCGCTGATGCCACGGACTTTATCATGAAGTCCCTTGCTGAGCTTGGAAGTCTCCGATTTACACCCACTCCGCGCTCCACAACAGCCAATGGCCGTGAAACCACCTCCGCCCCTGCTCAAATCGCCTCACACAACACTGATCCGTCTTGACATTCCCAATTTCATCCGGAAGATCATTGG
>Ga0169931_10003232_pt1 | contig 25994 bp, 15 predicted proteins | sample Kivu_15m_20L_FD_129675 | JGI IMG/M metagenome (GOLD analysis project Ga0169931, IMG submission 129675) | Freshwater microbial communities from Lake Kivu, Western Province, Rwanda to study Microbial Dark Matter (Phase II) - Kivu_15m_20L... | ecosystem: Environmental > Aquatic > Freshwater > Lake...
AGCCTTAAACAGGGTTTCCCTTCGGCAATTCAAGGAAAATTCCAGCCCAAATTCGGGTAAATTGTGTACCTTGGTCGCATTAAATAAACGAACAATGACTTACGATGTACTTGTAATTGGGAGTGGCCCCGGCGGTTACGTAGCAGCCATTCGGGCAGCTCAATTGGGTTTAAAGGTAGCTGTGGTTGAACGCGAAAATTTGGGCGGAATTTGCCTAAACTGGGGTTGTATTCCCACCAAAGCCCTTTTGAAAAGCGCCCAGGTTTACGATTACATAAAGCATGCTGCAGAATACGGCGTTAAGGTAGCTCAGGTTGAAGCTCAGTTCTCAGATATGGTTTCCCGTTCACGGCAGGTGGCCGATGGAATGTCAAAAGGAGTCCAGTTCCTTATGCGTAAAAATAAAATTGAAGTCCTTATGGGCACGGGCAAATTGGAGGGCAAAGGTGCAGTTACCGTTACCGACGAGTCGGGTATCTCCGTTTTGCATCAGGCAAAACACATCATTCTTGCTACCGGTGCCCGTTCAAGGAAAATTGACAGCATTCCTCAAGACGGAAAACGCATTATTGGCTACCGCGAGGCCATGACATTAAAAGAACAACCCAAACGCATGATTGTGGTTGGCTCAGGAGCCATTGGCAGCGAGTTTTCGTACTTCTATAACTCCATAGGTACCCAGGTAACTTTAATTGAATACATGCCCAACATTCTTCCGGTTGAAGACGAGGAAAGCTCAAAAACCATGGAGAAGATTTTTAAAAAGCAGGGCATCGCCATCCACACCGGGACCAGTGTTGAAAAAGCAGCGGTTAAAGGCAACGAAGTGGAAGTGCATATTTCTAAAGACGGGAAAAAAGAAACCTTGACGGCCGATGTAGTGCTTTCTGCCGTTGGTATTGAAGCCAATATTGAAAATTTGGGATTGGAAAAGCTTGGCATTAAAGTAGAAAAAGGAAAAGTAGTGGTGAATGCCTTTTACGAAACCAATGTTTCGGGGATTTATGCCATCGGCGATCTAATTCCAGGTCCGGCCTTAGCTCACCTTGCTTCGCATGAGGCCATTGTGTGCGTTGAAAAAATCGCAGGCAAAAATCCACACCCCATTGATTACACAAACATTCCCGGTTGCACATATACCTATCCAGAAGTAGCTTCGGTGGGCTACACCGAAAAATCAGCCAAAGAAGCCGGGTACAGCATAAAAGTGGGGAAATTCCCCTTTAGTGCCTCAGGCAAGGCCAGCGCTGCGGGAGCGAAAGATGGATTTGTGAAATTGATTTTTGACGAGAAGTACGGCGAACTGTTAGGAGCACACATGGTTGGAGCCAACGTAACCGAAATGATTGCCGAAATTGTCATGGCTAGAAAACTCGAAACCACAGGACACGAAATTATTACGGCAATACACCCCCACCCTACCATGTCTGAGGCCGTTATGGAAGCTGCGGCCGCAGCCTATGGCGAGGTGATTCACCTTTGATTCGAACAAAACGTGTGCGGCATATCGGGAGGAATTTTCATTCAGGAGGTTGACAAACAGGCCGCTCAAGCATCGGTTAAAGCCCTGCATCGTCGAGGCCCCGACCACCAAGATGTTCGATTTTTTAACCCCTGGTTCCTAGGGCATGCTCGGCTCTCTATTTTAGATTTGAGCGCCAATGGGCATCAACCTATGCTGAGCTCTTGTGGGAATTTTTCCATTGTTTTTAATGGAGAAATTTACAACTACAAATCCTTGCGGGCAGAACTCCTTCAACTTGGATACAGCTTCGGTTCCGATAGCGATACGGAGGTCTTGCTGAATGGGCTAAAGCATTGGGGCATGGAACTGCTTCCCCGACTGAATGGATTTTTCGCGTTTGCTTTTTTTGACCATGTTCAAAAAATCTGCTTTTTGGCCAGAGACCGGATGGGAATTAAGCCTCTCTGGCTATGCAGCAATCAGTTTGGCCATTTTTTTGCGTCTGAACACAAAGCCTTAAATCCCTTGGGCTTGGGACCAGAACTGAACCCCACGGCCCTTCGATGTTACTTTAGAATGGGTTACATTCCTGGCCCTATTTCGGTTTTTAAAAACGGGCAGCAATTAATGCCAGGACATTGGGTTAAACTCAGCGAAAAGGGATTTGAAAAACCACAGGCTTGGTGGAACTTGCCTCTTACCTTAAATTCAAAAACAGATTCCATTCCCAGTTACCAGGTCGCCATATCAAAAGTCCGTGAACTGGTAGAGGCTTCCGTAACCGACCGGCTGATCAGCGACGTGCCCTTAGGGAGTTTTTTAAGTGGAGGGGTTGATTCCAGTGTGGTGGTAGCCGTAGCCTCGCAAAAGGTAAAACAACTTCATACATTCAGTATTGGATTTAAAGACCAGCCGTATTTTGATGAAACCCGATTTGCCGAGCAAGTAGCAACGCGCTTTAATACTGAGCATACAACCTTTTCGCTGAGCAACGATGATTTATTGAATCATTTGCCAGGAATGCTAGATCAAATGGACATGCCCTTTGCCGATAGTTCAGCATTGCCCGTTTACATACTGTGCAAGGAAACCAGAAAGCATGTAACCGTGGCCTTATCGGGCGATGGCGGCGATGAATTGTTTAGCGGATACCATAAACATGCCGGCGAATGGGCTGTGCGTAACGACTGGAAAAAGAAATGGCTATCTGAAGTTCTATATCCGTTTCTTGGTGGCTTTTCCGGAGGCCGAGGAAATGCATTTGAAAATAAAATAAGGCAACTTAAAAAGTTTAGAGAGGGGAGTCGACTTGATGCCGTTGAGCGTTACCGCAGCTGGTCTGGAGTAGTTGACGACGCATGGATTGAAGAATTGGTTTTGGACCCTGGCTCACCTGAGCAGGAGCGCCAACTTTTGCTTCCTTTGATCGACCCTAAGGGTGTTTTGCATTCAGATTTCAATGGGTTTTTGGCGGCCGACCTTCAAATGGTTCTGCCCTTTGATATGTTGACCAAGGTTGATTTAATGAGCATGGCCAATTCATTGGAGGTTCGGGTGCCGCTTCTTGATTATCGCTTAATAAACTATGTACATGGCCTCCCCCCTTCGTACAAAATTGACGGAAAAAGAAAGAAAAAACTCCTTATTGACGCCTTTATTGGAGAACTGCCCCAAGAGGTATGGAATAGGCGCAAGCAAGGATTTGAAGTGCCTTTGCTGCCCTGGTTTAAAAATGAATTAAAAGGTTTGCTCATTGAAACCTTGAATCTGGAAAAAATTCATGCACAAAAAGTGTTAAACCCATCGGCCGTTCAAATCCAACTGAATCGTCTAGATTCCATGAAATCAGGGGAATTACCTTTTATTTTATGGAGTTTATTTGTTTGGCAAACATGGTATGACAAAACCTTTGTTAAAGAATAATGCTATTTTTGTCTTAATGATGGAATAAATTCCATTTTTTGGAAAATGCCCAAGGTTCTGCGGATAATAAATCGATTTAATTTAGGAGGGCCAACCTACAATGCCGCCTATTTAACCAAACACTTGGGGGGAGATTATACTTCACTGCTCATTGGGGGGCAAAAAGAAGACAGCGAAGATTCTTCTGGTTTTATTCTTAGGCAGGTTGGGGTTCACCCATTGCTGATACCGGAAATGCAAAGGTCGCTGCATTACAACAACGATATAAAGGCCTATTTTAAAATCAAGTCCATTATTGAGCGATTTAAACCGGACATAGTTCATACTCATGCTTCAAAAGCGGGCGGACTAGGTCGCATGGCTGCTTTTGCCTCAGGAGTCCCAATTGTGGTTCATACCTTTCACGGCCACGTATTCCATTCGTATTTCAACAAAGCGAAAACGCATATTTTCAAATCTGTTGAACGTAGATTGGCTAAAAAGACCGATCGAATTATTGCTCTTTCTGAGTTGCAAAAGCACGAGTTGGTGGACGAACATCGCATTTGCAAGGAAGAGAAAATTTCGGTTATCCCTTTGGGCTTTGATTTGTTTCGTTTTCAAGAAAACCGATTTGAAAAACGCATTGCGTTTAGGCAGTCATTCTTGTTGAAAGAAAACACCATTGCCATTGGAATTATTGGAAGGTTGGTTCCAATTAAAAATCACATTTTCTTTTTGCAGGCCATCGCAGAATTGAAAAAGCGCACTCAAAAACCTATAAAAGCAATTATTATTGGGGACGGAGAGCTTAGGAATGAGTTGGAAAAACAATGCCAGAAATTGGAATTAACCTATACTTCAACCCCTGAATTGGCCTCGCAGGTTGATGTTGTTTTTGCAGGGTGGCAAAAAGATATTGATGTAATTAATGCCGGCCTCGATATCGTGGCATTAACTTCTTTAAACGAGGGCACGCCAGTAAGCCTAATTGAGGCTCAAGCCTCCGGAAAACCAATCGTTTCAACCCGCGTTGGCGGAATTGAAAACGTGGTTTTGCCCGGAAAAACAGCCCTTTTGTCTGAGCCCGGCGACTTAGATGCTTTTGTCGAAAATATGTTGGTTTTGGTTTCTGATTCTATGGTGAGGGGTACCATGGGTGAATTGGGTTGGGATTGGGTCAGCAATCGTTTCCATTATTCCAGATTGGTAAAAGACGTTAAAAATTTATACGAGGAATTGCTTGATCAAAAAGGCCATAGAACCCACATGCTAAATGCAATTTAACCTTGATAATAATTCCTACCTTTGCGCCAAGACCATTCTGAATGAAATTCACGACCAAATCCTTCCTTTTGTGGGGCTTTATGCTAGCTGGATTTAGCAGTTGTCGTCTTTTTCAACCGAATTTCATGCTTCGGACTCCGGCCGATTATCAATTTGATGAAATACCTGAAAAAGTTGATACCGTTTACAGATTGGCTGTAAACGATGTCCTGAATTTTTCTATTCTAGGCGATTATGGGGCACCTATGATTAGCAATGGTGGTTTCGGCGGTGGTTTCGGCGGTGGTTTCGGCGGTGGTTTCGGCGGTGGTTTCGGCGGTGGAATGAACAACAATAACGGAAACGGTGCAGGCATGATGGGAATAGGTGGCGGAGGTGGATTTTCTGCTCTAGTTGAGTTCGACGGCACCTGTAAACTTCCAATCGTGGGAAGGGTCCCACTGGCGGGAATGACCAACAGAGAAGCTGAAGCCTATTTGGAAGGTCTTTACAAGCAATTGGAAATTAAAAACCCTTTTGTTCAAGTATCGGTTGGAAACAGAAGAATTCTATTGTTTAACGGAGATGGAGCAGGAACTCAGGTAATTCCTCTCGTTCTAGAAAACATGAATTTGTTTGAGGTTATTGCTATGTCAGGGGGCATTTCTCCCAACGGTAAGGCGCATAGAATTAAGGTGATTCGAGGCGACCTAAAGGATCCTCAGGTTTATTTGTTAGACATATCTACCCTTGAAGGCATGAAAATGGCAGATTTAACCCTGCAACCCAACGATATTGTTTACATTGAACCTAGAATTCGCCCAGTTGAAACCTTCTTTGCCGCCATTAACCCATATCTAACAGCGCTTAGTTTTGTGGCAAGTTCTGTTACCACAATTATTGTTGTTGCCAACTTAAAATAAATCATGAGCGAAGAGCGTCGGCCCGTAACTGCAATTAATCAAGACCTAGACCCAGCATTGCTGGGCATGATTTTCAGAAGGTCTTTGTGGATTATTTTGCTTTTGGGTGTCATTGCCGCCGCTTCCGCTTTCCTTTTTTTAAGATACACAACCCCAACATTTGAAACCTTTAGCGTTATTCAGCTTACCAAGGCCGATGAAGACAAAAAGGATTATTTAAACCAAGGAAATTTTTTCGATTTAAACCTTGCCAGAGAACTTGAGTTGCTTCGATCTCCTGTTTTCTTGCAGCGCGTTATTGACACCTTGCCCCTTTCCATCACCTATTATCGGAAAGGAGCCATAATGTCGTCCGACAACTACAACAAAGCACCCTATTTTATTAAAGTTGACAAAGTCAACCCCTTAATTTATGGTGTTCCTATTCACGTTGACTTTAATGAAGACAGAACCTGCACCGTCCGTTTTGAAATCGATGAAACCAAGGAGTCTTCAACCATTCCTTTAAATACCACCAAAAAGTTTGGGTATTTTGAATTGTCGGTAGTTTGGCGTGCCCCAGATTTTTATTACGAAACCAACGATTTTCATTATTTCATAGTTAATGATCCTGAATCCATAAACGGAAAGTACCTTCCAGGACTTGAAATCGAAATTGAAAATGAAGAAGCTAAAACCATTAAAATTGCCTACACCGACGTAAACTCCTTCAGAGCTTCTGATATGGTAAATGCGGTAGCCATGGCCTATGAAAGCTTTTACATCGATTCAAAACAGGAAAGCGCCAACAAAATGCTAACCTACATCGATGAAACTCTTGGCTTGGTTAAAGACAAATTGGAAGAGGCCGACTCAAGCCTAAAATCCTACCAAAAAAAGTATGGCTTAGATGGGCCAACATCCGAGCTCAGTACCGCCGGCGATTTCGGTAAACTTCTTGAACTGGAAAAGCAGGTTCAAGAACTTTTGATAACCCTACAAGTTACCCGTACCGTTTACCAAAAAATTCTCGATAAAAATATCCCTGTAGGTGAATCCATTATTCTTGCCAGCCAGGTACAAAATAGCCCAGGAGTCGCCTCATTGGTGCAACAAATTCAAAATATGCTGCTGCAACGTGAGTTAATGCAGTATAATTTTCAAGAATCCAGCAATCAAATCAAAAGGCTTGATTTTCATATTGATGTTATTCGCGGCAGAATGGCCAAGGCAGTTGAATACCAAGTCGAAAGTCTTGATTTTAAAGTCAAGGAGGCACAACAACGCATCAAAGACCTTGAAAGCAAATTATTCATCGAAAAAAGCATTGCCGATCAAATTGAATTGGCTAGGCTCGAACGGGTTTACGAGGTGAATGAGAAATATTACGACGAACTTATTCAACAAAAAGCTGAATTTTCTTTGGCTAGAGAAGGCTACACCCCCGATTACCGTGTTTTACGCTACAGCCGTCCTAACGACACTCCCGTTTCTCCAAACAAAAAATTGGTGGTGGGCGGCAGCTTTGTGGGTTGGTTCGTCATCAGTTTTTTAATTGTGGTTGTTCGGTATTTGCTCTTTAATCAAATTTTATCCATTGCCGATGTTGGCAAACATACCTCCGTGCCTTTCCTTGGAATTGTTTTTCAATATAAAATTGGCCTTCCTATTTCTCAGTTGATTGTAGATAAAAAACCCAAATCCACTATTGCCGAAGCCTTTCGAAATATTCGGGCCAACCTCGATTTTATCAATTCGGACCCCGGAAGCAAATTAATAGCGGTTACCAGTACCATTTCAGGCGAGGGAAAAACGTTTATTGCCTTAAATATTGCGGGAATTCTAGCTTTGGCAGGTAAAAAAGTCGTGGTTATTGACGGCGATATGCGAAAGCCTAAAATCCACCTCGGATTCAATTCTCCTAATAAAAAGGGACTTAGCACCATTTTAATTGGACGAGACACTTTTGAAGATTGCGTTCAAACCTCTGAAATCGATAACCTGGATTACATCACAGCCGGCCCTATTCCTCCAAACCCATCTGAATTAATTATGGGACATCGGATGGATGAAATGCTGGATGAACTTCAAAAAACCTACGATTACATCGTTGTTGATAACCCTCCCGTTGGTATTGTTACCGACGGCGTTTTTGTACTGCGAAGAGCCGATTATCCTATCTATGTGTTCAGGGCCTCGTATTCAAGAAAGTTCTTTATCAATAACCTCGAACGTCTTCACGATACCAACCAAATTCAAAAAATAAGCTATGTGATAAACGGCTTACCTCCCTTCCGTAAAAAAGGCAGTGGGTACGGGTACGGTTATGGATACGGTTATGCCTATGGATATGGGTACGGTTATGGGTACGGATATGGATATGGATATGGGTATGGATATGGATATACCAGCGACGATAACGAGGAGGAAATCCGCAAACGAAGGGCTCGAAACAATCCGATGAGTTGGGCGGGTTTAAGCAGACGACTCTTCCCATCAAAAAAACGCAGACACAGAAACGATTAATGGAGGTTTTGCGGAATGGAAAAAATTGAAACAGGAATTGAGGGCCTTATCCTGCTCAAACCTCGAATTTTTCAAGACGACAGGGGATATTTTATGGAAAGTTTTAACACTTCCGTTTTTGAAAACCTTGGTGTACCTGTTCACTTTGTACAAGACAACGAATCCCAATCTGAAAAAGGCGTTCTGCGTGGCTTACATTTTCAAAAACCTCCCCATGCCCAAGCTAAACTGGTCCGGGTAATTCGTGGCGCTGCGTTAGATGTGGTGGTTGATTTACGCGCTTCCTCACCTACATTCGGACAGCACAGGGGCTTTACCCTTGACGATAAAAAAAAGGAATTGCTGTTTATTCCAGAAGGATTTGCGCACGGATTCTTAGCGCTTGAAACCCCTACCCTTTTTTCTTACAAATGTTCTAATTTTTACTGCAAAGATGCCGAAGATGGATTGCGTTGGAACGACCCTCAGTTTAATATCGCTTGGGGGATTGAGCAACCTATTTTGTCCGAAAAAGATAAAATTGCACCATTTTTCATGAATTTTATTTCTCCTTTCATTTAACTTTGGCCCGTGTTTCAACCTGAAGTTGTTTACAGCCTGTTTGTCGTTTTTAGCGGAAGCCTTGCTCTGTTAATATATGCATTACTTCTTAAGTTTTCTTCAAACCTTGGCAACCGAAATCAAGGCAATTTAATTCGATGGTCGACCACCGTTAAACCTTCTGTTGGTGGAATAGGCTTTTTCATCGTTTTCTTAACTTCTTTGGTTTTTTCTATGATTATGTATCCCAACGATATCGTTAAGCCCGAAGTTTTGGGCCTAACCGGTTCGGTAACCTTGGGGTTTTTAATTGGACTGGCCGATGATGCTTACAATACCAAACCTTGGCTTAAGTTTTTAGGTCAATTTCTTTGTGGAATTATTCTTACCTCCTCAGGCTTGCAAATTCATCTCTTTAACAACGTCTTACTTGATTCCGCACTCACCATTCTTTGGATCGTTGGAATTATGAATTCCTTAAATATGCTCGATAACATGGATGGAATTACGGGTTCCGTTTCCTTTATAATTTTGCTGGGATTAGCCGGTTTAATGACCGTGCGTTCCATCCCCGGAAGCAATGCTTTATGCTTCCCTTTAATAGCAGGCATTGGAGCGGCTCTTCTTGCCTTTTTGTTCTACAACTGGTCTCCATCCAAAATGTTTATGGGCGATACGGGAAGTATGTTTCTTGGCGTTTTTATTGGCGGCCTTAGCATTCCTATTGTTTGGAATGGAAATGCCAGTCCATTAAATTCGGGGTTTTTCTTGGGCAATGCTCACTGGGCTTTCCTCCTTATTTACCTTTTCTTTTTTATTCCAATTACCGATACAGCTACGGTTACTATAAACAGGATATTATCGGGCAAATCTCCCTTTGTAGGTGGGCGCGACCATACAACCCATCATATGGTCTACTTTGGATTTTCTGAGCGCCAAACAGCCGCTATTTTTTCTTTTATTTCTTTGGTCTGCTCTTTTACCGGAATTGTTGTTCTTTATTCTTTCAGCTGGTTAAATTTGACCTATTTCCTCGGAATTGCTGCCTTACTTTTAAGCCTTAGCTCTATTATTTACAGCTTAACTAGAAGGGAAAAAAAAACCGCAACTAGGTCAACTTGAAAGTACCTTGAAAGGTCTTGAACATTTTGGTGTATATCAGGTTATGTAATGATGAACAACTTTAAGCCAACCCTAAAGGTTGAAGGAGCCCGTGAGCACAATCTAAAAAACATAGATGTTGAATTTCCTCGAAATTCCCTGGTTGTTATTACTGGCCTCTCCGGCTCAGGTAAATCGTCACTCGCCTTTGATACCATTTATGCCGAAGGCCAACGACGCTACCTTGAAAGTTTCTCTTCTTACGTTCGGCAATTTTTAGGCAACCTGGAACGGCCTGATGTTGACCGAATTACCGGATTAAGCCCCGTTGTTGCCATTGAACAAAAAACAACGAATAAAAACCCAAGGTCAACCGTGGGTACCATTACTGAAATTTATGATTTCCTACGCGTAGTATACGCCAGGGCTGCTACAGCCATTTCGCCCGTTACAGGAGAGCCCATGGTTCGCTACAGCCAAAAGCAAATGCAAGAGGCTATTTTAGACCGATTTCAAGGTAAATCAATTCAATTGTTGGCTCCCCTTGTTAAAGGTAGAAAAGGGCATTACCGTGAACTTTTTGAACGCTGTGCCAAACTGGGATTTTTAAAAGTTAGAATTGACGGTCAATTCCGTGAAATTACGCACGGCCTTAAATTAGATCGCTACAAGGTTCACGATATTGAAATTGCCATTGATGCCCTCGATGTTGATCCACTTAAAATGAAGCGATTGGAACGCTCCCTTGAAACAGCCCTTAAACTTGGGAAAGGTAGCGCCTTGGTCATTGAAAAAGACCAAGAATCCCCCATTTTCTTCTCTAAAAATTTAATGTGCCCCACCTCCGGAATTTCATTCGATGAGCCAGCGCCCAATCTATTCTCATTTAATAGCCCATACGGTGCTTGTGCTAAATGCAACGGTATTGGCCAGGTAAACGTGGTTGCCCAAGAAAAAATCTTCCCTGATCCCCTATTATCTATCAAAAAAGGGGGAATTGCTCCCCTTGGAACCCAGAAAAATGGTTGGATGTTCAAACAACTTGAGCAATTGAGTTGGGCCTTAGGTTTTACGTTGGATAGCCCAATTTCAGACCTTTCAAATGAAGTTATTTCAACCCTCCTTAACGGACATCCTGAGCCACTTAAGTTTAAAAGCCCCATTTCTGGAATCAGTGGCAGCTTCCGATTCGATGGAATCGCTCCTTTTATTATTGAACAAGCTGAAAACGAACACAGCAGCCGACTAAACCGCTGGGCAAAGGGATTCATGGAATTCCAAGATTGTCCAGATTGCAATGGAAGTAGGCTTAAACCCGATGTTCATTACTTTATTTTGAACGGAGCTTCCATCGTTGAATTAGGTCAAAAAAGCATTCTAGACCTACAGCATTTCATTAAAGAGTTGCCAGCTTCGCTAAATCCCAAACAAACCGCCATTGCCAATGAGGTTTTAAAGGAACTTCAACACCGAATTTCATTTTTACTTGACGTGGGACTGGGTTATTTAACACTGAACCGCAGCGCACGAAGCCTTTCCGGCGGCGAAGCTCAACGCATTCGCCTCGCTACTCAAATCGGTTCTAAGCTGGTCGGGGTATTGTATATCCTTGATGAACCTTCAATTGGACTGCATCAACGCGACAACCACCGCTTGATTCAAGCACTGAAAACCCTTCGAGATACAGGTAATTCTATTTTGGTGGTTGAGCACGATAAAGACATCATGCTTGAATCTGATTTCATTCTAGATGTTGGACCAGGTGCCGGCATTCATGGGGGGCAAATTGTGGCTTCAGGTAGTCCCCAAGAAATAGTGCAACTAAATTCCATTACTGCCCAATTCTTGTCAGGCAAAAAAAACCTTGCCGTCCCCGAGATTAGAAAGACAGGAAATGGAAATTGCCTTGAAATTTTTGGGGCCTCCGGTCATAACTTAAAATCAGCCAATGCACGCTTTCCCTTGGGTTGCTTTATTTGTGTTACCGGCGTTTCTGGAAGCGGTAAATCCTCCCTTATTAATGAAACCCTGTACCCGTATTTGGCCAACACCCTCAATAGAGCCGAATTATCTCATCTCCCTTTTGATTCAATTAAGGGAGTAAATTACCTTGACAAAGTCATTCGAGTTGACCAATCGCCAATCGGTAGAACCCCTCGCAGCAATCCTGCAACCTACACCGGCGTTTTTAACGACATTCGACAACTCTTTGCCCAACTTCCCGAATCTAAAATACGAGGTTATTCCCCAGGCCGATTTTCGTTTAATGTGAAAGGGGGGCGCTGCGAAACCTGCGGTGGAGGCGGTGTTGAAGTCATTGAAATGAACTTTTTACCCAATGTTGAGGTTATGTGCCCAACATGTCAAGGCAAACGTTACAACTCCGAAACCCTTGAGGTAAGGTACAAGGGTGCTTCAATTTCAGATGTGCTTGATCTAACCCTTGAAAAGGCCGTTGAATTCTTCGAACACATCCCCGCCATCTTTAAAAAAATCTCAGTTTTAAACGAAATTGGACTCGGTTACCTAACCCTAGGACAACGCTCTACAACCCTGTCGGGCGGCGAAGCTCAACGGGTTAAACTGGCCACCGAACTGCAACGGCCCGGAACCGGAAACACCCTCTACATCCTAGATGAACCAACCACGGGATTGCATTTTGAAGATGTCCGCCTTTTGCTAAATGTCCTAAACAAATTGGTAGATAAAGGAAACACCGTTTTGGTCATTGAACACAATATGGATGTTATTAAATCGGCCGATTACCTTATTGATTTAGGACCAGAAGGCGGAGACCAGGGAGGCCAAGTGCTTTTTCAAGGTTTGCCAGAAGCATTGGTTTCCTTACACAACAACCAAACGGCTCGTTTTTTAGCAAAAGAATTATGATCTTTCACCCCTAATAGCAGATTATGACTGAAAATGAAGAGTACGCACGCAGCGGCGAAGAAAAAATCAAAAATGCATTCAAAGAAAAGGACTGGACAGAAATCAGAACCAACGATTCCTGGGCCCTTTTTAAAATTATGGCTGAATTTGTAGAAGGTTTTGAAAAAATGAGCAAAATCGGTCCCTGTGTATCCATTTTTGGATCGGCTCGAACCAAACCCAACAACAAATACTACCCTTTGGCTACCGAAGTGGCTTTAAAGTTGACCAAACAAGGTTATGGCATTATTTCGGGCGGTGGCCCTGGAATTATGGAAGCCGCAAACAAAGGCGCCAAAGAAGGCGGCGGAAAATCCGTTGGACTTAATATTGAACTTCCTTTTGAACAAGAACCTAATCCTTACATCGATTCCGATAAAAATTTGAACTTTGATTATTTCTTCGTTCGTAAGGTTATGTTTGTTAAATATTCGCAAGGTTTTATTGTGCTGCCCGGTGGGTTCGGCACCCTAGACGAATTGTTTGAATCCCTAACCCTCATTCAAACGTACAAAATCGGCAAATTCCCCATCGTTCTAATGGGTTCCGATTACTGGGCTGGCTTAATTGACTGGATTAAAAAATCGCTGCTTGAGGCCGAAGGCAACATTAGTCCTCAAGATTTGGATTTATTCCATGTGGCAGACACCGCCGATGAGGCAGTGAAAATCATTAACGATTTCTACAGCAAGTACACCCTTAAACCTAATTTTTAAGGCATTATTTCCTGCTTTCTCAGCTTAATTGGCCTCCTAATTGGCCGCTGACGCTGTTCCTTTTTAACCTTGTACCGATTTTTTGGGCGGGCTCTCGGGCTTTCACAGGTAGTGCCCCTCAAAAAGCCAAGGGCCCAGCGGCTTTGCGCGGGCTCCTAAAGTCGCCTGCGCAGCACGCGGGCCCTAGGCTTTCCATAGGGTCAGCTACCTAGTTCAATCCCGCCCGCAAGCCGCATAAAGGAAAATTAATCCTAATCCATATTCTGCTGTTCATGCCTACTAATACAAAATGACCACCTGCCCATTTCCACTCTGAATACCACCTTGGTTGATCTGGTTGCTGCCGTTATTGTAACTTCCTCCTCCTCCGCCCGAACCATTTATCCCTCCTGCACCGCCACCTGAGTAGCCTCCACCTCCCCCACCACAATTGCAGTACCCAGCACCTACTGACCCTCCGCCTCCACCCAAACCATAAACTCCCTGGGTTGTAGTTGTAAAATTTGAAACTCCATTGGTTCCGGTTGATCCGTTTGCCCCAGCATTTAAACCTTTTCCTCCATAAGCGAAATTAATGCCTGAATAAACAGTCCCACCCCCATCACTTCCATTGCTTCCCCCTGCTCCTCCTCCATATTCCCCCGTAGAACCAGACGTTGATGTGGTTCCAGCCAAGCCCCCAAAAATTTGACCACTGTTTATACCACCACCGCCTCCGGCAATAATCCATGGACTTCCTTGAACAAGAACTCCCGACCCTCCTCCGCCTCCACCCGAAGCTCCATTTGTATTTCCTTGTTTTCCAACGATTATGGTTAAAACAGTGCCTGGATTCACCTGAAAATCACCCTGCATTCTGGCACCCAACCCTCCTCCAGGGCCTCCCTGAGAATTCCCTCCTTGACCTCCTGCAGCCTGAATACGAATCGAAGTGGCGCAGGCTGGCACGGTCCAACTTTGAACCGAGCCGGTGTAGGAAAATGACACCGAACTTTGAAGCGGTGGCGGACAGGCATTCACGGTTATATTTTGGCTTGAAGATGAAAAACAACCTGGGTAAAGAGTTACCGTTAATCCTACATTGTAATTTCCTGCCTGAGACCAAGTAACACCTTGACTGGCTTGGGTTGAAGTTGCCGGCGTCCCGCTTGAAAAAGTCCAAGAATAACTCGCCCCTATCTGCAATGCTGTAAATAGCGCCTGACTATTAATGGATGGACTTTGTGGGTTTACCGTAAAAGTGCTATCGGGAAATGTTACGGTTATTGAACGGCTGGTTAACGCTGAATTTCCACAACCATTTTGAGCTATTACAGACACAATCCCAGAGTTTTGCCCCAATTTAACACGGATACTATCCGTGCCAGCTCCTGAAACAACAATACTGCCACTTGGAATGGACCATTGGTATTGAGTGGCTCCCGATACTGCAAGAATGGAAAACAAAACCGTATCGCCTGGGCAAACTTGAGCAGGGCCTTGTATGCTTGCTGGAGCAAGCGGCGCTACCGTACATTCACAAGAAATACTCTTCCATCCTGTTCCAGGAAAAAAAATCTCCAAACATCGATTGCTAACATTAAATATTTGCAATCCAGTAGCAGGATTTGCAATTGCATTTCTTTGGGCCGTTGTTAATCGATTAATCATAAAACCTCGACTTGTATCCAACAATTGAAAACTTGCCGTTGGAACAATTCCCAACGAAGTATCTCCAATTGCTACCCGTTGACATAAACCTAATCCACTAAGCCCTACCGTCAAAGACAATAAAGCAAGCCTAAGACAAAAAATGGCATTCGATTTCATACCGGTATTATTTGTTTCTTTGAAGGTAATGAAAAATAGATTTAAGCGTTCCATCGCTTTCTTTGATTTTTTATCACTCGCCATCAAGACCTGTTTTTAGTAAATGAGCATAAAAACCGCTTCGCTGCAACAATTCATAATGATTCCCCTGCTCAATAATTTGTCCCTTTTCCAAAACCACAATAGAATCGGCATGTTTTATTGTTGATAAGCGATGCGCAATAACAAGCGAGGTCCGATTTTGCATCAATCTATCCAATGCCTCACGAACCAAACCTTCCGATGCATTGTCTAAGCTACTTGTAGCTTCATCTAAAATCAAGAGAGCAGGATTCGCAAGCATGGCCCTTGCAATAGCGATTCGCTGCCGTTGCCCTCCACTCAATCTCATTCCCCGCTCCCCTACCTTCGTTTCATAGCCATCTGGAAATTCAGAAATAAACTCATGCGCATTTGCCAACCGGGCGGCCTGCTCAACCTCATCTTTGCTTGCATGCACCGAGCCATAGCGTATGTTTTCAGCAATGCTCCCACTAAATAGCATTACTTCTTGAGGTACATATCCAATAAAACTACGATAAATAAGCAATTCCATTTGTTCAACAGGCTCTTCGCCCCAATAAACCAATCCCGATTGGGGCTGGTAAAACCGAAGCAACAAATAAGCTATAGTTGATTTTCCTGCCCCACTTCTGCCAACCAATGCCGTTGTTTTTCCTTCTGGAATTTCTAGATTAAAGTCTTTCAAAACCAATACGCCTTTCCTACTCGGATATTCAAAAGAAACATTTGAAAAACGGATTGAACCTTTTGGAGCCGCTACCTTGGCTTTCAAGGCAATCGGTTTTGGAATTTCTGGGGTGGCTTCCATTATATCAAGCAAATGCTCGGTGGCACCAATGGATTTTTGAAGTTGAGCGTAGGTTTCGGCTAAACCTCCGGCAGACCCAGCCATTAGTGCACTTAACATGAAAAATCGAAACAAATCGCCCGTGCTTATCTCTCCTGATGCAACCAAACGACCTCCAAACCATACCAATCCCACAATACTGCCAAAAATAAAAACAACGATAAACGTAGCAAAGGTTCCCCGGGCAATGGCGTTTTTCATCCCTGTTTTAACAACCCGGTCTGTCTTTTCCCTGTATTTGGAAAATTCCCACCATTCGGTAGTAAATGCCTTAACCGTTGCAATGCCATTCAATACCTCTTCCAACAAAGCCGTTGACTCAGCAACCTCTTCCTGGGCCTTCTTTCCCAATTTCCGAACATATCGGCCAAAAACAACAGCTAGAACGGCCATGGCTGGCAATGTGCCAACCATAAATAAGGCTAGTTTAAATGAGGTCCCCATTAAAATTACAATGGTACCAACAACCGTAATTACTTGCCTTACAAATTCTGCCAAATAGGTTGTCAGTGTACTTTGAACTGACGATATGTCCGCACTTATTCTACTTGAAATTTCTCCGGTTGTGCGATCTGAAAACCATTCCATAGGAAGTGTTAGCAACGAAGCAAATACATCTTGCCTTAACCTAGCCATGCTCCGTTCGGTAACAAAGGAAAACGTATAAATTCGAACGAAAGAAGTTAGGCCTTGAAGCACTAAAATGCCCAATAAAAAAAGCGTAATTTTTCCTATTTCATTATTCAATTGATCGGTCTGAACATCAATCAAATCTCCCAACGAAGAGAACAATACCAACCCAGAAACACTAGATACCAAAAGGGCAAGCAATCCCAACCCAAAGGTCAGGCGGTACGGTTGAATGTATTTAAAAAGCCTTGTTGACCTTAATAGGGCAGCTCGACTTACCTTCACTTTTACCGGTTGTTTTGCTTCACTCATCCTAGAACGATATTTACAATTCGTCCTGGAACTACAATTACTTTTCGAAGTGTTTGACCTTCCATCCACTTTTTCGTTTCAGCAATTGATAGGACTTCTTGTTCTATTTCACTCACACCTAAAGAAAGGGGCAAGGAAATTTCAAATCGTTTTTTTCCATTAAAAGAAACGGGATAAATGAAATTCTCTTCAATCAGGTACTTTTCTTCAACCTTAGGAAACTCTTGTTTGCATGCCAATCCAACTCCGCCCATTTTTTCCCATAACGATTCAGCAATAAATGGTGCAAAAGGCGAAAGTGCTAAACTAAAAGGCCTAAATACATCTATCGACTTGCAATTTTGATCCAACAATTCATTTAAGCAAATCATAAATGCACTTATGCAGGTATTCATTGACATTGACTCAATATCTTGATGCAACCTTTTGAGCAGCGTATGCAATGACTTCAAGGCAGCGGGTTCAGCATGCCCAGAATCCAAAATACAATGCCCCTCTTCAGAAATACAATGCCTCCAAACCCTGCGCAGGAATTTATTCACCCCTTCAATACCTTGGGTATTCCAGGGTTTAGATTGTTCGATCGGCCCCAAAAACATTTCATACATTCTCAAGGTATCGGCACCATAATCTTCAACGATGGCATCTGGATTAACAACGTTGAATTTGCTTTTTGACATTTTCTCGATTTCAACCCCACATTTCAATACACCGTCTTCCAAAACCAATAAATGAGGCCTTGCATCAGGGAATATAGCCAAAACCTGTTCGGGCAGTAAGGCATCATCCTGTACGGCATTTACATCCACATGCAAGGATTGAAATCCCTTTTTCGATGATGGGACCAGACCGGCAGAAACAAATCTTCCGGTTGCCGTTTCTCTATAAACCAAATTGGACCGACCTAAAATCATACCTTGATTTACCAATCGCTTGAAAGGCTCATTAACAGGTAAATATCCTAAGTCATACAAAAACTTGTGCCAAAAACGGGCATACAGCAAATGACCAACCGCATGTTCTGTCCCTCCTATATACACGTCAACCTGTTTCCAATATGATAAGGCTGAGCCTGAAGCAAATTGATTTTGATTCTTTGGGTCCATGTACCGAAGAAAGTACCAACTGCTTCCAGCAAACCCCGGCATGGTGTCGGTTTCCCGAATACCATCAGGCAAATTTGTCCATTCCTTGGCTTTTTTAAGCGGTGATTCGGGCCTACCTGTTGGCTTAAAATCGTCCATGTGGGGAAGTTCTACTGGCAAACACTGCTCAGGCACCCCGGTGGCAATTCCCTTAGTATACACAATGGGGAAAGGTTCTCCCCAATACCTCTGCCTACTAAAATTGGCATCTCTAAGACGGTAATTCACCGTTCTGTCGCCCAATTTCTTTTCCTCTAAATAGGCCAACATGGCCGAAATAGCCTCTTTCACCTGAAAACCATTCAGGAATTCGGAATTCATTATTTCCCCATCCTTGCTTTCATAAGGAAGCGATTCGCCTTCAGGAATTTCAACAACAGGAACAATCGGCAAATCAAATGCTTTTGCAAATTTGAAGTCCCTAGCATCGTGAGCTGGGACAGCCATTACAGCTCCAGTCCCATACCCTGCCAAAACATAATCACCAACCCAAATTGGCAACTCTTTCCCAGAAATGGGATGCACTGCATACGAACCTGTAAAAGCTCCTGTTACCTGCTCGGAACCGGCCTGCCTTTCTCGCTCTGACCGATTTGAAGCCTGTTTAGCATAGTCCAAAGCCTGTTCAAACCCAGGTTTAACCAATTCCGGTAGCATTGCAATCTCTGGGGCTAAAACCATAAAACTGACCCCGAACAAAGTGTCTGGTCGTGTGGTAAACACCTCTAACATCAAATCAGAATTTGCAACCTTAAATGCAAGCGATGCACCCTCTGATTTGCCAATCCAATTGGATTGCATTTCCTTCATAGCTGCCGACCAATTCAATTCTTCTAGGTCAAGGAGCAGGCGGTCAGCATAAGCCGAAATTCTTAAAAACCATTGCTTCAATCTTTTCCTTTCCACCGGATGGCCTCCACGTTCTGAAAATCCATCTTTGACCTCATCGTTGGCCAAAACGGTTCCCAAGGCCTCACACCAATTAACCCAAGCATCTGCTTGATACGCCATTCGGTAATGCATCAAAACATCCGATTGCTTTTCTTTACTAAATGCCAACCATTCTTTCGGTGTGAACTCTTCGTGAGGGTTTCCAAAAAATGGGGCATCCTTGGTTCCACATTGTTCAAAATATTCAGAAACCTTCTCAATAGGAACAGGCTTTTGAATTTTACTATGATAGCAATGATTGAATAACTGAAGAAATATCCACTGTGTCCATTTATAATAGTCGGAATCTGAGGTTGTAACAGATCGATTCCAATCGTACCCCAATCCTAGCAATTCCAATTGTTGCCTATACCTTTCAATGTTTTCTCTGGTCGTTTCCTCAGGATGCCGATTGGTTTGAATGGCGTATTGTTCGGCCGGTAAGCCAAAAGCGTCAAAACCCATAGGATGTAGGACACTATACCCCATCATTACTTTGTAACGAGCCAATATATCTGAGGCTATATATCCTAGTGGATGTCCAACATGCAATCCTGCACCCGAAGGATAAGGAAACATATCCAGCACATAGAAAGGTGGTTTTGTTGGGTCTTCCTTAACCGCATAGGCTTCTTGTTCTTGCCATTTAACCTTGGCATTTAGCTCAATCTCCCTGAAATCGTATTTCATAGCACAAATATACAAAGCCAATATGTGCAATGGCTGAATTTATAGCTCTTAAAACCCTATTCAACAATTACATCATGCCTTCTACTGTTTATACCCATTGGCATCCATCGTCGTTCAATCGAAAAAATGAGTTGATACTTTCCCTGTTTTTCCGGAGCACGAATTGGAATTACTAGCCTGCAATTGGTTTTCTGTGGATTCCAAACCCCTTTTAAACAATTTCCAGAAACCCGTTGTCCATTTTGCATAAAACTGTAGGAAACATCAAGTTGGGGAGGATGTGGTTCTCTATTCATTTCAGGTCGATGAATGGAAACTTCGACTTCCTTTGTCTGATTTTCTTGCCAATATTCAGGCAAGTCCAATGGCACAATTTGGGCTTCAGGAAAATACCAAAACGATGAATCGTTAGAATAATAAAACATCCCAATTCCTTTCGTTTCAATAGAATCTAATTTACTTGAAGCCCAATTGACTTGCATCAAAACAGGTTTGCCCAACCACGATTCATGTAGATTTAGTAAATCAAATTGACTGCGACGCCCTTGAATATTGCTTAGGGTAGTTGAAGGTTTTTGGGCGTAGAACCAGAATTTTGATGCCTTTTGATATGAATTCATAAAAACAACCGGACGGTCTCCAGCCAAACTATCCACTTTTTCGACCCATTCTTTTTGTCCATAAAACTGTTTCAAAAAAGGGACATTGAAAGGCACTATATCAAAAACCAAAATCAGGCGTCCAATTAAAAGCAATGGAACACTTATCCACAGTCCCTTTAGTAAAATTCTATTTGTTTTAGGTTCCTCCTCCCAGTTTTTGAATAATGCGGTAATCATTAGAGGGAACACCCCCAAAGACCAATTCCCTTCTACATGTCCAAAAAAGGAGAAAACAAATAGAAAAGCATAGACTGAAATGGATGTTTTTATGAAAATTGATCTTAAATAATCATGAGGGCTGGTATAAAATAAGGCCTTCAAAACCAAAAATCCAGCAATTGGCCCCCAAAGTAAAAATTGCCCACCAAGAAATGAAAGTGTTTGCTGCCATTCATAAGCTTTCGCATTTCGGTAGCCAAAATGATACATAAATGTTGGAAAATCATGCTCAATTAGCCAGATTAGATGGGGTAAATACAAAGCTATTCCTACGGCAATGGATATATAAAAAGTTGGCTTTCTGAACATTTTATTCCCATACAGCAATAAGAAAAAAATAAACAAGGCCCCATGGTACTTTGCAAACAATACCAATGCTGCAACAATTCCAAGAAAAATGGCATTGGTTGAACTTGATTTTTCACTAAACCTTTTAATAGCAAGCAGCAATACGGTGCATGCAAAAAGAAAAGGTGTGTCAGGAACCGCCCAAAATCCAGAAAATTGAAAAACCGGAATACTTACCAAAACGGCAAAAAATAAGACGATAGATTTTGGGGAAATAAGGTATTCAAGGACTCGAATGGTAAGTAGGTGAAATAAAATCATTGCAAGCCTAACTCCGAATTCAGACTTAAAGAGTGAAAAACCTATGTAAATACTCCAAGCTATTAAAGGCGGGTGGTCGTGATAGCCCAACGATAAATTTTGGGAATAAACCCAATAATAGGCCTCGTCGTCAAGCAATTCCGTGAAAATAGCAGACCAAATCAATCCCACAGTCCACAGCAGATACAGAGTCCATCGAATGAACCTCATTTTTTTACCAGAAGAAGATGTCCTGTTTTGGTTCTGCATCCCAATTGTTTTTTTTCCGGTTATAACCTGCCGCTTAAAAAAGGAAATCTGACGACTAACCGTTCCTTCTCTTTTTCAACGGCCTCAAGATGCAAAATTGGGTTTGACTTTGAAAAATGGCGTTCCAAATTCCTAAAGGCTGAAACCTGTTTGAATACCTCAAGAGTATCAATGGAAAAGCAGGCCGATGAAAAATATTGAAAAATATAGTCTTGAGCTGCTTTTGACGGGTGAGCCAAATCTTCGCTGTAAAATCTATAATCCCGCAAATCTTCCGTTAGAATCTCGTAGGCAGGGAAATAGTGAACATTAGAATTTTGGGAACAAAGAATATCGGTAGCTACCCTTAAAATTGATTTGCTTAGGGAATTTTCTGCGAGGCCATCGCGAAGATGTTTCACCGGGCTCACACTAAGAATAACGGTTAGTTGCGGATTTATTTCCCTTAGGTTTTGAATAGTAAAATTTAGGGAATCTACAATTTCAGTTACCGTAGAACGGTTTCTTATAAAGCGATCCGCTGGCAGTTTGTGGCAATTCCCTACTGCCTTTCCCGAAACCTTATCCTGAAAATAATGTGCTGTCCCCAAGCTAAGAAAAAGAAAATGAGCTTCTTTAAGTGCCAAAGCACAATTTTCACGAGCCATCAACATTCCAGTTTTTGCCTCTTCTTCGCTAAAAGAAGAAAAGGAACCATGGTGATCCAAACTAATCCACCGATTGTCATGGTTTTCTAAAACCGGCCATTCTGTAGGAATTTCACACCAAGTTTGAAGCATTGTCGATAAAGCAAATGGATGGTACAATATCCCATGAGAAGGAACAGGCACATGAAACCCTCCCATCCTAAGTTTAGCCTCAATTAGCTCGGCAAAACAACTACCCGCCACCAAAATCGGATGCTGATATTCCAAGGGGGGCAGTTTAAATGCTGGAAATTCCGTCCTAAATTTTACCATAGTTCGTTGTTGGACGATTTGGAAGCTTCGTAGCCTTTATCAATAGGAAGGTTTGGCTTTCGCCGGGCCGCGACAGCAAGTTCATCGCAACGGTTGTTTTCTTTGTTGTCAGCATGGCCTTTTACCCAATGGAAGGTGAGCTGAAATTGGGGCGCAATGGCGTGGTATCTAAGCCATAAATCCTTGTTCTTCTTTCCTTTAAACCCAGTTTTTATCCAGGTTTTCAGCCAGCCTTTGGTAATTGAATTTATCACGTATTTGCTGTCGGAATAAACATGAACCGGATGAGCCGCGGTTTTTAAGAATTCTAAAGCCCGAATCACAGCCAACAGTTCCATTCTGTTGTTGGTTGTTCTGCGGTACCCTTCTGAATGTTCCTTCCTGTGCCCATTAAAAAGCATTACAACCCCCAATCCACCAGGGCCTGGATTGCCCCTGGCTGCTCCGTCTGTAAAAATTTGAACCATTCCTCAAAAGTACGCAGGAGTATGAACCTTGTCAATAGAATCTAAAATAAAAAAGGGGGCCTAAGCCCCCTTGATTCAACTGACAATTCTTACTTGACCTCTTCGAAGTCAACATCTGTTACATCATCGGTTCCATCTTTTCCCGATGAATCTGAACCTGGATTTCCTGCACTTCCTGCATTTTCATTTGCATACATGGCAGATGCTACTTCCCCGAAAACCTTATTCAAGTTTTCCATGGCCGTATCAATGGAGGCCAGGTCCTCTGATTTGTGGGCTGTTTTAAGGCTTTCAAGTGCCTCATTTATTCCCGACTTTTTATCTTCAGGTACTTTGTCCCCGCTTTCTCGCATAAACTTTTCAACCTGGAAAATAAGACCATCGGCGGCATTGATCTTCTCAGCCCGCTCCTTAGCCTTTTTATCAGCGTCTGCATTGGCTTCCGCTTCGGCTTTCATTTTTGCAATTTCCTCATCTGACAAACCGCTGGAAGCTTCAATACGAATGGATTGTTCTTTACCGGTTGCTTTATCTTTGGCCGATACCTGAAGAATGCCATTGGCATCAATATCAAAGGTTACCTCAATTTGAGGAATTCCTCGAGGTGAAGGTGGAATGTCTGCTAACACAAATCGTCCTATGGTTTTGTTTTGGTTTGCCATTGGGCGTTCCCCTTGAAGCACATGTATTTCAACAGAAGGCTGATTGTCGCTTGCGGTTGAGAAAACCTCAGATTTTCTAGATGGAATGGTGGTATTAGACTCAATGAGGCGAGTCATAACTCCTCCCATGGTTTCAATACCCAGACTTAGGGGGGTTACATCCAAAAGAAGTACATCTTTAACATCACCTGAAAGCACGCCACCTTGTATTCCTGCGCCAATAGCTACCACCTCATCTGGATTGACCCCTTTGCTAGGAGACTTTCCGAAGAAGTTTTCAACAGCAGCTTGAATCGCCGGAATTCGGGTTGACCCTCCCACCAAAATAATTTCATCGATATCTGAGGCCGACATGTTGGCATTTTTCAAGGCCGACTTGCATGGTTCAATCGTCCGGCGAATTAAATCGTCGGCCAATTGCTCGAATTTGGCACGAGTTAGTTTCCTTACCAAGTGTTTAGGAACTCCATCAACTGGCATGATGTAAGGAAGATTGATTTCTGTTTCGGTGGAACTGGAAAGTTCAATTTTTGCCTTTTCAGCTGCTTCTTTTAAGCGCTGAAGTGCCATTGGGTCTTTTCGTAAATCGATGCCCTCATCTGATTTGAATTCATCTGCCAACCAATCAATGATCTTTTGATCAAAATCGTCTCCCCCAAGGTGGGTATCTCCGTCGGTTGATTTAACCTCAAAAACCCCATCGCCAAGTTCTAAAATTGAAACGTCATGAGTACCACCGCCGCAATCAAAAACAACAACTTTCATGTCTTTGTTTTGCTTGTCGAGGCCATAGGCCAAAGCTGCTGCCGTGGGTTCGTTTATGATTCTCTTAACGGTAAGGCCTGCAATTTCACCAGCTTCCTTGGTGGCTTGCCTTTGGGCATCATTAAAATAGGCTGGAACAGTAATAACAGCTTCTGTTACCGTAGTACCTAAATAATCTTCTGCCGTTTGCTTCATTTTTTGAAGAATCATGGCCGAAATTTCTTGGGGAGTGTAATTTCTATCGCCAATGGATACCCTTGGCGTGCCATTATCTCCCTTCACCATTTTGTAGGGTACGCGTGAAAACTCGGCACTTACCTCCGCAAAACGGCTACCCATAAAGCGCTTTATAGAATAAATGGTTCGTTCAGGGTTGGTAATCGCTTGCCGCTTCGCGGCATCTCCTACCTTTCGCTCGCCGTTATCTAAAAAGGCAACAATCGAGGGTGTCGTACGTTTCCCTTCGCTATTGGGTATTACGACGGGTTGATTTCCTTCCATAACGGCAACACAAGAATTTGTTGTGCCAAGGTCGATTCCAATAATCTTTCCCATAAGTGTTTTTTTTAATGAAAATTTCCATTCCTCTTACCAAAATCATTCCATAGGCCAGAGCTTACATAAATTGACGCAATCTCTTTCTTTTCGTATCCTTTTTGTCTGAATTGACCCTAATTATACTGACATAATGACACCTGTCCCGTAGATACGCCAGATTTCAAGGGCAATTTGCAACCCATTGCCATATTTAACAGCGCTTCATTCCGCCATCTAAAAGGCATTGTATTGACGTTTGATACAAATTTCAAAAAAAATGTAAATGGACCTTGACAAACCAGAATTGTTCCTGTAACTTCGCAGAGCACGTGTAAAAAATTGATGAATTAAGCTTCGCCACGTATTGGGGTGGCGAAGAACACTTCGGGCTTTTTAGAGTGAAGTTAGATGGTGAATTAAAGAAACGCCGGCAGGTGTTTTAATAATCCACCCTGGGGATCTCAAAGGTGCTTTCTTTTAATTCAAAGGTAACTTTGATGAAATGGAAAGCGGGAATATCGGGTTTGAGATGGGTGATGTGGCAGCGCACCCTTTTTCGAATTAGGACGGTGAGTTCGGTTTGGTTTAGACGAGAATGAATAAGGTTAATTGCCTAAAGAATCCTAAAGCAAACAATGAAACATCGATGGCTGGAAAAAAGGACTTGTCCACAGGAGTCTATCCTACTTTTTCAAGGTAGGATGCGGCTCTAAAAGTCGTTGTTGGCGTTTTGGGCTCCCTGGTGAGGGCTGACATTATGGCAAAACCTACAGAAGATGAATGGCCCTGAAAACAGCCACACGACGCATTATGGTTTTGAAAGCGGCAGGGATTGAACGCGGTAGCCCGCATAGCGAAAGGGCCTGGGGCGCGTGGTGCGGAGGCGACCCTGGGAGCCAACGCAAGACCGCTGCCCCAGCCCCTTTTGCTGAGGACTACCGGTGAAAGCCCGGCTGCCGCCCAAAAAATTAAAAAAGAAGACTAAAACGCAATGAAATTTTCCTTTATGGCCGAAATGACCAAATCCACATTGTTGCGTGCCCCGAATTTTTTCATCAGGCTTTTTCGATGCGAAGCAACCGTGTGGGCTGAA
>Ga0169931_10003233_pt1 | contig 25993 bp, 22 predicted proteins | sample Kivu_15m_20L_FD_129675 | JGI IMG/M metagenome (GOLD analysis project Ga0169931, IMG submission 129675) | Freshwater microbial communities from Lake Kivu, Western Province, Rwanda to study Microbial Dark Matter (Phase II) - Kivu_15m_20L... | ecosystem: Environmental > Aquatic > Freshwater > Lake...
ATCGCCGGACGCTTGATCGCCTGGGAACTCTTGTCGAGCAGACGACGCGCAGGATCATTGCCACAGGGACGGTCGTTCTTGTGGGGAACAAACGCTCGACGTTCGTCTCGGGTCACTGGCCGAAGGCCGGTCTGACTGAACTGCACAAGAACGTTCCGGGCACTGAGAAGCTCCCGTCCATCCGCATCGCAACGACGAATCCCTCCGTACCGATTGGCGCTTACACAGCAGAAATCGTGTCGCAGCTTCCAGAGGACGGGCAAAGATTTGTCGCCAGTCACAGCGCCAGATTTGAGAATGTCCGCGCCGCACTTGCTGCGGTTCAGGTTGGTGCCGCGGATCTCGCCTTCGTCTATCGCTCCGACCTCGGCGCAATGGAATCGGAGAAGAACCTCGTCATCCTGCAATCATTCACAGCGTCAGCGCAGGATAGTTCGAATGCGACGCACACTTTCTTTGACGCGAACTTGCGCAATCGTGAACTAGTGATTTGGGAGGCCGCCATCACCACGGCCGCAAAGAATCGTGCTGCCGCCGTTGTCATGATGAACTGGCTTGGGTCAAAAGTGGCACGCGACGAACTTACACGACTCGGATTTGGACCGCCGCCGAACGCGCACCAGACCGGTCACTGACTCCGGATGCCTGTGGACGAGAACCTCCTCACCATCATCGCCACATCACTCCGGGTTGCCCTCGTGGCAAGTCTCATCGTCATGCCGGTCGGCGGAATGATCGGTTGGTGCTTTGCGCGCACAAACTTCCCGTTTCGTCGCAGCATCGAAACACTGATCATGCTGCCAATGGTGCTTCCGCCAGTCGCAACCGGTCTTCTTCTGCTCTACGCACTGTCGCCAAACTATGCCTTCGGCCGACTTCTTGTTGAGCTTCTCGGGGCGCCGATTCTCCTGACGTGGATTGCCGCTACAATTGCTGCCGCAGTCGTCGCCCTGCCGCTTGCCGTGCGCAGTGCTGAACAGGCATTCGCGGCCGTGCCGAGTCGTTTTGACGATCTCGCGATCACCGTGGGTCACTCGGTCTGGACAAGGATTTGGCGAATTCATCTGCCGCTGGCTCGACGCGGACTTTTGGCCGGATTTGTTCTGGTGTTTGCTCGCGCACTTGGCGAGTTTGGTGCGACCAGCATCGTTGCCGGTACGATTCCCGGTGAGACCGAGACACTCGCCCTCGGGATTTATGCCAGAGTCACGACCGGCGACAACAGTGCGGCCATGTCACTTGCGGCCGTCTCCATCGGGATCGCTGCTGCGGCGATCCTGATCAGCGGCCATCTGTCGCGGCCGGGATCACGACGTGGGCGTTCCGCTGGGCAATCAAACGATGCAGCAACCACCCAGACATGGATGGCAAGTCGGCATTGAAGACAAACTGGGACATTCGCATTGAGTATCGAGTCGCAGACTTTGCCCTGCGAGTGGACCAGACATGGACCGCTGGGATCACAGGTCTGGTCGGACCCTCCGGAGGCGGCAAGACGACTCTTCTCGAACTTCTGCTTGGCATCCGTGGCGGTCACACCGAGGCGAAACTCTCTGGTGTTCTGCGCTGCAACGAAATCGTGCTGTTTGATTCCCAGAACAAGATCGATATGCCCGCCGGTCAACGGGGTCTGGCCTGGGTTCCGCAGGAGTCGCTGCTTCTGCCGCACCTGAGTGTCCGCGAAAATATTCTCTTTGGTTGTTCGCGAGTCGAACGAAATTCTGCCGAAAAAAAATTGGCCGAGACGGCCAAACTTCTCGGCATAGGCCACCGCCTCGACCACAACCCCGACGAAATTTCCGGCGGCGAGTCCCAGCGCTGCGCCATCGCTCGCGCGATCCTTTCCGGTCGTCGACAGATCCTCCTCGATGAGCCGATGTCTGCCCTCGATCCGGCGCGTCGCGAGAACTTGGCGACTCTTCTCCAAACCCTTCACGCCGAATGTGACGTGAGCATGATCATCGTCAGTCACTCGCCCGCCGAGGTCGAGCGCCTCTGCGATTACGTCATCGCGCTGAGTCCGAGCAGTCCCCAGAACTGAATCGCGAGCCACTGATCCGACCCGATCACCGGGTCGCGAAATCCGCTCTCCGGCGACCTCTCCGCGGCCGGTCTAAGTATCTATAATAACTATATAAAATAACAGCCTCCGTCTATCTCCTCACCTCCCTGCCCGATTCTGCCGATAAACGTTCCGTAAGTGCGGCGGGAGGGCGAGCGGATCTCGCATGCCTCCACCCTCAGCTGGAATCAGAACATGAAGTGACATTTGCCTCGTTCCGGAGTCCGCAATGCCGCACACAACAACGCAGAGATTCAATCAGCTTCGTGCGGCGGCGCGGCCTGCAGCACTCTGCACACTCGCTGCATTCGTTGGACTCATGCCTGCTGCGAGCGCCCTTGCGTTCGGTCTCGCAAATCCGATGCGAATCATTCCCGGCGCCGAACAAATATCGTCATCCCGGGAAATCAGCGTTCACCCATATCAGGACGAATACGTTCCCCAGCTTCGGTTGGGTCTCGGCCTCCGCAACGACGGACCGTTGAGTCTCGATGCTGCGGTGCGGCAATTGCTGCGCGATCAATCGCTCCACCCGGCGCTCAGGATCGGCGCGAAGAACCGCCCAACCCCGTTTGCTCTTGCGACCGGACTGGAATCGCGAGTCTACGGCTTCTGGGCCCGGGGCCTGCCGCTCTGCCGATTCGAAATTCGCGCGCAGGTTCTACCGGGAGATGAGGTCTCGATCGTCGGTGCCATGCCGGAAATCGATTCACTTGACGTCGTCAGTGCCGATGGCTGGCCAAACGAGGAAGGTGCGCTTGCGAGCGTCCTCGCCTACATCGATCTCGCGACCGGTCGGAAGCACGACCCGAATGTCGAAGCCCGAGTTCAGGTCAATCGCTGCTATCACGTCGTGGATCACGGCCTGCGCCCGGCGTACGAATTCATGGTACTGCATCGCGGCATGCCGTGGACCGCCATTGCCGATGACGCAAACGTCTGGAATGCGTACCGCCAATATTTCGATGCGACTGCCACGGTGCGCGTCTACGACCGGAATCCCCTGTCCACTCCGCTCAAGGACTTCGAGGTTGATGTGGACGGCAGCGGTCTACTCGCCAACGACTCGTTCCGAATGACCGTCCCAACGGGCATACAGCGTGCCGAAAGTACGACCGGACGTTTCAACTTTGCGCCGAACGATCCGCGTTTCATTGAAGCCTCGGCATTTGCGCACATAAACCGCCAACTCGCCTACTTTGAATCCATTGGCTACTCGTGGATCGGCCCGAAACCCCTCGTCGTCGTCGCCAACACCATTCCCGATGGGGAAGAAAACAACGCGTTCTACCGACCGGCAGCTGCGACGGGCAGTTTCCCGCGCATCGAGCTCGGCAATGGTGATGGGAAAACCCTTCGCAATCTCGGACTCGATTCAGACGTTGTGTCGCACGAGCTCGGACACCACATTGTCTACCGCAGCATCACATCGATCGAGAATGAATCGCTCGTCCTGCACGAGGGGCTCTCCGACTTCTTCACGTTCGCCAGCACCAACGACGGATGCCTCGGTGAATCGATCTGCCCAGCCGGCTCAACCGCCTGCGCGCGCGTCGGCAAGTGCCTGCGCACCGCCGAGAACTCTCTCAAGTACAAAGATTCAACCTACCGAGACCTCGGCCCACACAACCGCGGAATGCTCGTATCGGGCTTCCTGTGGGATTTGCGCGCCGACAAGATTCCGGTGACTGAGCTCGCTCAGCTCGTAAACAAGTCCCTCGACTTCATGAAGGCGTCGAGCAGCATCCGTGATTTCCTGATTGCGCTGCTGACAGCCGATCGCGCACTCACGTCGGGAAAGCACGGCACCGAGATCATCGCCGCTGCGAACGCGCGCGGCATGGAATCTCTGACCAAAGACATCAACCTCAACACGGAGCTGCCAGAGATCACTGGCAGGCAACCAGTTGAATCGAGTCTTCAGACCGGGCAGCAGACCCAACCTCCGCAATCGAATAGACGCAAGCAGAAGGAGGAGGACTCAATTCCGTTCTGCGGAACGCTCGGTGGAAATACGCAGGATGAAGGTAGTCTGGCGTTGCTCCTTCTCCTGCTGATTCCGGTTGCCATGGTCGGCATCTTTGGAAACTACGGGAATTCCGGGCGCAAGGGTCCGATCTCATTCTGGGAGCGAATCCCAGTTCGAGTACGCATCAATCGCCGGTGACTACGACGTCGCATCGCGCATCGGCAACTGAGCAGAAGAAGGGAATCCTCTGCAAATGGTCTCCAGATCTGTCAGCCGAAACCTCATCAACGCCGTCATCCGCGTGGGACTGACGGCGAGCCTGCTTGTGTCGGCTCCCGTATTCGCCAACGATCGCGCCGACGACAGCGAAACCCAGTCCGGCAGGCCCGGACGCATTCTGATCTCAGTTGCTGCGAGTTGGGATGGAAGCAACGTGGATCAGACGGCCGTCAACTCACTCGCAGCCTTTCGCTCGCAGTACGGCGCGATTCCGATGTTGCACTTTGTATCTCCTGCGTACTTTTCGCGCTCGCCGAAAGAATCGGAACGATCTGTGGTTCTCCTGCGAAGCAGTATTCGTCCCGGAGATCAGGTTGGACTGCATGTCGCCCCGTGGAAGTCGATCGTCAGCCGATCGGAAAGCATGTTTCGTTCGGCCCCGACATTCTGGGGCGCCGAGGTTACAAAACGCGACTGCGTGAGCGACTGCGGGCGCGAAGTGCCGATCCTCGTCTACGAGCCAGAAGAGATTGTGCGCATCATCGCCACGTCGAAATCACTTCTCGAAGAAAAGGGACGCGATTTGCCGCTTGTTCCAGCAGCCCACATCGCCGGGTGGGTTGCCTCGCCGGATGTGCACGCGGCTCTGCGTCGCACCGGGTTCACGTGGAGTTTTTCTTCGGTGCCACCCGATCAGGTAGCCGCGTCCCTAGGTCAATGGCCGCTCATGTATTGGGTTCGGGGCTTGTGGGGTGGTCTCGATCGTCTTCCACAGCCACATGACGTGACCACACCGCACGGAATGCTTACCGAGGTGACGACGTCAGGTGCGCTTCTTGACCATTCAACGATCGCCGCAGCGCGGGCGCGCTTTGTTGACATGGCTGAGCGTGCGCGTGCAAATCCGAGTCAGGAGTTCGTCTACCACATTGGCACTGAAATGGCGTCTGCCGTGCGGCAGATGCCCCGGCTTGCAATGCTCGTGGAAACACTCGAAGTCGAGGCAGCGCGAATGAACGTTCGAGTGGCCCCACTTCGAATTCCGCAAGTGACCAGATCCATCCCGATACTTGAGCAGGCGACTCTGCAGCCGACCGACAAAAGACCATCCGATGATCCGGATCGCCGTCCCACGCCGGCGCACTAGTCTGGTGTCCGTCCGTGCCAGACTCTGCTGACCTCGAACATGGCGAGCAGACCAGGACGACGCATCACCCGTCTGCGTACAACTCACCGAGAATTGCGTAGGCGCGTCTCAGATGTGGAATCACGATGCTGCCGCCGACGATCAGCGCGACATTCAATGTCTCCTCCTGCTCAACGCGTGACGCGCCAAGCCGCCACGCCTGAATGATGTGATAGTTGATGCAATCATCGCACCGCAGCGCCGCGGACACGGAAAGTCCCATCAGTTCCTTGACGCGCGCGCTCAGTCCACCTTCGAGATAAGTGTTGTGATCCAGGTTGTAGAAACGCCTGACGAGTTTGTTGTCGGCCGCATCAACCATCGCGTTGAGCCGGCGTCGCTCATGAATAAATGCGCGCGCCAGCGGACTTTTCGCCGCAGCTGCGTCTTCCGTGTGCAGATAAGCCGGTTCAGAATCACTCGGTCGCATGAATTCCTCCTCATGTCGTCCAAGACTCGACGGATTGTGCAAGCGCGTCAATCAGGACAATGCTCAAGATGCTCCGTTGCGCAGCGGAATTAGTTGCCCTAAGATCAGGCCGATAAGTTTCCCCCAATGGAGCAAGTACTTCAGATCCGGGCCAGATTGGCATGGATCTGCTACCGCGTCGCGCGTTACTGCGCGGCAACAGCAGATCCCGATTGCGATTGGTCCCGACAGTCACCAGCAGGGAGATCCGCACATGTTTCAATCCCAGACATCGATCACGGTTCGTTCAACAGCTTCCGCAATCCTTGCGACCCTCATCGGTGTTTCGCTCCTGTCTTTCGAGACTGTGTCTGGAACCGCCAGCGCTGCCCCACAGAGCACGAAACTTCAACTGGACTCCGCTCCAGATGTTCGAACCAAGATTTCACCGGCCCTGTACTCGCGGATGCTGCGCGAGGACGCTGCGAACTTTCCAGTTCTCATCTATCTCAAGGCACAGGCAGATCTCGCGGGTGCTGATCAGCTGGCGACGCGCGAGGCCAAGGGACGCTTCGTTTACAATGCTCTCGTAGCAACTGCGCGCAGTTCGCAGGGATCACTCCTGGCGCGTCTTGCCGAACTCGGCCTCGAGCATCAGCGCTACTTTGTCACGAACATGATCGCTGTCTTTTCCCCGACGGCAGCTCAGATCGAAGAATTCGCGGCACGCAGCGACGTCCAGCGCGTCGTCGCGGACCCCCGGGTCAACATTCGCGCGCGTCCGACTCCTGAGATGCTGCGTCGCGATCACACGGAAGCGGTCGGTACAAATGTCACCAGCACGGGCGCGGAACGGGTGTGGACGCAGTTCTCGAATCGCGGCGAAGGTATTGTCGTTGCCGGTCAGGACACCGGTGTGCAGTGGGATCACCCAGCTCTCCGTGCCTCCTATCGCGGAACGAGTGCCAGTGGCGTGAACCACAACTACAGCTGGCACGATGCCATCCGTCGCAAACTCACGGACACCGAAGCCGCAAATCCCTGCGGCTATGCGACGGTCGCACCTTGTGACGACAACGCCCACGGGACGCACACCGTCGGTTCAATCGTCGGCGATGACGGTGCTGGCAACCAGATCGGCATGGCACCGGGTGCAAAGTGGATCGCATGCCGCAACATGGACGAAGGCGTTGGCACACCATCGACCTACATCGAGTGCTTCCAGTACTTTCTTGCGCCCTGGCCTTACGGCGGCAATCCGATGACGGACGGCGACCCCACGAAGGCGCCACACGTGATCAACAACTCCTGGGGATGCCCACCCTCTGAAGGTTGCGACGGCGCCGAGTTTCTTCCGGTCATCGAAGCTCTCGGCCGCGCCGGCATCATGGTTGTCGTGTCCGCCGGCAATGACGGACCGGGATGTTCCACCATCAAGGACGGCCCGGCCTATCATTCGGCAGCGACCCTTTCCGTTGGCGCGCACGATCACCGCTCGGGCAACATCGCCGGCTTCTCGAGTCGCGGACCGTCAACGTTTGACAACAAGGTCGGTCCAGACCTCACCGCACCCGGCGTGAGCATTCGCTCTGCAATTCCGGGCGGTGGCTTTTCCGGCGCCGCATGGAGCGGGACATCGATGGCTGGACCACACGTCGTAGGTGCCGTTGCATTGCTCTGGTCGGTCAAGCCAGACCTTGTCGGCAAGATTGCGCGGACCAGTGAGCTGCTGACGAGCACAGCAACACCGAAGACATCAACACAGACTTGTGGCGGTGTTCCCGGCACGACTGTTCCAAACAACACCTTCGGTCATGGTCTGCTCAACGTCCATGCCGCGGTCGTTGCCGCCAGTCGCTGACGATGACGCCGTTGCCCGCGGGGCCACACTTCGTCGACGTGCACACGCATCTCACGCACGCCGACTTCACCCCCGATCTCGACGCCGTGGTTCAGCGCGCCGAGCTCGCGGGGTTGGGCGCGATCGTCGTCAACGGCCTTGAACCGAAATCCAATCGGACAATCCTTGCCCTGCATGCCCGTTGGCCGGTGATCAAGCCGGCGCTGGGCATCTATCCACTCGATGCTGCCAACGGACTTCTGCCTGCGTCGCTGCCGTTTCCGGTCGCCCGTTTTGATGTCGATGCAGAAATGGACTTCATCGCTGACGAGGCGGCTGCCGGTCGCGTGTTCGCCATCGGTGAGTGCGGTCTTGATGGCTATTGGGTCGGCCCCGAAACATTCGCCGAACAGGAGCGGGTATTTCGTCGCCTGATCGACATCAGCATCAAGAATGATCTCCCGATCATCGTGCACACCAGAAAGCTGGAAGAGCGCTCGCTTGCAATCCTGCGCGAGCACGGCGCCCGTCGGGTCAACCTGCATTGCTTCGGCGGTCGCGTCGCACTCGCGAAAAGTGCGGCCGAACGCGACGGCTGGTGGCTCTCAATTCCAGCCAACGCTCGCGTCAACGAAGCTTTCACCAAGATGCTCAAGGTTCTGCCACCGGAGCGGATTCTCACCGAAACCGATGCTCCCTGGCTCAGCCCGCGTAAGGGCGAACGCAACGAACCGGCCAACGTCGCGGCAACGGTTGGCTACCTTGCCGAGCTCCGCGGCTGGACGCTCGAAGATGCAAAATCACGAGTGTGGGAAAATCTCCGTGCGCTGAGCCATTGATGCTCAGCACACGGAAGGCAAGAACCAATCAACTCAGAGCTTGAGGGTCGCCTGTGCGGAGTAATCGGGACAGGCATTGTCTGTCAGGTAGAGCTTGTAGTTTGTGAACACATGACTCGTACGCTCGCCCATCCGGATGTCTACCGCGGCGTCGGAGTAAAGAGTCGCGCAGACCGTCTTCTTGACTTCGCTGGTAACGGGAGCAGCCCCCGGTGCGCCAGCAGCGTCACCTGTCGTCACGGCACGCGTGATTTCCCTCGAGATGTCGAAGCGAATCTGCTTTTGCACGCGGACGCGGTAGGTGTCTTCCGTAAGCTTGTTGACGATGAACCCTCCGTTCGGGAGAGCCAGCGCTGACTTTGCCCCCTCTGCGCCGCGCATGAAGATCTGGAACTCATCGGCAAAGGAACTGTTGTCCAGACTTTCGCTAAGGGTCAGCTTCGGTTCGGTCGCCGTCACTCCTGGTTCCGTTGGATCATTCGCTTCAATCGGCACGAGCTCGCTGAAGCGTTGCGCCAGATCATTCGCATCCATGAATTTGATGCCATCGACCGTCAGCTCAGGTGCCGCGGGGATGGAGGCCTGCAAACAACCCGTCGTGGACGTATATCGACATTGCCCCGACTCGTTTCCGCGCCGACCGCCGACAGGCTCTGAACCCGGTGCCGGCGCGCGGTCCTTCACGTCCTCAACGTAACAGCCGCCAAGAGCCAGAAGTGCCGCAAGTGAAATCGTTCGAACTGTCGCCCGTTGCAAAAGCATGGATGTTCTCCCCGCTGAGTTGATGCGCACCAGTTCGGTCGAAACAGTCGACCGCGACCAGGGTGCCTGACCAAATACACAAAAACATGAGTTGCTTATTCTGAACCCCAACCATCGCAACGATTCGCAGGGGTCGTCAAGCGATCAAGTTGGGTCAGCTCAAGTCAGGGGGCAAGGTGCGGAATTGGCGAGGAGAAAAGGAAACGGGCGGAGCCACTTGCGCGCCGCCCGTATGCCAACATGAGAAAAAACTGGAGCTCAGACTTCGGAAAGGTCGTTCAGTCCGAAGCCAATCGTCATTACAGCCAGACTGAGAAACCGCATCCGATCAGCGTTGAACTCGTCTGCATGGACGAAATCGAATCCGAACCACCGCCGCGCACGAGATTCTCGGTGTTCATCTTCACGTTGCCGAAGAACGAGACCTGGCTCGAGAAGAAGTGGTTCATGCCCAGAGTGTAGTAGTAGCCCGACCCGTAGAGGCTCGCGCTGTCCATACGGTTCTGGTAGTCCATCCGCGACGCCAGAATGCCGCCGCCGACTTCAAGGTTACCGACTGGTGCGGAGAAGACGAGGCGAGCACCCGCGTTGAGGCGTGAGCCGTCCATGTTCTCCATTCCGTCATCTTTGTTGCGCAGATTGACGAACGTGTGACCCGCCGTAAACTGTACGAACTTCAGAAGCTCGAGACCCACATGAGTGCCGATGCCAAAGCCCTGCCAGGTTTGGCCCCAAGAACCTCGCGCGTCGGGATTCACGGCGCCCGTGAGAGCGTCGACCGACGAGCGCTGACCGTTCATCGTATTGTGGCCAACTTCACCGTCGATGGACTGCGAAACGAAGAAGTAGCTCTTGTTCGCTGACCGCATCGTCGCAATATATGAATGATTCTGAGCAAGCGCCTCACCGGCGAACGTTGCACACACTGCACATGCGCCGGCAAGAAGAGATGCCTTCCGCACCGTCATGCGCAGGCGTTCGACTCTGGAATTCTTCAGGATCTTTCCGAAAACCGTCCCCATAATCCACTCCACACGCAACAATCAGCATCAGGTTCATCTGTCCGCGCCCACCGGGGTCGCGTCATCGCCCCTTGAGCAAGGCGCGTGCCACGCAGGAAACGGCGGGCTTTCGTCAAATTTGGCCATAATTTCAGTGTGGTATTTCGACGTTGCGTGAACTCGTGACAGGTCGGCTGCCCAACCTCGTGACACCTGCTCGTCCCCTGACTGTCCAGTGGACAAGGGGCCCGCGCTCATGGCGATCAAATGACCAGCCGGACTTGGGTTCCGAGGTTTGGCCAAACCTGCTGAAACCAGTCATGAATTCGCCGCTGGTCAAAGAACCGCCAAAAACCACTCAAGAAAACGGTCGCTGCAGCCGATCAACAGACTGAACTCGGAGGACACCATGCGCAATTTCAGCATCAAGCTGTTTTCGTCGCTTATCGGTCTTGCACTCGTCACTGTGCTGCCCGCCTGTAATGATGGCGAGTTCGCTGGTGGGTCAGGGGCCGCCAAGCGCCTTACCGGAGGCGAGAACGCCAATGGCAAGGGCATCAAGGACGGTAAGGATCCGAATGATCTCGACGGCGATGGAATCGCGGAGCGGGACCTCGACGGTGACGGTATTCCGGACATCGATCGCAACAACAACGGCATTCCGGACAGTAAAGAAGGCACGACCAACGATCCCGACAGTCTCGAGGACGGGGACGGCAGTACGTCGTCGAGCCTCTACCATGATCTCGAACTGATGCAGAACGAAGAGGACGAAAAGCACAGCATCAAGATCGAAACGATTGTGGACGGCAAGACGATTCGCACCACGGAGCACAAGGCTCCGGGCAAGGGCAAGTCCATCAAGTTTGAGAAAGCCTGTCGTAATCAGGGCAAGACCTGTCTCAAAGTCACCATGATCGGCAAGGTCACGGAAACCGTCGGTCAGACGAAGTGTGCGAAGATGAAGAGCTCCAGCGGCAAATCAGCGGTCGTCATCGCCGATGTCGATGGTGTGACGCTTATCGGCAGCTGCCTTGGCGGCGGCAGCGATGAAGAACATACTCTGACCTGTCCGAACAGTGAGTCGCTCGCAGTGACCGGGTGCTGATTCCACGAGGACTGCGCAGGGGTTGCAGACAAACAAGAAGGGCGTTGCTGAGATCAGCAGCGCCCTTCTTGCTTTCCTTCGATCCAGCTGCGATCAGCCTTTCGGCGTGACGCTGCTCCCCGACAACACCGGGGTCTCAGGACTTCTTGCGGCCCCGTGACCAACATCGATGTCCAGCATGGGATTGCCGAACTTGTCGCGGAAGCTTCGCGTTGTCGCAGCATGCAGGACGAACACCCGCTCCTTTTCCGGATGAAGCACCCCGGCCACCTCAACGCTGCCGATGGACTCTTCCAGCTGCCCGAAGGCACCGTAGCGGCGTGAGGAGTCGAGGCGGACGGCGTAACGCTTGGTTGCTCGCGACCACCGCACGGGCGTCGTCTGCACGTGCCAGTCACCAAAGTGAAAGTGATTCACGCGATCGAGGCGCGCACGCAGAGTCTGCTGAATGGCCTGCTGGCGAACATGAACCGACTGCTGCCGCCCGTCTTGAGTCGTGGCTACGGTCATTTTCCAGGGCGTGAGGCGAAGGGCAATGCGCACCCGTGCCGGTTCGTTTTGCGCCAGGGTGAAGTTTTCCCCCTGATCAGCATTCGCAATTGGCGTGAAGTTGCGCGCGCCCTCAGGCGTCTGCGGTTCGGGCGGTATTTGATTGGCGAACGTGAGTCCGTTCACGAAGAACAGGGCCACGACTGCACCGAGGGTGCGTGCCGAAGCGCTCGTAAGCCCGATAGACAATTGGCACCTGGTTCTGCGACTGAGCACAGGTTCCTCCAAGCTCGCGAAAAAACGTTGCTGATCTCCGGGATCGATACTTCTACTATAGCCTACCTGGGAGCTGATCGGATCCGTGCGGTCTCCGCCGCGCACTCACCATGAGGGAGTCACAAATTCCTGTGCCATTGGCAGATCGACAAGTTTCGAAAGATTCGTCTCGCCCCGTCATGAGGTACTGCGGCGGCGGATCCCGACTCGACACGCTGGTCATTCTTGCGCTGGCCGTTGGTCTGCCACTTATCTGGATTGCCGGACTCCCGCGCGCGGGCGCCAGCTGGAACCCTGTCGAAACCACTTCCGAGCGGCTGATTGCCGCCGAGCACCTCGTCGAGGTCTTCATCAAGGAGCTTGGCGAAGTGCCGCCATCACTTGCCGAGCTTAAGGTGTTCGCGCGGGCTACGGGTCGATCCATCAACCTCCACGACGGCTGGGGTGCGCGCTTCGACTACCTGCGACTCGACTCAAGGCACTTCGTGCTGCGCTCGTTTGGCCGAGATGGCCTCCAGAACACGCTTGTCAGTGCACCAGATGAAGGAGTGTTTCGTTCCGGCACACTTCCCACGACGAGCCTCGTCGCCAAATGGCGCACGCGTTTCGAGCCGCAAGGTTATCCCGCAGCGATGCTGCTGGGTGCCGATTCACCCAATCACGTCTGGCATGCGCGGCTCTTCGTCGATCCGCTGGCTGGTACTCGGCGGCTGCTCGTTCGACGACGCGATACAACAAATCTGCACATGTTCGCACCGCACGACAGTGTCGAAGAGTTTTTGTGGCTTCCCGGCGGTCACCAGCTCGTGTTCACTGCAACCGGTTCTGCGCGGTGGCGAGATGGAATCTGGCTCTGGAATCTCCTGAACGATTCCATCGTGAACCTGCTCGATGCCAACGCCGCATCGAACGATCAGCAGGCTGGAGCGAGGCCGAGCGGTCAGCCCGGCACTCCGACTAGTGCCACGCCGAACCAATGGTTTCTCTCCCTGCTCGGCGTCACCGTCGCACCGCAGGTGGTCTATGCCGCCGTCGTCCCACGGGGAGTCGACGCGCCACTCGATCCGGCCGTGCTTTACAGCGCCGCAGCGATTCGAGCGTGGGTCATTGCCGATCCAACGGACGATGAAACCGTACGACCCGTACCTGTCGATTTGCCACAATCTGTAACGACGACGGACATTCTGGCCCGCATCTCGAAGTCAGCCTCTGGTGGCGATGACGATCCGGGGAACCCAAAGGACTTGCGTGAGGACGGCGAAAGCGCCGACACCGTGGCCGGCACAAGAACGCAGAAAACCTGGGCGGCGCTGCCAAGAAGTGGCAACAAGGAACAAGTGCTCGGTGCGTGGAGCGATTTCGCCGAAAAAAATGCCGCAAGTCCATTGTTCCCCTACGCACTCTGGCAGCTCACCGGATTCTACGCTGAAGCCTCGCGCATCAGCCAGGAGCAAGCTCTCAGCAGTGCGGATGGCAAAAATCCATCCGAAGCACTGCGTACCTTCGGCGCCGAAATTGCGAAGGCTGCGAGCGCGTTGCCGATGGCGCCGCTGTATGTGCGGGCAATGGCCGGACACCAGTACGGGCAGCTTCTCCGCGGCGAAATTCCCGCATGGAGTGTTGGCCGATTCGATTCCAACACCGCCGCCAAAGGAGAATCGCCCTGAAGCGCAGAAATTCGCGTCCTGCAGCCAAAAAACGCCCCGTGCGTCCGACGACGAATCGGAAGTCAGCGCCCAATCGAAACGATCATGTGTGGGTTGTGATCCTTGCTGGCGGCAGCGGCACCCGCTTTTGGCCGAAGTCGCGGCATCGGACACCGAAGCAGCTCATCGCTCTCGGACAGACCGAACAAACGATGCTCGAAGTGACTCTGGCACGACTGGATGGAATCGTGGCGCCAGCGCGACGCATCATCGTGACGCACGCCGATCAGGCAAACGCCACGCGCAAGATCGCACGCAGGCACGTTGCCGCCGTGCTCGCCGAGCCATCGGCACGCAACACGGCTGCCGCCCTCGCGCTCGCTGCTCTCGAGATTCGCAATCGCGCGAAATCTGCGAACACCGAACCAATTCTCGTGTCGGTTCATGCCGACGCCGTCATCAAGGATGTGCCAATATTTCGCAAGACCATTGCCCATGCGATTGGCATCGCCCGCTCAGGAAGAATGACACTGGTTGGCGTTTCGCCGACGTCGCCCGAAACCGGCTACGGCTATATCGAACGCGGCGATCCCATCGACTCAGCCACAAATTCCGTGCGTTCGTTTCGGGAAAAGCCACCGCTGGAGACGGCTCGTGAGTATCTCAGGTCGGGAAACTACGTCTGGAACTCCGGCATGTTTGTCCTGCCGCTCGGCAAGTTCATCCGTGCTCTCGAGACGCACCTCCCGGACACGATGCAGAAGCTTACGACCTGGCAGGCGCGCAAAGGCTTTCGCTCATTTGCGACACCGCAACCGCCAGCATTTGCGCGACTCTACGCCAGCCTCGAAAAGCAGGCGATCGATACGGCCGTGTTCGAAAGGACCACCGACCTCGCCGTCGTCGCTGCAGATTTCGGCTGGCAGGATGTCGGTTCATGGGATGGTCTGAGTCAAGCCTTCGGCACGGACTTGAAGAGCGGCAACAATTATCGCCGCGGCGACACGCTGCTGATCGAAACACGCAACTGTGTCGTCGACACGGATGGACCAATCATCACGGCTGTCGGCGTTGAGGATCTCGTGATTGTGCACGCGCGGGGTGCCATTCTCGTCTGCCCGAAATCTCGCTCACAGGACGTGCGCAAAATCGTCGAGGCATTGCGGGAGCAGGGGCGAAAAGAACTCCTCTAGCCGACGATCGTGCAAAGCGAAAAACCTCGGCGTTGCCTTGATTTTTTTTCGCGCCATTGCCGTCGAGGTTCATGAACGAGAATCAGTTCTGAAGTTTCCAGGCGTAGATGTTTCGCATCCCGGTCGCGAGATAGAGCGTACCATCGTGAAGAAACGGCGCCGCCGCAATCTCACCAGCCACATCGTCGTGCCAGAGAATTGAGCCATCAATCGTGTCGATGGCCGTCAACCGACCATTGCCGCCGACCGCATGCACGGACGCCTCGCCAGCTGCGATGAACGTCACTGCGCTGCCGGTCTGCGACTCCCAAACCTGACGGCCAGTTGATGCATCGAACGCATGCAGCACGCCATTCACCGCACCGACATAGTAGCGACCGTTGCGAAACGTGGACGTTGCGCAGCTCGGAAGCTGGGTCTGCCAGACCAGTCGTCGTTCCGAAGACGCGAGATCAACGGCGGCCACCAGCCCATCGTAACGGGTCACGAGCAGTTGATTGCTCCGAACCACCATCTCACCGACGAAGTCATGAAACTTCGAGTCGTTGAAGGCCGGGTTATAGCGCCAGAGCAGCTTGCCACTCTGCAAAGACACCGCAACGATCTCGCCGCTGGCGGTACCAAGCAGAATCTTGCCGTCGTGCACGACGGGCGTGACCCCGGCGCGAATCGCGAGACCATCGGGGAAGCCTGCATCAAACAGCCAGTTCGTCTTGCCCGTCTGAAAATCGATGGAATAGAGCACCTGGCCAGCCGTGTATACGAGCAGGCTTCCAGCTGACAGGGTCATCGGTCGTTGCGTGAACGAATCGAGGCTTGCTTCCCAGAGCTTGCGCCCGGTCGCTGCTTCAACCTTTGCAATGAGCCCACTTCGATAACCGACCATCAGGAAGCTGCCGACTGGCGCAAGGGGTGAGGTGACATCCGTCTGTCCCTCAAGCCACCACTGCATGCGGCCGCCAGACAGACTGCGCGCGCCGACCCACTTCTCGCCGTAGGTACCGATGAGAAGGTTGCCGACAATCGTCCAACCGGCTGTATCCGCCACCCCGAGAGGTTTCACGAGATCCGTCGCAACGTCCATGCGCGCGACGCCGACGCGGAACGGGCGATCCTGCTTCTTCGGCGCGGAAACACCCCGCGGTGCTCCAGCTTCATTGGCCATCGCTCGAGCGCTGCCAAGCGTTGCAAACGTGAGAGCGAGGGCACCCAGAGCAGCCTTAAGCGTATTTGATCGCAAATGAAGAAGCACCTGTGCGCAACCCCTCATGATCAATTCATCAACGCCAGAAAGCTGCGCGCCTGCTGCGCTTCAGGGGTCGTGCCGTGCTTTGCAATCAGATCGTCAAGCGTGTTGCGAGCATCCGTTCGCGCATCCTTCAGGAGCTGAATCCGGCCCTTTGCCAGCATCACCTTTGGTTTCATGTCTTCAGGTGCCAGTCCGATGAGAACATCGACTTCCTTCAGGGCAGCGTCGAACTCGCCTGCGTCCTCATGCATGCCGATCAGGATCAGACGACTCTGCACCTGAAACCAGGGATGCCGCAAAGATTCCTTCGCGATGGTCTCGACGAACGGCCGCGCGTCGCTGACCTTGCGATCTTCAAGATAGATGCCAGCCGCGCGCATTCCAGCCATCCAGCCTTCTGATGTCCCGGAATGGGACTTGAAGAATGCCGCAAACTTGTCGCGCGATCCCGTGTGATCAGGCTTGCGATCGTCGCGTTCCTTTTCGAGCTGCGCCTTGCGCACCAGTTTCGCAGGATCCTGCGCAACGGGAGCCGGAGCGTCCTTGGCCGCCGCGGGTTTTTTGGTCGCCGCTGCTCCGGCGAGATCGATTTCTGCCTGCAGGGCATCGATCTGCTTCTGCAGCGCCTCGCGCTGTTTGCCTGAAGCTTCCGCTTCCTTCGCAAACGTGTCGTCGATCAACCCAAGATCGTGCCGGCGATCATTCGTTCGATAATCCGAAAACCACTGCCAGCCCAGACCGGCAAAGGCGATCAAAGCCACAGGTCCAAGCACCATCAGGAGGTAGGCACGATTTAGCGCGAGCCAGTCGAAAAAACCGTACAGGCGCGCCTGGAATCCATCCATGCCGCTCAACTGTACGGCAGTTTCCCGGCGTTGCGGTTTTGCTCCGGCAGGGCTGCGGCCCTTACCTTCGGTTCCCGATGACTTTCCAGCTCCACCCTTGTTGCCCTGATCCGATTCCGACATCCTGAAACTCCCGGCGACTTTCGTTGCGGCCCTTGGCATTGCGCATGTCCGAACCCCGCAACTGGATAGAGCCTGGGGTCGGCAAAGCTGTGATACTATACGGCAAAGACCCTTTCCACAACCGGACCCTCAAGCCCGAACGTTTTATGAAATGGCGAGTACCAACCCGCAAAACGCACCGCAGGTGGCCGCACGGAGGGGCAAAGTGCCCGAAGCGTACTTCAGGTACGTGAGGAGCACTTTCGCCCCGACTACGACCGCAGGCGACGCGTCTGGAGGGATCGTCCGACAAGGACTCCAGCGTTTGGTGCCGCGATTTCATGAAATGACCGGACGAGGCCCTGACACCCCGAGGCAACCATGGCTGCATCCAAACTCGGACAACTCCTCGTCGAAGACGGGCTCCTGACCGAGCACGATCGCCGCATGATCCGCTCTTCATCTGGGGCCGGTGGATCGGCGTTCGCCAAAAGTCTGATCGCGCTCGGCCTTGTGGACGAGGACGAACTCGCTGCCTTCATCGCCGACCGGACCCACTTTCGCATCGCATCGAAGGACCTGCAGAGCGAAACCGATGATCGCGCCCTTGGAGCTGTCGACGTGCCGCTCCTTCTTCGGCTGGAAGTCCTACCGCTGAAACTCGAAGGCACGGCGATGATCGTGGCGATGGCCGATCCCCTTGACCGTGACACGATTCGGCAGCTCGAGTTCTTTACGGGTTATCGAATCAAGCCGGTGATCGCGACCCTTGGTCAGATTCGCGCTGGCCTCCGTCGCATCGTTCCGGACTGGGAACCGAAGGCCCTCCCCTTTGAGCGCTTCATAACGACGCACGCGCCATCAGCAACGCGACGCATTCGTGCGACACTTCCGTCGGTTGCCGCGGCGACTGCCACTGCGGCGGACGCCACCGGGGTGGCCGAGACGCGCCATGAATCGGCACTACCGACTGCCGGATCACCTGATCGATACACCGATGTCGCCGCGGGTCTCGAGACTCCTGCCGCGAATACTCCGACAGCGGACGCCTTGCAGACCAACGATGCAGCGGATGCTTCGCTTGCCGGCGACGATGCCGATCTTGTGTTCGATGAAAGCGATGCAACCGTGGATCTGCCCGCCGACGGAGCTGCCGACGCGACAGCTGCGAATGCGGATGAAGATCTCTCGGCCGCTGCACCGGTCAGCACGGAATCGATCGAAGATCCACTACTCGACGGCTTCACGGCACCCGCGCCTGAGCCGGATGCGCCAAAGGCTGCGGCTTCTGGCGACGACGTAATGTTTGCGGAGGGAGATGAGCTCGAGTCATCTCCGGATTCAAACGGCGGAATGGACGCGGACGCCGACATCGAAATCGAAGCGGACACGAACATCGATGAGCTCCTTCCGGATGATGACTTCGACGCAACGCCGCCCGGCGACGAATCGGGCAAGGACGCGACCGACGAGATGGGCTTTGCGATCGAGGATCAGCCAGCCGAAGCTGAAGTCGCGGCCGAGGCTCCGCCAAAAAGTGTTTTCGCGCCGCCACCGCTGCCCACCGCAACCCCCGACCCTCTGGCTGCGTCCGAGGCTGATACCCTTAGTTCGTCCGCCGACATGCAGGCCGCCGCGCAGGCGATGGCGGAACTCAATCGCGCACTCCTGCGCCTTGGTCTCGCCGCTTCGCTGGACGCCGCCTCAACGAGAGCTGTTGAAGCTTGCATCGCCGCAGGCATGTCAGCCGGCGTCATGGCGTTTCTGCGTGGTCCGGAAAACTTCCATGCGGCCGCTTGGGTTGACGGAAAACTGTCCGGAGCAGCTGCTTCCGCAAACATCGCTACGGCCATCACTCCGCCGCTGCGCGAGAGCCTCATCAAGACCGCCGGCATGATCGCCATGACCGGATTGCCTGGTTCCGATGCTGTGGCAGCGCAACTCGAGGCAGCACCAGGCCATGAACTCTACGGTGCCGGCGCCGAGATTGGGGATGGGATCAAGGCCCTGTTCGTCGGTCGTTTCCCGCCGGCGCTTGCGGCCAGCGACGGTGTCCTTGCGGCCACGCTCGCCATCGTGATGCAGACGGCACAAAAAGCTCGGTGAGCTCGTTTGGCTTTCGCCGCAAAAAGAGTGAGGGTCTCCCCCCTTTCGGTGGGAGACCCTCTTTTCTTTCGACGGGAGTGGTTGGCTGTTTATTCAGGTCGGGGAAATGGGAGCTAACAACAGATGGGAGAACAACAGCAGCATTTTGACAGTTCATCTCGTCGATGAACAAATGTGGACAGCCAACCAGCCCGATGCCTCTCGACGTTCAGTCTTCGGCTTACATCAGGAGACTGCAGCGACCATGCCACCCGGGGGACCGCTCGCATCCTCAGCAACTCCCCAATTCCATTGCGGAATCCAAACAGCCCAAAATGCCTCGCGCGACGGCGGCGCCAGCGGCGCTGCGCACCCGTCGAAAAATTGGACAGGAACGGCGGTAACCGGTTGATTCGGCCGAGCTATGGATTGATCAGGATTGCGCAGGCTTTTCGGCCGGTACGGCGGCCACAGGGACATGAGACAAAATCGGGTTGAAACGGGCACCTGTGCGCGTCGCAACGAGTTCGGCGAGCTCCATGAATTTGGCTCCCGACGGGGTCTCACCGGTTACAACCGGCGTCCCGCTGTCGCCACCGATGCGCACCCTGCGATCGAGGGGGATCTTCGCGAGGACCTCAAGGCTTCGCGATTCGGCGAAACGCTCAGCTCCATCCGTGCCAAACACGTCTTCCACGTGTCCGCAGTGACTGCACGGCGCCGCCGCCATGTTCTCAACGAGACCAAGAACGCGCACCGACATCTTCGCAAACATCGTATGCGCCTTGGCGGCATCAAGCAGGGCAACATCTTGTGGCGTCGTCACAATCACGGCAGCTGCAATCGGCAAGCGTTCGATGAGGGTGAGCTGCACGTCACCTGTGCCCGGAGGAAGGTCGACAATCAGATAGTCAAGTTCGCCCCATTCCGTACTGTAGCAAAGCTGTTCAAGCGCCTTCGAAACCATCGGTCCACGCCAGATGACCGGATTTGCCGCATCCGACATGAACCCAAAGGAGACGAGTCGCACGCCGTGCCGCTCGAGGGGTACGATCCGCCCTCCCGGAGCCACCGGGAGCGCGCCCGAAAGTCCAAGCATGAGTGGACCCGAGGGACCGTAGATATCTGCGTCGAGGAGCCCTACCCGCTGGCCAAGACGCGCAAGTCCCGCCGCGAGGTTCGTGCTGACGGTTGATTTGCCGACGCCACCCTTGCCCGACGCAACGACGATGACGGAGCGCACGCCAGGAATGGCCCGACGATCGACTCTGAGTCCCAAAGTCGAGGCCCGTTGCGCAAGGGGTTGCGGACCGCGCGGCGACCGAGCGGCACCAGCATCATCGCCCGGTGCCGCAGCCTGCTCCACCCGGCGTCGAAAATAGACCGTGAAATGCGACACAGTGGGGTCACCATGCGGCCATTGCCGATTGAGCTCGGTGAGGAGCGCGCGCTCGACGACGATCTTGTGATCCAGCGAAAGGCCAGCCGAATCGATGCGAACCACCATGCTCACGACATCGATCGCGGGAAGGTCGCCAGCTTCGCCGGCACTGCGCGTGGGATTTCCGACCTGAACGGAATCGAGCCGATCTCGACGCGTTGCGTCCGACTCACTTCCCAGCCCGGCGCGCGGATCTGACCCGAGACGCGAGAGGACCTCCCGACAAACGTCTGCAACGCTTGCCGGATCGACATCGGCCATGGTGCGAAAATTCGGCACTGGATTCACATACTCCGATGGGTCAACGCGCCGCGCGGGTCGCGTGCGTCGCAGGCCTTTGTGGTATAGACTTTCTTCGCATCCGGCGCCAAACGGTTTCGCTCTTGTCACGCCAATTGTTGCACGTACCAGAAACGCTGCTGGAAGGACGCTCCAAATGGACAGTGTTCGCGTCTACACGACCAGTGTTTGCCCATACTGCGTTGCGGCCAAGCGCATGTTGACCGAACTTGGCGTTCCCTTTTCCGAGATCAATCTCGAAAAGGATCCGGAACTGCGCATGCGACTGTCGCAGGAGAACGGCGGTTGGCGCACGGTCCCCATGATTTTTGTCGGCACGACGTTCATCGGTGGATTCACCGACCTCAAGGCCATGCATGATCGCGGCGAGCTCATGCCCCGGGTCAAACCGTCGTGACTGCGCGCAGAGTCGAGGGAAGCGCAAGACTCTGGACGGTCGCAGCCATTTTGTGTCTCCTCGTCCTCGTCACCCTTGTCGTTCGTGTATTCCTTCAATCAGACGGCTCCGAAAAACCACTGGCCCATGTGCCCGGGACGCCCGCCACAGATTCGACTGAGTCATCCAGCGTGCCACAAGCGCCGATCCTGCCGGTCGAGACAAAGCTCACACTCGGGGCCGTTGAGAATACCCAGAATCAGTTCACGCCCACCGACCTTGATACAATGCGTCAGCTCGAGGCGAGTTTTCGAACCGGAAATTTCGGCGCAACACTCGATCTTGCCGACCAGCTGCTGTCGGCGGAGCGAAACTCTCCAGCGTTTCGGGGCTGGCTCAGGGAGCAGATGCCAGTCATTCTCGTCTCTGCCGGCTGGACGAAACTGAAACTCGGCGACTGCGATGGCGCAACCCAACTTCTGCAGCGTTCCGAAGCCATTCGCCGCAGCGCGGAGGGCGCCAAAGGCCTTGCCTGGTGCTACCAGAAGCTCGGACAGATTGCGGCTGCCGACGAACAGTTCGACGCATTCTTCGGTGCCGTCGCCGCTGACCCGACCAAGGAAGATGTCAACATGCGCCTCCTGCACAGCGATCTCCTCGAATCGCAGGGTCGCTTCGGCGAAGCCGTGAAAGTCCTCGAAACCATTGGTGCTGGCCTTGCCGCGACCGGCGGTGACCCGGATCTTCAGAAGCGCCTCGATGCGATGCGCGCTCGAGCCCGCGAGTCGAAACACCAGACGACAGAAGTCTCCCGTTTCTTCTCGCTCACCTACCGCATCGGCGAACACGAGGATCTTGCAACCTTCGTGTTGCAAACCCTCGACGAAGCGCTCGACGAGTTTGTCGAGGACTACGGCATGCGTGAGCCGCCAGCGGTGATCGAAGTGGTGCTCTATCCGGTCGAGGAATTCCGCGGCGCTGTTGCTGGCGGCCCCGAATGGGCTGAGGGCGTTTTCGACGGACGACTCAGGATTCCCGTTAGACTTGCCCAGATTCGCTCAAAGGATTTTTCAGGACTCAGACCCGTCCTGCGGCACGAGCTCGTTCACGCGCTGAACTCACAGCTCACCGGTGGACGGGGATTTCCACCGTGGTTTGAGGAGGGCCTCGCGCAGAAGCTCGCCTGTCCCCGGGGCGGCTGTCCGCCGTTCGCGTTTGCCGCGACACCGGGTGAGTTCCTCGCGCCTGGTGATTTCCAGACGTCCTACATCTCGCTCGCAACGGTTGCTGCGGGCATGGCCTATCGACAGAGTCTGTATCTGCTCGCGAACCTTCCGCGAGTGGCTCAGGTGGAAGATCCGATTCGCACCATCATTCGCACGGCAAGCAGTGTTGGTCCGTTGACGTCAGACACGATGCTCGCTGGCGTCGGCACTGATTTTGCGACCCTGCATCGCGCGGCTGCAGAGAACTGGAAAAAGCGCACATCGTTGCCGCTTACGAGCAACTGACGCGCATCTACTCCTGTGCCGATTGCAGCACGGAAAGTTCCGTCCAAAGTTTTTCGAGATCTGCTGGCAACGGTGATTCAGCCACGAACTCCGTATTCGTCTGTGGATGCGTGAATGCAATGCGCGCAGCATGCAGGGCAACGCGATGAAATCCGACCCGTGCCTGAACGGCGGGCGTGAGACCGTTTTCGTACCAGTCGAGAAACACCGACTCATCGGGATGAAACAGGCGATCGCCAAGCAAGGGGAACCCACTCCACGCGGCATGAATCCGAATCTGGTTCGTGCGTCCCGTCCGCGGTCTGGCCAGGATCAGCGCGCACTCTCCGGCCCGCTTCAGCACCGAAAACTCCGTCGACGCCGGCAGTCCGTCCGGAACGACCCACTTCTTGATGCGGATCTGACTGGTCGCGAGGTCACCGATCGGTTGCTCGACATCAAACACCGAACCGGGTGCCATCGCGTCTGTCGCAAGAGCGCTGCCGCGGGCGATGGCCAGGTACTCCTTGCGCACCCCGTGGGCGGACCACAGCTCGGTCAGCTTTGAGCGAAGGGCAAAACTTCCGGCGCAGATCACGATGCCACTTGTCTCGCGATCCAGACGATGGACGGCCGCCCACTCCGGCCCAACCAGCTCCTGCAGAAGTGCCGCAAACGTGTTGCGACGGTAGGGACCGTTTTCATGCATCGGCAGGCCTGGCGGCTTATGAACGGCCATGATTCCGCCCGCCTCAGAGATCACGCGAATGCCGCGGTCAACCTCGGGTTCCTTCTCGGCCGGATGCCAGAGGGCAAGTTGATCTCCGACCCGGAGGCGCTCAGAAGCCTTCCTGGCTGGCTGCGCATTGACGCGGACTTCGCCCGACTCGACGCGAGCCTGCCATTGGGCGCGCGAGAAAAAAGGATAGGCACGCGCCAGATACGCATCGACCCGTTCCCCGGCACAGATGTCGCCAAGCGGTCCACCGAGGGTGCGATACTCGCCAAACACTTGCGGCACGGCAGATTTCTCCGCAAGATCAGCCATCTCCTGCGCGCGACGTTCTCGCGAGGCCGACTTTCGTGCGGCCCGCCGGGATCTCGCGGCGGCAAGACGATCGGACCCCGGCGATGGTCGGGGCGTGGGATCGGGACTTGTCGACAGATCGCTCAGGGAGGTACTCCTTTTCAGGCTCGCCACAGAAGCGGCGAATTTTGCGGGGATACTAGTTTGAAACCAGCCGAAAGCAAGCCGAAGGCGTCGCAAGCCCCTCGCGTCGTCGCGACCAATCGCAAGGCTTTTCATGAGTTCGATGTTTCGACCAAGTGGGAGGCCGGCATCGTCCTGTCCGGCACCGAGGTCAAATCGATCCGCGCTGGCAAAGTGAATCTGTCGGACGGCTGGATCGACATCGACGATCGCGGCGAATGCTGGATGCGCGAAGTGCATATCAGCCCGTACTCGCACGGGAATCGGATGAACCACTCCGAAAAGCGCCCGCGCAAGCTCCTGCTGGGACGCAGCGAGATCACGAAGCTCTCACATCTCGTGGCGGCCAAGGGGATGGCGCTGCTTCCCATCTCGGTCTACTTCCGTGGCCAACGCATCAAGGTCGAAATCGCTCTCGCTCGCGGTAAGAAACAGCACGACAAGCGGGAGACGGCAAAGGCGAAAGATGCCGATCGGGAAATGTCCAGGGCATTGCGCGAGCGCAACAAGGGCTGATGCGTTAACTCACGAACCAGTCGGTTCCGGCAGTGCAACATCCGTAATTTTGCCCGTCACCACCTGCAGAACCTTCGCCCCAACGGTCAGTTTCGATTCGAGATTTCGCGTCTCAAGCACCACATAGGCACCACGCGAATCAATGCCGGCGAACTCGAAATAGTTCTCCTTGCCGGCAAGCACGGTGTGGCGAAGTTTGCCGGTACCGTAGTCGTAGACGAAGGCGCGTTGCCAGCGTTGGCGGGCAAAGGGCGTCGACCCCTGCACAAGAATCGTGCGCGAGTCCGGGCTGACCGCCAGCATGGCATCGGCCACAAGCCACGTCTTCGGCAGATCTATCGCGTAGTCAGCATCCCGGGTCACTTTCGTCCACTTGGCGATCTCACGAACGATGACGCGATTGGCGGTGAGGTCGAAGCGCGAAATCAGAAAACGATCGCCAGCCTGCAGGACGCGATCGCCAGCCAGAATGGAGAGTCGCGCGGTCGGCGACAATGCACCTGACTCGTAGAGAATCAGACCACGCGGTGTTTCACGCCATGTCACCAGATTTTTCGTCGCCGGTTCAAACCACAGTGCCCGCTCATCGGCGGGGACGCTGCCTGCAATCCGCGACTGAAACGACGGGACATCAAGCTCGAGCAAGTTGCGACGATCCTGTTCCTCGAGAAAGAGCCCGGTGGGACCGCGCACGAGCGCAAAGCGTCCTTTCGCCGACACTGCCCGGGACGCAGTGCCCAGCGCGGTTGCAGCGCTGCTGCCACCCTTGGGACGGGTCTGCGGCACCGGAGTCGACTTGGGCGTGCCGCCGGCAGCATCTTTCGCCGTCGGCAAGGCAATGCTGACAAGGGTCGCCGGACCGTCGGCACAACCTGGAGCTTCACTGGCAAACTGCACAGCGGTGACTCCGCGCACGGGCTGACCAACTGTCACGAGATAGGCGTTTGACCTGACTTTCAACGACAATTGAGGTTCTGCGCGCAGATCCTCGAGCGAAAGCTTGTAGAGCGTGGATTGTCGAGGTCCCGAGGTCTGCCGTTTCGCATCGGCAGCGGCAGCCGAGCTGCCTGCTTTCGCCGCTCCATCCTTTCCCCGCCCCGCTGGCGTCGCCAGTCTGGACGCGAAAAACCAGACGGATCTCCCGTCTGTGGCGATCTGCCCGTTGGAGCCCGGCGGATTCGAAATGTCACTCAGGCAACTACGCCCAGGAGCCGTCGCGGTCCCCGGAGTCGTAGTATCGCCACCTGGACCAGCAACACCTCCGGAACCACTTCCCGGTCCGCGCGGGAGTGTCCCTGATGTTGAGGAGCTGGAACCAGACGATTTGCTGGCTTTCCCGGTCTTGTCCGGACGTGTCGCCCGCGCCGCCTCGGCAACGAG
>Ga0169931_10003234_pt1 | contig 25992 bp, 20 predicted proteins | sample Kivu_15m_20L_FD_129675 | JGI IMG/M metagenome (GOLD analysis project Ga0169931, IMG submission 129675) | Freshwater microbial communities from Lake Kivu, Western Province, Rwanda to study Microbial Dark Matter (Phase II) - Kivu_15m_20L... | ecosystem: Environmental > Aquatic > Freshwater > Lake...
GGCTCCAGGCGGAGCGAGTGGCCCCCGATCGGAAACTCCCCCACCAGATCGATCCCCCCCGTGATCTCCGCAGGGACGACGCTGTACCCATAGGTGAAGGTCGGATTGGCGAGTTGATAGAAGAAGACCAGCAGGTTCGCAAGGAGCATCGCCCAGGTGACCACGGGGACACTCTGGCGATCCTGGTTGTCATCTCCAATCGGGAAGAGCATGGCCTACCTTCCTCCCCACTTCAGCTTGGTCCGGAGGACGTGGAAGTAGTTGTGATTGATCGGGCTGACGAGACGAAAGGTCCTCGCGCTGCGCTCGATGCTGACCCGGTCGTCCGATTGCAGGTCGATGACCCGTTGGCCATCGATCGTCATCAGCAGTTGATCCTTGACGCCGGGAAAGACGAGTTCGATACGACTGGCCCCGGGAAGGACCACGGGTCGATTGGTCAACATGTGCGGACAGATCGGAGTCAGGAGGATGGCCGGCACCGCCGGGTGCACAATCGGTCCTCCCGCCGAGAGCGAGTAGGCGGTCGATCCCGTCGCCGTCGCGACGATCATCCCATCGGCGCGAAAGGTGGTCACCATCGAGCCATCGATGAAGCAGTCGAACTTGGTGATCCTGGCCGGGGCTCCATTGATCGCCGCTTCATTGAGCGCGGTGTGCGACTCGATCCTTTCCCCCTCTCGGTAGAGTCCGATATCGATCATCATCCGATGGTCGATCGAGTAGGCGCCTGTCCGCAGCAGTTCGAGCGTCGGGAAGAGCTCGGCGAGGGCGTATTCGGTCAGATACCCCAACCAGCCAAAGTTGACACCGAGAACAGGAGTGGGCTGATCACCGACCAGGCGGGCGGCCGCGAGCATCGTCCCATCCCCCCCGAGAACGACGAGGAGGTCGATCGGCTCGACCATCCGACCATCGACTTCGGCAAGCGGAGGGCATCCGATCCGGTCGGCGAGGTCTCCACAGGCCAGCAACTCGATCCCGTGGGACTGGCACCAGGCAAGCAGATCGGTGCCGACCTGCAAGGCTTCCGGCTTGCGCGGTCCGACGAGGACCCCCATTCGCTTGTGTGGAAATGCCGTCAAGCGCCCTTCCTTTACACCGATGCCGATCCGCCGCGAATGACCTCACCCATTCAGGGGAGGGTTCGCAGCACGGCGAGCATCTCTTCGTGGATCGCTCCATTGGAGCAGAGGAGACTACCGGAGAAGTTGTCGTACGGGGTCCCGTCCATCCGGGTGACAGTTCCCCCGGCCTCCTCGATGAGGATCCAGCCAGCGGCCGTATCCCAGGGGTGAAGACCTTGTTCCCAGAACCCATCCATCCGCCCGCTGGCGACACAGGCCATGTCGAGCGAGGCCGATCCCAATCGTCGAACCCCCTGGGTGTGGGAGAGAAACGCACGCCACGCTGGAAGATAGGCCTCCATCCGCTCCCGAACATCGTAGGGAAAGCCGGAGACGACCAGCGCCCTCTCGAGCTGGTCAATCCGCGAGACCCGCAGCGGACGCTCGTTGCACCAGGCGCCCCGGCCCCGCTCGGCGGCGAAGAGCTCGTCCCGTGTGGGGTCATAGATCACCCCGACCTCGGGGCGACCTCCCTGCTCCACCCCGATCGAGACGGCATAACAGGGGAACCCGTGCGAGAAGTTGGTCGTCCCATCGAGCGGATCGATGATCCAGGTATACTCTCCGGAGGAGTGGGCCGCCCTCTCCCCGCCAGCTTCTTCGGCCAGGATGGAATGGGTCGGGAAGTGCTCACGGATGAGCGCGGTAATATGGGCTTCGCTGGCGAGATCGGCCTCGGTGACGAGGTCGATCCGCCCTTTCGAGGAGATCTGGAATCCCCGGGCCGCATAGTCTTGCAGAATGGCGCCAGCCTCCCGGGCAGCACGGATCGCCAGGTCAAAAATTGTCATCGGAATCGCTTCTCCCACTGACCAGGACCGAGGAACGAAGGAGCCTCGCGAACGCGCGCCGGCTACCTCAGGTCTGACCCCGCGGCGGCGGGCCGTCTCCCCCATTCGCCGGAGAACTATAAGTTTGCCTCGCTTCGAGGTCAATGCTATCTTCTGGATCGATCTCCGGAGAGCCGTCACCGGACGCAGCACGAAGACCAGCAGTCACCAGCAGGGCAGTCGAGAGAGCGATGACGAGAGAGCCGCAGAGTGGACCACCGCCAACCCCACCAGAGATGATCGAAGACGAGGCCCTCCATCGACTCCTCGACCTGGCGCCTCACCCGCTGAGCGCGCGCAAAGTCCAGGCGCAATGGCCGGGCCCTTCGCGTCCGCCGCTGGACCGGGTCGAGGAGCTGCTCCGCTGGCAAGTCGCCGCCGGGAAGACCTATCGCTATGCGACCCCTGGGGCCGCAGATCCGCCGCGTTACTGGACACGAGACCCGAGGGAGCTGACGCAGGGGGTCGTCCTCGAACTGCTCGCCACCCGTTGGTTGACGCTGCCGGAGCTCAAGCGTCGATTGAAGACCCCGTTGCGCGGCGTCCCGGAGCGCCTGCAACTGGAGGTGATCCGCCAGCTCCAGCGGGAGGAACGGCTGCACCAGTGGCCGCCCCTGCTCGGAACCCGAGCCCCCCTCTACAGCTGCCTGGCTCCTCATCCCGAACCATATTTGATGGACGCGCTGAGTCGGGTCGCCGGGAAGCTCTCCCTCTCGCGTGCCGAGATCGAGCAGGCTGCCCTCGGGATGATGACCACCTCCCCAACAGCGAGCCCCGCCTCCGCTGACCTGCCCCTGCCCCCCCCTCTGCCTGTGGCCTCGCCGCAGGGAAACTCGGTGCAGCGGGCGCAGCTGCTCGAACGGATGGTCCAGGTCAAGCTGGCGACTCTCGGAGAGGGAATCCCCCTGCTCTTCTTCGACCTCTGGGAATCGCTGCGCGGGGAAGGGTGGGAGAAGCCCCTCTTCGATGAGGTGATCCTTCACCTGGGACGCCAGGACCGCTTTCGCCTGCTGCGGGAGGATGAACCGACCCACCTCTCCCTCAATCAACGCCAGGCGCTGGTCGTCGACCGGGAGGGTCACCTCTACCGGGGAATTCAGCGGCGCTGAGGCCGGCTCACGCCTGTGGCTCGGCGCCCACCAGCAACGCCGCGAGGAGGGGGATCAGGATCTCGTGGTGGCCCGTCAGGCTATACCCCTGCCCCGCCCCGTGAGCCACCGGTCGGCGCACGACGTTGGTCAGCGGCCGGTAGTGCTGAAGGAAGTCGAAGTTCGCCGTGGTGAAGTTCTGGAGCGAATGGCCCAGGTTGCGGACCACCGTCACGGCCTTCAGAAAGATCTCTGGCAAGGTGACGGCCGATCCGAGATTGAGGTAGACGCCCCCATCGTCGAGATCCCGAACCAGGGCGGTGAAGAGCCGAAAGTCTCGATGCGTCGCCGCTCCGAGTGCCGCTCCATCGGCCTGCGGGTGAAGGTGGATGATGTCGGCGCCGATCGTCAAGTGAGCGGTCACCGGAATGCGTAGTCGATAGGCCTCGTGCAGAAACGACATCGCCGCGAAGGGAGGCTCCCGCTCCGCCAGCCAGCGCCCAACGGACTCCCCGACGCCGCAGTCATTCGCCCCCCCCTGGGCGATCGCCTCGTTGAGCCAGCGACCCGTCTCGTCGGCCATCCCAAAATCGCCCGTGCCGAGGACCGAGTCGACATCCTCGGAGGTCCAGCCGCAGAGCGCGATCTCGAAATCGTGAATGATGCCCGAGCCATTGGTCGCAATCGCGGTGACGTAGCCCCGCCCCATCAGATCGATCAGCAGAGGAGCGAGGCCTGTCTTGACGACGTGGCCGCCAATGCCCCAGAGGATCGCACGGTTCCGGGACCGGGCTGCCTCGATCGAGGCAGCGACTGCGCGCAAGGAGTCCGCTGCCAGCAGGTGGGGCAAGGAGTCGAGCCAGCGGCGCATCTGCCGCGCATCCTCCTCCGCGAGGGGTCGCGCAAAGTCCCGCACGGTCACTTTGCTCGGCCGGGAGGCGAGCGGGTACGTCCGCAATCCCGAGAGGTCGACGGGTTGTCGATGGTAGATCGACATCAGTTCCCTTCCCTTCTTCCGTGTTCTGTTCTGATCTTTTCCTGGCAGCCTCGTCGGAGAGGGGAGGTCAGTCGGGTGGACAGAGATCATCCTCGATCAGTTGGCAGAGGATGTGCTCGACCATCAGATGGACCTCCTGGATCCGGGGAGTCTCCTCGTGCGGGACGATCAGGGCCTGGTCCACTTCGGAGGCGACGCGGCCGCCGCCAGCCCCGAGCAGCCCGATCGTCACCATCCCGATCGAGCGGGCGACCCGGGCGGCTTCGAGAATGTTCGGGGAGTTGCCGCTCGTCGAGATGAGCAGGGCGACATCGCCAGGGCGGCCGACGGCCTGCAACTGTCGAGCGAAGACGAAGTCGAACGACCGGTCATTGCTGATCGCCGTCAGGAGCGAGGTATCGGTCGTCAACGCCAACGCGGGAAGGGCGCGGCGCTCGCGGCCCATCCGGAAGGCCAGCTCGGCAGCCATGTGCTGCGCGTCGGCGGCCGACCCTCCATTGCCACAGATCAGCAGCTTGCCTCCCTGCCGCATCGCTTCGACAATCCGCTCGGCCGCGGCAATCACCACCGGGGTCTCCGTCGCCCAGAATCTGGCCTTGGCCAGACGGCTCTCTTCGACCATCCGTTCGATCTTCGTCTCTCGACTCTCGTTCATCCGGCTTGTCCTGCTCTCCTGCTGACTTTCTCCCCCGCCTGACACTGCAGCCGCTATCAAACAGCCGAAGCGACGGAGGCGAATCAGAGGATACCACAGAGCCTCCCTCGAACGGCGATCGAGAGGGGCTTCTTCTCCTGAGTCTCACCTGGAGAGGAGAGGATGGAGGCGGAGAGTGGTACAATCGCGCAATCTCTCCGGGATCGGCCGAGGGAACAAGAGGCGGCAGATCTCCCCGCCCGATTTGGCAACACGGCGTCAACGAAAGGAGCGCACAATGATGATCTTCTGGGTCCTGGGACTCTGGTGGCTGCTCGCCCCCTGGCTTCCGGTAGGCGGGTTCAACCCCGGCAACGAGGCGGCAGCAGTCGCGCCACGCCCGCTCGAAATCGACTATATCGATGTCGAAGGAGGGGCCGCGACCCTCATCATCACCCCCGCCGGGGAGTCGATCCTGATCGACGCGGGGTGGCCGGGCTTTGAAGACCGCGACGCCCGCCGCATCGAAGCCGCCCTCCAGAAGGCAGGCCTGCGCGCGATCGACCACCTCATCATCACCCACTACCACACGGACCATTACGGGGGAGTTCCCGCCCTCGCCAAACGGATCCCGATCCGGCAGGCCTACGATCACGGACCAATGAGCGAGCTCGCGGAGGATCGCGACTTCGCGCGGAAGTATGCCGCCTATCAAGAGGCGATCGGGGGGCGCTCGACGACCCTCCGGCCGGGCAGCTCGATTCGACTCAAGTCTCTCCCGGGCACGGCTCCGGTGACGCTCCGCTGCCTCGCCGCCCGCGGGGAGGTTCTGAGCGAGCCACGGATGGCCGCGGCCCCGAATCAATACTGCAAAGAAGCGACCTCTCAGCCGCCGGACCCGAGCGACAACGCGCGGAGTCTCGTGCTGCAGCTGCGTTACGGCAGTTTCGATTTCCTCGACACAGGGGATCTGACCTGGAACATCGAGCGGCAACTCGTCTGTCCGCAGAATCTGATCGGCGAGATCGACCTCTTCCAGGTCGGCCACCACGGGGCCAACACCAGCAACAACCCGGTTCTTCTGCGCAGCCTGCAACCGACCGTCGCCATCATGAACAATGGCCCCCGCAAAGGAGGCCATCCCGAGACGATCCGGCAGGTTGAGGCCATTCCGCTGCTCGCCGATCTCTACCAGATGCACCGCAACGTGACGATCGATCCCGAGCTCAACGCCTCGGAGGAGCTGATCGCCAATCTCGAGGAGACCCCGGACGCGGCGGCCATGATCGTTGTCCGGGTCGAGCCGCAGAAACGCGAGTTTTCCGTGACCAACGAACGAACTGGGGGACGGCGGAGCTATCCGCTCAAATAATTGGGCAGAATGCTGGCGCAGCCCTCCCTTCCTCAACGTACGTAGGGGAGGGAGGGCTTCTGGAGGGGCGATCGGTCAGATCTGGGATTCGATCATCCCGGCAGCCCGCTCGGCGATCATGGCGACGACGGCGTTTGGATGGCCCCGCGGGACTCGCGGCATCACGGAAGCGTCGACGACCCAGGCGCGATCGATCCCGTTGAGGCGGAGGGAGGGATCGACGACCGCTCGCGGATCGACGCCCATCCGGCACGTGCTGGTTGGATGGTAGACCGTCTGGAGCTCTCCCTTGAAGGGGGGAGCCAGCTCTTCATCCGTCTCCAGGTGAGGCCCGGGAAAGACCTCTTCGGCGAGGCTCTCGGCCAGGGGAGAGGTCGCCGCGATCCGGCGGGCAAGGCGGCCGGCGGCGAGCAAGGCCCGCAGGTCGGCTCCGGCAGGATCGCTGAGCAGCCCGAGGTCGATGATCGGCGCGTCGAACGGATCCTGACTGCGCAAGCGGACGCTGCCTCGCGACTGCGGCGCGATGACGGCGATCCCAAAACTGATCGCGTCGATCTGCGGGGGTTCGAGTCCCTGGTTGCGCCACTCGAATGGCGCGAAGAGAATCTCGAGATCCGGGGGAGCGCCGGCCTGCCCGGTGAGGGAGAGCGGGGCAAAAGCCATCGCCTCCGCGGCGTTCGAGGCCAGATGGCCGTTCCGGAAGAGCAGATACTGCAGCAGCATCCGCAGCGAGTCGGCCCGTCGGAAGGTATCGTTCCCGCGCGTCCGATAGATCACCGCCGACATCGGATGATCCTGCAGATTGGCGCCCACCTCGGGGGCATCGAGCACCACCGGAAGACCGTGCGCCTGCAGATGATCCGCCGGTCCAATCCCTGAGCGCATGAGGATCGTCGGAGACCCGAAGGCCCCGGCGGAGAGGACCACGCCACCGGCCCGAATGACCCGCTCCCCCTGCCCTTCATTGGCGACGAGGACCCCCGTCGCACGACCCTCTTCGATCAGCAGACGGACGACCTGGCCGTGGCGCAGCACCGTCAGGTTGGATCGGTTCAACGATGGCTTGAGAAACGCGTCGTAGGCGCTGAAGCGGCGCCCGTCCTTGTGGGCCAGCTCGACAATCCACGCGCCCTGGTAATGGCCGCCATTGTAGTGCGGCTGATCGCCAAGCCCCGCCTGGCGGGCGGCTGCCACAAACTGGTGGGAGAGCCAGTGGGCGTGGCGATTGGGCGCAATCGACATCGGCCCGGTTCGTCCCCGTCCCGGGCCGCCTTCCTCGCCTCCTGTCCACCCCTCCTGGGCCTGAAACGTCGGGGCGACCTCGTCCCAACTCCAGCCCTCAGCGCCCGCCTCGACCCACTCCGAAAAATCGGCGGGATGGCACCACTGGTGGATCTGCGCGTTGATATTGGAGGATCCGCCGAGCATCTTCCCCCGCGGGATGAAGACGCGGCGATCGGCGGCGTGTGTCTGCGGCTCGCTCTCGAACTGCCAATCGAGCGACGTCCGAAAAAGGCGCGCAAACCCCGCCGGCACGCTCACCATGCGGTTCGAGGGCTCTCCGCCAGCCTCGATCAGCAGAACGCGGTGTCGGCCCGAGCGGGTCAACCGCTCCACCAGCACGGACCCCGCCGTCCCCGCGCCAACCAGAATCAGGTCAAACGTCTCTTCGGGTTTCGCCATTGGATGATCTCCCTGGTCACGTGGAAAGGCCATCCAATGGAGCGCCGTGGCAGAACAACTACGCCAGAAACTTTGGATAGCGGGGGGGAGGACCGCTCATCAGCCCTCTGTCTGCGTCGCCGGCGCCGCCTCAGCCGCCGCCAGGGGGAGAGCGCTCTCAAGGGTCGAAGGGGCCGTCGAGTCGATCGGCGCGGGGACGAGCGAGGCGGCCTCTCCGACGATCAGCACTCCGGAGGCCTCCTTCGAAAAGACCAGCTTGCCGATCTCCGGGGAGTAGTCGATCAGGAGAAGATCTCCAAACGCGACCTGGCTCGTCGCCATCAGATTCGAGAGCGGGTAGACGAGGAAGCGCTCGATCGCCCGTTTGAGGTGGCGAGCGCCGTACTTGAAATCGATCCCCTCGTCGAGGAGAAACTGTTTGGCCGCGTCGGTGCACTTGAAGACAAACTTGTTCCCCGCCCCGCGGGTGATCCGTTCCTGCACCGCGTTGAGTTCGATCTCGAGAATCTGACGGAGGTGCTCGTCCCGCAGGCTGCGGAAGACGACCACCTTGTCGATCCGATTCATAAACTCGGGGGAGAACTTGCGACGGGCGGCTTCGACCGCGGTCCGGTAGATCTTCTGGTCGACCTCGGTATCGACCACACCGCTCTTCGGCGCAAAGCCGATGCCGCCGGAGATCAGCTCGCTCATCTCGCGCGCGCCAAGGTTGGAGGTCATGATGACGATCGATCGGGAGAAGTCGACCCGGCGGTTGTCTCCGAGCGTCAGCGTCGCCTTGTCGAGAATGCCCAGCAGGAGCTGCCAGAGCGCGTCGCTCGCCTTTTCGATCTCATCGAAGAGGACCAGCGACAGCTTGGTCTTGTCGGAATGGGAACGGTCGAGGTTCTCCTGCGTCAGCATCGGCGAGGTTTCGCGGTGGCCGAGATAGCCCGGAGGCGAGCCGATCAGCTTGGCGATCTCGTGTGAGTGCTGAAACTCCGCGCAGTCGATCTTGGTGACCAGATGGGAGTCGCCAAAGAGGACCTCGGCAGCCGCCTCGACGACGCGCGTCTTCCCGGAACCGGTCGGCCCAAGAAAGAGGAGTGTTCCTACCGGGCGACCGGGATGGGCCAGACCGGCGAGGTAGATCTGGTAGAGACCGGTGATGCGCCGCACCGCCCTTTCCTGGCCAACGATCAGCGAAGAGAGCTTGTCTTCAAACTCCTGCGCCTCCGGGCTCTTCAGGTCAGGATTGAGGTAGACGCCACTCTGTGCCTGCTTCTGTCCGATATTCGTCATATCATCCCCCTCAGACGCCACCGACACCGCTCGGTGAAGCGCTGACTGGCAAACGCCCTGTCAACGTGGTCATCATACTCAATCTTCCCCTCTGCTTTCAATATTTGGGATTTATCCGGGTTGCGGCTCCCATTCAAGCTGGGGGGCGAGGAGCCGCCGCGGTGAAGCGACGGGCGAGCGGTTCGATGCCGGTGATCGCCGTTCCGACAACGACGGCGAAGGCGCCGAGCGCGAAGCAACGGGCGACCTGCGCGGGCGTCTCGATGCCGCCTTCGCAGATGACTCCGGGCTGACCAATTCCATCGAGCGCCCGCACCAGTCGGTCGACCAGGTCGAGTGCCGGCAGGGGCGTCCCGCGTGTCTCGTCGGTGTACCCCGCCAGCGTGGTCGCGACGAGGTCTGCGCCAGCCTCCGCCGCGGCAATCCCCTCCTCCTCGCGAGCGATATCGGCCATGACCGGAATGCCGAGCGTCGCGCGCAGCTGCGCGAGAAGCGGACCGATCGACGCGCCGTCCGGGCGCGGACGATGGGTCGCGTCGAGCGCGATGATGTCGGCGCCGCAATCCCGCAGACGCTCGGCGATCTGACGGGTGGGCGTGATGTAGACGGGGGAGTTCGGGGCGACGACCTTGTGAATGCCGATGATCGGAATCGAGACGCGCGCCCGGGTCGCCCGAATATTCTCCGGGCCATTGATGCGAACGCCGACGGCCCCCTGCCGTTGCGCCGCCAGCGCCATCGCCGAGATGACGTGGGGATCGTTGAGCGGCGAATCGTCCGGGGCCTGGCACGAGACGATCACGCCCCCTCGCAACTGCTCCAGGACGGGCGCGAGCCGCGGGGGCAGCGCCCCGCTTCTCTTCGCTTCTTCATTGTCCATGAGGGGAGACTCCTTGACGCTGATCCTGTTGGCCGGCTGCGCCGAGAAAAGGCGCGGCCGAGGTTTCGACCGTTTCGAGAAAGGCCGGGGTGAGACGCTTGCCAGCGCCGCGGTAGGCGAGGAGGAGGGATCCGATCTCCGGCCCATACCGCGGCGGACGAACCACGATGCCCGGAAAGCGAGATTCGAGAGACTGGGCAAAGATCGTGCGGAGCCGCTCGCTGCGAAAGATCCCGCCCCCGTAGGCGACATCGAGCAGCGGCGTCGAGCGGCCCAATCGCTCGAGAGCCAGGATGGCCAGGGCCGCGAGCGACTGCGCCGCCTCCCCGAGGATCTCCCGCGCCGTTCCCGGGTGGCGCTCACCCAGCCTCGCGACTTCCGCCGTGAAGGAGGCCAGCCGGTCACGCGAGATCGTGCCCGCGTAACAGTCCTGCGCGATCGACTTGAGGGTCGGGCAGCGGAAATGGCGCAGCAGCGGGGCCCGAAGGGGGCTCTCGCGCCCGGCGTCCTCCTCTCGCAGCGCCCGTCGCAAGGCCTCCTGCGCGATCTGGAAAGCGCTCCCCTCGTCGCTGAAGAGGTACCCGTGGCCGCCGACACGGACGTAACGGCGAAGGCCATCCGGATCGGTGATCTCGCCGCAGGCGACCGATCCGGTCCCGGCGAGGACGATGACGCCATCCGCTCCGGCGTGCGCGCCAGCGAGCGCTCCCGGTGCGTCATGGCCCACCACCAGATGCTCCGCCGCAATCAACTCGCGGACAATCTCGATCTTCTCTTCCGGCTCTCCGGTCAGCGCCAGGTGCGCGCTGACAAAACGGGGCCGAATCGGTGGCAGCCCGGCGGAGCGCAGCGCACCCTCGATCGAGCCAACCACCGCGGCGATCAAGCGCTCACGCCCGCCAGGCTCCCGGGTATGGTTCGAGGGGCCCGCGTCCCCTCGCCCAAGCACGCGCCCCCGCCCGTCCGCCAGCAGGGCGGTCGTGTGGCTCTGTCCCCCATCCATTCCCAGATAGAACTTCATCGTGAAGGCTCCCTGCCAAACTCCCTTTTGGCGGCTGTTTCCACGATCTTCCCCGTGGCCAGCATCACCAGTCGATCATAGAGCAACGGCGAGCAGGGGGACTCGCCGAGCGTGCGGGCAAAGCTGTGGGCGGCCAACTCCCGGGCGAGGGGGGATACCGGCGGCGCCTCCGCCTCGGCGAGCAGGCTGTGGTGCAGCTCGTGCGCGAGGATCAGGTCGGGCAACCTCTCCGCGACGAGCGCCGCCAGCTCGCACGGCCGCCCCCAGCGGACAATCCCAGCCGTGACCTGCTCGATGGCCCAGCGGTTGAGCACGATTCGATCGGCTCGCCCCGTGCACTCCCCCCACTGAAAGAAACGCCCGGCGACAATCCCCCACCGCTCCTCGACAACCGCGATCCCGCGCGACTCGGCCAGCCGGCGCGGAGTCGCCCCGGGCGCCTCCTCACGGATCTTCTCCGCCAGGCGGCGTGCCGCCTGACAACCAACCGCCAGCGCGTCGAGTTCCCCGGCGACCAGCCCCATCTTCACCGCCAACCGCTCCTCTGGCAAGGCGTACTCTTCGACCAGACCAGCGAGACAAGGCGCTTCGCCCCAGGAGAGAGGCAAGAGAGCGGGAGGCGCGACGCGATCCTCAAAGCCAAAGAGCATTCGAGAGCCCTCCTCGTCTCAATAGCGAACCTCTTCCCGGCCGGCAAAACGTTTTGGATCGATCGGCTGGTCGACCCGGACCCGATCGAGTTCGATCTCTTCGATCAGCTTGTCGTTGAAGTGAATGGTCGCGCGGTGGGGAAGGACCAGCCCCGCGACGGCGCGATGGTCGAAGAACTGCCACGTCACCTCCTGCCGCTCGGCGGTTCGCTCGCGGCGGCGGCGCTCCTCCCTGGCCCGGGCATAGCTCCCGGCAATCACCCGCCGATCGAAACTGGCCACCTCGACCACCACCGCTTCGTGATAGACGTCGACGTAGGCGAGGGTGATCGCCCTCAAGAGGCAGCTCTCGGGGTCGAAGTGGAGAACGAGCCGCAGCCCGTCATCGCTCGTCGCCAGCACCGACTCATAGGCCAGTTGATCAGGCCGGTGCAGGGGCCCCGTGAGAGGGCGAAAGAGGCCGGCGAAGGAGAGATCCAGCGGGAGAGAGGAGGGGCTTGCCACCAGCCAGCCCAGCGAATGGAAGGTGATCTGCTGGCGGGCGGTGCGGGCCTGGAGCAAGAGGGTCCGCTCCGCGTCTCCAACATCGATCACCCGCTGGTCTCTCTGAAAGGAGCGGACGGACATCGGCGGATTGCGCCACGCCTTCTCCCCATTGACAATCTCCTCGATCGAAAATCCAAACCCGGTGAGAGTCGCCCCGCGAATGCGCAGCCGAAACCGGTCAGGAAGCGCAAAGTCCATCTCCAGCTTTCCGTTGAGGACCTTCTGCTTCTCGACGACCCGCGTCGGCGATTGGACGCTGAGGTAGCGGACGTAGCGGCGCGACTTGCCGCTCGCCGAGAAGGTCCGCTGGCCGTTCCGTTCCGGATCGGTCCCGACCCGCTCGCGGGACTGCCGGACGATCTCGGCCCCCCGCTGCCGGGAGTTGCGATCGTCGACGCGCACCGCAGTCGCCCCCTCCTGGCGGGGCCTTTCTCCTGACTGGGCCGACCCGAAGGGAATCAGGGAGAGAAGGACGAGGGCCAGCGAGAGGCGGCCCCTCGGGCGCGATCGACGTTGCTCTGGTGGTGTCCGCTTCCCCGTCATTCTTCCTTCTCGTTGGCCTGTCCGGGCGCGGAGCATTCTCTCCGGAGAGCCGCGCCAAAGAATGGTGATTGCTACAACTCCTTGGCGCAGGCGACCAGCCCGAGCGGAAAGTCGGGGTCGAGTCCGCCCAACTCGACCTCGACCAGGGTCAGCACCTGTTCGAGGGTCGCCAGTCCCGAGAAGTTGGCGAGCCGGGTGCCGTAGAGGAGAAAGAGGTCCGGGAGGGTCCGGCCGGCATCGCCGTAATCGGTCAGGGACTCGACCGCCCGCGTCAGCTCTTCCCGCACGGTTCGGGGGGTGCTCCGCAGAACGACAGCCCTTCCCTGCCGCTGGAGTCGGACGACCCCCGTCCGGTCGACAATCCGGAAAAGCTCCCCCCGATCCCGCCAGCGGCGAAAGCGGGAGGGGACCGGGGCCGCTGCGCCAAAGACCAGGAACGATCCAGCCTCGGCCAGCAGGTGGACGGCCGTCTCCGGCAGGCGCATCGAGCGGGCGACGACCTGCCGGCACTGCTCCGTCGTCTGCCGGGAGGCCTCGGAGGCGTCGCGACGCAGCTCTGTCGCGCCGATGGCGATCGCGCGGACGAGGTTGCGTCGCGGGTCGACCTCGACCTCGACCTCGACGCTTCCGGGGACCGCCCCCGCCGCAATCGCCGCCTCGGTCGCCTCGCGTCGCACACGGACGAGATCGTCCGGCGTCGGGTCGACCATCGTCCGCTCGACGGTGTCACGCACCATCGCCATCGCCACCCCGATCGGAGAGATCACCTCGGCATTCCTCGCCAGGCGATGCTCCAGCGACATCATCTCGGCAGTGAAGGGCACCAGAACCGCCCCGCCTCCCCCTCCCCCGACGAGGACTACCTGATCGCGCGCCAGACGGTATTCGACCATCAGATGTTCGAGTGTCTCGCGGATCTTGCGGCACGCGATCGTCAAGACCTGTCGCGCTACCTCCTCGCCTGAGGCGCGAGATCCGAGGGCCTCGGCCAGTCGGCGAAAGGCCAGATGGGCGGACTCGCGTTGGCCGTAAGCGAATTGGCCCGGGGAGACGAGGCCCAGGCAGTTGGCCGCGCAGGTCGTCGTCAAGGCGACTCGCTGCCCGTCCGGCAGGCGAAAGACGATGTGGTCCCGCGCGTCGCGATCGGTCGGCTGCGCAATCTCCAGCACCGCCCCGGCGACCAGGGCCGGATCGGTGTAGCAAGCATAGCCATATCCGGCGATATGGGCGCTACGCGGCCCGACGTCGGCGAGGGCCACCGGCCGCTGCCCGTCGAGGATCACCCGGACGAGGCTGCCCCCTCCCACTCCCAGTGTCCGCACGTCCAGCGTGTCGACGTACATCCTGTGGCCGCCCAGACGGGCGGGTCGGGTGGCCGGGCTGCCGTCCCGGATCACCGAGATGTCCGCCGACGTTCCGCCGACCTCGATGAAGATCCCGTCCGAGACCCGTTCGTGAAGGAGCGTCCCGGCGATCCCCGCCGCCGGCCCCGAGAGCATCGTCAGAATCGGCCGCCGATGGACCTCGGCGACGCTCATCACCCCACCATCCGACCGCATGATCATCAGCGGAGCGGTGATCCCCGTCTCGCGGACGCAGCGCTCGGTCATCTCCGCCGTCTCGATCATCCTCGGGAGAATCGCCCCGTTGATGACGGCCGTTCGCGTCCGCACGCGCAACCCGTAGAGGCTGCTCACCTCGTGCCCGGAAGTGGCGCGAAGACCCATCGCCTGGGCCCGCTCGACAACCCGCTCTTCGAGAGCCGTGCGGTCAACGCCAAAGGCCTCGCTGGCGACGATCACCTCGGCGCCGGCGGCTCGCAACCGGTCGATCGCCTGCTCGATCATTTGGTCGATTGCTCCCGTCTGTTGCTCTGACCCAAGCGAAGCAAGGTCGAGATAGACGTGCGGGGCCGTCAAGCGGTGCATGCTGGTCAGGGGAATCGGGGGAATCCTCGTCGCCCGTCGGACCAGCCATCCCTCCAGCCCCTGGCCGATTCCGATCACGCCGACGGTCGCGACATCCCCTTCGAGAAGCGCGTTGGTCGCCTGCGTCGTGCTGTGGGCGATGAAGCTGACCTGCTCCGGTCGAACCTGAAAGGCGGCGAGGGATCGCTCGAGTGCCTCAACTATGCCCCGCGCCACCCCTTCCCGCGCCGAGTGGGAGGTCGGAACCTTGAGCTGTCCGATCAATTCGCGGGTGGTCTGATCGATCGCCACCACATCGGTGAAGGTCCCCCCGACATCGATCCCGATCCGCACTGGCCCATTGCGTTGCCCCACTCGCCCCTCCCCCTCTTCAGCGCCAAAGATAGAGCCAGACCGCGGCGAGTAACCCGAGCAGGCAGACGGCCATCTTGAAGAGCAGCACGTGACGCGTCAACTCCTCCACCCGGACCCCGACATAGTTGGCGACCCAGACATTCTGCGTGTTGGTCGGATCACAGATGTTCTGGACCTGCACGACGCTCATCACCGCCGCCAGCAAGGCCAGCGGCGGAAGCAGGTCGAGGTCGCGGATCAGCAGGTAGAGCCCGATCCCAATTCCGTAGGGATTGAGGGGCCCACGGTAGAGGGCCAGGGGCGAGAGCAGCCCAAAGAAGAGCAGATAGACGAGTGGCGACCGCAGCGGAATCCCCCCCAGCAGCGGGCTCAGCGAGGCCCGCACCGCCGGCAGCATCGTCGCGTTGAGCAGCATCCCAATCCCCACCATCAGGATGACGGCGGGCGCGACGTCCTCCACGCCCTTGACCGCCGCGCTGGAGAGCTGCCGCACCATCTCCCCGGGACGCGTCAGGAGGACCCCGACGATCGCCGCCAGCAGAAAAGAGGCCACCACCGGCACGCCGAGCCCCGCGTGGAGCCCCAACGGCAGGATCGGGACGAGCAGGGCGACAAAGGGCACCGTGCGCTCCACCGGCAAGGTGGGCGGAAGCGCCTCGACCGCCCACGCGCCCTCCTGCCGCATCCGCCGCGCCGCGAGGAAGGCGAAGACGATCAGGACCGCGCCATCGATCACCGCCAGAACACTGGCAAACTGGCGAATCGAGGTCGGGTCGATCCCAAAGGTGCCCTGGTAGAACCCCCACATCCCAATGTTGAAGACAAAGCCGAGCCCAAAGGCGAGCAGAAAAAAGAGGGCACTCAAGCGCCGCGGAACCCCGATGCTCATCAGAATCGGCAGCGCCAGGCTGCCGACCATCATCACCGCGCCAAGGCCGGTCAGCGTCGTGAAGAGCCACGCCACCGCGACCATCATCGTCCCGGCGACGATCATCGGGCGGTCTCCTCCAAACTCCGCCGCCCGCTTGATGATGCTCTCGGCGATGCCCGTCTGCATGACGACACGACCGAGCATCGCGCCCGCCACAACCATGAGGTACTGCCCGGCGAGGCGCGTCGCCCCTTGCGTCACCACCTGGTCGAGAATCACCGTCGGCCCCGTCCGCGCCACCAGGGCCACGGCGACCGCCATCGCGGGAATCGCCAGGATCGCCGGCACGCGCCGGGTCATCATCAACCCGGCGAAGAGCAGAAAGACCACCAGAATCGAGACGGCCGTCATCGCCTTCGCTCCTCCACCCGGGACTCGATCCGCCCGTCAATCCGGCATTCAAAGGTCCGCGTCCACGGCAAGGTCACCTCCACCTCCCGCAGACCAGTCACCGCCAGCTGGCGTCCCCGGTCGATCGGGTAGCGGCGGCCCAGAAAATGGGCCCGAAAGAAGGCGTCCATCCGCGGGTTCAGATCCTCCGCCACCGACCGCTGAGCCCAGGCCCGTCGCTCCGGCGTCAACTCGGAGAGGGTGAACGACTCCTGCGCAGCGGCCTCCCGCAAGCGCTGATTGACCACCGGCCGCACCAGGTCATGGTAGAGGTAGTCCCCCGCGAACCGGTTGAGGAGAAATTCGAGGTGCGCGACCTCCGCCTCGGCGCGGCGGAGCGGGGAGGAGGCGCCCGCCCCCACAGCCAGCCGCCGCAGGTTGGCGTGCGGGATCGCCGTCCCGAGCGTGTTGCCCGCCGTATTCCAGGCCGCATAGCCAGTGAGGCGATCGACGACGCCCGCCTCGACCAGCGCGCGCACCAGCCGCTCATCTGCCCCGCTGTAATGCGGAGCGGGAAAGAGAAGGTCGGCCAGGGCAACAGCTCGACCCGCCTTCAACTCCTCAATCAGACGCTTCTCGAATCGCTGGTACTCGGTGGGCGCCGTCGCCGGCGCGTGAATGTAGAGGCGGTAATCGGCGCTCCCTCCCGCTGGAACCAGCGTCGCCCCCGCGGCGCGCACCTGATTCTCGACGGTGAAGTGGAGCGGGTGGTCCTCGTACGGCGCGATCACCTCGCGGCTCTTCTCCGAGGAGTAGACGACCGCGACGCGGATCGTGCGCCGCTCCCGCGCGAGGATCGCCCGGCTGACCAGCGAGAGCGACCCCTCGTCGGTTCCGTTGTAGATCGGGACGCTCCGCTCGAGCCCCAGCTTCGCCAGACGAGCGCGCAGGACCGCCTGGTCCTGCCGATGGAGCCCGTAGGTCCGGGCATCGTCCTGCAGCAGGATCAGTTCGTCGATGACGCCGGACTGTCGCAGCGCCAGCGCGTCGAGGTTGATCTCGAGATTGCGCTGCCGCGCGGCGAGGTAATCGGCAAGTATGGTCGGCCCCAACTGCCGGGTCAGCCCCTCCAGCTCCGCCGTGAGGGCGGCGTCTCCTGTTTTGGGCGCGCGGACCTTGAGCTCGGCCCAGCGGGCCAGCGCGTCGTGGATCCCCGCCGTCGTGCGGCTGGCCGTCGGCGCCACCCGCATGATGACGCTGAAGGCATAGATCGGGACGCCCGGATAGCCTTTCCTGAGTTGCCGGAAGAGGTCGAGCCTCCGCCGCGCCTCGTCGAGAGGGACAGCGTGCGCCCGCGAGGCCACCAATCCACCATAGGCGATCATGTCGACCGAAACGAGCAGGGCCGCCGGCGCTGGCCGTCCTCCCGCCGCCGGCGAGAGCAGCCAGTCGGCGATCGCCTCCGGTCTTCCCGGCGTGGTAAAGTTGCCAAGCATCTCCAGCGGCGGCATCTCCACGTCATAATCGGCCACCGCCCCGATCATCTGGGCAAACTGGCCGACAGCCGGGCGGTCATCGATCGGCACCAGGATCAGATGGCGCGGCGATTCCGCTCCGACCCCCTTCTCCCCCTTCGAGAGGACCATCCCAGCCAGCCCAATCAAGAGGATCACCAGCCCTGCCCCGCGCCGCAATCCTGGCCATCGGCGATGCCTGCTCATTGCCTGCTCCCTTCTCTTTGACGGATCTTCGAAGACTCGTATACTACGGTTTCTTTCTGGCTCGGACAGTGTGCGTCGAGTTGCCGCTTCTTGCAACCAGACGACCCCATCTCCCCCCGCTGTTTCGTCCCCAGGAGAGCGGCGAGCGTCGTGGCGGAATGGGTCGAACCCGGAGGGCGCCTTGCTATACGGCCTGACTTGTCCAACAGGAGGAGCGGATTGATTCTCAGTCGTCTCACTCGACGTCGAACGGAACGCGTAGCGAGCCCGCTTCGCCTGCGACTGCGGCTGCGCTGGCAGGACTCCTTCTCCGCGCTCCTGCAGGCGGCGATGCTCGAACCGAAGACGCTCGAGATCACCCGCCGTCAGATTCGCTTGGCGCGGCTTCCCCAATCGTTCCACGGCTTTCGACTGGTCCAGCTCTCCGATATTCATCACAGCCCATTCCTCAGCGAGGCGGAGATCCTCACCGCGGCGCAACACGCCAACCAGCTCCAGCCCGACCTGATCGTCCTGACAGGAGACTACGTCTCCCACTCTCCCAGCTTTATCGCCGGGTGCGCCAGGGCGCTCGGTGCCCTCCGCGCCCGACACGGAGTCCTCGCTGTCCTCGGCAACCATGACCACTGGACCGATGGCCCCGCCATGGCGCGCGCCCTCCAGGAACAGGGCATTCGCGTCCTGATCAATGAAAATCTCTCGATTGCGCGTGGGGGGGATCGAATTCAGATGGTCGGCGTCGATGACGCGACGGTTGGACGGGCGAATCTGGGGCTCGCCCTCGCCGGAACGGACGATCGGGAGCCCCGGATCCTTCTCTCACACAATCCACGGATGATCCGCGAAGCGTCGCGGGCAGGACTCGATCTGGTCCTCGCCGGCCACACCCACGGAGGGCAGATCAACTGGCGACTCCTGCTCGGTCGCGAAAACGAACGGGCCCGGCGCTGGCTGCAACGCCCTTCCCGCCGGCTGATCCGCGGACACGCCCAGTTCGGGGAGACGCAGCTCTACGTCAACCGCGGCCTCGGAACCGTCGTCCTTCCCCTGCGGTACGGCTGTCCGCCGGAGATCTCCCTGCTCGAACTGGTCGCAGAGTAGACCTCCGCCAGTCGTCAGACCGACCCGCTGATCGGCTTGCGGTTGGTCTCCCCGGTGTTGAGGACGGGAATTCCTCCATCGACCTCGCCGTGAGGCCGCGGAATCACGTGGGTCGAGACGACCTCTCCGACCCGACGCGCCGCGGCCGCCCCCGCGTCGACGGCCGCCTTGACCGCCGCCACTTCGCCCCGGACGATCGCCGTCACCAGCCCCGCGTCGATCCGCTCATACCCGACCAGCGTGACGTTGGCGGCCTTGACCATCGTATCCGCCGCCTCGACCATGGCAATCATCCCCCGACACTCGACCATCCCCAGTGCTTCCATCGGTCTCCTCGTTTCGTTTTCCATACCGGGCTCTTCGGGAGAGGACGGGTCGACTACTCCTCATCAACGCCGTAGTAGGTCAGCCCGAGATGGTGGATCAGCTCTTCCCGTCCCAAAAATCGCAACGTATTGTGCAACTTCAGGAGCTGGATCTGCAAATCATGTTCGGGCTTGAGGCCAGGAGCCGCGAGGGGGCTCTTGTACTAGAACGAGAGCCACTCTTGAATTCCGGAGAAGCCGCTGCGCTGCGCGAGGTCCATCAGCAGAATGAGGTCGAGCACCAGCGGGGCCGCGAGAATGCTGTCCCGACAGAGAAAGTTGATCTTGATCTGCATCGGGTAGCCGAGCCAGCCGACAATGTCGATGTTGTCCCACCCTTCTTTGTTGTCTCCCCGGGGCGGGTAGTAGTTGATCTGTATCTGGTGATGGAGATCGCCGTAGAGTTCCGGGTAGCGCTCCGGCTCGAGGATCTGTTCGAGCACGCCGAGCTTGGAGATCTCCTTCGTCTTGAAAGACCCCGGATCGGCGAGCACCTCGCCATCGCGATTGCCGAGGATATTGGTCGAGTACCATCCGGCAATCCCGAGCAGACGCGCCTTGAGCCCCGGCGCGATCACGGTCTTCATGAAGGTCTGCCCCGTCTTGAAGTCGCTGCCGCTGATCGGGACATTCCGCTCCTGCGCCAGAGCGAGCAGCGCGGGAATCTCGACACACCGGTTGGGAGAGCCGTTGGCGAACGGGACCCCCTCCTGCAGGGCGGCATAAGCGTAGATCTGACTGGGCGCGATGAGGGGATCGTTCTCTTCCAGGCCCCGCTCGAAGGCCTCCAGCGTCTGGTGGCACTCTCCGGACGCGACAAACCGCTCGGTACTGGCGCACCAGATCATGACCAGCCGCTCACACCCGTGCCTGGCGCGGAAATCGCGGATGTCCTGGCGCAACGCCTCCGCCAACTCCCGCTTCGTCGCGCCCGTCTTGACGTGAGTTCCCTGCAGACGGGTGACAAACTCCGGGTCGAAGACGGCCGGATAGGGCACAATCTCCGCCAGAGCCGGCTTGACCTGCGCCAGCAGCGCCGGGTCGAGCACACTCGCCTTCTCCGCCGCCTCATCGACCCGGTCTGGAAAGAGATCCCACCCTCCGAAACAGAGGTCGTCCAACGTCGCCAGCGGTAGAAAATCACGGATGGCCACCGAGCGGTTCTCCGTCCGCTTCCCGAGCCGCAAGCGACCCATCTGGGTCAAGGAACCGATCGGCGTGGAGAGTCCGCGTTTGATCGCTTCGACGCCGGCGATCAGGGTCGTCGACACCGCTCCAATCCCGGGGATCAGGACCCCCAGCTTTCCCGTCGCTGGCGCGATGGTGATCTCTCGATTTGGCATGGCTCTATCCTCCTCGGTTGTGCAAGAACTGGTTGAGAGAAAGGTCTCTCCCCGGAAACGGCTCCGCCCAACGACGGAACCGATGATCCCTCATATCGAATGAGTGACCAGCCAGGAGCCTACCCATTTCACGTTAAATCCGTATTAAAATTTTATTCAGTCTTTAGCCGCTGCGACGCGGAGCGAAATCCGGGAAAAGGAAGAAAAGATTGACTTGACGGAAAGGGCTGCCTATCTTGACCGGGAGAAGGCAACGGCCAGCGGAGGAGAGAATCATGATCAGAGATCGCATGCGCGCCAAAGATAGGAAGAAGCGGGCCCGGGTCCGGCGAGTACTGGCGGCAGTCGTCGTCGGGCTGGCGTGGGGAATGGGGATGGTGGTGATGGAGAGCCCCCCGGGCGTCGACGCGGGGGAGGAGCGACGCATCGATTTCGATCGCGAGATACGCCCGATTCTCTCGGACAAATGCTACGCCTGCCACGGCCCCGACGCGGGGAGCCGGGGGAATCGGCTGCGGCTCGACTCGGAGGAGGGAGCGCGGGCGGATCTTGGGCGAGGCCGACGTGCGCTGGTCCCGGGAGATGTCGCGAAGAGCGAATTGGTGCGGCGGATCACGTCGCAGGATGAGGCGCTGCGGATGCCGCCCGCGACCTCTCCCCATCCCTTGAGCGAAGCCGAGCGCCAGCTCCTCGTCGAGTGGGTCCGGCAGGGAGCGCGCTGGGAAAGCCACTGGTCGTTCGTTCCCCCGCGGCGTCCAGCGCTGCCGACAGTGCGCGATCAGGGCTGGCCGCGCAACGGGATCGACCACTTCATCCTCGCGCGGCTCGAAGAGGAGGGGATGCGCCCGGCAGCCGAGGCCGATCCGGCGACGTTGCTGCGGCGGGTGACGCTCGACCTGACCGGACTGCCTCCGACCCAGGAGGAGCTGGACCGGTTTCTCGCCGATCGCTCGGGGATGGCCTATGAGCGGGCCGTCGACCGGCTGCTGGCCAGCCCCCGCTTTGGCGAGCGGATGACCTTCCGATGGCTCGACGCGGCCCGCTACGCCGACACCAATGGATACCAGATCGACGGCGATCGATTCGCCTGGCGCTGGCGTGACTGGGTCATCGAGGCCTTCAATCGCAATCTGCCCTACGACCTGTTCATCGTCGAGCAGCTGGCAGGAGATCTGCTCCCCGGGGCCACGCTCGACCAGCGGATCGCGACGGCCTTCAATCGGAACCATCGCATCAACGCCGAGGGCGGCATCGTCCCCGAAGAGTATGCCGTCGAGTATGTCGCGGACAGGGTCGACACCACCGCCACCGTCATGCTCGGGCTGACCGTCGGCTGTGCCAGGTGCCACAACCACAAGTACGATCCGCTGACGCAGAAGGAGTACTACCAGCTCTTCGGGTACTTCAACTCGATCCGCGAAGATGGCCGCGCCTTCGACTGGGGCAACTCCGCCCCGTGGATGCCGGCCCCCACGCGGGAGCAAGAGGCCCGCCAACGGGAACTGGAGACCCTCCGTCAACAGGCGCACCAGGAGGTCGAACGGGAAATCCGGCGGGACGGATCCCGACAACGGCGTTGGGAAGAGAAGCTCGCCCGGGGCGAGGGACCTCGCCAATGGTTTCCGGAGCGGGGCCTCATCCTTCACCATGCACTGGCCGGCGGCGGCGAGGCGACCCTTCATCCATCCTCCAGACCGCACCACCACCGGCTGCCCAGACCCAAAAAGAAGGACGAGCCTGAGCCGACCGGCGTCGACGAAGACGGCCTGCCGGGCTTTCGCGGAGCGGGCCCTCAAGGCCCGACGTCGATCGAGGCGCCCACCGGCGAGGGAGTTCGCTTCGACGGAGCGCTGACCTACAACGCCGGTCGAGTCGCCGACCTCCGCTATAAATCGACCACACTCGACTATCGCGAACGCTTCACGATCTCTGCCTGGATGGCTCCGGACGGGCCGAACGCCGGGGCGATTTTCACCAAGATGAGCGATCAGGTCGAGGAGACCGTCAACGGGCTTCCCCGCCAGCGCGGCCTCGGACTCTTCTTCGTCGATGGCCGGCTCCATTTCCATATGGTTCGGGAGTGGGACTACGACGGCTACCGCGGCGAGACGATCGATCGGCTGACGCCGGATCGCTGGTACCACGTCCTCGTCGAGTTCGATGGATTCCGACAGTACGAAGACCGCGTCCGGATCTTCGTCGACGGGATCGAGCAGCGAATGAAGTACCCGCAGCCGAACCTCCATCTCTACTGGGGGGAGCCAAACACGCCCCTGCGGATCGGCGGCGGTGGGGGAGCGGCGATGCGCTTCCGGGGGGGACTGGCCCAGCTGCGGATCTACCTCGGCCTCTTGCGCGAGGAGGAGCGGGCGATCCTCGCCTGCGGCGACCCACTTCCCAGGATCGCCGCGCTGCCGGCGGAGAAGCGGACTCGCGGCCAGGCTCTCAAACTGCGCGACGCCTATCGCTCCCACGGTGCGAAGCCAGCCTTGCAAGAGGCCCTGCGTCGGCTGAGAGAGCGGGAAGAGGCCTGCCAGGAGCTGGTCGACAGCTTTCCGACTCTCATGGTGATGGAGGAGATGGCGGCGGCCAGGCCGACGTGGATTCTCCGCCGCGGCCAGTACAACCTGCGCGGCGAGCCCGTCGAGCGCGGCGTTCCGGCCGTGCTGCCGCCGCTGCTGCAGAACGAGCCGAACAATCGTCTCGGACTCGCCCGGTGGCTGACGCGGGACGATCATCCGCTGACTGCCCGGGTCGCCGTCAATCGCTTCTGGCAGATGATCTTCGGCGCAGGGATCGTCAGAACGGTCGAGGACTTCGGGACTCAGGGAGAGCGTCCGACCCACCCGGCGCTGCTCGATTGGCTGGCGACGACCTTTCGCGACGGGTCTGGCGAGTCCGGCGCACGCTGGGACACCAAGGGGCTGATCCGCCTGCTGGTGCTCAGCGCGACCTATCGCCAATCCTCGGCGATCCCGGCCGAGGGGCTGCAGCGGGACCCGGAGAATCGGCTGCTCGCCCGGGGCTCGCGGCTGCGCCTCCCCGCGGAGATGATCCGCGACCAGGCGCTCGCCATCTCCGGTCTGCTCGTTGAACGCCTCGGTGGCCCCTCCGTCAAACCCTACCAGCCGGAGGGCCTCTACAAGGACCTGACCTTCTCGAACCTCACCAGCTACAACCCCGAGACGGGAGAGGGACTCTGGCGACGCAGTCTCTACACCTACTGGAAGCGGACCGTCCTCGCCCCAACGATGCAGGTCTTCGACGCCTCCGCCCGGGAGTTCTGCACCGTCCGCGAGAGCCGCACCAATACGCCCCTCCAGTCCCTCAACCTGATGAACGACGTCACCTACGTCGAGGCCGCGCGACTCCTCGCCGAACGCTCGCTCCGCGAGGGCGGGAAACAGGCGACGGACCAGATCCGCTGGGTCTTTCGCCAGGCGACGTCGCGAGCCCCTCGCCCGGGAGAGGCAGAGCGCCTGACCGCCTATTTCGAATCCCAACGGAGCTACTTCACGCAACACCCGGAGAACGCCCAGGCGCTCCTGGCGCTGGGGCGACGCCGCAGCGACCCGTCCCTCTCGCCGGTGGAACTGGCGGCGCGGACCATGGTCGCGAGCCTGCTCCTCAACCTCGACGAGACCATCACCCGGCAGTAGCCGCTCCGACAGAAGAGACGCAAGGGAGACAGGAAATGCGCAGAGATCAGAGAGTCAACCCAACCAGCGATCCAGCCGAGGAGTTGCGCCTGGGTCTGACGCGTCGCCACTTTTTGGGACGCGCCAGCCTCGGACTGGGAACCGCCGCGCTGGCGAGCCTGCTCGGCCGGGATGGACTGGCCGCGACAGACGCCGGCATCCCCCACTTTGCTCCGACCGCCAAACGGGTCATCTACCTCTTCCAGGCGGGAGGCCCGTCCCAGCTGGAGCTCTTCGATCCGAAACCGGGGCTCGCCCGCTACCGGGGGCAGGACCTGCCGCCGTCGATCCGACAAGGGCAGCGACTCACCGGAATGACGGCCTTCCAGTCCCAGTTCCCGGTGGTGCCCTCGCAGTTCTCCTTCGCTCAGCACGGAGCGTCCGGGGCGTGGGTCAGCGAACTGCTGCCCCACACCGCGAGGATCGCCGACCGGCTCAGCTTTCTCCGCTCGATGCACACCGAGCAGATCAACCATGATCCGGCGGTCACCTTCGCGCTTTCGGGATTCCAGTTGGCGGGTCGCCCCAGTCTCGGGGCCTGGCTGTCGTATGGGCTGGGCAGCGAGAACGCCGACCTGCCAGCCTTTCTCGTCATGGTCTCGGTCGGGAAGACGGGCGGGGATCAGCCGCTCTACGATCGACTCTGGGGCAGCGGGTTTCTCCCCTCCCGGTACCAGGGCGTCAAGTTTCACCAGGGAGCCGACCCGGTCCTCTACCTCAGCAATCCGCCAGGGATCGACCGCACCCAGCGCCGCCACTTCCTCGACCAATTGTCCGCCCTCAACGAGCAGAACGCGACCGCCTTTGGCGACCCGGAGATCCTCTCCCGCACCGCCCAGTACGAGATGGCCTTTCGCATGCAGGCCTCGGTTCCCGAACTGGTCGACCTCTCCAAAGAGCCCGAGCGGGTCGTCGAGCGCTATGGTCCGGAGGCGCGTCAGCCAGGGACCTTCGCCTTCCACTGCCTGATGGCGCGGCGACTGGCCGAGCGCGGAGTTCGCTTCATCCAGCTCTTCCATCGCGGCTGGGATCAGCACGGCGATCTGCCGAAGAACATCTCGCGACAAGCGCTCGAGACCGACCAGCCCTCGGCCGCCCTCATCGAGGACCTCGCCGAACGGGGGCTGCTCGATGAGACCCTCGTCATCTGGGGGGGAGAGTTCGGTCGGACGGTCTACTCGCAGGGAGCCCTCACCGCGACCAACTACGGGCGCGACCACCACCCGCGCTGCTTCACCATCTGGATGGCGGGAGGCGGAGTGACGCCGGGGCTATCCATCGGCGAGACGGACGACTTCAGCTACAACATCGTCCGCGACCCAATCCACGTCCACGATCTCAACGCAACGATCCTGCACACCCTCGGGATCGACCACACCCGGCTGACCTACAAGTATCAGGGACGCCATTTCCGCTTGACTGATGTGCACGGAAACGTCATTGAACCCCTGCTGTCCGCCGCTTCACGCCGCTGAGTTGACGTGATCCTCTTCCTTCCAGGAAGGGCCTCGTTGGTTTTTTTTCTCACGCGAAGCCGCGAAGACGCTAAGGTTTTTTGGGGAGAGGGAA
>Ga0169931_10003236_pt1 | contig 25975 bp, 32 predicted proteins | sample Kivu_15m_20L_FD_129675 | JGI IMG/M metagenome (GOLD analysis project Ga0169931, IMG submission 129675) | Freshwater microbial communities from Lake Kivu, Western Province, Rwanda to study Microbial Dark Matter (Phase II) - Kivu_15m_20L... | ecosystem: Environmental > Aquatic > Freshwater > Lake...
GCCAAGCAACACAAGCTAGGAGTGGTGCGTGCATTCATCGGCCACGGCATCGGGGAGAACTTCCACTCCGACATTCAGGTGCTCCACTATTACGACCCGCGCCACACCATGGTCATGCGACCAGGAATGACCTTCACCATCGAGCCGATGATCACTCTCGGCATCTGGCAACACCGCATGTGGGACGACGAATGGACTGCAGTCACCGCTGACGGCAGCCGCACCGCACAGTTCGAGCACATGGTGGTGGTCACCGACACCGGCGTTGAGGTGCTCACAGCAGCGCCCGGAGCAGTGTCTCCCAGTGCCCCGTGGAAGCGGTAGTTCACACCCGTAGCGTTCCATCCGTGATTCGTCCAGAGGACGCCGCGCGATACATCGCATTCGATCGCACCGAGTGGGCCGATCTTCGCGCATCCACGCCGTTGACCATTCGCGAACGTGACCTTGCAGAGCTTCGTGGCATCAACGAGTACATCGAACTCGATGAAGTGGCCGCCGTGCATCTGCCCATCACCCGTCTTCTCAACTTGTATGTGAGTGCAACGCAGAACTTGCACAAAGTGTCATCTACTTTCCTCGGCACAATCGCACCCAAAGTTCCCTACATCATCGGCGTTGCTGGTTCGGTGGCAGTCGGCAAGAGCACCTTTGCGCGAATCTTGCAGGCCCTTCTTGCGCGTTGGCCGGAACACCCGAAAGTCGACCTCATCACCACGGACGGATTTCTGTTTCCGAACCAGGTACTACTTGACCGCGGCATCATGAATCGCAAAGGCTTCCCAGAGAGCTACGACACCAAGAGGTTGTTGCAGTTCTTGCGTGAGGTGAAAGGAGGCGCGCCAGACGTGGCAGCGCCGGTGTACAGCCACGTTCTGTATGACATCGTGCCCGATGCTGAAGTCGTCATCCACCAGCCCGACATTCTCATCTTGGAAGGTCTGAATGTTCTGCAAGTTGGCGCTGAGACCGATGAGTTTGTGTCTGACTATTTCGACTTCTCCATCTACATCGACGCCGATGAAGACCACATCGAGGGCTGGTACATCGATCGTTTCAAAGCACTGCGTGAAACAGTGTTCAAAGATCCAAACAGCTTCTTTCGCAACTATGCACACCTCAGCGAAGTGGAAGCTATGGAAATTGCTCGCGGCATCTGGCGCGACATCAACGGTAAGAACTTGTCAGAAAACATCGAGCCGACCAAAGCACGAGCTTCACTTGTTGTGCAGAAAGGTCACGACCATCGCGTGACTGGTGTTCACCTGCGCAAGCTCTAGCGGTGAATCGCGTTCAGGTAGTTGTACACGGTGATACGTGACACTTCCATCGCATCGGCCACATCTTCAACAGCGCGCCGAAGTGTGAAGGCACCGAGTTCGTCGAGAAGGCGAATGGCTTTTTGTTTGTCGTTGCGTGACAGGCGAGACAGCGGACCACCAAGTTCACGCTCAACTGAATCAATGAGACGATCGAGCGCACCATGCAACGGTGGAAGTCGCACAACAGCGACAGTCTTTCCTTCCCAATGAAGTGGAATATCAGCGGGCTGCTGTTCTTCTGCCGACACAACACGTGCACCAAGTGCAGCCAGAACCGGACTGATGGCTGCAATGAGGGGGTGTTGTGCGCCGTCCACTATTCAGGACGTTCCGCATGGACGCTCACGTGTGTGGCGCCGTTCTTGTAGGCCGCATCCATCAGTGCAGCGACCGCTGCAGAAACTGCCTCTTCCGGTACGGAAAACGTTGACCCGAAAGGACCAAAGTCGACGGAAAAGCCAAGAGTTTCGACGGCACGAACCGCCGCGGTTACATGCGGGCCTGGTTCACCTTCGATGAACGGTTCGATGGTGAATTCAACGTCGATGTGTCGAGCCACGACCTGATGCTAAGCGATGACCCCGCGGTAACTCACCAGCCAAGGAAGAACGAGCGCGAGAGTGTCTGGAAGAAAGTTCTTTGCAGCCAGCCACTCGACAAGGTCGCTTGGCTTCACCCATTCGGCTCGCTGCACCTCACCGTCGGCAAATGTGAACGGCCCGTTGTGAATCACCGAGTAACACCACGCAACAAGCGATGCCGACTCATCGTCGTACGCACCGCTGCCAAGTGGCTGGAGGATCGCACCCTCAACTCCGAGTTCCTCAGCCAACTCTCGCCGCGCGGCAGCGTCGGGTTCTTCACCAGGGGCGATGACACCACCGACGGCACAATCCCACCACCCCGGCCACAGGTCTTTGTGCTCTGCACGTTGGTGAATGAGCAGGTCGCCATCGTCAGAGATGACAGCGATGAACACCGACCGATGCCGCAGATTCTTCTTCCGCATCTCGGCACGTGTGACGAGGCGCAGAACATTGCCGCTGCGGTCGACTTCTTCGACCATTTCGACACCGGCACCCTGCACCTCTGACATGGGCTTGTGCCTACCATTGGGCATGGCCAAATCCACAGACACCGGCAGCACAGACAGCGCTCGGGAACGACACGGCAAACCAGTTGGTGTGCTCGAACAGGCTGCTGATGTGTTCGACCAAACTGTCGAACTTCGTCGCAATCTGCATCGTTGGCCGGAACTTGGAAACGACCTGCCGAAGACACGTGAGCAAGTAATGGAACAGATCCAACACTTGCCACTAGACATCACTCTTCACTCAACGACAAGTGGAATCGCCGCAATGTTGACCGGTGACAAGCCAGGGCCGACGGTGCTGTTGCGCGGGGATATGGACGCACTTCCCATGCCCGAAGACACGGACATCGATTTCAAGTCGAATGTCGATGGAATGATGCACGCCTGCGGCCATGACCAACACACAGCCATGCTCGTCGGCGCTGCAAAAGTCTTGTCCGCACGAAAAACTGACATTGCAGGCCGTGTGCTCTTTATGTTCCAACCTGGTGAAGAAGGCTTCGGCGGAGCCGAGTTCATGCTCGATGAAGGCATCTTGAATGTGCCGCACCTTGCCAACGGATCTGAGTCACCGGTGACCGGCGCGTTTGCGTTGCATGTGTCGACGAACATTCCGAATGGCATGCTCGCCATCAAGGGTGGTCCGACGATGGCGTCAAGCGACACACTGTCTATCACCATCACTGGTCGTGGCGGACATGCGAGTTCGCCTCACTTCGCACTCGACCCGGTACCCGTCGCATGCGAAATCGTGCAGGCATTACAAATCATGGTCACGCGCCGTCTCGACGTGTTTGACCCAGGTGTCGTCACCGTCACCACAATCAGCGCTGGAACTGCGAGCAATGTCATCCCAGAATCTGTTGTCATCAAGGGAACAATTCGTGCGGTCAGTGAAGGAACACGCAACAAGATTCACGACAACATTCGTCGCCTTGCCGAAACCATCGCCGCTGCGCACGAAATGAGCGCAGATGTGGAACTTGGTTGGGGCTACCCAGTCACCGTGAACGATGCAGACTTCGCAGATTTTGCATTTGATGTTGCAACCGCACTCGTCGGAGACAAAGCCGTCATCAAGATGCCTGCACCTGTGATGGGGGCTGAAGACTTCAGCTACGTGTTGAACAAGGTGCCCGGTTCGATGATGTTCCTTGGTGCATCACCCGACGGCATCGACCCGCGCACCGCGCCACCGAACCACAGCAACCGTGCAGTGTTCAATGAAGCCACGATGAAGAACGGAGTTGCGATGTACACATCGATGGCACTTCGCCATCTTGGTGTTCCGCTCTCGTAAAAAGTCAGTCGCGTCGTGGTCGTTGCGTCAACGACCTGAGTGACCGAACCCACCGCCACGGTCGTGTCCACCAAGTTCATCGACCACGACCCATTCGACGTTTTCCACTTTCTGCACCACAAGCTGAGCGATGCGATCGCCCCGCGACACGCGATATGGCCGCGTTGGGTCGGTGTTGAGCAGCACCACTTTCAATTCCCCGCGGTATCCAGAATCGATAAGACCTGGCGCATTCACCACGCTGATGCCGTGATTCAGTGCAAGTCCGCTGCGTGGCAACACAAACCCCGCGTAACCCTCGGGTAGTGCAATGGCAATGCCGGTTGCCATGAGCAATCGACCGCCAGCTGGTGAGATGACACCGTCATATCGAGCATGAAGATCAGTGCCTGCATCGCCATGGCTCGCCATGCGTGGCAACGGAAGGGATTCGTCGAGTTGTTTCAAATGAATCGCAACCATCACCCTCACGCTAGGCAGTCCAATCCCCTCTCTCCCAGACAGGCGACCTAGATTGTCTAGGTGCTGATTTGGATGGACCTCGAAATGACCGGTCTCAATCCTGAAGTGCACACCATCGTGGAAATCGCCACGATCGTCACCGACGATGACTTGAACGTGGTGACCGAGGGCCCCGACCTGGTCATTCATCAGCCAGACGACGTACTTGCCCACATGGAGCCCATCGTCGTGGAGATGCACACCAAGTCAGGCCTGCTCGAGGCCATCAAGTCGTCCACTGTCTCACTCGACGAAGCCATGACCCAGACCCTCGAGTTCATACGCCAGCACAGCCCCGAACCCAACAAGATTCCCCTGTGTGGCAATTCCATTGGCACTGACCGTCGCTTCCTCGCCAAGTACATGCCCGACATCGAAAGTTGGTTGCACTATCGCTGCGTTGATGTCTCGAGCGTGAAAGAACTGGTGAAGCGTTGGTACCCCGGTCTTGAACATGCTCGACCTTCGAAGGGTGGCACACACCGCGCACTTGACGACGTGAAAGAGAGCATCAATGAGTTGCGCTTTTATCGCGACAAGATCTTCAAGGAGAAAAAGTCGTGAGCACCGAAGCACTGCGCCCGCTGAAGCAAGAACAAATCGAAGCGACAGATGAAATCACCGAAGTTGCGCCTGGCATCTTGCGCACCATGTTGCCCATCGACTTCACTGGCCTCGGGCATGTCAACATGTACGTACTCGAAGACGAACGCGGCGTCGCAGTTGTTGACCCAGGTCTTCCGAACAAAGAATGTTGGGTTGCCATCAAGCAACGTTTGAAGAACATCGGTGTGCCGATGCGTCGTGTGCACTCCATCATCGTCACGCACAGCCACCCCGACCATTTCGGTGGGGCCGAGCGCATTCGCGACAAGTCGGGTGCCGACGTCGTGGCGCACCGCTTGTTTCGGTCGTGGTGGAACCCAGACGAGCCAGGCGATCTCGACCCCGAAGAAATGGCGCTGTACAGCGCTCGTCCGCGCGAGCACGTGCCGTGGGGCGGACCCAACATGGACATTCCATGGAAGCGTCGCTTCCCCATGAACATCGTTCGCCCACCACATCGCATGGTGCCGATGCCCATACCTTCTATTCGTTTGCGTGAACACGACACCATCAAGTTTGCCCGCCGTGAATGGTTCGCCATCCACACGCCCGGTCACACCGAAGACCACCTGTGCTTGTTCGATCCGGAAGAAGGTGTGCTCATCACCGGTGACCACGTGCTGCCGACAATCACCCCACATGTGCCTGGTTTGTCTGCTTCAGATGACCCTTTGAGCATGTTTTACGCCTCACTCGACAAGGTCGGTCAACTTGGTCAGCAGGTGAAAGTGGCACTGCCCGCACACGGCAATCCGTTCCACGACATCTCCAAGCGCACAGAAGAAATCAAAGAACACCACGATGATCGTTTGCAAAGGTTGCGCGATGCATCCATCACTCTGAACAAGCCAGCATCAGTGATGGAGTTCGCCACGTACCTTTTCTCACCACGTGCTCAAGGCCCGATGGCGCACAGCGAAACGTATGCCCACCTTGAACACCTGCGCTTGCGTGGTGAATTCGAATGTCGTGACAACAACGGCATTCTCGAATACGTGCTGTCGTAGTTGCTGGTCGCTAGCGCGAGCCAAGCCACATTCCCGCTTGCACGTTGCCATCAGCTTCAACAAGCAATGTCACTTCACTCGGTGATACATCGAATCGATGCACTTCAACATGCGCACCTGGTGTGATGCCATCGTGATGTTCCACTAGAAAGCGCACGTTCTCACGCAGATGGCGACTGGCAATCATCTGCTCTTCCATGATTTCCCAGTACGCCGCGTTGTTCATGTGCTCGAGTGCATCGAAGTCGGAAAAACGAGTGACCCAGGTCGACGACGTGTGCGGTGCACCACTTGCTCGCACCACACTTGGTTTCACCACTTGACGTGCACCAACTTCGCGTCCGCCAGTAGATGTGCCCCATACGTCGTGCAACGTTGGCGTGAGGGCTTTAGGCCGCATCGTCTTCATGTCAATGTGCACCCAAATGGCAGACGCATCGACGAGTACTCGCCCCGATTCATCACTCATCTGCGTGCGTCGCTCGGCCCAGTGCGATCCAAGACCAGCAACCCATGTTGCAAGCGACAGCCGTTGTAAGTACGTGGGGAATGCGTGCACATCAATCAGCGTGCGACGAACAACCCATCCGTGCAGATCGTTGCCAGTAACGCCGGTGTCTTGTCCGTCATCTTTGGCGATGTCTTGCAAGTACCGCGCGAGCGAATCGAGCCGACACCTACCCCCAGGGCTCGCATCGCCAAGGCGCACAGGTCGCGTTGCACAAAACACCCGTCCCGAGCTCGGAGGTGGCGCGCATTCCAGTGCGGCCACTTTGTCCCTCACGGTCATGGCTTCGACCATAGAGCCCCATTCCCTGCATCGCACTCCTTACCCCATAAGGGTTTGCCAGCCTTGTGGAAAAACCGCTTGCCAGACCCCCTGAACCTGTGCTTGAGTGGGCGACTCATGAGTACGAACGCCGCCGCAACAACCTTCTGGTCCACGGGTAGCCCCGTGGTCGTTGCTGCGCGCGCCTTTACCTATGCCGTGGCCTTTGCGACCGCGACGTATGCCATGTGGTTTACCAAGCCAGTGGCAACGCAGCATTCAAATAAGCGCACTGCCCGGCACCTCACGAAGGCTCAGATGTAGCGACAAGCTCCATACAAGCCACAGAGGCCGCCGGGTTCCACGAACCGGGCGGCTTTTTTGTTGCCCAAAAAAGGTCTCAAAGACAACCAATGAGAAAGAAGACACCATGTACACAGCAATCAACAAAGAAATCGGCGGAGTCGCTCTCCGCGAAGAGCCGGCGCGCTTGTCGGCTCTGCGTTGCAGCGACGGCAACGGCACGTTGTCGTACCTCTTCTTCTCAGAGGAATACGTCGATATCCAGCGTGCCAAGGCCATCTGTGCCAAGTGCACATCAGCGCGTGACTGTCTCCAAGGTGCCCTTGAACGGCTCGAGCCGTGGGGTGTCTGGGGAGGTGAGTTGCTCGAGATGGGACGCGTCGTGGCTGTGAAGAAGCCACGCGGACGTCCACCCACAAAGTCGCGCCCGGTCATCGAGATCGACGAGGTACCCATTCCTCGTCACCTCGTAGCCTGACCATGTGAGAATCCGTCGGAATCTCCTTGTCTGGTCCACCGTGGCGGCCCTTGTCGTCGCCATCGTCGGAGGTTGGCTCTTTAGCTCTGCCTCCGACGACGGCGTCGACGCCAATCTCACTAACCCCGGTGTGGTGCAAGATCCCACCATCGGCACCAACGCCGTCGCAAAGGGTGAGGCGCTCCCAGCCGTCAATCTGCCCTCGGTGACAACCGGCGACCTCACTGCCATCTTTCCTCAGGCTCGGCCCCTCATCATCAATTTCTGGTTCTCCACTTGTGAGCCATGCCGTCGCGAAATGCCTGCGCTTCAGGCTGTCAGCACTGAGTTCACTAGCGTGGTCGATGTAATCGGTGTGAATCCGAATGACTCTGCCGAAGTTGCCGCACAGTGGGCTGCCGACATGGGTGTCACTTTCCCCTTGTACACCGACCGCAACGCTGATCTTCTAACGCAAGTTGGTGTCGGAACGATGCCCACCACATTGTTCGTGTCGACTGACGGAATCATTGTTGCCACACACTCAGGCGAGATTTCTGCCGCGGAATTACGCGCGGCACTCGCGACGAACTTTGGCGTCAAGGCCTGACACATGCAAGGTGATTTCGCGTACAGCTTCATTCTCGGAGTACTCGCCGCAGTGAACCCATGTGGGTTCGTGTTGTTGCCCACGTACCTCATGTATTTCCTCGGCCTCGAGAGCAACCGCGAGTCAACACAAACTGCATCGCTGCGGCGAGCCCTCACTGTCAGTGCTGCAGTCAGCAGTGGGTTCATTGCGGTTTTTCTTGTGGTCGGCATCATCACGCGACTCTTCACCACGATCATCTCTGACAACGCCAAATACGTCGGTCTCATTGTCGGCGTGGTTCTTACCGTCATGGGAGTGGCAATGCTCGCCGGATGGAAGCCGACGTTCATGCGACCATCCATCGCTGCAGAGCGCGACTCCACTGTGCGCGCGATGTTCGTGTATGGCATCGCCTATGCCGTTGCATCGATTGGTTGCACCATTGGTCTGCTCACCACAGTTGTGCTCGGCTCGGTTGGGCGCCACGGCTTCGTATCCGGAGTAGCAAGCATCGTGCTGTATGGGCTGGGAATGGCCTTGTTCGTCACGGCTCTCACAGTCACGCTCGCCACTGCACAACGAGGTCTACTCACACTTGCGCGCAACAGTCTTCGTTACATCGACAAAGTGTCGGCGATGTTCATCACGCTCGCTGGTCTCTACCTCACGTGGTACTGGTACGGCGCGGTTACTGAACGTTCGTCCGATTCGGTCACCGGAACTGTCGAAGACTGGCAGTCCTCAGTCACTTCGTTCTTGCAAGATCAAGGGGCCTGGCGATTGGCGATTGTTTTTGCCGTGATTGTTGGACTTGCTGTGGTCAGGGTGCGAGTCGCGACATCGTCCACGAATCGCGATCGCGTTCGTACCTGAAGCGATCGTGAAGTCGACTTGGGCGACCCTGCCAAAACTCAATTGACACCGGAATAAGGCGCCACCCGCCCCAGTTTTCGGGGCGTGGAACATCGTGGCCCTCGAAGCGTGCGGTCATCTCCGCCACCAGTGCTTCAAGTTCGTCGCGGTTGGCCAACACACGACTCTGTGGTGATGCCCACGCACCAATTTGCGACGCACGTGGCCGACTGGCGAAATAGTCATCACTCTCAGCTCCAGACACCTTCATGATGTTGCCTCGTACTCGTACCTGCCTATGCAGGTCGAGCCAAGCGAATACCGCTGACGCCACAGGGTTTTCTTCCAATTGCGCGCTCTTTGCACTGTCATAGTTCGTGTAGAACACGAAGCCACGCTCATCTGCTGCTCGTGCGAGTACCACTCGCGAATCTGGTGCACCGCTTGCGTCGACTGTGGAGAGTGTCATTGCATGTGGCTCAGATATGCCCGCTTCTTCGGCTTGCGCATACCAAAGATTGAATTGCGCGAAGGGGTCGCTGTCGAGATCACCCACATCGAGCCCCGCGGTCTCATACTGAATGCGACGGTCTCGAATGCTCACGAGTACATCCGTTACTTCGACGCGATGGAGGTGGCACCCCGCATGTACGGACGAAGCACCTCGGGAATACGCACCGAACCATCGGGTTGGCGATGGTTCTCACAGATGGCCGCCCACACGCGCGGTACTGCAAGTGCAGAGCCGTTCAATGTGTTGGCAATTTCTGTGCCCTTCTGGCCATGGCGCTTGAAGCGAATGTCTGCGCGGCGTGCTTGGTAGTCACTGAACCAGCTCACAGAACTGACTTCCAACCATGCATCGCAACCTGGCGCATACACCTCAAGGTCGAAACTGCGATGGTGGCTGCCACCCATGTCACCGGTGCAGATTTCGATGATGCGATATGGCAGTTCGAGGGCTGCAATGAGGGCTTCTGCCCGACCAACTAGTTCTTGCAACAACGTCGGCGACTGCTCTGGTGTGGCGATAGCAAGAATTTCGACTTTGTCGAACTCATGCGCACGCAACATGCCGCGCGTGTCGCGTCCGGCTGACCCGGCTTCACGTCGGTAACAAGGTGTGTATGCCATGAGCCGTGTTGGCAATTGTGCTTCGTCGAGTACTTCACCGGCATACAACGAGGTCAGGGGCACTTCAGCAGTGGGAATGGTCCAGAGGTCGTCACGTTCAATGGCAAACGCGTCATCGGCGAACTTCGGCAAATGTCCGGTTGCAGTGAGTGTTGCAGTGGTGACAAGTGATGGCGGACGAATTTCCTCGAACGCGTCTGCATTTTGATCGAGTGCGAACTGACACAGAGCACGGGCAAGTGTGGCGCCGAGTCCGCGCTGCACGGTGAACATTGCTCCGGCAATTTTCGTGGCCCGTTCGTTGTCGAGAATGCCGAGGGCGGTTGCTGTTTCCCAGTGCGGAACACGTTGGTGATCACCAAAGGCTGCTGGCATGTTGACCGGCCCCTTGATGACAGGGTTGTCTGCATCCGAGGCACCATTCGGGGCGTCGACGTGAGGAATGTTCGGTATGCGCAACATGACATCGCGCAACTGCGCCTGAAGGCCATCGAAGTCGACCTGCAACTGACGCTCGGTCTCGCCCAAGGCACGGCTCTCGTTCATCACTGCCTCGGCCTCGTCGTTCTTGCCGGCCTTGCGTAGCCCACCCACCTGCTTCGACAGGTCGTTCACACGGGCACGAAGTGCATCGCGCTCGGCAGTGAGGTCACGCAGCTTGGTGTCGAGTGCAACTGCCGCATCGATTTGAGCCAACACATCAGGCTTACCTCGGCGAGCCAATGCGATGCGCACTGCATCAAGGTCGCTACGCAGCAGACGGACATCAATCACGTTGTTGAGGCTAGCGGTGGACAGTGTTTCCTACCGTGTCTGTTTCGTAGTGTGAGAAGCGTGTCTGGTGTGGTCGTCGAAGATCTTGTCGTTTCCTATGGCGACCTGCGTGCTGTCGACCACGCAAGCTTCACTGCCGCCCATGGTGAAGTGACGGTCATCCTCGGCCCGAATGGTGCGGGAAAGACATCAACCATCGAAGTGTGTGAAGGGTTTCGCACGGCCACATCGGGGAACGTTTCCGTGAGTGGTCTTCACCCTCTGCGAGATCATGCGGCGCTCACTCGAAAAATGGGCGTCATGTTGCAAGGTGGCGGGGTGTACCCCAGCTCACGCGTGGGCGAAGTCGTCAGTCTGTATGTCGACTTGTACGACCAAGGTGCATCTGCAGGCGAACTTATTGACCGCGTGGGTCTTGGTCACCGACGCGATCACACGTGGAAGCGGCTGTCAGGTGGCGAGCAGCAACGCTTGTCACTTGCGCTGGCACTTGCGGCAGTCCCCGAGGTGGCGTTCTTGGATGAACCGACAGCCGGTGTCGATGTGTCAGGGCGACAAGATATTCGGCGCATCGTCACCGACCTCGCTGCAACAGGTTGTGCGGTGGTACTCGCCACGCACGAATTAGATGAAGCCGAGCGACTTGCTGACCGCATTGTCATCTTTCATCACGGTCGCGTGGTGGCCAACGGAACGCTTGCTGAACTGCGCGCAGGAAACGACGGCTTGCGTTTCACCAGCTCGCCCGATCTTGATGACTCCGAGTTGGCCCGACACTTGAATGCTCAGGTGACTCGCGGACCAGAGGGTCGGTTCGTGGTTGCAGCAGACCCCACGCCGTCGCTTGTTGCGCGCCTCAGTCAGTGGTTGGCAGATCATTCACTTCCGCTCAATGACCTACGCACGTCTGAGACTCTCGAAGCGATCTTCCAGAGAATTGTCGATTCCATCGGAGACGGTCGATGAAGCAGTGGCGAGCCCAGACCATCGCGGAATTGCGTCTGCTGGCACGCAATGGTGAGCAACTGTTGCTCACCATGGGCATTCCGGTGTTGCTGTTGGTGTTCTTCTCCGTAGTCGACGTGTTGCCAACGGGCGAAGGTGACGCCATTGATTTTCTTCTTCCAGGTGTTCTTGCGATTGCACTCATGTCGACTGCCATGGTGAGCCTTGGCATTGCCACTGGCTTTGAACGCTCATACGGTGTGTTGAAACGTCTCGGGGCCACCCCACTTGGCAGACCCCGCCTCATCGCAGCAAAGCTTGCCTGCGTTGTCGTGGTGCAAGTGGTTCAGTTCGTTGTGCTTGCAGTGATCGCTGCATTGCTTGGTTGGTCTGTGAGCGGGCTAAATGTCATCGCTCTTCTCAGTGGTTTCATTTTCGGGACGGCGAGCTTCGTAGGAATTGGGCTGTTCATGGCTGGCACGCTGCGCGGCGAAATCAACCTCGCGGCACAAAATGGCTTGTACCTGTTGATGCTGCTGTTGAGCGGCATGATCATTGACGCAGATTCCATGCCGTCGGGGCTCAACTCATTAGCAACGGCACTGCCATCGGGCGCGCTCGCAACCATCATGCGCACCGCCACGGGTCATTCAACAAGTGGCATTGCAGCGCCGACCATGGTGCTCATCGCATGGTCGGCAATTGCTTTGGTGCTGGCCGGCCGTACGTTCAGTTGGTCGCCGAGCGACTCGAAGCGCTGAATCAGACGTTCTTGCACATCACATCAACGTTGTGGTCATTCAATGTCGCGACTCGCACAAAGTTCCATCCGTGTCGCGCGTACCACTCACGCTGATCGTGGGTGTACAAGTAAATGGTTGATGCACCGATCCGCCGTGCTTCATCTTCGACATGTGACAGCAACGCATTCGCAACTCCGTGACGGCGAGCATCCGGGTGCACGTACATCGCGGCCAACCAGGGCCCTGACTCTGTAGCGCCGGGCAGTTCATCATCGGGAACAAGTGATGCTGTTCCTGCAAGCTCACCTTCGAGCCACGCGACGTATACGAACGGCGGTTCGGTGTCTGAGGCATCGGACTCGGCGAAGATCTGCAGATAGGTATCCGGTGTATCGCCCGGAAACGATGCCTGCCATTCGACATGGCTCCATTGGGCCACTATCTCGCGAACTGTTGCATCCGATGGAATGCGCTCGCACGGAATCATTTTGGCTCGGGAGCGGCCTTCACTCGACTGAACGCCTCTTCAACGTCTTTGTACAAGAGCACGTCGTCGGTACCCACGATTTCTGCATCGGGCGGCGAGGAATTCGGCTTGTAGCTCTGGCGCTCATTGAAGCCACCCATGAACTTCTTGAAGAACAAGTAGATGATGACGAACCACATGAAGACCGATCCACCGAGCTTCATGATTCCACCTGCAGCCTGTTGGTCTGACAAGACCGAAACACCCCACACTCGTACGGGAATGTCGTAGTGCTTGTACACGGCTCCCTCTGCAAAGGTCAACCAACCCGCCGGGACTGTCGGCACAAGCGACATCGCGAACATGTAAATCATCATGCCGCCCACCGACATGCGCAGTTCTTGAGCTGGTCCACAAATAGGTGTCCACATGAGCAGTGCGGAGGTCACGACAAGGACGTGGACACTGTAGTGAAGGGGTCCGTTGCTGGCGCTCGCGTTCACGATGCCTGGGATGTGCGTGATCATGACCACCAAGTTGAAGATCACACCAGCAATGGCAGGTCGGGAGAAAAACCGCACCACAGAGTACGTGCGACCGTCCCCCACCAAGAGACGGAACAACCATTCGGGAGTAGCCAACAGTGCGAGCGGTGGCACGAAATATGACAGTGACATGTGCTGGATCATGTGCACTGAATACAGGTACTCCTCGGCGATGTCATGCACTGGCCAATCTGTCGTGCCCCAAAGAAGCAACATCGCCGCGACGAAGTAAAACACTTGCCGGCGCGTGACGATGTTCCCTTCAGGAGCGAGTCGAGGCCCAATGACCTTGATTGCATAGGTGTAGGCGCCAAACAGGAACGCGATGAGCACCCAGACTTCAATATGAAGTTGGAAACGCCACGGGTCTTGACTCACCTGCTCGATGGCCGCGCGAAACATGGCCTATCTCCGGTCGAAAAGACTTACGAAAAGAACTGGAACGTCGCGAGTGCCGCGAAGTAACAGCCCAACGCCAGAACTAATCCGGCGTAGAACAAGAAACTGAACAACTTGTTGTCGAACTTCAAGTGCATGAAGTACGACACAACGATGATGAACTTCGCCACCATCATGATCATCAGTGACGGCATGAAGAACGGCCCGAAGTCCACGTAGTACGTCGACACTTCAAGCGCAGTGATGACTGCGAGGATGACAGCCACCTTGATGTAGCCACCGTCGGTGAGACCGTGCTGCTCGTGTTCTGTGTGCTCTGCGTGTTCAGTTGCCGTTGCCATGTTCGTTCAGTGTCCTTCCGACGTCAGGCGGGGATGAGGTAGACGAGGGTGAAAATGATGATCCAGACCACGTCGACGAAGTGCCAGTACAGACCGACGATTTCCACCGATTCGGCCTTGTCACCCGTCACGCGGTTCTTCTGGATGATGCTTCGTGTGACCAGCAGCATGATGACGCCAACTGTGACGTGCACACCGTGGAAACCAGTGAGTGTGTAGAAGCTCGAGCTGAAGAGGCTCGTGGTGAACCCGAGACCCTCACGGTAGAACGCGGTGAATTCGTACACCTGACCACCGACGAATGTGGCTCCGAGCAATGCCGTGACGGTCAACCACAAGTTGGTTTGTTGATCATTGCGACGCTGTGCCGCACTGACTGCCAACACCATCGTGAGCGACGACATGAGCAACACGAAACTGCTGACCGATGTGAACGGGATGTCGTAGATCTGGTTCGGGTGCGGGCCATTGGCCACGCGACCGCGATACAGCATGTAGGTGGAGATGAGTCCGCCGAAAAGCAGACACTCTGAACCGAGGAACAACCACATCGCCAACTTGTTGTTCGACAAGCCGGTCGAAGTGACATGGGCGCCGTGGCCGGCATCATGTGCTGCGTGCACTGCTGTGTCAGCCATGGCTCGCCAACTCCTTCGACGTTCCACCTGCAGGCGGGTCGTAGTCGCTGTCTTCGGCAACCGATGGTTCCATCACCCAGCCAAACGATGACAACAGAACAATTGCTGCTCCCAGAACCATGATCGGAACTCCGTACAGCACTCCAAGTCCGAGGACGCCGACGCCGATGGCAAGCACCAGTGGCCAGTACGAAGCCGACGGCAAGTGAATGTGGCTTTCGGCATTGGCTTCTTCGTTGCGAACGATTTCCTCACCTGTGGCGATGGCCTTCATGGTGTGGGTCGCTTCATCTTCAACGTACTTGCGGTGGAAGAACTCATCCAGGTGATGCACTGTTGGAATGCGGTCGAAGTTGTGTTCCTTCGGCGGGCTCGTGGTGATCCACTCGAGTGTGCGTGCATCCCACGGATCAAATGGTGCTTGCTTCCCCTTGCGTGCTGTCTGCACCACGTTGATCAGGAAGAACAATACGCCGAGCGCGAGCACGAACGAACCAATCGACGAGATGAGGTTCCAAAAGCCCAGGTTGAAGAAACCTTCACCTGCGCGCGCTTCAGTCCACACATACATACGACGCGGCTGACCCTGCAGACCAAGAATGTGCATCGGCCCGAACGTCATGTTCATACCAATGAACATGAGCCAGAAGTTCCAAGAACCGAGGCGCTCGTTCAACATCTTGCCGAACATCTTTGGCCACCAGTAGTAGAAGCCGGAGAACAATCCGAACACCATGCCACCGAACAACACGTAATGGAAGTGGGCCACGATGTAGTAGGTGTCAGTCTGTTGAGTGTCTGACGGTGCGACCGAGTGAGTGACACCAGACAATCCACCGATGGTGAATAACACCACAAGACCGATGGCGAACTTCATGGCCGTGGTGAACCAAATTTTTCCGCCCCACATGGTGAGGGTCCAGTTGAAGATCTTCACACCGGTGGGAATGGCAATTGCCATGGTGGCGACGGAGAACACCGCCACCGACACCGGCCCAAGACCAGCAGCGAACATGTGGTGCGCCCACACGCCGAAGCCGACAAAGCCGATCGCCCCGCCGGAGAACACCACGAAGGGGTAACCAAAGAGTGGCTTGCGCGAGAAAGTCGGCAACACCTCAGAGATGATTCCGAACGCCGGCAAGATGAGCACGTACACCTCAGGGTGTCCGAAGATCCAGAACAAGTGCTGCCACAGAAGTGGGTCTGCACCTTGGGCCACATCAAAGAAGGTGGCACCAAAGGACCTCTGGAACATCAGCAGCACCAACGCCACTGTGATGACCGGAAGTGAGAACACCAAGAGGAACTGCACCACAAGAATCATCCAGGTGAACACTGGCAACTTCATCATGGTCATTCCAGGTGCACGCATGTTGAGCACCGTGACGATGAGGTTGATGGAACCAATCAGTGATCCGAGGCCAGCAATCTGAAGTCCGAGGGTCCAGAAGTCAACACCGTTGCTTGGCGAGAACACAGGACCAGAGTTCGGTGCGTACATGAACCAACCACCATCGGCAGCTCCGCCCAAGAACCAGGCTGCGTTCAGCACGAGTCCGCCGACCACCAAGAACCACAAACCGAGCGCGTTCATGCGTGGGAACGCCACGTCGCGCGCACCAATCTGCAGTGGCAAGAAGTAGTTGGCGAATGCAGCAGCCATCGGCATGGCGAAAAGGAACACCATGGTGGTTGCATGCATCGTGAACATCTGGTTGTACAGATCCGCGCTCAGCACCTTTCCGTCAGGAGCTGCGAGCTGCAAACGAATGAGTAGTGCCTCTACTCCACCAATGATGAAGAAGATCATGGCGAAAACGCCGTACATGATGCCGATCTTCTTGTGGTCGACGGTGAACAGCCACGACTTCCACCCGGTGGACTGCACCGGTCGACGTAGGTTGCCCAACGTCGTCGAAGGCGCGACCACACTTGGTGTGTTCGACACTTCAAGTTCGGTTGAGGGTCTTTCGATGATCGCCATGTCAGTGTTCTCCGATCACTTCAGTGTCAAGAGGTAGGCCACGAGTTTGTCGATGTCGCTCTCAGAGAGTGCGAGGTACGGCATTCCGCGGTACTTGCCGTCGGTCGGCTCGAGCTTGGTCGGGTCTGCATACATTGGCTTCATCGCAGGTGCGTTGCGCAACCAACGACGCAGGTCAACTTCATTGAGACAATCGGCGCTGACACCTTCGAGGTATTTCGCGCCGAACTCTTCAGACTTTGCGTCCCACACATTGCCACGGCACTCCTTCTTCAGAAGATCCCAGACAGCGCCAGCAAAGGTGTTGCGTGACATGAACTTCGACAGGTTCGGTGCAGCACCTGCGTAGACATTCTCGTCGGGCGCTGCGATTGCTGCGGTTCCGTCGGGCTTCTTCAAACCGTTGACTTGGTGACAACGCACGCACTGGTTGAGGAACACTGCTTCGCCCTGTTCTGCGAGTGAATCCTTCTGAGGTGCTTTGTACGCGGCCTGCTGGTTCTTCACCCATGTCGCAAAGTCTTCATTCGACAACGCGACGGCTTCCATACGCATGTTGGCGTGCGAGAGTCCGCAGAACTCCGTGCACTGACCGGCGTAGATGCCTGGGTTGTCAGCGTGGAGGCGAAGCGTGTGAATACGACCAGGTACAGCGTCACGCTTTCCGTTGAGTGCAGGAATCCAGTACGAGTGAATCACGTCGCGACTGGTTTCACGGATGAGAACCTTCGTTCCCGCTGGCATGACCAATTGACCCGACGTGATGATGGGTTTGTCGATGCCCCAGTCACCTTGTACCGGGTAGTCGTATTCCCACCACCACTGCTGACCGGTGACGTTGATGACGAGTTCAGTGTCCTTGGTTTCAGCGAGGTCGAACACACCGCGGAAGGTGAACACACCGACGACCGACAAGATCAACGCGGGAATGATGGTGAGCGTGATTTCGAGCGCCGGCTTTCCGTGGCTCTGCTCGGGTATTGGTTGACCCTTGTCGCGGAACTTCGTCATGGTGACGACGAAGAGCACGGTCATGATGACGCCGACGACACCAGCAATTCCGAACACCATGTACTGCAAGTTGTTGATGTCAGCTGCGTTCTCGCCTTTTGGCTGGAACACGTCTTGCGGCGCATCCTTGGCACAACCTGCCAAGAACATGCTTGCGCCGACCAACGTGGTGATGGCCAATGCGCGAACGCGACGCGCGTTACGCGCGGACATTGCGTGACGACTCATGGGACGTATACCTCTATTGCTTGTCCTTCAAGACCGGGCACGATGAACTTGTACGGTCCGGCTGCTTCGCTCGACTTCGGAATGTTGAGTGTGAGCACGTTCACCTGATCTTCGCCAGTGAGCTGCGTGCACTGTTCAACCTTTTCCTTCACACCTGTATCGGCAACTGGCTTCTCGCCCAACTCGGCGACCAAACGGTGCTCTTCGGCGTCCATGTTGCGGAACAACACCTGCACGTTGTTCGAACGAGGAATGGTGACGGTTTCAACTGGTGTGTCAAGACCACTCAACGTTGCGACAGCCTTGCCATCACGCACCGTGATGGTGGCGAGTGTGGCGCTCTTCAAAGACACTGCGTTATTCGGGTGCTTGTCGAAGTACTTGTCTGCCTCCGCGCCACACTCCATGTGCGAGTAGTGATCTTCCTCGGCTGCTTCGACCAACTCGGCGCGCTCACCTGAAATACCGGTGACGATGCCGGCTCCGATGAGTGCGACTGCACCAACCGAACACAAAGCACCCACCGCACGACCGCGCATATTCGGCTTCAGTGCGACAAGGAAACCCACGATCAAGATAAGCGAGGAAACGATGATGAAGACGATCGCACCAGCCGACTTTGAAATGTTCAACATGATGCGTGAGAACGAGATGGCGATGATGCCGACAATCACTGCTGCTGCAACGGGGAACTCAAGTGGGTGCAGCAGACGACCGCGCAATTGGCTGTTGAAGGTCGAGTCTGCCGAGGCGCGACTGGCGTAGTCCTGCACCAGCCACTCCACACCGCCGGCCACCAAGGCCACAATGCCGAGCACAAACACGATGGGGTTGGTGGCAAGGCCGAACACCAACATGACGATGCCGACTGCAACAATCAACGGCCACACTGCAGCCGGGGCTGGCTGTTCGGCCGTTGCAACCGCTTCCTTCGCTGTGTGTGCGGTGGAATCGCGCGTGAACGAAGTGAGTCCACCAAGCAAGGCCGCTGCAGATGCCAGCGAGCCAAGTGCAACCGTACCGATGTCGTTTGGGTTGACGAACAACATGTACAGCACCATGGCGATGGTTGCGAGGGCGGTGACCCCGTAGAAGTACTTGGAACCTGTGGTGATCATCTCTCGCCTACTTCTGCACGTACACGACGAACCAAAGAGCCACGAAGATTGCCGTGAGCACATACCAATACAACGCATGGGCGTTGACGACCTCAACATCGTCGCGTCGACCACCCACAGAACGGAACCACGTGACCGCAGTGAACACCATACCGGTGACCACCAAGATCATCATTGTCGCGGTAATTGCATAGAACATGGTTTGATACGCGCCATCACGCACACCAATTCCCATTTGCGAATACACAGCAATCTGGGCATTGACAATTGCGGCACCAAGACCGAATGTCACCAACAGGGCCAGGGAGCGGTGCGAGTCGTGTCCACGCTTCGCGCTGTAACTAGCCCACTGCGCCATCAACAACAGCGCAAAGAAGGTGGTGAGCATCGTGTTGGCTGCAACTTCTGGAATTGCAATGTCCTTTGGCAACCAATCTTTGATGATGTACAGACCATCAGAAGACGCGCGCGTCGGGGCCGCTGCACGGAAACGCAACCACATGGACAACATGCCACCCATCAAGGTGATGGCAGCCACAGACAACACACCGACGGCGACCATTGCTTGACGCTTTGGCGCAGGCGTTGCAGCTGATGGAAGTGCGAGAGTCATGCCGATACTCCCTTCGAATCGAGAACTGGTTCAGCAGAGCCGACCGTTGCAAGTTCAGAGAAGTTGTTGTGCGGTGCCGGCGATGACGTGGCCCACTCAAGTGTGTGACCGTTCCACGGATCGTCGCCAGCGTGTTCACCAGAGCGGAAGTCCGTGACCGCTGCGCCGATGAAAGCAAGAAGTCCGAAAATGACAAGTGCGTGTCCGGCCGTTGATGCACCGTTCCACAGTGAAATCGGACCGTCGTAGTCAAAAGATGCGACGGCACCATTGGGCTGACCTTGGAAGCCCGCGATGTATTGCGGGAATGCTGCAAGCACGGTGCCAAGAAGAACGAGTGCTCCGGCACCAAACACTTTCTTGTCGGCAATCTTGCGACCCCACAACTTCGGTCCCCAGAACGCAATGGCGCCAAGACCGGCAAGTAGCGACCCGTACGACACGTAGACAGTTGCACCTTCTTCGAACACAGTGCCGGCCAAGTCGGTGGCATCAATGTTGAGCAATGCATTGCCGAGCATTCCGACGAGAATCATTCCGACGCCAAGGAAAGTGATGGCAAACGATGCATTCGGACGAATCTTTCCTGACTTTGCACCAAGAGCACCGAGTGCAAGAACGACGAGTACACCGAGAATCGGCAAGAGATTGAACAATGCGAACGTGATGAGTGACTGAATCTTGTCGGAAGCACTACCGGTAAAGATGAGGACATGTTGCGACTGTGTGACTGCACCGAGCACCGCGGTGGTGACAAGTCCGATGCCGGCCAATGCAGCACCGCGCAATGGCTGACGTCCCCCCGACACAACTGGCCCCATGTCAGCAAGTGCGCCGACAGCCATGACGACAAAGACGAAGGTCAATGGCTGCGTGAGTGCCCAACCAAGATGGTCATTCACCACATAGTTGCCGCCGAAGGCAACGCGTGCATATGTGTGGTCGACGTAGAGGTATGCGATGGTTCCGATTGCAACTGGCAGCGAAGCAACAATCGCAAAACCACCAGCAAGCACTGACCAACTGAACAATGGTGCACGCTCGAGCGACATTCCTGGTGCCCGCGACGTGAGCACTGTGACAATTGCCGATGTCGCTGCAGCGACAAGTCCGGCAGCAGTCACCGCGAAACCAAGGAGATACAGATCCACCATGTCGGAGTTGCCACCAGCAGGTCCACCATTTCCGGCGATTGCAATGATGACCGTGGCGACACCAGTTATCCACAACCACAGTCCGAGTTGTGCGAGGCGCGGGAATGCAATCGAACGTGCTCCCACCTGAAGTGGCGCAACTGCAACGGCTATGCCGACGAACGTTGGTGCGAGTACGGCGTACACGAGACCAAAGCGGAAGATGGCAAGCAATTGTGGAGTGGCATCTGAGTTGACGAGTGCTGATGATGGCGTGATGCGCTCAAGTCCGATGAGCGCAGCAACCACTGCAGTTGCCAATGCGAGCAACCACGACAGCGCGACAAAGAGTCGGCCGATCTTCTTGTGATCTGATGAGCTGACCCAGTCGGCGATGCCGACGAGCAATTGGGGCACCGCATCACGTGAGGCCGATGCCTGCGCGTGCGTCTCGATGGTGGTCATGTCGTGGTAGGTCTCCCGTACCCCTCGCCTTGGGGGTCAAGGCAGGGGCACACAACGCGAATAGTTCCGTATTTCACACTATCCACATGGGCTTGGTGGGCCCGAACTCCCCTGCGAGCACTAACGAACGAGGAGGTGACAGTCGTCGCTAGGCGACGAGCACGTCGATGGTCAGCGCGACGAACACCAATGACACATACGTAATGGAGAACGAGAACAATCGCATCGACGCGCCGGCCGAGGGACGCCGACCAAGTGCAATTGTGCCGACGAGAAACCCAACCCCGAGAAGCGCAGCCGTGACGCCGTAGATCCACCCGAGGTCTGCGACAGGGACCAGCGCCAACGACGTGACCAAGATGGCCACGCAGTAGCGGATCATCGACTTCACCACATCCTCGGTGGACACCACGGAAGGCAACATCGGTACCCCAGCTGCCCGATAGTCGTCGGCGTGGCGGATGGCGAGGGCCCAAAAGTGCGGCGGGGTCCAGAGGAAGATGAGGAGAAAGAGGAGTGCGGCGGACCAACTGAGTGAATTGGTGACCGCGGCCCACCCAACGAGCACCGGCACGGCACCAGCAGCGCCACCGATGACGATGTTCTGCTTGCTCGTGCGTTTCAGCCACAACGAGTACACGAACACATAGAAAGCGGTGGCCGACACCGCCAGCACGGCGGACAACAAGTTCGCTCCAACCCACAGCAGAGCGAAGGCCGCCACCTCGAGTGACAGCGCAAAGACAAGCGCATTGCGTGGCGTGATCAGACCGGTGACGAGTGGCCGATTCTTCGTGCGCTCCATCAGCGCATCGATGTCACGGTCGATGTACATGTTGATGGCGTTCGCTCCACCGGCGGCGAGGGAACCACCGATCAATGTCACGACAATCAGACCCCATGACGGCCACGAACCCTCGGCCAAGACCATTGTTGGCACAGTTGTGATGAGCAGCAACTCGATGATGCGCGGCTTGGTGAGTGCGATGTAACCACCGATGACTGAGCGAGGTGCACGTGACGACGAGTGTGCTCCGCCAATACGAGAAGGCACGACAGGGCGCACATTGAGGGACATCGGAACCTATGGTACGAGCGCAACTGCGATGCGACCAATCGCAGGCAGACTATTCATGTGACAACCCCCGTCATCGCGAGCCAGCCCTCGGTCGCAGAACCTTCTGCCACACAAGAGGAGAACGTCGACACGACCGTCGACCTTGATTCGCCCTGGATCGTGCTCGTGTGGAACGACCCCATCAATCTCATGTCGTACGTCACATTCGTGTTCCAGAAGTTGTTTGGTTATTCACTCGAGAAAGCAACACAACTGATGCTTGATGTGCACGAGAAAGGTCGCGCTGTCGTATCCACAGGTACTCGCGAGCGCGCAGAGATCGACGTCTATCGGCTGCATGAGCATGGTCTCTGGGCCACCATGCAGCAAGACAAGTGAACCAAGACAAGTGACTATGGTCGCATCATGGTGAGACGTCGACCACCAGGTCCAGTCACGCGACGTGACGATGGCACATTCACGATCAATTTGAACGAGGACGAAAGAAGTGCCTTCGTCAAGTTCTTCACTGAGTTCGAAGACCTACTCAATGGCAACACGCGTGACGAAAGTTTGCGACGACTCTTCCCTGTCGCCTACCACGATGATCACGAAAATGATGGCGAGTTCCAGCGACTGATGCACGATGATCTCGTTGCATCGAAACAGGCGTCCCTCAACGTGAGCCGACGCATCATGTTGGCATCAGCTGACGACATCATCTCTGAGGCTGATGTGCTTCAACTGATGACCACATTGAATGGTCTGCGCCTGGTACTCGGCACCATGCTCGACGTCGGGGAGGACGATGCCGACATTGATGACGATGATCCGCTAGCCGGTCAGCGCCACCTCTATGAATACATCGGGTGGCTGCTCGAATGGGTTGTTGCCGGCCTCCACGAAGGACTCGACCCCGAGGGAAAGTCGTAGGGGGAATCTCTTCTGTGTGCTGATAGCGTCTCTTTCGCTCTCAACCGGAGTCGTCCTTGCCCCCATCGTCTAGCGGCCTAGGACACCACCCTTTCAAGGTGGCGGCACGGGTTCGAATCCCGTTGGGGGTGCAAGACCAGATGTGGTCAAACACATGTGGTCCCGTGGTGAAGTTGGAGTTCACGCCGGCCTGTCAAGCCGGAGGTCGCGGGTTCGAGTCCCGTCGGGACCGCCATGATGGCGTGTCGCACGACAGTGCGCATGGCATCAACAACACGGTCGAGTAGCTCAGTTGGCAGAGCACACGCCTGAAAAGCGTGGGGTCACCGGATCGACGCCGGTCTCGACCACCACTTGGTGACTAATTCGACTCTTTGAGTCGCACCAAAACTTCTTGCGCCACTGTTGCGACGTGAGTTCCGTCTTCTGCGAACACATAACCGAATGAAATGCCACGACCGCCGATGTACGTGTAACAGCTCATCTCATACAAGTGCCATTGGTCGGCTTGCACCGGGCGATGGAACCACACGGTGTGATCGAGGCTTGCTGAGAACAACATGTCTTGACCAGACACTTCTTTCAACTCTGGAACAGCTTGAACGATTGCATCGGTCGGCAAGTCATCGGAGATGTACGCAAGCGCACAGCGGTTCATCAACTCGTCATTGTGGAAGCTTTGCTTGAGACGGAACCAACCTGCCGACGTTCCACGACCGTCACGTTGTGCTGCAGCCATGATGTCGTAGGGCAACATGCGACGATCGAAATAAGGGCTCCAAGAGTCGTCGGCGAGTTCATCAGGTCGTGGAAGGTTTGACGCCATCAACACGGGTGACGCTTCAGCAGACTTTTCTTCGACTTGGAATGAAGCTTCAAGATTGAGAATGGCTCCGATGGCCTGACGCGCGACAACACGACGAGTGCAAAACGATCGACCATTGCGAATGCGATCAACTTCATATCGAACCGGTTCGTTGAAATCACCGCGACGAATGAAATACGCACGCAAGGAGTGAGGAACGAAACCTTCATCGATGGTGAGGCTGCTCGCGCGCAATGCTTGCGCAACGATGTGGCCTCCGTAGAGTCCGCCCCACGGATACACATGCCCTTGCCCTACAGACACGTCGTCACCGTGTGGTGACAGTGTGAATAGTTCTGCAAGGGTCATAGTGCTGTCACTTCACGACACATTGATGACGACAAGAACGTCTTCAGTGTGATGGCTCTCAACTTCGAATTCGCCGGCTTTGTCAGCCGTGAAAGTGATGGTTGCTGTTTCTCCCTTGGGTGTTTCACCTGGTGACAGGTCATAACCGTGTAGGTGGAATTCGTCATCCTCGTTCGGGTTGGTGAGCGTCAGTGTGACTTGCGAGCCAAGAGCAACTTGCTCAACTCGATCTGCTGCAGAGTCAACGCCGACCGTCACTGAAATTGTGACGTTTCCCGGAACGGTCACCGTTGAATCAGAGGTGGTGTCGACTGTCGAGACAGAAGTGACAGCGGCGATGGTGTCGACAGTTTTTGCATCGGGGGAACTTGAGCAAGCGGCGAGTGCAATCACTGCAGGCACAACGAGAATCAGACGAGCGTTCATTAAATACCTCACTTGTCGGGGGATGACTCAGGATCCGAATTCGAATCCGAGGTCTGGTGCAGTCAGCATAGGTGCGTAGGCGATTCCGGCTTCTTTCGCCATGTCTGCACAGGTGCCTCCGCGATCAACGATGACGGTGATGAGCACCACGTTCGCGCCGAGTTCACGCACAGCATCGACTGCTTCGAAGATTGAAGTACCGCGCGTCACGGTGTCTTCAGTGATGACCACGTTGTCGCCTTGTTGCAACGCGCCCGCAATGCGACCTTTCACACCGTGATCTTTCGCTTCTTTGCGAACACTGAAGCTTCGAATGGCATGCCCCCGAGTGGCCGCCACCGCGGCAATTCCGAACGCGACAGGGTCAGCACCCATGGTGAGTCCACCGATGGCGTTGGCCGAAGCAGGTATGAGCGACAGCGCGACATCGGCAACCAACACAATGCCGTCGGGTCGGCAAGCCGTCTGCTTGGTGTCGAGGAACCAGTTGCTTTTGCGGCCCGACTTCAACGTGAAGTCGCCGGTCTTGAGTGAGTGGGCAAACACATGGTCGCGCAACGCCGCGCGGGCTGGGTCGAGCGGGGGTAGACCGGCTGGTGTGTGGGGGTAGACGTTCGAGACCATCGATGTGACCCTACCTGCAGCCCCTTTTCAGCATTGCGAATAGGTTTCGTCTTGCAACTAAATGGAAAATCAACCGTTTCGAATTGCTACTTTCGAGAGGTGCCCTCAGATAGACGCCGTCCCGCAACCTCCAAGAAGACCTCCGCCGCCAAGAAACGGGCCCGCGCGACAGCAATGTCCGACAGCCACAAGCGAGCTCTCGCCAACGGTCGCACCGAAGGTCGCATCATTCGCGATTATCTCGACATCGTCGAAGCAACAAAACCACGTCGTGGACGACGTCGCACACCTGAGTCGATTACGCGACGACTGCACAAGATTGCGAACGAGATCACTCTTGCCGATGCACTGACAAAAGTTCGCCTTGTGCAAGAACGACTGAACCTCACGACTGAACTAAAAGCGATGAAATCAAAAGA